>Ga0209515_10000337_pt1 | contig 88336 bp, 75 predicted proteins | sample Subgroupgradi54m_FD_187454 | JGI IMG/M metagenome (GOLD analysis project Ga0209515, IMG submission 187454) | Subsurface groundwater microbial communities from S. Glens Falls, New York, USA - GMW60B uncontaminated upgradient, 5.4 m (SPAdes)... ...
TTGTTTCATCCGTTCGATGCTTTATATCCGAAGGACTCAGTACATACGACTCAAGACACAAAATCCGAGGAAAGGGGGTTAGAAAATTGTCAAATTCTACAGAGAAAACAGGCTCAAATGGCCCGAAAAAATTGGTCGTATGTATTAAGACCTTCGGATGTCAAATGAACGAATATGACGGCCAGGTGGCGGTGGGGATTCTCGGGCACGAAGGCTTCCAAATCACCCCAGACGAAAGCCAGGCGGACGTGGTTTTAATGAATACCTGTTCGGTGCGCGAACACGCGGAAGAGCGGGTTTATAGCCGGCTCGGAATGCTCGGCAAAGCGAAGCGGCAAAATCCGCACCTTATCGTGGGGCTCATGGGCTGTATGGTGGAGGAGCACCGCGAAAATCTCTTTCGACGCTTCCCACAGCTAGACCTTATGGTCGGCACGCGCAATATCAAGGAGTTGCCCACCTTAATTAAGGAAGTCGAGAAAAATCGCCGGCAAGTCGCCCGAATTAAGCAGGACGGGATTTCGATTGAGTACACGGAGCTTATCCAAAGAACTTCAAAATATCACGCCTGGCTTCCCATCATGACCGGCTGTAATAAAGTTTGCACTTTTTGTATCGTCCCCATCACGCGCGGGGCGGAAGTTTCGATGCCGGCGCGCGAAGTCTACCGGGAGGCGAGCCGTCTTGTAGGCGAAGGAGTGAGGTGGATCACGCTCCTCGGGCAAAATGTTAATTCATATATGGGCAGATCCCCAATCCCAATGATTGGGGACCGCAAACACCTTTCGAACTTGACGTTCGAAAGGGCAGATGTGAATTCTTATAATGGAGAAGGCGTTTCGTTTCCTGCGCTCCTTGAGATGCTTTGCCAAATCGAAGGCTTGGAGCGGATTTCTTTCACCACGTCTCATCCTTCAGATGCCACCGAAGAATTATTTCAAGTCATCGCGCGCCAGCCCAAAATTTCCCGCCGTTTTCACTTGCCCCTTCAATCGGGCTCCGACCTCATTCTCAAAAGAATGAAGCGGCTTCACACCTATATTGATTACAGGAAAAAGATTGAGCGGTTGCGGGAATTGGTGCCCGATATTTCGGTGACGACCGACATCATTGCGGGATTTTCCGGCGAAACCGAGGAGGATTATCAGGCCACTTACCGGGCACTGGAAGAAATCCGCTACGACGGCGCCTACATTTTTAAATATTCGGTGCGTCCCGGCACACCCGCAGGGAAACTTCCCGACGATGTACCGTTTACCGTTAAGGAAGACCGAAACCACGAACTCTTGGCACTTCAAAAAAAGATCATGGCGGAGAAAAACCGCTCCTGGGTGGGACGAAGTACCGAAGTTTTTGTTGAGGGTCCCAGTCCCAAACGTCCGGAAGAACTTATAGGGAAGACGCCCCAAGAAAAAAAGGCTGTGTTTCGCGGCTCTAAGGAATTGATCGGAACCTTTCAGAAGGTGACGCTTCTTGATGTGAAAGATGAAACGTTTTTAGGTTCCCTCGCAGCGTTATGCGAGTCGTGACGGCGGCCCAGATGCAAGAAATTGACCGGCGCTCGATTGAAGAATTTGGAGTCCCTAGCTTCGAACTTATGGAAAATGCCGGCCGGGCGGTAGCGGACGAAACGGCAAAACTCGCAGGTGCGCCTCCCAAAAAAATTCTCATTCTGGCCGGTAAAGGAAATAACGGGGGAGACGGTTTAGTTGCGGCACGTTATCTCCATGAAAAAGGTTATCCCGTAGAGGTGTTTCTTTTTTCAGAAGGAAAAAAACTTAAAGTTGATCCTGCCCGTAATTTTGTCGCCAATGCAAAACGTTCCATTCCCTGCCGCGTGGTGGGGGAACATTTTGCTTGGGATGCCGTACCCCAGCTTTTGCAAGAGCCTGAGGTCGTGATTGATGCGCTCTTCGGCGTGGGTCTTGATAAAGAAATTAAAGAGCCTTATTTGGGTTTGATTAAAAATCTTAATCGGGCGAACCGGAAAGTGGTATCAGTCGACATTCCTTCCGGGCTTGATTCAGACACGGGAAAAATTCTCGGGGCTTGTGTAAAAGCAACGGTCACGGTAGCTCTCGGTCTTCCGAAAAAAGGTTTCTATGAAGGCGAAGGCCCCAAGGTTACCGGCAAGATTGTTGTAGCGGATATCGGAATCCCCAAAGAACTGATAGGAGCAGTTTGATGTCTTCTTTCGATTTGGCGATCATTGGTGCCGGACCCGGGGGAGCGGATGCTGCGCTTCGGGCCCGAGAACTGGGATTCAAAGTCGCTTTAATAGAAAAAAGCGACGCGGGTGGGACGTGTCTCAACACGGGCTGTATTCCTACGAAATCCCTTCTCGCTTCCGCCAAACTCCTCACGCAAATAAACCACGCCGAATCATTGGGCCTTTCACCTCTGTCCCCTCAATGGGATTTAACCTCTCTTATTCAAAGAAAAAATCGGATTGTGGAGACGTTAAAGAAGGGAATGGTCGATTCCTTCAAACGAGCGGGCGTGGAATGGATTGTCGGGACGGCCACTTTTTCAGGGAAGAACCGGCTGAGTGTCCAGGACGGCAAAGGAATGCAGGAAATAGAAGCAAAATCCATTCTCATTGCGACGGGTTCAGGGCCCATGCCTTTTCCCGGCGTTCCCTTTGATGGTGAAAGGATTCTTTCTTCCACCCATCTTCTCGAAGCCAAGAGGCTTCCTAAAGAACTTCTTATCCTGGGCGGCGGCGTCATCGGGGTCGAGTTCGCCTCGATCTTTCAGCCGCTCGGCGTAAAGGTCATTATTGTAGAAATGCTGGAGCGCTTGATTATTAATGAAGATGAAGAGGTGGGACGCCGGCTCGAATCTTTATTTACGCGAAAAGGAATTCAGGTTCATACCGGAACCAAATTAAAAAATTTAGGAGTTCGGGGCAACCGGGTCGAAGCCCTGTTGGAATCCGGAGAAAAATTGGAAGTCGATCAAGTTTTGGTGGCGATCGGCAGACGTCCTCCCCTTGAAGCTTTGGGGCTTGAAAAAGCCGGGATCAAAACCGAAAAAGGCGCCATTCTGGTTAATGAATATCTCGAAACCAGCACTGCCGGAATTTTCGCTATTGGAGATGTGACCAGTCACTCCACCGGTCTCGCTCACGGCGCTTCCGCAGAAGGGCTTCGAGTGGTTGAAAATCTTAAAGGCCCCAAAATTAAAATGGATTACACGGTAATTCCTCGCTGTATTTATACCGACCCCGAAGTGGCCAGCGTGGGAAACTTACCCACGGAAGAGATGCGTCAATCCAAAGTCCTTTTCTCCAGCCTTGGCAAATCGCACATCGAAGGCGAGACCGACGGCTTTCTCAAAATGTTCGCCTCAAAAAAAGAGGGCCGCATTTTGGGGGTAACGGGAATCGGAGGAAAGATAACCGAATTGATTCATGAAGCCGCGCTGGCCGTCAAAGCAGGAATCACGGCCAAGATGCTGGCCGAAACCGTCCACGCCCACCCTACGGAAAGCGAAATCTTGCAGAAGGCCGCGCGAGGACTTCTTTCTTGACACTCTCTGGTCGTTTGATACAATCCCCCCGTTTTGAGGAAAGTCAGTAACAATCGATATTAAGAGAAGTTAGGGTAATGACGCGTTTTCCAAAATGGCTCAGACGTAGTATTCCGGAGACAACTTCCCGGCAAACGCGGACTATTTTAGAAAAGCATCAACTCAATACGGTTTGTGAATCCGCTCTTTGTCCCAATCGCAGTGAATGTTGGTCCCGCCGAACCGCCACCTTTATGATTCTCGGAAACACCTGCACTCGCCGCTGCGGTTTTTGCGCCATTGAAACGGGGCGGGGGGAAGAAGTTGCGTCAGACGAACCGCAACGAGTCGCCGAGGCGGCCTGGGAACTCGGATTGCAGTATGTGGTGGTGACCTCCGTTGCGCGGGATGATTTGCGGGATGAAGGGGCCGAACATTTTTATCAGTGTGTGAAAGCGCTTAAAGAAAAAATTGACGGAGTGGAAGTGGAAGTTTTGACCCCGGATTTTCATGGTCGGGAAGAATTAATTGGCCGTGTCTGCGAAGCGGGCCCGCGCGTTTATAATCATAATCTCGAAACGGTTTCCCGCCTGCAGCGTTTGGTTCGTCCGCAGGCCCAATACGAACGTTCGCTTCAGGTGATTCGTCAGGTTAAAGAAAATTTTCCTGAAATTCTGACGAAAAGCGGCATGATGCTGGGGTTGGGGGAGACGGAGGAAGAGGTTTTGCGCGCCGCATCCGATTTGGCCGAGGCGGGATGTGAAATCCTGACGCTGGGTCAATACCTCCCGCCGAGTGAAAATCATCTCCGGCTCGCGGAATATATTTCTCCAGAAGTTTTTTCGGGATTGGCCGATAAAATAAGGCAGTTCGGATTCCGGGAAGTCTATGCAGGGCCGTATGTCCGGAGCAGTTATCATGCAGCCGAGACGTTTCAAACAGCAGAAAATATACGGAGAAGTTGAAGCATGGTCGAAGTGGCTCTAGAAAATCTTCCGAAAGGTATTTTGGAAGCAGCCGTTCAGGCGTGGTATTTTGAAGAAGGGGATGCCGTGGCGAAAGGCGATGAAATCGCCGAGCTTTCCACCGAAGAAGGCGTCCTGACCGTTTCGGCTCCCGCGTCGGGAGTTCTGGCGGAAGTCTATTATGATGAAGGCGAGACGGTCGAAAAAGGTGAAGTCCTCTGTGTGATCGAGACCGAAGAGGATGAAGCCAAAGAAGACGTCGAAGAAGCAGAAGAGGAGTAGCTTTAGTTTTTAATGCAAGAAGCAAATAGAATGAAGAGGTTGCCACCCTACCTCTTTACGGTGGTGGACAACCTGAAGCGGGAAGTAAAGAGTCAAGGCGTTGACGTCATTGATTTCAGTATGGGGAATCCTGATCTGGACCCTCCTCCCCATGCTATCCGTGCCCTCCAAGAAGCTTTAAGCCTGCCGGGAATTCACCGTTATTCCAAATGGGATCTGGAAATCGAAAAAAATTTCCGCAAGAGTATCGCCCAGTGGTATTACGAACGTTTTAAAGTCCAGCTTGACCCGGACACCGAAGTCGTCCCCTGCATCGGTTCCAAAGAGGGTATCGCCCACCTCGCTCTCGCTTACATGAATAATGATGACCTTGCTCTCATTCCTTCACCGGCTTACCCCGTTCATTTTAACGGCATCATCATGGCGGGCGGTATTCTCTACAATATTCCTCTGAAAGAAGAAAACGGTTACCTTCCTGATTTGTTCGCGCTTCCCAAAGAGACCACGCGCCTTTCGAAGCTTCTAATGTTGAGCTATCCGCATAATCCGACGGGTGCCACTTGTGATTTGAGTTTCTATGAAAAGGTGATTCACTGGGCGCGCGACAAACAGATCATCATCGCTTCCGACCTGGCTTATTCTGATTTCATCCTTCGCGGTAAGCGCGCCAATAGCATCTTGGAAGTTAAAGATGCCGTCAAACACAGTATCGAATTTCACACTTTTTCCAAATCCTTCAGCATGGCTGGTTGGCGTATCGGATTTGCCGTCGGCAATCGCGACATCTTAGCGGGACTGGCGAAGACTAAAAGTTACTGCGATTTTGGGATTTTCCGGGCCATACAGTATGCCGCGACAAAAACGCTCCTTGGCCCGCAAGCTTATGTCAAAAAAGCCGTCGATCTCTACAGGAAACGTGTCGACGTGTTGGTGGACGGTCTCAATAAAATCGGTTGGAAGGTAAAAAAACCTGATGCCACTTTTTATGTCTGGGCGAAGATCCCGATGCGCTTTGACGAACATTCTTCCATGGCCTTTACGGAACTTTTGCTCCGCGAAACAGGAGTTGCAGTAGCGCCCGGAACAGGATTTGGGGAATACGGGGAAGGTTATGTTCGCTTTGCCGTGGTCGTGCCGGAAAATCGGATCAAGGAAGCCCTCGTCCGCCTGCAGCAATTTTTGTCGGACGGAAATTCGGGTAAGTCCAAAAAATCGCGCAAAGTAAAAACAACGAAGAAAAAGTAAGAAAAAAATTTGAAAGGGGGTGAGTGAGAAAATGCCGCAAGGAAAAGTAAAATGGTTCAACAACCAAAAAGGTTACGGTTTCATCGAGTTGGAACCGGGGAAAGACATCTTTGTCCACTATTCCGCGATTCAGGGAGACGGTTTCAAAACCTTGAATGAAGGAGAGATGGTCCAGTTTGACGTTGCCGACGGGCCCAAGGGACAACACGCTGTCAATGTAACTCGAGTTTAAGGTAAAAAGGGGAGGGACATTGGACGCGAGACCCATCGGTGTATTTGATTCCGGGTTGGGCGGGCTCACGGTCGTCCGTGAAATCCGTCGACAGTTGCCCGGTGAAGCGATTGTCTATTTTGGAGACATAGCGCGCCTCCCCTACGGGACCAAATCAAGCGCTCAGATTCGGAAGTTTTCGATCGAGAATACGGAGTTTCTGCTTCGGAAGGGAATCAAGGCCTTAGTGATTGCCTGCAACTCCTCTTCAAGTGCTGCTTTTCAGGTTCTCAGAAAACGCTTTCACCTTCCCATGGTCAGTGTCATTGAGCCGGCGGTCGAGGAAGCTATCAAAAGGACTCGAACGAAGGTTGTTGGTGTTATTGGTACCACGGCGACCATCGAAAGCCGGGTTTATGAGGAAGCCCTTCGCAAGAAAGATCCCAAAGTTAAGGTGTTTGCCCAAAGCTGCCCTCTTTTCGTTCCTTTAGTGGAGGAGGGGTGGCTCGATGGCAGCGTTACCGAAAAAGTAATCGAAGAATACCTTTCCCCCCTGGTTTCTAGAAAAATAGACACCCTCATTCTTGGATGCACGCATTACCCACTTCTTCTAAAAAAAATCCGTGATTTCGTGGGGTCCAAAGTGGAATTAGTAGACTCCGCTGGACCTACCGTGCGACAGCTCGCTTCCCTTTTGGAGTCAAAAAAGTTAATCTATAAAGGAAGGAAACGCCCACGGTTTCAGATTTTTACGAGTGACCTTCCGAGAAATTTTATTCATGTGGGAGAAAAATTTTTGGGACACAAATTGCCGAAGGTTCAAGTGATCCGGTGAAAGCCATTGTTTTGCTTTCGGGAGGACTGGATTCCACGACGGCGCTTTATGCAGCGCGCCGCGACGGGAACATTCCGGTTTGCCTGAGCATCCATTACGGCCAGCTCCATGAAAGGGAGTTGGCATCTGCTAAGAAAATCGCCGCTTCCCTCAAATTGGAACATTGGATTATTCCGATTTCCCTACCCTGGGGAGGAAGCGCATTGACGGACAATCATATTGGGGTTCCCAAGCACCGAAATGAAGCCGAGATGTCCAAAGAAATACCGGCGACTTACGTTCCGGCTCGTAACAGCATTTTTCTTTCTCTCGCCGCTTCCCTCGCCGAAGCTAAAGGCGCGGATTCCATTTATTTGGGTGCCAATGTCCTTGATTACTCGGGTTATCCCGATTGCCGTCCGGAATTTTTGGAGTCCTTTGAAGCCATGATCCGACTAGGAACAAAAGCAGGGGTTGAAGGCCGTCAGCTTCGTATCGTGGCTCCGCTTCTGCGTCTTTCGAAAAGTGAAATCGTCCGGTTGGGACAGGAATTAGGAGTTCCTTTTGAGTGGACTTGGTCCTGTTATGAAGGCGGGGAATTTCCCTGCGCGGAATGCGACTCCTGCATTCTACGCGCCAAAGGATTTTTGGAAGCAGGCATTGAGGACCCGCTTCTGGCAGAAAAAAAATGAATCATCCTCCCACCGCTCACGAAGCGAGAATCTCCGAAATTTTTTCTTCCCTCCAAGGGGAAGGGACTCATTTGGGCGAACGCCATCTTTTTATCCGTTTTGAGGAATGCCACATTCACTGCGAATACTGCGACGAATTAGACAAACCCGCGCGTTCCATGACCCATGATGAAATTTTGGAAACGGTTTCTCGCATTGAAAAAGAAGAAGGCCCCCATTCTTTTGTGAGCCTCACGGGCGGCGAGCCTCTCCTTTATATAAATTTTCTTTCTACGCTTTTGCTTCGCTTAAAAGCCCTGGGATTTCGCACTTATCTGGAAACCAACGGAATCCTTTGGCAGGCCTTGGACTCGGTCATCGGCTGGTGCGATGCCATCGCCATGGATCTGAAGCCGGCCAGTGTTACCAAAGAAAAAAGTTTTCTCAAAGATCATCGCCGGTTTTTGGAAACAGCCCGCTCTAAAGAAATTTTTATCAAAATCGTTCTCTCTAATGAGATCGATATTCAGGAATTTCAATCCCTCATTAAATTAGTTCAAGAGATCGCCCCCAAAACCCCGGTAATTCTGCAACCCGTAAGCCCCGTGCGCGCGGCAGGCCGGGAACCGGAAGGTCATGAAGACCCCGAACTCATGCAGCTTTTGGCGGAACTCCAACGACTTGCAGCGCGAATGATCCCCAATGTTCGGATCATGCCGCGACTTCACCGCATCCTGAAAATTCGCTAAATCTCATGCGCCCTGACGGACGACGGCCCAACCAACTTAGAAAAATCGCTATCCACAAAGGCTACCTTAAATTTGCCTTGGGCTCCTGTTTGATTGAGATGGGCGAGACACGCGTTATCTGCTCCGCCAGTCTGGAAGAAAAGGTCCCTATGTTTTTAAAAGGCAAAGGCAAGGGCTGGGTGACGGCGGAATATGGAATGATCCCCGGTTCTTGTACTGAGCGGATTTCACGGGAGGCTGCAAAAGGAAGACTGAGTGGCAGAACTCAGGAAATTCAGCGCCTCATTGGCCGCAGTTTGCGCGCTGTGGTCGATATGCAAGCGTTGGGGGAGCGGGCGCTTTGGATTGATGCGGATGTCATTCAAGGAGACGGGGGAACGAGGACCGCTGCCATTACGGGAAGTTTTATCGCGCTGGCCCAGGCGATTGAAAAATTAATCAAACAAAAAGTCCTCCTCAAAAATCCCATCCGTGATTATATAGCCGCGGTGAGTGTGGGCTTGATTGGCGGCACGCCCCGCCTTGATTTGAATTACAAAGAAGATTCTTCCGCAGAAGTGGACATGAATGTAGTTATGACCGGAAAAGGAAAACTGGTAGAAGTCCAAGGCACCGCTGAAGGCCACCCTTTCTCAAAAAAGGAGTTGGACCGTCTTCTCGCACTCGCCCAAAAAGGAATTGCCGAACTCGTTCGCATCCAGAAGTCCCATGTCCGCATCTCATGACCTGCCGCTTGTCATCGGCACGGGCAACCGCAAGAAATTAGAAGAACTCCTCGAACTCTTATCCGGCTTACCTTTTAAAATTCTTTCTCTGCGGGATTTTCCAAAAGTCGAAGAAGTTGTAGAAGACGGCGTAACGTTTGAAGAAAATGCGGTTAAAAAAGCGAAGGGCATCGCCCGGCAAACCGGCCTTTTGACTTTGGCCGAGGATTCGGGGCTTTGCGTGGAGGCCCTCGAAGGAAATCCCGGTGTTTATTCGGCGCGTTTTGCGGGACCGGATAAAAACGATCTCAAAAATTGCCAGAAAGTGCTTCGCTTGATGGAAAAATTACCCGACAATTGCCGGGGCGCTTCTTTTAAATCTGTGGTGGCCCTTGCGACACCGGAAAAACTTTTGGGAGTGGCGGAGGGGGAAGTAAGGGGAGCCATTGCCCGTGAAATGAAAGGTTCCGGCGGATTCGGCTATGACCCGCTTTTTATTTACGGACCTTACGGCGGCAAAACCTTTGGGGAAGTTTCGGCGGAAATGAAACATCAAGTTTCCCACCGCGCGCAGGCCGCCCAGAAAGCTAAGAAAATTCTTTTGAACTTTGCTAAAATCCACACCTCTGCGGGCAGTTAGCTCAGCTGGTTAGAGCACTACCTTGACATGGTAGGGGTCACAGGTTCGACTCCTGTACTGCCCAGATTTCTTCCCATTTCTCCTTTCAGTTCGGTGGAAAAATTGATGTGTCAAAAGGGATCATTTTGGTTCTCTAAGTCGTGCGTAAAATCGGCTCTTGACTTTCCAGCACGTTCGATCAAAAATGGCCTCTTCTATGAGCCGTAATTGGGAAGCCCGGAAAAAAAGGAAACGAAAGAAGGCTTATTTGCAGCGCCTCAAAGCGCGTGAAAAAGCAAAGCCCAAGCAGACGCATAAGCCTGCCGCCTCTCAGCCCGCTTGATGTTCTCCCCCCGTCTTTGAATGAAAGATAAAGCCAAGAGTGAAGAACTCGTTCGTCTACGCCATTCCGCATCACATGTTCTGGCTCAGGCTGTTTTGAGCTTATTTCCGCAAACCAAATTAGCCATCGGACCCGCCATCGAAACCGGCTTTTATTATGATTTTGACCGCGACGAAGCTTTTACCGAAGACGACCTTACCAAGATCGAATCTAAAATGAAACAAATCATCCAAGAGAGCCAGGAATTTGGCCGGGAAGAGGTTTCCAAAAAAGAGGCCTACGAATTTTTTAAAAAGCGGGGCGATATTTATAAGTGCCAGATCCTCGATGACATTCCCGATCCCAAAGTTTCCCTTTACCGGAACGGCCCCTTTGTGGACCTCTGTCGCGGCAACCACGTAAAAAATACGAAAGAAATCCGGGCAGTCAAACTTTTAGCCGTGGCGGGCGCTTATTGGCGCGGAGATGAGCGCAACAAAATGCTGCAGCGTATTTATGGGACCGCTTTTTTCTCGGCGGAGGATTTGGAGAAATATCTCAAGCAGTTGGAGGAAGCGAAGAAGCGCGATCACCGCAAACTCGGCAAAGAACTCGATCTTTTCAGCTTTCACGCGGAGGCGCCCGGCGTTCCGTTTTATCATCCAAAGGGAGCGCTTCTCTACGAGACCTTAGTAAATTATTGGCGCAAAGAGCATCAACGAGAAGGTTATCAGGAAATTCGGACCCCGACTCTTTTGCGGGATGAACTCTGGAAACAAAGCGGACACTATGAGCATTATCAGGAAAATATGTTCTTCTCGAAAACAGAAGACGGGATGTTTGCCGTGAAACCCATGAATTGTCCGGGAAGCACCCTCGTTTACCGGAACACAATGCATTCTTATCGGGACCTTCCGCTGCGTCTTTCCGAATTAGGGCTCGTTCACCGTTATGAACGCTCCGGCGTCTTACACGGCCTCTTTCGAGTGAAAGCCTTCACGATTGACGACGCCCATATCTTTTGCCGCGAGGATCAGATTGAAGCAGAAATTACCAAAGTCATCAGTTTGGTCCTGCGGGTTTATAAAACTTTCGGTTTTGAAGATGTAGCGATGAATCTTTCCACCCGGCCCGAGAATTCCATGGGTTCGGATGAGCTTTGGGAGCGGGCCACAGAAAGCTTGAAGCGTGCGCTCGAAGAGAATAAAATTGATTACGAAATCCAGGCCGGAGGGGGCGCTTTCTACGGTCCCAAGATCGATTTTGAAATCACCGACTCCCTGGGGCGTTCTTGGCAGTGCGGTACGATCCAACTCGATTTTCAGATGCCCGAACGATTTGGATTGACTTATGTCGCCTCCGACGGTAAAGAGAAGCAGCCGGTGATGGTCCACCGGGCCGTTTTCGGCTCGGTCGAGCGGTTTCTTGGCATTTTAATTGAGCATTACGGAGGAGCCTTCCCGAGTTGGCTTGCTCCTGTGCAGGCGCGGGTCCTAACGATTTCAGAAAAGCAGGAATCGGCGGCCCAGAAAATCCACGAGAAACTTTTAAAGGAAGGTTTTCGTTCGGAGCTGGACATTCGGCCGGAAAAGATCGGTTATAAAATTCGAGAAGCAGAACTGGAGAAAATTCCCTACATCTTGGTGATCGGAGACAAAGAAGTTGAGAGTGGCCGTGTTGCCCTTCGGGCCCGGGGACGAAAAGACCTCGGCGAGAAGTCGTTAGATGAATTCATGAATTTGCTTCACCGCGAAATCGCGGAGTCCCGTTGAATCCCTACGGAACAAAGATTCGGATCAACGAAGGGATTCGCGTTCCCCAAATTCGTCTCATCGGAGCGAAGGGGGAACAGATCGGGATCGTGGATGCCCGCGAAGGCGTCCGGTTGGCGCGTGAAGAAGGATTGGATTTGGTGGAAGTGGCACCGCTTGCCAAGCCGCCGGTTTGCCGGATTCTTGATTTTGGAAAATTCCTTTATGCCTTGAGCAAAAAGGAAAAAGAAGCGCGGCGAAAACACAAGACGATTGAGATCAAAGAAATCAAGCTCACGAGCAAAATCGACGAGCATGATTATCAAACGAAGCTGGGTCACGCGCAAAAATTTCTGGAAAAGGGCAACAAGATCAAGTTGACGCTTTTTTTCCGTGGCCGGGAAATCACCCATATGGATTTGGGAGAGAAACTCATTCAACGCTTTACCGGAGACCTCGTAGAATGGGGGTCCGTGGAAAGAAACGACGGGCTTGAAGGAAAAGCGATTCACCTTTATATTGCCCCTAAGACGAATAAGAAAGGCGGGCCTTTAAAAAGTGCCGAAACAAAAAACCAATAAAGCAGCCAAGAAGCGTTTCAAGGTGACGGGTACGGGAAAGATCATGAAATGCAAGACCAAGCGCCGCCACCTCATGACCGATAAATCATCCGATGAGAAAAGAAAGCTCCGTGGCTGGACAGCTGTTGCTAAAAACGATGAGAAACGCTTCGTGCGGTTGCTCCCTTATCGCTGATTAAAAGGACTCTTCCATGCCTCGAGTTACTAATACCCCTGCAAGCAAAAAACGCCGGAAGAAGTGGCTGAAGCGCGCCAAAGGATTTTTTGGCGGACGGCGTAAGCTTTACCGCACAGCCCGTGAAACTGTTCAGCGCGCCCTCCGGTTTGCGACCACGCACCGGCGTCTCAGAAAGCGGCAATTCCGCCGTCTTTGGACCCTTCGCATCAATGCGGCTTGCCGCGAAAATGGGATTTCCTATTCGCGTTTTATTGCCGGACTGAAAAAGGCCAAAATAGGCCTCGACCGTAAATCTTTGGCCGATCTCGCCGTGCGGGACAAAGCCAGCTTCAAAAAAATCGTCACCCTCGCCAAACAGAAGTAGGGAGGATGGACCTCCAATCACTTCGTACCCTCGCTCGTGAGGCCGCCAGTCAAATCGATTCCGTAAATTCGGCGGAATCCCTCGAAACTTTCCGCGTCAATTATCTCGGCCGTAAAGGCAAAATCACCCAGCTCTTTGAAGAGCTAAAAAATCTTTCCGCGGAAGAACGCCGCACGATCGGGCGCGAACTTAATGAAATAAAAGTGACTCTTGAGAAGAGAGTGGAGGAAAAACAAGCTTCCTTTTCTTCTTTGAAACACTCCAAAGAAGAATCTTTTGATCCGACCCTGCCGGGACTCAAGCGCACACACGGGCGGATTCATCCGCTCGTTCAGACGATTCGGGAAATCACGGGAATTTTCGAACGCTTAGGCTTTGAAACAGTGGAAGGCCCGGAAGTCGAGACGGAATTCCATAATTTCACCGCCCTCAATATCCCGGCCGATCATCCGTCGCGGGATTCGTTTGCTACCTTTTATACGCAAGCAGACAACCGGGAGTCGCCGCTTCTCCTGCGTTCCCAGACATCAACCGTTCAAATTCGTGTGATGCAAAAGCGCAAACCGCCGCTTCGAATCGTGGCTCCGGGCCGCGTCTACCGTCCCGACCCCGTCGATGCGAGTCATTCCTTTATGTTTCATCAGATTGAAGGCTTGATGGTGGATGACCGGACGACTTTCAGCGAATTAAAAGGTGTCCTGCAATTTTTTCTGCGCAAACTCTTCGGCCCCGATACTAAGATTCGCTTCCGTCCGCATTTTTTTCCCTTTACCGAACCCAGCGCTGAGGTGGACGTCCATTGCTTCCTCTGTCAGTCGAAAGGGTGCAGCGTCTGCGGTGGCAAGGGCTGGCTGGAAGTTTTGGGAGCGGGAAGCGTGGACCCGGCAGTTTTCGAGCAGGTGGGTTATGACCCGAAACGCGTTCAGGGTTTTGCGTTTGGATTGGGTGTCGAGCGCATCGCTATGCTGCGCCACCGCATTCCCGACATCCGAATGTTTTTTGAAAATGATTTGCGTTTCTTGAAACAGTTTTAATTATGAAAATCAGTACCAATTGGCTGAAAGATTTTGTCACGCTGCCGCCGCCGCTTGAGCGGATCGCCGACCATTTGACGATGGCCGGGCTTGAGGTGAAGCGCATCGAACCTCGTCCTGATCTAAAAGACACAATTTTCGAAATTGAAGTCACGACCAATCGCCCGGATTGGCTCTCTCATTTGGGGGTGGCGCGGGAAATTCACGCGGTAGAAAACACCGGTCTCAAAACGCCTCCTTTTCAGAATCCCGAACACCGCCCCATGCCTGTGGGATGGAAACTCGATTTAAAAGAAGCGGACGGGTGTCCTTACTACACGGCTTGTTTGATTGAAGGAATCCAGCACCAGGAAACCCCCGATTGGATGCGCGACCGGCTCCTTGCTGTCGGGCTCCGTCCGATCAATCTCGCCGTGGACATTACCAATTATGTGCTTCTTGAAGTGGGCCAGCCGCTCCATGTATTTGATGCCGATCTCCTGCGGGGAAAGGAAATCCAAATTAGGCGCGCAAAGAAGGACGAAATTTTCGCGGCAATTAACGGCACGCGTTACAAGCTGGGCACGGAAGATTTGGTGATTGCGGACAAAGAGCGATCGGTTGCGTTGGCAGGCGTCATGGGCGGGCGCGACACGGAAGTGAATGAAAAAACGAGAAATTTATTGCTCGAGTCGGCTTTTTTTCATCCTCGCTGGGTGAGGAAAACTTCCCTTCGTCATGCAGTGGCAAGCGAATCCTCTTACCGGTTTGAAAGAAGGGTGGACCCCGAAGGAGTGGATCTCGGCCGGGAGCGGGCTATTTATCTTTTTCGGGAGCTCACGGGTGCTCGTGCGGTCAGTGCGGTATTTAAAGCCGGACGAAAACCCACGCTGGAAAAAACAAAAATCCATCTTTCGCTTGAACAAGTGAAAAAAATTCTGGGAATGGAAATCAAGCCGCACCAAGTCCACTCTTCTTTGACGCGGCTCGGGCTTGAGACCAAAAATGAAAATCCCGAAAATTGGGTGGTGGGAATCCCCAGTTTTCGCCCGGATCTCGAGCGCCCGGTCGATCTGGTCGAGGAAATCGCCCGGATCGGCGGCTATGACAAAATCCCGGAATCTCTTCCCGAGCGGCCGCCCGTGGAAATTCCCGCTCACCCGCTTCGGGATTTAGAAGAAAAGACCCGGGACTTTTTCGCCGGGATCGGCCTTTTTGAAACAGTCAGTTTCAGTTTGACGAACCCCCGGCTTTTTGAGTCCTGCGGTTTCGAATTAAAAAATGCGCTTGCGATCCACAATCCGATTCATCAGGAACTCACTTTGCTTCGCCCTTCTTTTCTTACCAGTCTCTTAGACATTCTCGGCCGCAACGAACGGGCCGGCGCCCGGTCGGTTTCAATTTTTGAAATTGCCAATCTTTATTCAAAGAAGGGGAAAGAGGGCGGAGCCGGAGAAGAAAAATCACTGGGCGTTTTGCTGGCAGGCGAGCACGAAGCGGGCTGGGGAGACACCAAGCGGTTCCTCAATTTTTTTGATTTGAAAGGAATCATCGAAGAATATTTCTCATTTTTAGAAATCGAAAATTTTCATTTTTCGCCGCAAGAATTTTCTTTCTTTGAGGGGGGAGCCCAAATCCTGATCGGAAAAGATCCCGTCGGTTATCTCGGGGCGCTCGGCCGAAAAGTCCGGGAGAAATGGGACTTTCGTGCAAAAGCCTATTTCGCGGAGCTTTCGCTTGAGAAATTAATCCACGCTCTTCCCAAAGAGCGGAAATTTAAGGAATTCCCCCGATATCCCGCCGTAGAACGCGATCTTTCCGTAGTGGTGGAAGAAGCCGTGCCGGTGGGAGAAGTGGTGGGCTTTATTAAGGAGCGGGGGGAAGGTTTAATCCGCCATATTGAGCTCTTCGACCTTTTTCGCGGTGGACGTATCCCGAAGGGCCAAAAGAATTTAGCCTTTCGTTTGACCTACCAGTCTTTGGAGAGGACCCTCCTGTCCGAAGAAGTGCAGCGCCTCCATGAAAAGATTGCCGCAGAACTGGCCCGCAAGTTTCGCGCCGTTTTCCAAGAAAAGTAATTTTTCCCGTTTTTTTGTTGTCACGCCTTCGCGGAGTGCTATACTTTTTTAGGCCCTGTGCTACGCGTGATTGACGGCAAATTTTTCTAGAACCAACACCAAGAAGATGGGCAGTTTGAATACGTCGTGGCGAGCCGCGGCGGCTAGGACGCCCCCCTAAAAAAAGGGTTCTGGTGAAATGTCGTACACGGTAGCGTGGGGCTTTTTTATGAAGAACAAAAAAAACGAATCCAAATCACCCGAATTATTCGAGCCTTCCTCTGAGACCGAATTAGAGTCGCCGAAGAATGCGCCCCTGGCCCTTCGGATGCGCCCGAAGATTTTGGAAGAAGTGCTGGGTCAAAGTCATCTCCTGGGCGAAGGCAAGCTTCTCCAGCGAACGATTCTTGCTGATCGGATCACCTCCCTCATTTTTTATGGCCCCCCGGGCAGTGGCAAAACAACCCTTGCTCAAATCATATCGCGGGTCACTCACTCTCATTTTGTTCCGATGAATGCGGTGACTTCTAACGTAGGGGAGCTGCGCGAGACTTTGGAGCTGGCCAAGCGTCTCCTGCAGGCTCAAAATAAACGGACCATTGTTTTCATTGATGAAATTCATCGCTTCAACAAGGCCCAGCAAGACGTCCTCCTTCCTGATGTCGAGGAGGGAAATGTCATTCTGATCGGCGCCACAACCCACAATCCATCTTTTGCACTGACCGGGCCGCTCCTTTCCCGGTCGCTCATTTTTGAACTCCATCCTTTGGAAGAAAATGATTTGATTGAAATTCTAAAACGTGCCGTCACGGATAAAGAACGCGGATTTGGCGAGTTAAATATCGAGATCACAGCCGGTGCTCTCCGGCATTTGGCGAAAAGTGCTTCGGGGGACAGCCGCCGGGCGCTCAATGCCCTTGAAGTAGCCGTTCTGACAACCGCCCCCGATGCTTCGGGAAAAATCTTTGTGGATGAAAAAGCGGCCGAAGAATCCTGTCAAAGGAAAGTTGTCTATTATGATCGCGATGAAGATTATCACTATGACACTGCGAGCGCTTTCATCAAGAGCATGCGCGGATCCGATCCGGATGCGGCGGTTTACTGGCTTGCGAAAATGATTTATGCGGGGGAAGACCCGCGTTTTATTGCCCGGCGGATTGTGATTTTAGCGAGTGAAGATATTGGGAATGCGGACCCTCAAGCATTAATTTTGGCTTCGGCCGGCCTCCAAGCCATCGAATTTGTAGGAATGCCGGAAGCCCAAATTATTTTAGGTCAAATGGTGACTTACATGGCGCTTGCGCCAAAAAGCAATGCGAGCTACGTGGCCCTCAATGAAGCTTTGGATGATGTGAAGAAAGATCAGACTCAGGAAGTGCCCAATCATTTAAAGGATAAAAGCTACAAGGGAGCGGAACGGCTTGGCCACGGCCAAGGGTATAAGTACGCTCATAGTTATGAAGGGCACTATGTGGATCAGGAATACGTTAAGCTGAAGAAGGATTATTACCGCCCCACCGAGTTCGGATACGAAAAAGTCCACAGTCAGCGCAAAAAGGAAATTTCCAAGCACACTTCAGAGTCTGTTTGATTTAAACTACATTCAGAACTTATTACTATAAAATGACTTAGCATACTTATGTTATATATTATTATAAATTGATTGTTTTAGTATATATTTGTATCTATTTAAATAGTTTTGATTTGACTTTTTATATTTAGAAGGTAAACTTCCTTTCAGGAGAAAAAAAGAACCCTGTGAATCCACAATTTCTGTCTCGGCGAATCGGCGACGTTAATATCTTCCAGGTGCGAGGCACCTTTTCTGAGCCTTGGGTTAAACCTCTCAAAAGAGAAATGAATCAGGCTTATAACGAAAACCCGGCCGCAGGACTTCTTTTCAACGTGCGGGAAGTAGAAAAAGTCGATGAGCTCGGAGCCGAGACGGTTCTTGAATTTACCCGCCGCTCCCCCAAAAGCGGCATCTTAGGACACAATTTATCTGCCTATTTCATTGCCGAACACATGAATCCAAACGAACCCATTCCCATTTTTGAAAAAGAAAGAGAAGCGGTGGGTTACTTCGAAAAGGAACTGATCCGATTGAAAGGAAATTTTTCCAAGGAACGGCGCAAATTTCACCGCACCAAAACGGCGGTTCCTGTCGAACTAAAACTTTCCAATCCTGACGAATCCCTGACCTTTGAGGCGGTTCTCACGGATTTGAGCGTCGGAGGTTTTTTCGCCTACTTCCTCGATGCGTCGACCGAAGAGGCGGCGCGGCGTAGTCTCAATCCGTTCGATCTGAAGATATTGAAGGCCCGTCTCTGGTTTCAAAAAGGGAAACTCGTCGAAGTTGAAGGAAAAATACTCAGGACGGAGAAAGATTTTACCGACGCGCCCGGAGTGGCCGTGGAATTTTACAATTTAAAATCAACGGATGAAAAAATAATACAGGACTTTTTGCGGGAAGAGGAGGAAGTAAAATGAGTAACGTCATAGAATTTTTGCTTCGATTAAAAATGGTTGGGAAAGGGGGAGCCGGACTTCCGGCCCATCAACTGCGGGACGTGCTTCTCGCCGAACATATGGGCGCCGAGATGCATGCCAAATTAAATCAAGTCTATCGGGCCAGAAGGAAACGCGGCGCTTGGTCATGACACGTCTTCGAGTCAGCACCCGAGAAATCGGTAGCGTAAAAGTTTTTGATTTGATGGGGGACCCTAATCAGGAGAATCTGCAGGAAGTGGCTTGGCAGATTCAGCGGAGCATCCGCCGACACCGATTGCAAAGGGTGATCCTGAATGTCCAAAAAATAAAATCCTTGGACGAAATGGGAGTGCGCAAACTCGTCGCCGCCTTTTTGCGTCCGCAAAGAAGCGTGATCTATGGTGCCTCAAGCGATGTCTTGCATCAATTTGACGAGACCCACTTGCCAAAAAATATGAGATTATGCCCCACAGAAAAGGAAATCGCCGAGGATTTGGGTCCTTTCCTTTTTAATAAAGAAGGCTTCGGTCACATTTTGGGCGTGGAAGACCGTTCCGATACGGGTTTTACACCAGGCAAAGACATGGAACGCCGGCGCGCCAAACGGATGCACGTGGCGATCCCTCTCGAAATGACGTTTTATCCGGAAAAAGGCGAGCCCGTCATGACCCGCGCCATTTCCACAAACATCAGTGAAGGGGGAATTTTTGTCGAGTACCTCGACCTCGATGCGCTGGATGCAGTTGAAAAATTGAATCCGGTCGAAGGGGTGCGGGTTAAAATTGAAATTCATCCCAGTGGAAATTTTCCCGAGGAATATCATTTGGAAGGCGTCATCCAGAGAAAAGAAATTCACAAAAAGGGAATCGGTTTGGCCGTTCGTTTTACAGGGAGTAAATAATCTCTCATTGAGGAGAAAAAAGGTGGGGACCAGTGAACAAACCTGCGTGGAAGAGGCCGATCGCTTTATTCACGGCGCTGACTTTCCTGTGGACAAGCTTCTTTTGGCCGACTCCTTCCGGATATTCTGAAGTCCCGTCTCGTCCTCCCGGCCTTCCCGATCTCGCCTCTCTTAAGATCCCGGCAGAATTAGGAAGAATTGAAGAAGTCCAAATCCCTCAAAAAGTAAGTTCCCGCATTCCTATCCTCTATATCCAAGATGCGCACGCGGTTTACGATGCGCAAAAGAGCATCCAGGGAATCATCGATCACTTCCAGAAACTCTATGGCCTCTCTTTTGTGGCGGTCGAAGGCGCTGCCGGGTCTTTGGACCCGGTTCTCTTCCGTACGTTTCCTCTCGAGACAACGAAGCAAAAAGTTTTTGAAGCGCTCATTAAAAAAGGGGAGCTCTCGGGAGCGGATGCGGCAGCTATCCTCAATTCCGGGTGGAGCCATTTTGTCGGGATCGAAGACAAAGACCTCTATTTCGAAGACCGCGCGGCCTACATCGAAGCCATCAAAGCCAAGCCCGACGTGGAACGCGAGCTCGATAAAAAAATCGGGGCGAATGAGGAACTAAAAGCCAAAACTTATTCGCCGGAACTCCTTGCCCTCGATCAAAAAGTGACTGCCTTCGAGGAAAATTCCCAAGATCTATTTAACTTTCTGAGCTGGCTTTCCCAATTTGAAATCCCCGCCGCAAATTACCCCCAACTCAATTTGCTCATCGGCGAAATAAAACAAGAACAAACAGCCGATGCGCACTTGAAGGCAAAGGGGGATGTCCAATTAATGAAGCTTGCCGGGGAAGTCAAAGGCCAGCTCGACGGGAATGAAAAGAAAGAATACATCTCCCTTTATCAAAATTTTCGAATCAAAGGCCAGCGTAAAGAGTTTGTTTATTATCTGACCCAAAAGGCCAAAGAGAAAAAAATCCCTCCTGAGCCTTACCGCGATTTTCTGGCGCAAGAAAAAAAACATTTGAAATTGGAGGCCCTTGCAGGCGGAGATTTTTTCAAAGAACTTAAGACCTTTATAGAAGATCAAAAAAAGAAACTCTTCCGCTCGGAGGCTCAAAAGAAACTGGATCGCAGAAGCCATGAACTGAAACTTCTGCACAAACTGGCTTCCCTGGAAGTCACGCGGGAAGAACTTCAGGAGATTAAGAATTTCGCTCCCTTCTCTTCGCCCCTCGCAACTGGCACGCCCCACCGGGCCAGAATCTCACCTCAGGATGAGGCGGGGCGGCGAAGAGAGACGGAGAGCGAATTCGCCGAGCTGTTTCGGCCCCATCTCAAATTTTATGAGCTTGCGCTGAAACGCGACCAAGTCCTTTTCGAAAATTTAACGAGTGAAGCCGCTCAGAAGAAAGCAGCGTTTGCGGTCGTGGTGACCGGAGGTTTTCACGCCGAAGGAGTCAAAGCCCTTCTCAAAGAAAACGCTTACCCCTACGTCTTAATCTCTCCCAAAATCCGTGAACTTGGGGAGAGCCATTATTTGGATGTCATGTTCGAAAAAAATCCGTCTTATCAGAAATATATGAAGGCCGCTTCTATTAAGAATTCTCAGATCGCGGCCATGGATCTGCTGGCTCCGACGATTGTTGGCCCTGACCGGTGGAATGCCATCAAGGCCGCTTGGGCGGAAGAGCTCGTGGAGGGCGCCTCGCAAGAAATGAATGAGAATGATAGAGAAAACCTTCTGGGGCATTGGCGGGATTTGATCGTGACCGCTGTTTTGCAAAACGGATTGGGAAATTCACAGGAATACATCCGAGTCATCAAAGAAGTGCACGGCGGATTTGTTGAAAGCGGTGTGGCAAATGAAAAAACGACGCAAGCTGTTATTGATCTCCTTCAGCATTTTGTTAATGAACGGTTGAACCCTGCCCAAATCCAAAACGCTTATAAAAACTTCTTCCAAAAGGTAAAGGAGGGTTTGACGAAAAATCCGAACAAAGTTGAAGAAGCTGTTCGCAATGGCCTCGAAGTGCTCGGGTACCAAGTTCCTTCCACGGAATATGTTGAGCCCGGAAAATTGGCGGAGGCAGCAAGGGAAAAATTATTGGCCGAAGTAGTGCCAGACATGAGCGAAAAAGTTAGAAAAGCAGCTCGCAAAGCCGTAGGTGTTGCCTCTGAAATTCTACGCAAGCAAGAGCAAGCGATTGCTCCATTAAAAGGAAGTGAACTTCGTCCCGGTCAACCCTCAGAAGGATTGGTAGATCAAACAATCGCAGAGCTTACGGGCCGGGTAAAAGAGTTAGCTCCGGACCTTTCCGAAAATCAGGTGCGACTTGTCGCATTGGGTGCTTTACAGGGCGCGTCCACAGAAATGGCGCGGGCGGAGGTTCGCAACCAACCGGAAGAAACTCCCAAAGAAGAACCCCAACCCGATCCTGCCAGCGTCTTTGAAAATCAGCCGTTGCCTCAAAGGCAAGATAGTGCGGTTCGAAAATTTGTTAAGACGCAGGGAGAGCAAGCATTAAAAGAGGGCCACTCTGCAATTTTAGGAAGCGCCCAGCGTATTAGCGAAGAAACCAAAGGAAGAATAGAAGCCGAGGATCTTGCCCAGAAAGCTTTAGAAGGATTACTGCGGGATGAGGAGAGACTGAAGGCGCGTCTCCGTCCCGGCGAAGATCCGGACCCTTACCTGAAAAAAGTGGCTAAAAATAAAATGCTCGACGCCGCGAGAGAGGCTCGTCGCGAACAAGAAACCACCGCCAAGGATAGTGTCTTTGATTTTCCGGATCGGCGTGCGGAAAATCCTTCTGAAAGCGTTGTGAAAGCAGAGCAATCTCAAATTTTGAGAACTGAGGTGAGCAAGCTGGACGACAAAGAAAAAGATTTGCTTCGTCGACGCTTCGAAGAAGATCAAACCATTCAACAAATCGCAGATGCCTACGAAATTAAATTTGATGAAGCCAGTAGACGCTTGACAGAAGTATTAGACAAGATCAGGTTTCGATTTCAAGGAGCCGGGCGTCCCCGTGACCAAGCAAAACTGGAGCAATTCAATGAACGGCTTTCTTCGCTATCGCCGGATTTGGAACAGGTCATGCGGCTGCGCTACTTCGATGGCCTGGCCTATGCAGAGATTGCCCATAGTGTGAATCGACCGTTAGGTACGGTGAAGCGGCAGATCAATACCGCAAAGCAGCAATTGATCGAAAGATTTGAATACAAACCCGACAGCGATTTCAAACACATCAAAAGATTAATCGTCCTCACCGGCTATCATCCCTCCCGCTCTGAAGTAAGATCAGTTTCTGCGGTCGATCGAGTTCTTGCGACGATTTGGAGCAATGAAGCCCAGGTCCCTATTTCTTTTGGAGACATCCGAGAAGCCATGGGCCAAGACCCCGTTAAAAAGAACGGAAGCTATCACTGGATCTATTACCCTAAAACAGAAAAACTAAGAGACTTTGTTATCAAGTTCAGTATTTCTGATGAGCAAATGCTTTCCTCGAGCCTCATATTTCCCATTTCCCCAGAAGAACAATTAAGAATTTTGGATGAATTATTTTTAAAAGGGTATGCCTTGCAAACGGTTTCTCTGGGAAATTTGCGGGTCCGGATCGAGGGCGGCGAATCCCGCCGGATTGTGGCCGCGAGCCTTCAGGAAAGAATGCTGGCCTCGCTCGCGGATTTTATGGCGCTGCCAAAAGATCAATTTATCAAGTGGTACGCAGACCATGTCTCGGAACGGGTGGGTGACTCCAATCTTGAGAAGCGTTTTGCCCAAAGACATCAGCGGATGCGCGAACTTTTGTATAACGTGAATCGCAATCTGTGGCGGAATGGATTTTTCGATGCCGACCCAAGTTTTTCCAATTACGGTTTAACGAATAAGAAACGTCCCGGCAAGCCTCAAAGGATGAGAGCGGCCGTGATGGATGCCGATTTCATCTACCGTTTGCCCGAAGGAGCCACCCGCCGCCAAATTTTCGATTTTCTGAAAGAGCACAGCGAAGAAGAATTATCCCGAGGCGAACATTTCCTTTACCGGATTTTTGATGAAAATTATCCGACAGACGAGAAAGATCCAAATCATACTGCCCTGATCAGAATTTTTTTCCCGAATGCGACCGATGAACAAATTGCAAAGGCCCGCGAAATCCGCACCAAAGTTCTGACCCACAAGACCCGTAAAGCGGCACGAGAGTTTTTGGATCAGGATGAAAATCGCGCCGTGATCGAATCCTTACTTGTCGAGCTCTCCCTACAAATCTCAAATGCCCGCTCCGAGGTGCGGAATTCAGAGGGAAATGTCCCATTTGTTGCGGAAGCCACTGAGAATCCCAATTTCAAGGTCTATGTTGTCGATGATGCGCTTTACTCAATCTTGGATCCGGAGAGTCTGGGACCCGCCATGATGGTTCCTAAAGAGGGTTTAGCGTTGACCGGCGCGGACTCCTTTATGATACAGACATTTTTGAGGATTGCGGCAGCTTCAGAAAAAAAATCCGAGAAACTTTTCCCTGGCTCGATTAAGTTAAAACAAATCGTAGAACAAGGGGACGTCATTTTAATAAAAGCCTCTTCTGTTTTGAATCCGTCAGGAGAGGGTCTGGGGACCGTAGAAAATTTTGTCAGAGATACTATTTGGGAAGAAAAAGTACATCTCCAGACTGATCGTTTGGATCCTCAGATGCAAAGCCGATTGTTTCAAGTCCTACAGTCCTCAAGCTTACCTTTGATCATTAAGGCTTTTAAAACCATCAATCAGGTCTTAGGCGAAGATGCCCCCATCGAGTTCCGTACAAACGAAGTCCTTCCCCTTATTCTGTTAGATACCAGGACATCCCCGGCAAAAATCGAAGAGATGCTTAAGAGGTTATCCAGCGAACACCCGGATATAGCTGCACTTCTGGAAACGATGCGTCAAGAGACATCCCCCAGCCCTGTGGAAGTGGCACGAGTTCGAGAAGTCGCTGAAAGATTAAGCAAAAGAGAAACCCCTGTAGAGTCGTACACGACTACTCTTAAGCGTCTGTATCAATCTGCAGCAGCGAGGAAGTCTCGAGGGCCCGATAGTTCATCCCGCGCCGAGGTGCGGGAGTTTGCATTGAATCCGCGAGTGGGGGACGCGATTCAATCAGGATTAGCAGGAAATTTGAGCGACACTGATTTTAATCAAGCGTTGGTACTTACAGAGAATGACGTCTCCCAAAGGGTTATTTTCCTAACCTCCTTTATGGCTGATGATCCCGCGACCCTTTCCTTTCGGAGAAGGGCTTATGAGGAGATGTTTGGTCTCATCGAAAGAGATTTTATTTCTTATGCAGCAGATGGGGACCTTCGATCAGCGGAGCAAATTCAACTGAACCAGAAGCTTATAGGTGTCATGAATCTGGCTGTAACCCATATTCGTAGTCTCCGGAGTGAAGATGAAAAGGGACGACAAGCCCACGTGAAAATTGTTGAAGACTTCTTGACAGACATTTCCGGTAACTTGCCCGAAAGAGAAGGAAGCAAAACGGATGAATATTTATTTTCTTCAATCGCTCTCAGTAAAGATACGTTGTATCGAGTCGCATTACGTGGGATGTCTCTTACCGAACTTGAGATGGTGGTCAATGCCAACCAGTTTCTGATGTCAGCAAATGATGGTCGATTTGCCTCGGAAGACACAATAGATCAATGGAATAGTGGTAATGCCGCCGAGGGGAGAGACGATAACCGGGAGATTATGGTCGCTGTGAGGGCTCCTGCGTGGCAACTGAAACAGGCGAATTATGGTGCGCTAGGTCTTGTTCATTTGAGAGATGAAAAGGTTACGGCGCAATATCGCGGCTCGGTCGAACAGCAAATGGCAGCACTTGAGAGTTTGAGCAATGAAGATGAGGCAAAAAGGCATGCCGAAAGATTAGAAGCGGCAAGGAAGAGCGCAGAGGAAGAAGGAATCAATTTTGACCACGAAGCGTTTCAGCGGCAACCCGAGAATATTGCGTTCGACGAATCCAGAATCGCAAAACGTCGTCTCCAGAGACTGCTCAGATTGTGGGATAGAGGGAATCCCCAATTAGGTACTTTACAAGCCCGGTATGTTTTGTGGGATCAGCTTCCTGAGATGAACCGAGGTCGTTTTGATAACGAGAAGGAACGTTTTTCTACTGCCGTCGCACCTGTTCTCCAAAGAGGGTTAGAGCGCTACGGTGCTGAAATGCCTGCGTCATCACGAAATTATTCCCTCACCCGCGCCGAGGTGCGGATTCCACAAACAGTTTTGGACCGTTTTGATCAAGTGCTCAAGAACAAGATTGATCGCCCAGAAGGGTTAGGGCTGGTTGAGCGAATTATGCAAAAGGGTCGCCGGCTTTATCCGGAGGATGAAGGCCGGATCGAGCGCGAAACATTGTTAGCGATTGTGGGCGCCGGTCAGTATGAAGACGCCGGGCAGAGCCGCCGGTTTTTAGAAAATTATTGGAATGGACAGGATATTCTGAATGAATTTATCAAAAACAGAGAGGAAAAAAATATAATCGTGAAAATTAGCAGGGATAAAGCGACTTCAGAAAGACTGTTAAAAAACGGTTTTCTGAACGTTGGCTGGAAAGTCATCGGTGAAGGGGGAGAAATGATCGTTTTTGGAAGCGCCGAATTTCCCGACATCGTACTTAAGGCAATAAGACCACCGGGTAGATGGAATGTCTCAAACGTTGGATTCGAGACGGCAGAGAAAAATGTATTTACCTTGACCCCGGAAGCTTATAACGCACAGGAGTTAGCAATCCTGACGGGGTATCGTATTGCGTCCGAGAGCGTTGAACTGAAGGATCTTGTAGCGGGGTCAGCAATGATTCAAGTTGAGTCGGGAGCTAAGCTCAAACATGATCATGATAATGATGAAAAAAATTTACTTGAAGAAACGCCTTTCTTCTACATTGAAAAACGGCATGCGAACGTGCCGGAACTAGGAACAAGAGAATTTAAGATGGACGCCTTCTTCAAACTTTTTCAGGAGTTGGCACTTAAGGGATACACCATCGACGACTCCTTCAGCCCGAAACAACTTGGGCAATCTTTGGGAAATGATGATGAATACGTACTTCTTGATTTCGGGAAGTTGACACCCATAGAGGAAAGAAAGAAAAATGTGGATGATCCGTTTAAGTCCTTTACCAGTCGGTTGCGGCAATTGGTTTATGATCCGCAATATGTGTCATTTTTTGATTCCGAGACAAGCAGAAATTATTTTAACAAAAGGGTGGATAAACTCGAATCGAATTTAAAACTTCAGAATCCGAGCTTCGCCCGCGCCGAGGTGCGAAATTTACAGAAAGAGTCGATTGTATTTCGTGAGGACAATGCAAGGTATCCTGTTTGGTCGATGGATGAAGCGACAGAAGAAGAAAGACGATCAATTCAAAATTATGCAAATAAACTTCGAGTGATGGATGGAGATAGCATAGCCGACCTCTTTGAACAACGGATTCGAGAAAAAGGTTTCCCATTGGCAGTTCCTGAAGATTATATCGATCAAACGAATCAACAGCGCCAAATGCTTGCCAGTAGAGCGCCTTTGGAGTATGGCCCCGGAGTTCTTTACCACGGAGCAAACGATTTAGACAAAATTATTGTTTTAGGCAAGCTTCAAGGGGACATTCAAAAAGTAGGAGCGCCGAATATCGGACTGACTCGCGGAGGGCACACGGATACTTATCCTGCGGTTGGTAAGAAACCGGCGATTTTCGTCATCGATACAAACGTTTTCAACGCCTTCCTTCATTTTGGACATGCCGGCATTATGCTGAATAAAGAAGAGAGAATAACGGGCGACATTATGCCCTTTACAACGATTTCTGAGGAGGTGCCTCTAGCTCGTGTAAAAGAGATCTGGGTGCCTGAAGATGTGTTTGAAGAATACGAGCAGCTCTTAAAAAGCGAAGCGACTGACGAAAAGACCCGTCTCTTAAAAGAAAAAGTACAGGCATTATTGGCCCAGGGAAAAATCAAACCCATTACAGGTTTGAGGGGAAGATCTCCTGACAAAAATGAATGGGAAAGCAAAGTTGGCAGGTACATTATTGCGCGAGATTTTTTAGTTCAAATCCCTTCATTCGAAATCAAAGATGCCCGCCGCTCTGAAGCGAGGTTTATTGCCAATCCCCCTCTTGCTTTTATCAACCCGGAGAATCTTAACGGTGCCGTTTCCCGATTTGCCGAAGCGCTTCGGGATCCCACGAAGATTTCGGCAATGACGCCGGATGAAATTGCTGTTGGCCGTTACTCTTTTCAGCTTGTACGGGATGAGGATACAGGCAACCTCGTCATTAAAGTGGCGGATTTCGGCTCTGACGAAATGGCCAAAACCGCCACAAATAAATTCGTTGAACTTGGCCTCATTCCTGTTGAGGATGAGACGGGACTTCAACTTGCAAGGGGATTGACTCAATTTCTTGCTTTGGGACAGGAGATCGTTAGAGTAGATCCCTCCAAACAGGATCCTGCTAAACTTGCAGAAGCATTCCAAGCGGCAATACAGATAGTTCTGCGGGACTATTCCGCCTCAGGTACTTCACCGCCAACTACAGAGAAGACCAGAAAGACACAATCCTCACGAGCCCCACCATCCCAACGTCTTACCCCTCAAGAAACCATCAGTTATCGTAACCGTATGAATAAAATTAACGAGAGCGGTTCAGCCGCCCAAAAACAAGTTGAGAGAATGATTGATTGGCAAAAGCTTAAACTCATTACGCAAACAGCCCTTAATATCCGCCGAGAACCCACCGAGGAAGAGATGGGCCATTTTAGAGGTTCTAAAATAGGAGTGCGGAAACTTTCCGAGTTTCCGGGTCTGGGAGAAATTCTTAAGAAACAAAATATTCCCGATCATTATGCCGGCTACATCGAGATTACCCAAGAGGCACGCAGGTATATGTACCAACGCGGTGTTTTCCAGACAGAAAGATCGGAAGGATTTATGAATGATCCCGGCATGTATGGTCCGTCTTCGTTGGAAGGGGGAGAAACCAATTACTTCCGAGAGGTCGGTTCATATCTTTATATGGAAAACAGATGGGAATATGCCCTTCACGAATCTTTTCACCACCGGGCAGGCGGAAAAACCGATCAACCTTTTATCGAACGTATGAGTTATGACGATATGAATCTTCTGGAGGAAATGGCGGCCTACCGGGGGATGAATTTGCGAAAAGACGGAACGGTCAGGCAAAGCTATACCGCAGGACAAAAAGCGGAGATTCCCGAATATACCGATTCGCCCGCAAAAAGAAATGAAGTCCGTCTGGCGATTGCCGCAGTCGAAGAATTAGACCGGATCCTTCCAGCAGTCGATGTCACTCATATCCTTTCGCGGGCGCGAAGCCTTCAAGAACTTATCGGATTGGGCGGAATGACGTGGAGCGAATTGCGGGAGAAGTTCCGTCCCGGCTTCACCGATGAAGACTTGGATCATGCCCGTCGGGCTGGTTACGACCCGGGACAAAAAGCCGTGTTTGACCTCGATCAGGAAGCGAGAGAACTCGGTTATATTCGGAGCGGAGTTAAAAACCCGTCTCCCCAGCAAACCCAAGCATGGGCCGATGATTGGGCTTTTCCTCGCGTGGGTTACTTAGTTGAAATGGGCGGGCGTGCCGAACTCCGACTTCTCAAGCAATGGCTTGAGGTAGGCGAAGAAGACCCCTTTTTAAGCAACGCTGTTAGGAAGGCTTTGAATCAATTCGGCGTAAGCGGTGATGACATCAAATTAAGGTTGAGGGGTTTAGAAGAAAATGAGAAGGGCACCAAAGCGCAAGGAAGTCTTGATGTGCCAAAGTCCGTGTTGGAAGCGAGGCTTAAGCGATTACAGCAGAAACGTGGGCGAATAGGCAAGGGGGAGATCCCCAACCAAATTTTGGTCGGTGATGTCCATGGAGATGTAGAACTCATGAAAGCAGTGAGGTCCGAAATTCGTGAAATGCTTCAACGAGGCGAGAACCCTGAAGTCATCTTTCACGGCGATTTATTCGATGCCGACCTGAACATGAAGAAAGGCCCAGAGGAGATGTTGGCTCACAACGATAATTTGGGAGTATTTCGGATGGTGCAGGAAATTAAAAACGAATTAGGTGACCGAGCTATTTTTATCGTTGGGAATCACGACGAGTGGCTCATTCGGGCCTTTGTCGGCGGTGATCAAGAGGCTTTTGCAAATTGGTTTATGAATCGTGGGGCTGTCTTCTTTAATCAGGTGGAAGATTACTTTCGCCGGCAAGGAGTGCCCGAAGGCCAATTGCCCGGAAAGGTGGGGGAGAAAATGCGCGAAGTAGCAAACTGGCTTATGAATAATCAAAAACTTTTTCACATTGACGACATGGGCTTGCTTCACGTCCACGCCGTAATTCCCGTCGATAAAAATGCCAATCCGGTAATTGGCATCGATGAGTTAAAGCGGGCTCAAAATCAATTAGCGGAAGCTCAAAGAGAAGGCAATGCTGAAAAAATCCACGAAATTTTGGGAGGGCCGATGCAAGAAGTGTTCTGGGCCAGGGACTGGGAGGATCAATTCCGCGGAGACCCGCAGAAGATTGACCATTTTATGTGGATGATGGAGGTGGACGGTCTGATGGTTGGGCATGCCCATCATCAAGAGATCTTGAATCTCGGCAATAAGATTTTTGGTATTGATTTTGGACAGCGCGGTTTTGCTGTGCTCGACAAAACGAACGGACTTCAATGGCGGGAAATCGCAGAAGGAACTCCCATCGGGCATCTCCACATTTCTCGTAACCAAATGCTCAGTGACCTTGATAGGGAAATCGAAAAACTGGAAGGCGATTTGGGTCGAAAGCCTATCCGCAGGGCAAAAGAATTGACTTCCACGGCGAGTCTCGATCGATTAAAAAGAATGGTCTGGATCCGTTCCGAGGCACGTGGATTTTTGGAAAGCTTTGATTACATTCCTCAGGATATCGATCGTCGTTTGTTGAGTCAAAGAAAAATGGAATTAGACGACTCCTATGCAAAGTATCTAAGCGGGAACGCACGGGAATTCCTAGAAGTCTTAGCCCAGCTGTTGGCTGATAGTACCGATCTTGATTATAAGGATATCAAACAAGAGGACATCAGCGCAATTCCGAACGAAGCCACCTTCAATGACCTTGCTGAAATTTACGAAAAAGGACTTCAATCAAAACAAGGAAATTTTGAAGGGGTTGTCAAAAGGGACGAGCAAAATAATTTGATTTTTTTCTTGAAACAAATTTTGAGACGACCCGGAGGTAATCCTGACGTTGATGCTGACCTTGTTCTTACCCGCGCCCGACAATTGAGGAATAGGGGAGATTGGAATTCTAATCGCCGCGCCGAGGTGCGGAAAAATCGGGAAGAGGAAATTATTGAGTTGGTGCGTCAGATTGCAAATTTTCATTTTGACGAAATTATTCCCGAAGAGCAGCAGAAACGAATCGCTGAACTCAATGGAAAACTTAACGAGCGAGGAGAGGAAAGTGACCCGGAGGATGTCGGCCTTGTTTACACGGCTTTTGTTCCCGAGTCCGTGAAAAAAGATATTAGCGAGGAAAGCTTTAAGGAGGCTTTGTTTGGCGACCCTCCCGAAGTCGAAACGGCGTTACAGCGGCTTATTGACCGATTAGGATCCGAAGGACAAAGAGAGCAGAATCTTAGACTCCACGACACGCTGGTTAAAGTCATGATCTTTTCGTTGATTCATCCCAGTCAAAAAATTCGTTTTGCCGCCGTCCGCTCTCTCCTAAGCTTGCCGAAGGATCAGGTCAAATCGGCCGAGTCCATTTTAATGAGGATGGCTCGAGAAGAAGATACTGCCCCGCTTGTGCTTTTCGGTATTTTGGCTCATTTTGAGAATTACCAAGACGCCAACAATCTTGACCGCATCATTAACGATCCCAATCAACCAAGGCAGCTTATTCTTGAAGCCGTAACAGCACTCGGAAGGCTCAACGACCGCGATGAGGCAATTTCAAAACTCGTGAAAGTGATTTTCGATGCCAATAATCCAAACATGAATCCAAAGACGATGGTTGCGGCATTTAATGCCCTTGCGAGTAACGAGAATATACCACTCGATGTCGCAGCTCCCATCTTAGCGGCCTTTATGTCGGCTGACGAAAAAAATGAGATTGGCATAGGTGCCTCTCGGGCTTTCACCGACATTTTAACCCCTCGCGTTGATCGGATGCTTGCTAATCAACCCATCCGTTCTGAGGTGCGGGACATTCGGCAACTTCAAGAAGGAGTAGAGGCTGTCATCCAAAGTTCAGGACGCTATTTCTCACATCCGTTTACCGCTGAAGCACAAAGAGGTTTTCAAGCGATTCTAGATCAAGCGAATGCTGTTTGGGCCCAAGGCCATACCTTTCAGGATATCGGCGATTCGGAAAATGAATTATCACTACATTATGCGATCCAGATGGCGAATCTTTACGGTGCCGGAGATTACCGAGCCGTACTGGACTTCTTTAACTGGGTGAATCAAAAGGCAAGCGAATCCGATCAAAGCGTTATGAAAAAATATGTCATCGATGATTTTTCAATAATCCAAATTTATTTGATCGCTGCCTATTTGAGCCCTGAACGGATCCGGGAATTTTTGACGGACCAGGCCAATCGCAATTTCGCGGCTTTTCAGTTGTCAAAATTGAGTCAATTTGAAGGTCCTCGTATGCAGATACCCAGGAATCTCCCCCCCGAATTGCAGGATTTTGCTTCGCGCGGCACCAGTATTTTGATGGGGGGAATTGTCGGCAAAATTCTGACAGTCTTTATAAAATTTTATATTCAGCAAGCCCGAGAGTTGCAATCACAAGGAAATTACGAAGCGGCTCGCTTGAGACTGCGATCTGCGGCCCAGTTAACTCTTAATTTGAGACGGATTGGTGAGAAGGAGGGTCGCATCGGAACCGTCTCCCGCGAAATTGTAGAGAGTCTGGAGACGGGGATGGGTGAATTTAAGGAGCAAGTCGACCAAATTATCGGAGAAATCGAATTAGCGGAAAAAAATCCGGGAAATAACCGCTCCGAGGTACGGAATTTTGGTAACGAGGCCCTTCAAATAATGAATGAAGGAATCGGAGAAATTCATCGCCAAATTGACCAAATCGTTTCAGATTTACCCCAAGGTAAAGAACAGCAATTTATTTGGGACAAAATCGAGAAGGCCTATGCAAATTTGTTTTTAGATTTAGCTAAGCGATTTAAAGGTCCCGAGTTTGAGTTTTTAAAAAGTGAGATTGAAGCGGGCCGTTTTTCTCAGCGTTTAGTCATCGAGTCTCTGGGGGAAAAATTTTACGAATCCGGATACTTTTTATTCTTTGGCGTGCGACCGATTAGCATAGAAAATCACTTTATCATGGACATGCCTTTTCTTTCCTTGTTTTCGATGGAGGGCGCGAACCCCGTAAACTTTAATTTTTTTGGAACGGAGATTCCCATTCTTTCCGTATCGCTCGGCAAACCGGTCGTTCCCAGTTATTCTCAGGAGCGTCTGGGGGGTGACCGTATGGTAGCCGCCGCCTTAATGGATATAGAAATTGAATCGCGTGTTCCTATTGTGATTTCCAATCAAAAATCGGCACAACAGCTTCTCTATTATTACCAATTGCGAAAATCCGTGGGGGAAACCGGGGAACTCCCAGCCGAGGTTTCAACTCCTTATCAAGAAATTAACGATGCGCTGAAACAATTTTTATTAAATCAATGGCCTCAGTTAACTTCAGACCCTCAAGAATTTATTAACAAAAATTTTATGGATTACAAATTAATGATTATTCTTCATGAAGCCACTCATGTGGCGACGCAATCACGGGAAGATGAACGGTTCACTTATTTAATGGAAGTTGGGATGTCAAAATTCCTCTGGCTTCGTTTATTTGACGCCCTTAAAAATGAATACAAACCCGGTAATGGTTGGTCGGTATCCCATCTTGAGGCGTCAAAGTTCTTTTTAAAGAAGTTCCTGCCCGGAATTTTTAAAGAAAACGCTCCTGGATCAATTCCCGGAATTGAAGAAGAGCTTCATCGTGCAGCGGCCGAGACTTATCCCCAAGGATATCCGTTGGCTCTTTTTATCGCCGTATCTAAACTTTCCGACGAAGTCTTGCACCGTTCCGCAAGTCGCAAGTTTTTAGAGTTAATGCACAAAGAAGGAATTGAGCTTCGGGCGCGTTCTGAAACAAGAAAAGGAGCCGATCCAATTTTGGTAGAGGAACAGCCTTTGTTTGCGACGGAAGCTCCAACCCGCTCCGAGGTGCGGAATGAGGACGGCTCTTCTTCAAGCGAAATCAAAAAACCGGGAAAGTCCTATGTGAGCAAGCTTAAATGGGGAGATAATTCGCCGCCGATCAGGCTTAATATGGAAACGGTGGTTACGGTGGGGCTTCTAGGTATCCGATCAATAGCTGCGCGTGATTTATTCAAAATTCAATTACACAATCCGGAAGCCGGCATTGTTGCTCTTACCCCTCTTGCGGATAAAAACAATCAATCAGTTGCCGCAACCCCAATTCTACTAGAACCAGGCCAGTCCTATAAAATTGGCCGCCATCCGACGAACAATTTAATAATCAACGATCAATCTCTTTTGGTTTCGAGATTTCATGGAATCTTAACGGTTCATTCTAATAGTTGGGTGAGTTACCGGGACGCGGGTTCTCGTTTTGGTTCTTTATTAGAAGTTCAGAATCCCGATGACATTTTGAGGGAAGCGGGTTCTCCGGAGGAAAGTTCAGCGGCGGAACTTCGCTCGAACTTATCCCAACTTTCTGTGGATATGAGCATGATTTCTCAAGAGTCCATTCAACAAGCGGGACAATCCGTGATTTTCAATTATTCTCCGGAAAAACAATTTGCGTGGGAAAAGGCGTTACAGGAACTTCTCGTTGTTCGAAGTCGTTTTTCTGATCTGAAATTGAAAAGACGTCTCGGACAGATTGGAGAAGATCCCCTCGGAGAAATTGCCTACCTTTTTGCCTATGGGGAAGTGCTTATTGATGAAAAGCTATTCGGCAATCCTATGCAGCCTTATTATTATCGAAAACACGGTCATCACCCCAACGAGATTGCCGTCCGCGCCTCCCAAGCCGCTCTCTTAATTGTTGAAGAGCTCAAACGCCGGACTTCCGCACGCTCTGAAGTGCGGAACGAGGATCTGGATCTGGATATCTTGCAGCATGAAGTGGCAACGCCCGTCGGACTGATTCAATGGGCCCTGTCCAAAATTGATTCCCCCGAACTCCAGAAGAGTTTCGGGGATCTTCGTAAATCGATGGAGGTTATTTTTCGATATGGTCGTACGATTCAGAGCGTTTCGTCAAACCCCGCGGCCTATCACCGCGCCAGAAAAAACTTTTTCGTCCTTCTCGGAACTCTAAAGCAGGATCTTAAAAAAGCGGAGGCCCAGTTACGATCAGAGGAGAACCTACGAAGTCCCATTAACGAAGGTTTATTTAATTTTGGTCTTGTGGGTTTGGGTCTGGCCCAGCGGAGGCTCACGGCTTATCAGAAATATATTAGAAGCGGAAATTTTAAGGGTGCCCCCAAGCTTACTCGATTGGACCGAAATATTCAGATCGTTCGTCCTTATTATGAGCAAAATGGTTTTCAGATGGAAGTGATCGTCGAAAGAGATGTGGATCCGGTCATTTTCGCGGACGGCGATCATTTGATCGGCGTCTGGGACAATCTCATCCGAAATGCCACCAAAGCGGGTGCTACAAAAATCCTTTTTAGAATTTACAAAAGTAAGGAAGAAGGCCGTCTTGGCGTGGCCGTTTCAGACAATGGAAAAGGAATCCCTAAAGGGCTCAAAATTTTTGACAAGGGAGTGAGTAGCAAGCCTACAAGCGGAGTTCCCCAAGGGATCGGTCTCTATGTGGTAAAGGCGATTGTCGAAGCCGCAGACGGGACGATTACCGCCCGCAATCGTCGCGAGGGAGGAGCCATTTTCAATCTCACATTCCCCATCGCTCGTTCCGAAGCGCGGGCGCCTTCTAAAGAAGAGGGTTGGCGACCTCAATTTAGCATCCGGTCCTTGTTCACTCTTACTACCTTCGTTGGTATCGGTCTCATCGTAGCGCAGTGGGCAATTAACGATTATCAAAGGGTGCATTGGCCTGCCGATCGGGAGTCTACCGACGCCGCCCTTCGCCTCATGTTTGGCGCCGGGTTAGTAGTGGGAATGGGATTGGGAACTCTTATCTATCATGTTTGGACAATCTTAACTTTAAGAAAAGAAAGAACGGAAGCCACCAAACCAGAAATTTCGAAGATTCTGGAAACTTTCCTTCCCGATGAAACGCTTTCACGCTCTGAAGCGCGGGCGACGGGGGAGGAGCAAAAGTCGCAAAAAGAAGCCGCGGAGCTTGAAGAAGGGGTCTTAGAAATTTTGAGTGTATTTAAAAAGCTAGACGACCGTTCTCCGAAAGAAACTGCAGCGGCCATGGCCCAACTTCGTTCGTTAGCGCTCCGTCCCAATCACGAATTTTTTGGTCTTCTGAATGACCCTAATGTCTACCTTGCTTTTCCGGATCAGGATGTTACGAGAAATATCGCAGCCCCTCTTCCGGATATCATGGTCGTTAAGATTGTTCCCGGCACTGAACAGCAAGAAGCAAGAATTTTAGTTACCCCAATCGATGTCAAAGCTTCGAAAAACTCGTTTAATCCCCGGCAGATTCAGTGGAATGCCCCCGTTAAAGGAAAAAATCTGAATTTGCGGCTTGTTTTCAAAAATGGACTTAAGCTGATTCATTTTGAGCCGGTTGAGGGAACGGATCCACGACAGTTGGCGCTGGAAAGTTATGTGCGAAGTGTATTGGAAGTAGCTATCGACCGGATCGGAAAAAAACCGCAGGCGGTGGAGGAGCAAGACGGCTTTTATATCGTCCCCGCGGCAAAAGGTTGGAATAAAAATTCCATGATCGGTTCCGAAGGCAATAATTTTCTCTTAAGACCCAATGCTCTGGAATTGATTAGAAATCTTTCGTCTTTCCGCTCCGAGGTGCGAAATGAAATTACCAGAGAAATTACAGTAACGAATGAAAACGGAATTCACTGGAGAATTGCCATGGAGGCGGTCGAAGCCGTCCAGAGATATTTACCCGACACCCAAATAGAATTTTTTAATGAGGCCGGTAGAAAATTAGACGCGGGATCAATTATTCACTTGGCGGCAGAAGGCATTAAGGCAGGCGAAAAATTAAATCTCAAGGCGAAGGGGCCGGGAGCTCAGCAAATGTTGGATGAAATTGAAAAAATTTTGACGGGTCAGAAACCTGCTGAACAAAAATCCTTTCCGGGACGCCGATTAGGTCCTACGGCGGAAGATATGATCTTACGCGCCGCTGCCCAACGTGAAATTAATCAAAAACCCCCTTCACGTTCTGAACTTAGAAATGAATTTAGAGATCTCCGTAAAGAATTTGGGAATCTAATTGTCTACGAACAAAATCTCAGAAAGTTTATCAGTCGTCTAGAATCTGCCGAAGCTTTGGAGCGGCTGCAAGCCCGTATCTTCAATTCCAATGAACTGATCCAGGCCGCTCTTTATAGAATTCATTCGAAGTTTGGTGAGGAAATGCAAGATCCGGCAATGGCCCAAGAACTTCAAAAGTGGGGAGAGATTCTATTCTCCATTTTTAATTCCTCTTTGGCCATTACTCGCGCCCCCGGCGCACGTCCTGCGTTACGAAGAGCGGCCGCGCTGATCCTTCAAAACTCGCAGTCCTATCTGGTCGCAATCTTCCGGGCGCTGACCTCGGCAGGTTTACGAATGAAGACCATTTCCCGCCAAGGAGTTTTTACCGATGAAGAATCCGGGGAATGGAAGCCCGCATCAAAAGAAATCATTCTCGCATCCCTCGATGTCTTAACGGAGCTTTCAAAGCGCAGTAACGGCCTTCTTTATTATATGAGCGATAAAACGTTGCCGACAGAGGATGAGGCCTCAGCTTTAAGTATTCTTTCAGCCTGGTTATTCAACTTGAATGGTGTTCTGGCAGGGCGTCTTAAAGAAACTCAAGATCCGGAAGTGCGTTCGAAGATTATAGAAGCGCTCCGTCAAACAACGGCCATTTTTGAAAACAAAATCTTTTCGTCCTTTCTCGATGCCTTGACGGATCCCGACGTTGTGTCTCCTTTGCGAATGGAAGTCCTCTCGGATCTGCAAAAAGCGATTGCCGATCTTCGTTCGGTCGAGGCCCCCGACATTCTAACCCGTATCAATCAGGTCAGCACCGCCCTCGAATCGCGCCTTAACCGCTCCGAAGCGCGGAATAAAAATGACAGACCCGAATTATGGGCCATGTTGCTTGGAGCCGATCAAGATTTAGATGCTTATTCTGTGTCCGCGAGGCTTCACCCTTTTTACCCCGGCCGTTATTTTACGGAGAGATCAGATAAAGGAAAAGACACCCAAGATTTGGTGGTAACCCTTTTACCCTTGAATCTTTTTGAAGCCGTCGTCAAAGAAAAAAATGAAGGACAATTGAGAGTTGCAGGGAACCAAGAATACGACCCGTGGCAGAATCGGATCGGAATCGGGGAATATCCTATTGTCTTTCCCCACGAAGTGGGACACTGGCTTTTCATGCGAAAACTCGTTCAACGCTCGGGCAAAAAGAATTTGCGCGGAAAGCCCGTGAGCGCACGAACCTTTTGGCGGGGGCATTCGGGAGAAGTCGACAAGCTTCCCACGCTAACAGAAGACGAAACACCCTCTCTCATTTCTCAGTACCAACAATTGGTGGGGGCCGAAACTCCTCAAATGCTTAAGGCGGGACCGTTTTCAAGAACAATGAGTCTCAATGAAAATATGGCCTTCAATATCGAAAGATTGACCTACGCCGCGCCTTTTGTAGTGAACGACTCTTCTCAAGCGACCACTTTAGATATTTTGAATTTTTTCATAAAGAACAAGATCATTACAAAAGATGAGGCTCGAGATTATCTGCGTTTATCTCGCCGCCTGAACAATGATCAATGGGTGACACCGCTTCCTATGAGCCAAGTCAAAATTTCGATCGACGGAAGTTATCACGTGCAGCCCTCTTTTGCGTGGCAAGCTTATTTTGAGAAAAAAATAATGGATGAAGAGTCGCGTCTGGGCCGATCCTTAAATTTGGCGGAGGAGATTGCTTTACGTCTCGAGAAGGATGCGGACAGTTCCGAAGATGTCTCACGCTGGTTGAAAGAGGGGAAAGGGAAACAAATTATCGGTTTGTTGGATCTTAAGAAGGCAGGGAGCCGATCTCTTTATTCGCAAATTCAGAACTCTCGCGCCGAAGTGCGGCAGATAGACAACGAGACATGGGGGAAAATTAATCAAAAGGTGAAGCAGGTGCAGAGTAGCATTGGGAAGGTGATTCTACCGGGTGAAGCTTTTCAAATTAAACCCGCATTTAAGGGAATTTATAGTGAGAGCCTCAGGGAGTATCGGGGACCTTCACCCAAACTTTGGACGGAGGCTTTAAATAACAACAATGAATTCGGATATAAAACTATTTTTTCATTATGGGAACACCTCATTTACGTGCAATGGGAACTGACCCATTTGGTAGTGCTTAATACGGAGTCCGGAGAATTTAATATCGAGCCTTCATTTGATCTTTCCAAGTCACACTTAAATAAAGCAATCGACGTTCTCACCGAAACTATTGGACTTATGGGAGAAGAATTTCAGCGCTGGTACGAGAGAGAGATCAAAAATCAGTACAGTGGAATGGTTACCCATCTGAGAAGACAGTTAACCGCCATCATCAGCGAAGTTCTCACTGAACAAGGTTTGGAATCTACTGATCTGTACCAGTTGGAGAGGGCGGGCTTTATCGGTGAGATGGCCATGGAGCAAGCGCTAACCGAGGAAGTAATCGACAAGAATTTAGGGTCATTTCAGTCGTTTTACAATAAAAACAGATTGGAAAACACAAGTCCGGAGATTACCGAAGGTCAGATTAAGACTGTATTAACCGAAGCTCTGCAGCGTTTTGGGCGGGAACGACTCTTTCAATCTCCCTTCCGCGCCGAGGTGCGGAAAGAGGAAGTGAAGAAAAATGAAATGTCGCAGGAAGACTTCGACCGATTAAAAACAGAGGCGAGCCGTTTTCTATTTTCGCTGAGGAATTTAACCCCAAAGGAAGAAATTAATGAAGAAGCGGGAGTGCGGGCACTCGTTGAGATTTTACGGAGCGGCCGGTTTGAACCCTTTGAAAATGAGTTCAACCGCGCGCTCCAAAGCAAAATAGAAGATCTTCAGAAAAAAGGCCAGCTTGAAGGAATCAATCCTGAAATTGAACAATTCTTGGCGGATCCATCACCCGAAGCTTTGCAAGGAATTCTCACACGTCGCGAAATTTCTATCTCTGAGGACGAACGCAATCGTCTTTTTAACAACTTCCGTGAGCTAAATATAGGCGCGAACGAAACCGTTATTTCCAGCGCAGCGGAAAAAGAATTACAGAATTTAATGAATCAAAATCCGGCTCTGGTAGCGAAAGCCGTGGCGAATACTTTCGGCCGGATTCAATCCGTTGTGGCTGAAAGCAAGGGAACCGATCAACCGGTCCGAGTGATTCTGCGTATCGGCGCATTGGGTGAGAAGTCAGGAATTTTCCAAAGCCTCGCAAAATATTTGGGAACCAATGACCGGGGGATGTTGAACGGTGAAATTATTGTGACGCTCGTCGGTTCGAATCCGGAACATCAAAAACTGCGGGGGATTTCTCAAATCGCCGCCCGCTCGGGGAAGATTCAGGTAAGATTTGACAGTGTGCCCACGACCGAAACGGAGATGTTTGAAATCAGCCGGCTTTCTGCCGGATCGCCCAATAGTCTTGTCATTACTCCCGACGACTTGAAGAAAAATTTAAACCAAGCCCTTCATCCGGATATTTTACCGGTTGAAAGCTTAAATAAGGCCATTGATGAAATCCTGGCTCTTGTCGGGGTTACGCTTGTGCGGTTGGGCGATCCCAAAAAATCTCCCCAGGCAGGACAGGCAATGGAGAGGCTCCGTCAGCAACTTTCCGATTATGGAATCAGCGTTCAGCAGGGGAATATGGGAAATTGGACGGTCCGGCTTGAGCTTCAGGCCTTTGCCCGCCGTATTGGAATCGAATTGGCAGGCATGCAGGCACAACGCGTAGCCGCCTAATCCCTTAAATATCACAATTTTGTTGACGCACTTAGGGCATTGTGATATACATATTATTTGCTCGGAGGCCCAAAAGCCTCCGCTTACCCTATAAGAGGTTCTTGGCTTAACTCTCTCCCCACTCGGGCCAAGAACCTCTTTTTTTTGGAGGCCTAATGGATAAGGAAGTCCGGTTTAACCAAAAGAAAGTCGACGAATCCTGGAAAGAGGGGGTAGCCCGGGAAAAGGGGATGCCTCCGGCGCCCGAACCCACGCCGGAAACGAAATCCGGTCTCTCCTTTTCAGCCTTTTTAACTTCTCTGGGTTATCAGACCTTAATGCACTTAGGCGAAGTCCCTCATCCGGAAACCCAGGAGCGTTCCCAAGATCTTGAAGCCGCCAAAGAGACCATTGATCTTTTGATGATGCTGGATGCCAAGACCAAAGGCAACCGCACCCCGGAAGAAAACAAACTGATCGAAAATCTTCTTTCTCAACTTCAAATGAAATTTGTCGAAAAATCTTCCAGCTCTTAAAAAATACGAATGAAAAAAAGTTTGGGCTTCCTTCTGCGTCTTGTTGTGAGTCTCGCCGCATTGGGCGGGCTCATTTATCTACTTCGCGGAAAATTAGACGAAGCCCTTCTCATTATTAGCAAGGGCCTCCAATGGCCCTGGTTTCTTGCCGCCATCGTCGCCTATTTCGTTGCCCTCGCCTTTATTTCTTGGCGGCTCAAGCTGATCTTCCACGTGCAAAAAGTGAAGGTCAGTTTCCCCCAGACTTTTTACCTCTCTTTGCTCGGCCTCTTTTTTACGCTCTTTTTCCCGTCGGCCATGGGGGGAGACGTGGCCAAAGGCTATTTCGCTTATCAATACTCCGGCAAGAAATTGGGTTCTTTGACGGCCGTAATTTTGGACCGGCTACTGGGTTTCGTGACCATTGTCTTATTTGCCGTATTGATTTTCGCAGGCTACAGCCACACCATCGAAACGCCCTTCATTAAACGCTCGCTTTACGGCGCCGTGGCCCTTTTAATTTTTGGAATCTTTTTCTTCGCCCACAAAGGCTTTGCTCAAAAATTTCGCGTTTTCTTGTCCTTGATCCCGCGCGCCGAGTGGCGCCAAAATATTTCCGATCTTTATCATGCCATCCGAAACCTCCAGCATCATCCCAAAATTCTTTGGGGAGCGCTCGCGCTCTCAATTGCGGCTCAAGTTGTCTTTTTCACGGATGGATTTTTTTTGGCCCGGAGCCTGGGGATCGGGATTTCGCTCTGGCCTTTTTTTATCCTCATGCCGCTCATCGCCTTCGTCAGCATGGCTCCGAGTCTGAGCGGGCTTGGGGTGCGGGAGGCTGGGTTTGTTTTTTTCTTCAAACCTTTTATGTCGGAAGAGAAGGCATTCGCCCTCTCCTTGGTGTATGATTTTATTTTTTACGGCTCGGCCTTTTTTGGGGGACTGGTTTTCGCTTTTAAGGGCGGGCTTCGCAAAGGCGTCATTCACGATTTGGAGCATGCCGGGGAACTACAGGAGGTTGGACATGATTGACCAAGAGCTTTTGAAAATTTTAGCCTGCCCCGCTTGTAAAACCCAAGTGAGGCTGGAAGGAGAGCGGATCGTCTGCCAGAATAAAAATTGCGGACTTCGTTATCCCGTTCGAGACGGCATTCCTGTGATGTTAATCGACGAAGCGGAAAAACCATGACCATCAAAGAACTCAAAGAAATGATCAATTTGATGGAAGAGCACGGCCTGAGCGAATTAGAGGTCGAAAAGGAAGGGCTTAAAATTCGCTTGAAGCGCGGGCCCTCGGGGAAAATAGTCCCGGAAAGCATTTCTTATCCCGCCGCGCCCGCTCATTCGACGCATCGTGAAACCTCGGCGATTCCCCCAGTAGGCCAGCAAACGGGGCGTGATACGATGGAGGCGGAGAATGTGATTATCGTGCGTTCTCCTATGGTAGGTACTTTTTATTCTGCACCGGCACCGGATGTGGCTCCTTATATGGAGAAAGGAGAAAAAGTTTCCGTAGGGGATGTGCTCTGTATCATTGAAGCCATGAAACTTATGAATGAAATCAAATCTGATGTGAGCGGCCTCGTTCTCGACATCCTCGTCGAAAACGGCCAGCCCGTGGAATTCGATCAGCCCCTGTTTAAAATTCAGAAAGCCTAAGCCCTAAAATTTACGTCCTTTAATTAATTTATGTTCAATCGGATTCTTATTGCCAATCGAGGGGAAGTCGCGGTGCGGGTGATTCGCGCCTGCCGAGAGCTCGGCGTCCGTTCGATCGCTGTTTATTCCAAGGCCGACCGGGATTCGCTTCATGTGCGCCTCGCGGACGATGCGATTTGCATCGGTGAGGCGCCGTCGAGTGAAAGCTATCTCAATATTCCAGCCATCATAAGTGCTGCGGAAGTGGCGGATGTGGAGGCGATTCATCCGGGATGGGGATTTCTGGCGGAGAATGCACATTTTGCGGAGATTTGCGAATCCTGCCAAATCAAATTTATCGGCCCGAAACCGGAGAGCATCCGCCTCGCGGGCGATAAATCCGTGGCCCGCCAAGTCATGCGCAAAGCTAACGTTCCTATTATTCCGGGAAGTAAAGAGATTATTAAAGATCAGGACGAGGCATTTCGCGTCGCCAAAAAATTTGGTTATCCCGTTATCATCAAAGCGGCGGCGGGCGGCGGAGGAAAGGGCATGAAAGTGGCGCACAATGATGGCAAACTCATTAGTGCTTTTCTCACGGCCCAAGCCGAAGCGGAAGCAGCCTTTGGCAATCGGAGTGTTTACATTGAAAAATATATCAAGGAGCCGCGCCACATCGAAGTCCAAATTTTGGCGGACAGTTACGGCAATATCCTTCATTTGGGGGAGAGGGATTGCTCCATCCAGCGGCGCCATCAAAAATTGATCGAAGAATCGCCGGCAACGGGAGTGAATGAGAAACTCAAACGGCGCATTGGTGAGACGGCTGTCCGTGTGGCGAAGGCGGTTCAATATGAAAACGCAGGAACGGTGGAATTCTTGCTGGATAGCGATGACAATTTTTATTTCATGGAAATGAACACGCGATTGCAGGTGGAGCATCCGGTGACCGAAGTTATCACCGGAATCGATCTGGTTAAAGCGCAAATTCGTATTGCCGTCGGAGAAAAATTGAAATGGAGCCAGTCCGATATCGAATTCAAGGGCCACGCGATTGAGTGCCGGATCAATGCAGAAGACCCGGACCGCGAATTCCTTCCGTCGCCGGGAAAAATCGAAACGCTCATCTGGCCGGGTGGGCCGGGCGTGCGGGTGGACAGCCACGCTTATGCCGGTTATCACATTCCTCCTTATTATGATTCCCTCATCGGCAAAATTATTGTCCACGCGCCGACCCGCCTCGAAGCGATTGCCGTGATGCAGCGAGCCGTCAAGGAAACGGTGATCGGCCCTGTCAAAACCACGCTTCCGCTCCATGAAAAAATCCTAAACCGACCCCGCTACCGCGAAGGGAAGGTCAGCACAAATTTTATTGATACCCAATTCACAACTAGTAAAATAGGGGCTTTGGAAGAAAGGCCGGAAGAAACCTAACTCTAGCTATGAAAGTCATCAACGCCTTTGCAACCCTTTTTGCCGTATTGGCCTTTCTGACCCTGGGCAGCCTTGCTGTGATGGTGGCGCTGCATTTGCTTTCGCTGGAAGATGCGTTGGCGAGGATTCAGGAAATCTATGCCAACCCCTGGCGTTCCCTGCAAATGGGGATGACGGGACTTCTTTTTATCTTTGTGGGCCTTACCTTTGCGAAGTTGCTCATTAAGCGAACCCGTCAGACGGAGGCTCTGATCTTTCAAGGTGAAATAGGACCGATTGTAGTTTCGGCTACGGCCATCGACGATATCATCAAAAAAGTCCTCAAGCGTTTCCATTTAGTGAAGGAGTGGAAATCCAAGATTTCCATCGACGGCCGGGACATCGAGGCGAAGCTGCGTCTTGTTCTATGGTCCGGCGGGGATGTGGCCCAGCTTCTAGGTGGCATCCAACAGGAAATTCGGGATCGACTCCGCAAAGTGTTGGGCACGGAATGTCGGCTCGAGATTCTTTGCGATGTCATTCGAATCGAAGAATCCCAATTTGAAATTTCGGAAGGAACGCTTAAGGTTTAAGGAGAAAACGAAGTGGAACAAATCGGCATCTTAACGGGAGGCGGGGATTGCCCGGGACTCAATCCGGTGATTCGGGCGGTCGTGAAACGGGCGTTTATCGAACCCTGGCAAGTGTTAGGGTTTCGTAACGGTTGGAGGGGAATCATTGATGACGAATTTATCATCCTCGACGAGAAGTCGGTTTCCGGAATTCTTCCCAAAGGCGGGACGATTCTCGGAACTTCCCGGACGAATCCTTATAAAAATGCCGGGGATACGGAGAAGCTCAAAAGCAATTTTCAGAAGCACAATTTGAAGGCTTTGATTGTCGTAGGAGGGGAAGATACGCTGGGCGTGGCGCACCGGCTCTCTCAAGAAGGGCTTCCCATCGTGGGAATCCCCAAGACCATTGATAACGACCTCTCCGCTACGGATTATACTTTTGGTTTTGATACCGCGGTGAATATTGCGATGGAATGTATTGACCGGCTCCATACGACTGCCGAGTCGCACAACCGGGTCATGGTAGCGGAAATCATGGGCCGTCATGCGGGTTGGATCGCCTTAGAAGCAGGGCTGGCAGGCGGTGCGGATGTGATTTTGATTCCCGAAGTGCCGATTGATATTGATCAAGTTTGCAAGATTATCAAAAGCCGTCATGCAAAAGGCAAGACTTTTAGCATTGTCGCCGTGGCCGAAGGGGCGAAATTAAAACAAGCCGAAGAAATCGTTGAAACCAAATTGGATGAATTCGGTCATGTCCGTCTCGGAGGAATCGGTCAAGTGATCGGTGCTCTAATCGAAAAAAAGACGGGTTATGAAACACGGGTGACGGTTTTGGGACATATTCAACGGGGCGGTTCCCCGACGGCCTTTGATCGGGTGCTTGGCACGCGATTCGGTGTTCGGGCGGTAGACCTCGTGAAGGAAAAAAAATTCGGACGTATGGTAAGTCTTCGCGGACGCCAAATCATTGATGTTCCTTTATCGGAAGCGGTCAAGGAACTTAAGCTGGTGGACAAAGATCTCTACCAAGTTGCGCAGATTTTCTTCGGATGAAACTGGCCCAGATCATTCAGCAGAATCGCGAGGCCATCGAGAAAAGTTTCACCCCGCCTCAATTGAAACGTTTGGAAGAAATCTCGGAAATCCTTGCCAAGGCTCTCCGGTCCGGACATAAACTTCTTCTCTGCGGAAATGGGGGAAGCGCAGCTGACTCCCAGCACATTGCCGCGGAATTCATCGGAAGGTTCAAACGCGAGCGAGCGAGTCTCGCGGCTCTGGCCTTGACGACAGACACCTCGATCCTTACGGCCATCGGGAATGATTATTCCTATGAGAAGATTTTTTCCCGCCAAGTGGAAGGACTCGGGGAAAAAGGAGATGTCTTGATCGCTCTGTCCACAAGTGGCAACTCAAAAAATGTTCTGGAAGCGGTGAAGGTGGCGAAAAGCAAAGGGCTTGTTACGATCGGATTCACAGGCGCTAAAGGCGGAGCGCTTAAAGAGGCGGCCGATCAGTGCTTTCAAGCCCAATCCTCCGAAACCCCGCACATCCAAGAAGTCCACATCACGGCCCTCCACGCCCTCTCGGAAGTCGTAGAAGATCTTGTCCTCTCTTCGAAGTAAAATCCAGTCCCGTTCTTCAATCGGCCGCCTGGCCCGGCGCGCGCGGTCGCGGCGCAATCGGATTGTTTTCACCAACGGTTGTTTCGATATCCTGCATGCGGGCCACGTCACTTATCTCGAAAAGGCAAAAGGTTTGGGAGATCTTTTGATTGTGGGATTAAATGCGGATGCTTCGGTGAGAAGACTGAAAGGAAAGGGCCGTCCGATAAATTCCCAAGCCGACCGGCTGTGTGTTCTGGCAGCGCTTGAGTCCGTGGATTACGTTACGTTATTTTCCGAAGATACACCGCTTCGTCTTATTCGCGAGATTCGTCCGCATGTTCTCGTGAAGGGTGCCGACTGGAAACAGGGAGATATTGTCGGAGCGCGTGAAGTCCGGGGTTGGGGAGGACGCGTGAAAAGAATCAGTCTGCTTCCCGGTCGATCGACAACCCGTTTGATCAAAAAATTCCGCCGGGCCCGATAATGCAGAAAAATCTCCTGCGCATCATCGATGCCAATTACAACCGTGCAAAAGAGGCGATTCGTGTAGCGGAGGATATTTCCCGATTCTATTTTCGCGATGCCCGCCTCACTTCACGTTTCAAACGCGTTCGTCACGATTTAACCAAAGCCCTTTTAGGTTTTCAAGTTTCTTATCGCCAATTGGTCGAAGTCAGAAATTCCAAGGAAGACGTCGGGCGAAGCGGCCTCATTCGCGATAAAAAAAATCCCGGCTGGAAAGATATTCTTTTAAGTAATTTGAAAAGGGCCGAGGAGGCAGCGCGTGTCTTGGAAGAATTTTCGAAAATGGCCGGCCCGAAAAAGACCCCCTCCTTTCAGAAAATTCGTTTCAGATTATATGAGTTGGAAAAAGACTGTTTTCAAAAATTTTAAACTCTATGCCATTACGGACCTTCGCACCGAAGATGCGGCTGTTTTTGGGAAAGTAGAAGCCGCTTACCGGGGTGGGGCGGATATTGTGCAGTTACGGTCCAAGGTTTTATCCGATGCGGTCCTGTATCGCATAGGGCTTCAATTTAGGAAAATCGCCGACCGGTACCGCAAACTTTTTTTTATAAACGATCGTCCGGATCTGGCTTTGGCAACGGAGGCAGACGGGGTGCATTTGGGTCAAGAGGATCTTTCCCTCGAGGCAGTCCGAAAAATCCTAAAGGGAAGAAAGCTATTCGTCGGACGCTCCACGCATAGTTTGGATCAGGCAGTGGCGGCAATGCGGGAAGGGTTGGATTATTTCGGAGTCGGTCCGATTTTTCAGACTCCCACCAAACCGACTTATCAGCCGGTGGGAACGGATTTGATCGAGCGGGTGAGAGAAAAACACCCTAAAATTCCTTTTGTTTGTATCGGCGGGATCCAGGAGAAAAATGTTCGAGAGGTGATCCGCGCCGGTGCGAAACGAATTGCGGTCGTCCGAGGGATTTTTGATGCCCTGGATGTTTTTGAGGCTGCTAAAAATTTTCGGAGGATCTTGGAAGAAAATGTCGAAAACTAATCCTTTGGCCGTGATTGGTACCGTAGCCATCGATGAAGTGGAAACCCCTTTCGGAAAACGTGACCGCGCTTTCGGAGGCTCCGCTTCCTATTTTTCTTATGCCGCAAGCTTCTTTACGCCGGTCAGCGTCGTGGCGGTCGTGGGAAAAGATTTCCCCAAAGATTTTTTGAGTATTCTTGAGGGGCGGCCCATTGATCTGAGTCATCTGGAACATTCCGACGGAAAAACTTTTTTCTGGCGGGGGAGATACCGTTACGACATGAATGCTGCCGAAACGCTTGAAACCCAGTTGAACGTTCTGACCGAATTTAATCCCAAGCTTAACTTTAATTCTCCGCCTGATTTTCTTTTTTTGGCCAACATCGATCCGGTCCTACAGGAAAAAGTCCTGGATCAGGCGGGCAAACCGAAGGCCCGCTTTGTGGCTTGTGACACGATGAACTTCTGGATCGAGAAAAAACGCCCGGAACTGATCCGTGTGCTGGCCCGCGTCGACGGAATCATCATCAATGAAAATGAAGCCCGGCAGTTAGCCGGTGAAGCCAATTTGATTCGGGCCGCGCAAAAAATTCATTCCTGGGGTCCCGCCAAGGTGGTGATCAAAAAAGGGGAGCATGGGGTTTTGCTTTTTGATCAGGGACAATTTTTTCCTCTGCCGGGGTATCCGCTTGAGACCGTTTTCGATCCGACCGGCGCGGGAGATTCTTTTGCGGGGGCCCTGATGGGTTATTTGGCCAAGACCGGCGACCTTAGTTTTGAAAATTTGAAAAAGGCCGTGGCTTACGGTGCCGTTATGGCTTCTTTTACGGTGGAGGATTTCAGTTTGGACCGTCTGCGGCGTCTCGACTTCGGTCAAATCGAAGAACGTCTCGCAATTTTTCGCCGACTCTGCTCCTTTTAAATTTTTTTTGCGGCTATCGTATAGTGGTATTACCCAAGCTTCCCAAGCTTGTGATGCGGGTTCGATTCCCGCTAGCCGCTAGAGTTTTTTCGCGAGTTAAGGCTTGATTTCTTTTGCGGCGGGTGTATCATAAACTCGCTTTTTGAAAAAAATTATCCTAGAGGGGTTGGGAGCCAAAGGCTTTATCCTGTAGTTTATTTTCCCCCTTTCCCGCCCTTCCCTCAACCTGCCGGAGTTCCTTTGAAAATAGAAGCAGGACAAGAATCTTTTTCTCTTTTTGGCCGGGAAGAAATTTTGGGCCGTTTGCACCAACGGCTCGAGGCCCTCAAAAAAGGTTACCGCCAAAATATCGGCCTGATCGGGCCGCGTTTCATCGGGAAGACTCATCTTCTCGCCCAGTTTCTTGAGAAGGCACGCAAAAATCCCGAAATTCTTCCGATTTATATCCCGCTTGCGCCCACCGATTTTGACGGCTTTGTGGAACGCTGGGTCGGCGGACTTTTACAGAGCTTTCTCATGGCTCAAGGCATGGCCCTGCCGGAGGAATTTCAATCCTTAGTTAAAACCTGCCGTCTTTACATTCCCAAGACGCTTGAGCACATGAGGGAAGCGAAGAAACGGGCCTTCCAGAAAAAAACAGGCCTCGCTTTTCGCGAACTGTTAAATTTGACGGCGGTTCTCCGCGAAGAAACCGGCAAAAAAATTTTGCTGGTGATTGACGAATTCCAATCCCTCGAGTCTCTCGAATTGGCCGACCCCTTCAGTCTGTTCGGCAAAGAAATGATGATCCAGAAAGACACCCTTTATCTGGTGACCAGTTCTGCCCCCCACAAGGCCCGGGAAATTTTCCATGATCAGTTGTCCCTCCTTTTCGGAAATTTCGAAGTCATCGAAGTGGGATGTTTAAAAATGGAATCCCTGCGTTCTTGGGTCCATGAAAAATATCAGGGGCTTTCAATTTCAAACTCTGACTTTCGCATCCTCAGTCATCTTTTAAATAATCACCCTTATTACTTTCATCTTTTCTTTGAACATGCCCATGTCCGCTCGCTCACCAAGGTTTCCTTTGCGTGGTCTCGGGAATTTCTTCTTGAGACCATTCGCGAGACGCTTTACGAGGATCAGGGATTTCTCAATCATTACTTTGAATCTGAACTTCAGAATTTATTAAGTCTCGGCCGCTCTTACCGGGCGCATGTAAAAATTCTTTTGGCGGTGGCCAACGGCCGGCCGAAACTCAATCAAATTGCCGCTTATGCGGGAAAAAAGATCCAAGAAACCAAAAAGATGCTTCAACGGCTTGCGGGTGAGGGAGCCATTGAGAAACGGGGTTCATTCTTCCGTTTGCCCGACCCGCTTTTTCGTTTTTGGCTTCGCAATGTCTATCAAATAAAGGATCGGGAACTTGCCCCTACTAAAGAAAGAACTCGGGCTACCTTTGAAAGCCGTTTGGTGGAAGAAATCAGGAAGATTGAGGAGGAGGACCGCCTTGATTTGACAGCACGCTTGGAAGGGCTTTTCCGTGAGTTTCGCAATGATGTGGTGGAAGTGAGCCAGAAAAAGATCAAATGCCCCACGTTTCTTGAGATCGCAAGCCGCCCTACCAATGGAAGGTTTTTTCCCATTTTTAGCCGGACTTCGCAGGGCCGGTGGTTTTGCCAAGTGTTCCGTGACTCCGTGACCGAAGGGGACGTTGCGGGTTTTTCGGAGGAGCTTAAAAAATCGCGGCGCAAGGTCCAACGCAAAATTATGGTGACCCTCGGGGGAATTGAGCTCAATGCAAAACTGATGGCACAGGAGGCAAAAATTCAGATCTGGGATCTGGAGAATTTGAATGCGCTCTTTGATCTTTATGGTAAACTGAAGCTCATTCCGGCATGAATCAAATTTGGGCGCCCTGGCGCAAAAAGTATGTTGTTGTCAAAAAAAAATTTTCAGGTTGCATTTTTTGCCGCTCCCTTCACTCTCCCGAAAAAAAAGATCCGAAAAATCTTCTTCTCCACCGCTCGCGTCACGCATTTCTAATGTTAAATCTTTATCCCTACAATAACGGTCATCTTTTGTTGATGCCGAACCGCCATGTCCCGACGCTTGAGAAATTAAAAGACCAGGAACGGCTCGATCTTTTTCGTTTGTTGGACCGAGCGGTACACGCTTTACAAAAAACTTTCCATCCTCAAGGTTTCAATATCGGAATCAATCTCGGACATTTTGCCGGCGCCGGAATTCCCACCCATCTCCATATTCATATCGTACCGCGCTGGAAAGGCGACACAAATTTTATGCCGGTGATCACAGGCACTAAAGTGATTTCCGATTCTCTCCGGGGTGTTTACAAGGCGCTCCGCCGTCATTTCGGGAAATAAAGGAAAAACATTGCCAGAGATCGGGATTCGCGAACGGGCAGAGAAGGAAGAAGAACGGCTTGCCTCTTATGCGATCCACAGTAAAAATTCTCGTGGCCGGGTCTGGCCCGAGAAAGAACATGAGGGCCGCACCGCTTTTCAAAGAGACCGCGACCGGATCATCCACTCCACCGCCTTCCGACGTCTCCAATACAAAACCCAAGTTTTCGTTAATCACGAAGGCGATCACTACCGGACCCGCCTGACGCATACGATTGAAACCTGCCAGATTGCGCGCACGATCGGCAGGATGCTCGAACTGAATGAAGATCTGATTGAAGCCGTAGCCCTCGCTCATGATTTGGGGCATGGTCCTTTTGGTCATGCGGGGGAGTGGACCTTAGAAGATTTAATGAAAGGCCACGGCGGTTTTGAACACAACGTTCAGTGTCTTCGGATTGTGGAAAAATTAGAAGACAGCTACCCCGAGTTTTCCGGCCTCAATCTTACTTTCGAAGTCCGCGAAGGTCTCAAAAAACATCCGGAGCGGTTTGCGATAAAAAAAACCGATCGGTTCATTTCCTTGGAAGCTGAGGTGGTGGATCAGTCGGATGAAATTGCTTATTCCTGCCACGATCTGGATGACGGCCTGCGCGCCCGGATGATTTCAGAAGAAGCGTTGAGCCGGGTCACGATCTGGCGGGAAGCGCAAGCGTATATCTATAAAAAATACCCGCACATCGCGGATTCCCAGAGAAAGCGCCTCGCCATCCGCCTCCTGATTAATCAGTTGGTGATGGACTTGGTTTCTTCCACCGGCCAAAATCTGAAGAAACTGCGCATCAAATCGGTTTCGGACCTTCAGAAGGTGAGGGTGCCGCTGGTTGTATTTTCCGAGAGCGTCAAAAGAAAGAAAGCAGAGCTCAAAAAATTTCTCCACGCCAATCTCTACCAGCATTATCGCGTGGTCCGCATGACGGACAAAGGACAGCGTTTCATCCGCCGCCTTTTTGAGACCTACCTCCGAAAACCCGGCCAATTACCGCCCGCTGTGAGTGAGCGAATCAAGAAAGACGGGCTTCATCGGGCGATTTGTGACTATATTGCCGGGATGACCGATCGCTATATTCAGGAAGAATATAAGCGCCTCTTTGAGCCTCACGAACGGGTCTAGAATTGCACGGTCAATTTTAAAGTGGTAAGATTATGGGGAAGGAGATTGTAACTTACTCTCTCGAATGAAGTTAAGACAAAATAAAAGCGTTGTAGAAAGATTTTTGCTGCCGAATCCCCAATGGCAGGAAGGTTACCGTGAATTCAATAAGAGTCTCGGCCACCCGTTGGGATGGCTCTATGTCATTGAGGAGTCCGGTCCCAATCAGCTGATCCGGCTGGATCGAAAAGGAAATTGTTCCTTCTACGCCAATTCTAAAAATAATCAAGCAAGTTGCGGCGTCTTTCTCGAGAAATATTTTGGTCAACTCGCGGAAAAAGAGGAAGATTTAGATCACTCTCCTTTTCCTTATAAGTGTGCTTATGGGCGAAATGGGGCGATTTTTGTTTTAAAACATTTGGGACGTTTGAAAGGTTTTCTGGTGCTTTGCGCTCTCAAACCGGCCGAAAAACAAGCCAAGCCGTTATTTCCGCTCTTCAATCATTTTTTACAAACTCAAGTCGAGTTGGCTTACAAAGCTTACGAGTTGGATAATTTTTATGAAACGGTTCATCCGCGTGCCTTGGCGCTTTCCACCATGCATTCGGTTCACCGGGTGATTAGCTCTTCTTTAAGATTAAAGGAACTTCTCCCTCGCATTGGCCGTTTGTGCGCCCAAGTTCTTAAAGCTAAAGGATGTTCCATCATGTTGATGGATTCTGAGCGTCAACATCTCCTTCCTTACTTTTCCTTTGGTGAGAATGCAAATGCGGTGGCCCGCAAGCACCGCATCCCTTTAGGACGTGGAATTGAAGGCCGGGTGGCCGCTACAGGCGAGGCTCATCTTGACCGCCATTCCGTGGCTCTTCCTTTTATTGATGAAGATATCGTAGGGGTGATCAGCCTGTGGGATAAGATGGATAATCAGCCTTTTACTTCGATGGATGTTGAAATCTTGCGTTCCCTTTCGGAGCAGGCGGTTGTGGCGATTAAAAATGCCCAACTCTTCGAAGAAACCGAGAAGCTCACCCGAGGCAGTATCCAAACCATTAATGAGCTCCTCAATTTGCATTACGGGGGAGACCGGATCCAACTTCCTCTTTTTGGCTTGATCGTTATGGAAGTGGGCAAGGATTTGGAGTTAAACAGCCGGGAAGTGACGGATTTGGAACGCGCGGTTTTTCTCCTCGATGCGGGACAGTTGACTTTCCCCGATAAAGTATGGGATAAGAAGGCCAAGTTAACGAAGAAGGAGTTCGAACAGATCAAACGGATTCCGCTTCGGGGGGCGAGCCTGTTAAAATCGATCGGTTCGCTCAAATCGGTGATTCCGATTATCCTTCATCACCGCGAACGTTATGACGGAAAAGGATACCCCCGCGGCTTAAAAGGGGAAGAAATTCCGATCGGTGCCCGCATCGTAGCGGTCGTCGATTCATTTCTGGCGATGGTGTCTCACCGCTTATACCGAAAAAGACTTTCCGTTGAAGAAGCCCTGCAGGAAGTCCGGGAGAATAGCGGAAGTCAGTTTGATCCTAAAGTGGTCGAAAGTTTTCTCAAAGTCATGCGACGAAAAGAAATTTACGAACTGGCCGTTCAAGCAGCCTTGAAATTGCCCAAATCGATGGCGCCCGCCGTCGCCTCTGCCGCTGATCTTTAATGGACCCGCTTAACAAAGAACCAAAGATCCGAGTCGAAGCACCTCCTCAGGACCCGACTGAGATTTTGGGGGAGAAGTTTCCAAAATTTCATTTTCTGCTTCTCATCGTTTCTTTGATGAGTTGCGGTTTGAGCCTTTATCTTTCCTTTAAAGATTATCTAAATTTTTTGAAGTTCTAGGAGGTTTTTCGTGTCGGATTTTAAAAAGATAGGTTTCCTCCTTTCTTTTTTCATCCTCTTCATTTTTAGCGGCTGTAGTCGCCAGAAAGATTTGGAAGCCCTTAACCGCGAGCAAGCCCGGGTCATTGCCGATTTACGCGCAGAAGAGGGAAGACTCCAAAGCGAACTGGATCAACTCAAGGAATCAAAAGGGGAGCTTGAAAAAGTAAAGTCCGAGCTCGAGAGAAAACTCAAGGATGAACTGGCTGGGGGAGATCTTTCGGTGGCCTTGAGTGAACGCGGACTTGTCGTGACGGTTCTGGATTCCATTCTTTTTGATTCCGGAAAATCCGAACTCAAGGTATCTGCCAAATCAACCTTGGGCAAAGTCGGTTCGGTCCTTACGTCCAAGGTGCCTGACCATTTGATTTATGTAGAGGGCCACACGGACAATATTCCCATTCGTCATTCCGGATGGCGCTCCAATTGGGAACTTTCGACGGCTCGGGCTACGGAAGTCATTCATTATTTTATTGATTCCCAGGCCCTTCAGCCGGATCACTTAATTGCGACAGGTTACGGGGAATATCATCCTGTGGATTCCAATGAAACCGCTGCAGGTCGGTCCAAAAATCGGCGCGTCGAAATCGTCATCTCACCCAAAAAGCTGGCGGAACTCGAAAAGCGACCCGTCGCCAGAACCTGATTTCTGCAATGAAATTATTCCGGAGCCGCTCGGTTTCTCTCTTCTTGGGAGGGGCGGTTCTTATCGCTCTTTTAAATTGCGGGGTAAGCCTTGTGGCGCTCAAGCGGCTTGAAAAAAAGGCCGGCGCGCCCATCCGCGGTACTTTTCTTCCGCAACCTTTCTTTCCCGGTTTTACCCTTAAAAATTCCCGTTTGAACTGGCAGGACCGGTTTGAGGTGCTTTCCGGCAACATTCACGCAAGCTATGATCCCTTCTCCCTTCTTCCGGGCCGTAAATTCCGAGTCCGAATCGGTGGCCGGGATCTGACCGTTCGATTTTCGGGAGATTTGGCTGAATCTCAGGGGATTTCGGAAGTCCGGGTGGACCGGGCGGAGGCGGACTTCGCTTTTTTCAAGAAGGGCGATCCGGAAATTTACTTTTTTGATGTAGAGTCGCCCCAACTTCATTTCCATGTAGTTAAGGAAGAGGGCTAATCAACCGAAAATTAAAGGTAGGAATTTTAGGAGCTTTCATTTGAAATTAAAGCAGTTGGTACATAACCTCAAACTTCTTGAAAAAAGGAATTGGAATCCCGGAGTTGAGGTTTTAGGCGTTTGTTCGGATTCCCGACGGATCAAGCAAGGAGATGTTTTCTTCGCTTGCCCCGGACCCCAAACCGACGGACATCAATATTTTGAGGAGGCCTATCGGCGGGGAGCATCCGTCTGTGTCGGGGAAAAGCTTCCCGAAAACGTCCCGTCCCAAGAGACGGTTTTTTTGAAAGTCGCCGATTCCCGTGAAGCGCTCACCCAGGCCTTGAATGAGTTTTATGAATTCCCTTCTCGGCGGATGAAATTGATCGGGGTGACCGGGACCAACGGCAAAACGACCATCGCTTACCTTATTAATTATCTGCTGGGGAAAAAAACTCCTTCCGCCTACATTGGGACTTTAGGCTCTCTGACTCCTCAAACGTCGGGTGTTCTTTCCAATACCACACCGGGTTCGGAAGAACTTTACTCGCTTCTCGGGAAAATGATGAAAGAGGGAATTCGTACCGTGAGTCTTGAAGTCTCCTCACACGCGCTCGATCAAAAGCGGGTGAACGGTTTGGAATTTGAGTTGGCCGTTTTTACCCAGTTAACGCCTGAGCATCTGGATTACCACAAAAGCTTGGAAGAATATTTTCAGGCCAAGCGCCAACTGTTCAGCCGGGAACCCAAACCCAAAAAAATTCTCATCAACCAAGATTCTCCCTACGGCCGCCGTTTGTTGGGAGAAAATCCGAAAGCCAAAAGTTTCAGCATTGAAGGAGAAGCAAGCTATCAGGCCCGGGAAATCGCCACCAGTTTTTCAGGGAGTGAATTTGTTTTGGAGGGGCCGCGCGGCTCCGCCAAATTCCGCAGTCCGCTTCCCATGGCGCACAATGTATCCAATGTCACGGCAGCCCTTGCCAGTTTGGATCTCCTGGGATACGATCCACGGGATTTTCAAGACGCCCTGGAAACTTTCCCCGGAGTCCCGGGACGGCTTGAACGGGTCGAAGGAAACGGCTTCACGGTTTTTATCGATTACGCACACACGCCCGATGCTTTTGAAAATATTCTTTCGGAAGCGAGAAGGCTCAGCACGAAGCGTATCCTTACCCTTTTTGGCTGCGGGGGAGACCGGGATCCCTTTAAGCGGCCCGAGATGACGCGGATCGCGTATCAATATTCCGACTTCGTTATCTTGACTTCGGATAATCCGCGTACGGAAGACCCTTCCGAGATTTTGCGCCAGATGCGCCGCGGCCTTCCGAATGGCGCCGTTCCCAACGTCTTGGAAATTGCGGACCGACGGGAAGCCATTTCCGAACTTCTTTCCATTGCCGAAGCAGGAGACATTGTCCTGATTCTGGGTAAGGGCCACGAGGATTATCAAATTTTGGGATCAAAAAAAGTTCATTTTGATGACCGTGAAATTGTTCGCGATCTTTTAAAAAGGAGAAGCCGTGTCGCGCTCTGAATGGGATTTTGAACTGGCAGCCGAGCATTTAAAGGCCAAAATTATTTTGCCGGATCCTTCCAAGCGCTGGAGCGGGGCTTCCATCGATACCCGCACCTTGAAAGCCGGAGAGGTCTTTTTCGCGCTCAGGGGAAAAAACCGGGACGGACACGAGTGCCTTCACGAAGCCTTTCGAAAGGGCGCGACGGGAGCGGTCATCCGGGAAGATTTTTTCCGCACCGAGAGGGAGGCGCTTTTCCGCGAGCGTGCGCTTTTTTCCAATCTAATTCTGGTGGAGGATCCCGCAGAAGCGCTGGCCGTTCTTTCGGGTCTTTATCGTAATCATTTTTCCGCTGTGGGAATCGGCATTACGGGAAGCGTGGCGAAAACCAGCACGAAAGAATTTATCCGTTTCCTCCTTTCCCAAAAATATCCCATTCTTTCTTCCTCGGGCAATCTCAACAATCATTTGGGCCTTCCCTTAACCCTTTTCCAATTAAAACCCGAGCATCAATACTGTGTGGCGGAACTGGGCGCCAACCACCGCGGTGAAATCAAAAAATTGAGTGGCTTACTCCATCCTGAAGTGGGTGTCATTACCGGCATTGCGCCGGTTCATCTGGAGGGTTTTGGTTCCCTGGAAGGAATTTATGAGGCCAAATTGGAACTGGCCCAGAGTCTTGCCCGGACGAAGGGGACTTTGGTTCTGCCGGATTGGGATCCGGAACTGATCCGTCGTGCGAAAAAATGGAAGATCCCCATTTTATTTTTCGGAAAAGAGCGAACGAGCGATTTTCGTCTGACGGCCGCCAAAGCAAGAGAAGGATGGGTGGAATTTGAAGTCAACGACCGATGGTCCTTCCGATTTCCCGGTCACACCGTCTTTCAAGCTGAGAATGCGCTGGCAGCGCTGACGGCTTGTTTTGCTTGCGGGATTTCTCCCGGAGATTTTCCTTCTCTATGGAAAGAAATCCAGTTTCCTTCGGGGCGTTTTGAAATTCTTACTCCGGGCGACGGCCTGACTTTGGTCAATGATTGTTACAATGCCAATCCCTACGCTTTTGAAAAAGCCCTGGATTCTTTTGAAGCTTTGGAAGGGAAGGGGCGAAAAATTCTGGTCTTGGGGGATATGCTGGAACTCGGAGCCGAATCCGTCAAATATCACCGGGCTTTGGGCGAAAAGATTCAACAAAAAGGATTTCAGGCGCTTTTTACGGTGGGCGATTGGATCCGTGAAACCATCCTCGAATGCGAAGAGCGGGGCAACCCTCCGCTTGCCCTTCATTTTGAGAACAAAGAGATGCTGACTCATTTTCTCATGAGTTTTTTGAAACCCGGCGATCAAGTTCTCTTTAAGGCATCGAGATCCATGAAGCTCGAAGAGGTCATTCGTGCTCTATCAGTTCCTTTATCCCTTACGCGAACTCCTTCCCGTCCTTAACGTCTTCCGTTACATTACCTTCCGCGCCGCGGGCGCCAGCGTTACCGCTTTTGTAATTTGTTTGGTCTTGGGTCCGTGGTTGATCCGGGCCCTCAAACAAATACAGGCCTTGGCCCACACAGAAAGAGAGCACGCCGAGAAAATCCATCAATTCTTCAAACACAAAAAAGAAGTTCCGACGATGGGAGGAGTTTTGATTGTTGCGAGCATCACGCTCTCAGTTGTTTTATGGGGAAAATGGTCGGACTCCTATGTCTGGATTTGTCTCGGGACTTTTCTCTGGTTTGGCGCCGTGGGTTTTTTGGATGATTGGATTAAATTAAAAAGCAAAAGTTCCAAGGGGCTTTCTTCCTTTACAAAATTTTCCGGTCAGTTAGTGGCGGGAATGGCGCTGGGAGTTTATCTTTATATGGACCCGTCCTTTGACAAAATGATTTATTTTCCTTTCCTCAAAAGTATCTCACTTTATCTCGGACCCTTTTTTATCCTTTTTGTTGTTCTCGTTTTGGTGGGAACTTCAAACGCGCTGAACCTAACCGACGGACTGGACGGATTGGCCATCGGTTGTCTTATTTTTGTGGCCGGGGCTTTCGCTATTTTTTGCTATGTGGTGGGACGAGTGGACTACGCGGGTTATCTTCAGGAAGTTTTTGTTTTGGGTGCAAGCGAACTCACCATTTTCTGTGCGGCCTTGGTGGGGGCAGGCGCAGGTTTTCTCTGGTACAACTCTTATCCGGCGGAAGTGATGATGGGGGATACCGGCTCGCTTTCACTCGGTGGAGCCTTGGGAGCCGTTGCCATCTTGACTAAAAAAGAATTGGCGCTTCTTGTGGTGGGAGGAATTTTTGTATGGGAAGCCCTTTCCGTGATCCTTCAGGTGGTGAGTTTTCGGTTTTTTAAACGAAGGATTTTTTTGATGTCTCCTTTTCATCACCATCTCCAGCTCCTCGGCTGGCCGGAATCCAAAGTCACGGTTCGTCTTTGGATCATTTCTTTTATCCTGGCTTTGATCGGTCTGAGTACCTTGAAATTGAGATGAAAGAAATTAAAACCCAAAAACGCGTGGCGATTTTGGGGCTAGGGGAAACCGGCCTTCAAAGCGCGCTTTTTTTAAAACGTAGAGGCTATTCTCCTTTTGTTTCCGACGCTCAAAATTCTGCTACTCTTGAGAAACGTTCCGCTTTGCTCAAAGAGGAAAAAATCCCTTTTGAGTTAGGAAAGCATTCTCCCGAAAAAATCGGGACAAACGATTGGGTCCTGATTTCTCCCGGCATTCCGCCCACTTCCGAAATTTACCGATTTCTTATCAAAAAGAAAATTCCCGTGGTCAGTGAACTCGAAGTGGCTTCCTGGTTTTCAACGGCGCGAGTCACCGCCGTGACAGGAACCAGCGGTAAGACAACCGTCGTGACTCTTCTTCAGAGGATTTTCCAGGCCAATGGGTTCAAAAGTGTGGCCTGCGGTAATATCGGCAATCCGTGGATTGGAGAAATTGATCGGCTCACCCCCGAAACGGAAATTGTTTTGGAAGTAAGCTCTTTCCAACTGGTTCACACTTTTTCATTCCGCCCTCAAACGGGAATCCTCCTGAATATCGGTTTGAATCATTTGGACTGGCATCCGAATCAGGAGGATTATGTGTCAGCCAAGCTGCGGCTTTTTCAAAATCAAACCGTCGAGGATGTTGCGTTCATCCGCCGGCAGGATCAGGAGATTTATTTTCCGGATTATTCTTTTAAAGGAAAACTAGTCCCTTTCGATCTGCGGCAAGGTGAGAATGCCAATGAAAAGCTTCTCCAGGAAGTGACGAAGTTAAGGGGGCTTGATCCGGCGAAAACGCGGGAAATCTTATCGCGCTTTGAGGGTTTGGAACATCGCCTCGAAAAGGTCGCCCGAGTGAGGGGAATCGAATTTGTGAACGATTCCAAATGCACGACCCTGGAAGCCCTCATTTGGGCGCTTGAGAAGTTTCCGGACGGAAAAGTCATCCTTCTGGCGGGAGGCCATGCAAAGGGGGCCGATTTTCGTTTGGTCCGGGACCGCATTCACAAAAAATTGAAACAGGCCGTAGTTTATGGCGAGGCCCAATCTCTTCTTTGGGAAAGTTGGGAGGGGGCCGCACCGCTGGTTCGGGCCGAAGGACTCAAAGAAGCCTTTCGCGAAGCCTTGAAGGCTGCACAGCCCGGAGATGCCGTTCTCCTTTCACCTGCGTGCGCAAGTTTTGATCAGTTTACTAATTACAAGGAAAGAGGACGATTTTTTAAAGAGTTGGTGGCGGAAACTGCCAAAAAGTAGGTAAGGTGTCTAAGGAAGCAAAGATTTTATTTATCGCCGTCTATATCTTGGTCAGCCTCGGCATTATCATGACTTATAGTGCGAGCGCCATTTATGCCGACCAGGCGTTCAAAAGCCCCACTTACTTTCTGAAGCGCCAAATTCTTTACGTCATGATCGGGACTTTTTTCCTCCTCTTCGCGGCGGGGCGGGATCCTTATCTTTTTAAAGAGCATGCGCGCGAAATTTTAATTTTTTCATTCGTTTTGTTGGCCCTGGTCCTGGTTCCGTTTCTGGGTCACACCGCAGGCGGAGCCCGCCGGTGGATTCGTTTAGGGCCGATCAATTTCCAGCCGGCTGAAATTTCCAAAATCGCTATCTGCCTTTACCTTTCAGATTACCTTTCCCGGCGGATTAAGGGAATCCAACGCGGAGAGTTTATGGTCCTTTTGCCTCCCATTCTCGTTCTGGTCTTCACTTGCGGGTTGATTCTCCTTCAGCCTGATTTGGGCTCCTCCGTTTTTATATTTCTTGTCGCGGCGATCCTTTTTTTTCTGGCCGGTATTCGTCTTCGTTATGTTCTTCTAGGGAGCCTTTTTTTTCTGCCCAGTTTTTATTTTTTGGTGATCCGGGTTCCTTATCGTTTAAGCCGCGTCACGGCGTATCTCAACCCTTGGAATGACCCGCAGGGGAGCGGGTTTCAAATCATCCAATCTCTTTTTGCTTTCGGTATGGGCGGACTCAAAGGCGTCGGACTCGGACAGAGCACGCAAAAACTTTTTTATCTCCCTCAAAGTTACAACGATTTTATTTTTTCCATCATCGGCGAAGAACTTGGCTTCATCGGGACTTTGTCCATTCTGGCCCTCTATGGAGTGATTCTGTTTAGCGGAATGCGGATCGCTCGTCGGGCCCGCGGCAATTACGAAAAGTTTTTTGTGATCTCCCTTATCCTTTTAATTGTATTGCAGGCCTTGATTAATATGCTGGTTGCGACCGGTTTGATTCCGACTAAAGGGTTGCCTTTACCTTTTGTGAGTTACGGAGGAAGCTCGCTTGTTTTCGATCTTTTTGCCGTCGGACTTCTTTTAGCCATGGACCGGGCGATTCAAAGCGGGAGGGGTACTTCCCGAGGCAGCGGATGAAGCTCGCGATTTTCGCGGGTCCGACCGGCGGGCATTTTTATCCGGCTCTCGCCTTTGCCGAAGCTTTTCAAAAAACCCATCCGGATGCCCGGCTTCTCTTTGTCACCGGAGAACGGGGGCGCTTTCTTGCCAAGAGTGCGGGGGGGCAATTTAAAGGATGGTTTGAATTTCTGCCTGATTTTCCCTTTCCCAGGCCCGGGCGGCCGGATTTTATTATTCGTGCGTTTCCTTTTTTGCTAAAATTGACCCGTGCCTTTATCCGAAGCGGGGAAATTCTGAATGATTTTAAACCCGATCTCTCGGTGGGTTTTGGCAGTTATGTGGCCTTTCCGGGACTTTGGGTGAGCCGGAAAAAGAAAATTCCCACTCTAATCCATGAACAGAATCGAAAGATGGGCAAGGCAAACGCCCGGCTCACACGTTTATCGGATAAAGTGGCGCTCAGTTTTGACCCGGAACCGGCGAGGGCTTCGGATTCGGCCTATGTGGTAACGGGTCTTCCGCTGCGCCGGTCTCTGGTTGAATATTCGCTCAAAAAAGAGTCGGTTAAGCCGTCAAAGCGCTTCCGGATTTTAGTGGTGGGGGGGTCTCAGGGGTCGCAATCCATGAATCGGCTTTGGAAGGAGGCCCTCGGGCTTTTTTCAGATGAAGAAAAAAAAGGATTAGCCGTAATTCATATAACAGGAGAAACTGACTGCGAGGTATTCAAAGCCATGTATCCCGAAAAAGGAATAGAAGCTCTGGTTTTCCCTTATCACGAACGAATGGAAGAGCTTTATTCCGACGCGGATTTAGCCGTGACACGAGCGGGTGCAGGGACTCTTTTTGAATTGGCTTTATTCGGTCTTCCCGCCATTGTATTTCCTTACCCTTATGCTGAGGCTCATCAGGAATTAAACGCCCGCTATTTCGAAGAACAGGGAGGCCTTCTGATAAGACATGAATCAGAATTGACTCCCGCCCAATTTAAAGAAGAAATTTTGGAACTTATGAAATCGCAAGACCGCCGAAACCGAATGTCCCGTCAATTAAAAGAATTGGCCCAGCCTCACGCCGCCGAACAGTTAGTCCAAACGGCGGAGTCTCTCTTATGAAGGAAACGAAGCCGATCCGCGAATCGCTTCTCAATCCTTCTCGCCGGGCTTATTTTGTCGGAATCGGCGGAGCCGGAATGAGTGCGCTTGCCAAAGTCCTTCGTCACAAAGGATTTGATGTGGCCGGCTCGGATCTTTCAGACGGCAGGTGGGTGCGAGAATTAAAACAACTCGGAATTCCGATCCATCTCGGTCAGAAAGAAAGTTTCATCGAAGATAAAGATCAAATCATCTATTCTTCCGCCATTCGTTCCAATCATCCCGAAATGATCGCAGCCCAAGCAAAAAAACTTCCCCTCATTCACCGGGCGCAGGCCTTGGCTTCTCTTTTATCGGTAGCGGAGACTTCGATTGCGGTCACGGGGACGCACGGAAAAACCACGACAACTTCGATGATTTCTTTTGTCCTTTCCGAGACCGGCCGTCATCCGACCTGCCTTGTCGGAGGAGACATCGTTAATTTAGGTTCCAACACTATTTTGGGCGGGGACAAATTTTTTGTTTCGGAAGTCGATGAAAGTGACGGCTCACAGGAATATTATGCGCCTCACTACACGGTCCTGACGAATTTGGAAGAAGATCACATGGATCATTATAAGGATCTCAAGTCGCTGAAAGATTCCATGGCCCGGTTTCTCTCTCATCTGGAAAATCCCGGACTGGTGGTTTATTCGGCGGAGGACCCGGTGCTTCGGGAACTGGTGCCCGCCAGCGGCCGGCCTCATTTAAGTTTTGGATTAACGAATGCGGCAAATGTTTACGCGGACCAAATTCGCTTGGAAGGGTTTCATTCGGAGTTCGATCTTTATTATGAAGGTTTTTTTTCGGCACGGGTCCTTCTTTCGGTTCCCGGGATGCACAATGTCTTGAATGCGCTGGCTGCGATTACCGTTTTGCTTGAAATGGGTCTCGATTTGGATGAAATCCTGGAAGCCTTATTCCGTTTCCGCGGCGCTCGCCGTAGGCTTGAAATCAAATTGAATTCGGAAAAAGTGATCGTGATTGATGATTATGCGCACCATCCTGCCGAAGTTGCCGCCTCGATCCGTGCCTTGGCGAAACTCGGCAAGCGGCTCACCGTGGTCTTTCAGCCGCACCGGTTTTCCCGGACGCGCTACCTCGGACCCCAGTTTGGCCAGGCCTTTCATGAGGCGAATGAACTCATCCTTACAGAAATTTATGGCGCGGGAGAAGAAAATCCGGATAATGTTACCAGCCAATTAATTTATGATTCCGTTCGAGAAGCCCGGCACCCGGAAGTGAAAATGATCCCGAAAGTTTCTGTGATTGATTATCTGCTTTCTCGGGATTCGCAGGAAGGGATCATTGCCTTTCTCGGAGCAGGAGACATTGGAGAGGTAGCAGATGAATTTACCCGTCGAATCAAAAATATCGGGAACCAAAGCCCCGCTTCGGTTTGACGTTCCGCTTTCGCGCTATTCGACGATTCAAATCGGCGGTCCGGCGCGTTTTTTTTCAGAGCCTACCTCTTTAGAAGAACTTCAAGCGGCCCTCAAATTTTCTCGGGAAGAAAACGTTCCTATCCTCGGTATCGGAAAAGGCTCGAACATTCTATTTCCAGACGAAGGCTTTTCCGGACTCGTCATTACCTTCATTCATTTTGAACTTAATAAAATTGTCTTTGATATGAATCGTTTTACCGTTACCGCCTCGAGCGGAGTGAATCTTTACCGGCTGGCCCTTGCCACCCGGGATGCGGGTTTGGGTGGTGCGGAATTTTTGAGTCATGTCCCCGGTACTTTAGGAGGGGCTTTGATGATGAATGCCGGTTTCAGTCGTATCCCGGGACAAAAAATGGAAATCGGAGATTTCGTGGAAGAAGTCACGGTGCTTACCTCCGAAGGGGAGATCCGGAAATTGGGCCGCGAAGAGCTGGTCTTTGGTTATCGGAAAACGAATTTAGAAGGATTCATCATTTTAGAAGCACGGCTGAAACTTTTCCTCGCCCAACCCGCAGAAATTCAAAAGGAAATTCAAGAAAGTTTCAATTACCGCAACCGGGTTCAAGATCTTCGCTATCCGAGCATCGGGTCTGTTTTTAAGAATCCTGGCGCCCATCAAGGGTCTTGCGGACAAATGATCGAAAAAGTTGGTCTCAAAGGAAAAAAAATCGGCGGGGCAATGATTTCGGATCGCCATGCCAATTTTATTGTGAATACCGGAGGGGCCAAGGCCTCTGACGTTTTGGAGCTTATATCGCTTGCTCAGGAGAAGGTTTTTGAAAGATTTGGCGTCCATCTCGAGCCGGAAATCCGCATCATTAAAAGCTGATCCGCTTACCCACCTCAAAGTAGGAGTTCTCTCCGGCGGTAATTCTTCTGAACGTGCCGTTTCTCTTCGCTCCGGTAAGGCTGTTTATGAGGCCCTGCTGCGTTCCGGCATCTCGGTATGCCGTATTGACCCAAAGCGCAGCCCTCAAAAAACCCGTTTAAATCTTTCCCGCATCGATTTGGCCTTCTTGGCCCTTCACGGTAAGGGAGGGGAGGATGGCACAATCCAAAAACGGCTGGAAAAGGTTGGAATTCCCTATGTTGGCTCAGATTCCCGCGGGAGCCGTCTCGCCTTTGATAAAGTTGAGGCCAAAAAGATTTTTAAACGCCAAGGAATTCCCACTCCCGCCTGGCGGACCTTTTCCCGAAAGGACTGGCGTGGCCTTAAAAGCTTTCCCAGCCCCTTTTTTGTTAAGCCCGTGGCCGATGGATCGAGCATTGGCGTCTTTTTAGTTGAAGATTTTCGCCGTTCAGCCGAAAAATTAATACACGCACTCAAACGTTATCCGGTGCTTCTTGCCGAAAGACGGATGGAAGGGAGAGAATTTACGGTGGGAATCTTGGGGAATCAGGCATTACCTGTCATCGAACTCCGCCCCAAAAGAAAATTTTATGATTACAAGGCCAAATACACCCGCGGAATGACCGAATACTTGGTTCCCGCCCCTATTTCTCCCTCTCAGGCAAAAAAATTTCAAAACTTGGCGCTACGTGTTCACCGGGCACTGAAACTCAGAGATTTTTCAAGGGTGGATTTGATGACTGATTCTAAAGGAAATCCGTTTGTTTTGGAGGCCAACACAATTCCGGGATTTACGGAATTAAGCCTGCTTCCCAAGGCCGCCCGGCAGGCGGGAATTTCCTTTGAAGCGCTTTGTTTAAAATTGGTCGGAATGGCTTGGAGCCGCAAGAATGGGAAAGCGTAAACGCAAGAAGTTATCTTCTACATTAACTTGGAAAGCGGGGGCGGGATTTTTTCAGCTCCTTTCCCAAGGAATTTTAAAAACCAGTCCTCTCCTTTTATTAGGGGTTGTCGGGTGGGTTATTTTCTTGGGCATTCGCCAAGATTTGTATGCGGACCCGGGATTTTTGATTCAAAATGTTGAAGTGAGCCCTCAGGGATCGCTTCCCGCAGAAAAAATTCAGGAATTAGAGCAACAATATTTGGGACAAAGCCTTTTTAAAATTTCCCTTCGTCGGGCCGCCGAAACCATCGAACAGGATCCAAAAATTCGCGAGGCTCGTATCATTCGTGAATTTCCGAAGACTCTTCGGATTGAAATTCTTGCCCGAAAACCCTCCATTCAAATTCAATTAAGTCCGAAGGGTCCCTATTACGCGGCGGGGGAAGACGGCGTGATTTTAAATACCGAATTTGCGCGCAACGAAAATAAGGTTCTGATTGAGGTTTTTGAAGCCCAGAAGAATCAATTGGAAATTGGAAAACCCTCCAATCTGCCCGGCTTTCGCGAAGCCTGGAGGCTGGCGCGCGCTTTTTGGGCGCATCCGCTCGGAAAGACCGAAAGCATCGACCGCATTCGATTGGATCACTTGGGCAATGTCTCGCTGGTTTTAAGAAAAGGCCCGGAGCTACGTTTCGGCCGTCAGCCGATGAAAAAAATATACGCTTTGGATACGGTAGGCCCGCTTCTCAGGGGATCGGATCGAGACCGCATTATTTATATTGAACTCCAATATCAGGACTTAATCGTGAGGAGAAAATAAATGGAATTAATTTTTTATATCGGCACGCATCGTTTAGCAGGACTCGTCATTGAGACATCGGGGGGAAGCGCACGAGTTGTTCGATCCGCGGAGATACAAAACGCGGAAGGGTTCCAAAAAGGCGGAGTCGATCAACTTGAAAAAGCGTTGGCTTCCATGGGGGAGTTGGTCAAACGACTTGAACTGGGAGAAGAGGCGCTTGAGATACCGGCTTACGTTGTCCTTTCAAATTCCCGTCTTAAAATGACCCGGTTTTCAAGCTCCATTTATTATTCGGGTTACCCGCGCGTGGTCACTTCCGGAGAAATTCAACAAGTGATTGAACAGACGCGAAATGTGGCACCGCTTCCGTTGCAGGACTGGATTCTTCAGACCATTCCCGAATCCTTTTGGGTGAATGATATGACAGGCGTTCAGGATCCCACCGGGTTGGAAGCCCAGCGCCTCGCAGTCACGCTGCAAATTTTCAGTACGGATTATTCCGCCTTTCGCAATGTCTCACGCATCTTCGAAGCTTTGGAATTCAATATTAAAGGTTATTATCCCAAGACCTTCTTTCTGCCGGAAGGAGTCCTCCACGTCAATGAAAAGGAAGGCGAAGCACTCATTATTGATTTGTCTGATGAAGCGACTCACCTCATCCTGACCCGCGAAGGAAAGATCGTTCAAACAAAAAGTTTCGATTGGGGAAGCCGCCTTCTCGGTTCTCGCATTGCTGAAACTTGGCAAATTAGTTTACGGGATGCCCAATGTTTGAAGGAACGATTCGGTTCTCTGGAAACCAACCTGCAGTTTGGCGAAGAGTTGATTCCGTTGGTGGAACGCGGAGGTCGCGAAACCCGTCAGATCAAGCGCGCAGAATTCCATAAGGCTTTTCTGGGGTTTGGCGAGGAACTCGTGCATCAGATCGAAAAAGAGACCCAGCAGTTTCTTAAAGAAGAGAAAGTGGGTTCGCCCGCCTTTATTTTGACGGGAGGCGGTGCCAAACTAGAAGGAATTTTGGAAATCTTGGGGCGACGATTTTCTTCCTCCGTGCGGCTGGGGACACCACGCGCTTCCGGCGTTCCCTCTCAAATCTTAATGGATTCCGCCTGGACCGGACCGCTCAGTCTTCTGGATTGGGTTGCCCGACAGACGAAAGAAGAAAGCGTAAGTTTTGCAAAAATTAATCTCTTTGGACGGGTTTTTCTACAGGCAAAAGAATGGTTTGCCGCTTACTTTTAGTCTCAGACTAAAAGATCTTAATGGCTCCCAATGGAGTTAGAGTTTTATTAATCGAAAATGATGGAGGAGAGACTGAACTTATCCGGCAAATTCTCTCTGAGGAAAAGGCTCGGTTCAAACTCGAACATGTGGACCAACTTAAAAAAGCGTTTGAATGCCTTGACGGTATTGATGTCATTTTGCTAGATCTCAATCTTACTGACAGTAAAGGGCTCGAAACCTTTACCAAACTCCGAATTAAAGCCCCAAAAATTCCGATCATAGTTCTCTCCAGTGCCAATGACGATAAATTTGCCCTTGAGGCTGTCCAGCAAGGGGCTCAAGATTATCTCGATAAAGACCAACTTCGTGTAAAAAAAACCCTCACGCGTGTCCTGCGCTATGCCATTGAACGTAAAGGGGCGGAAAATAAATTGCGGGAGGCCAATATTGAACTGAGTCGGAGAGAAGAGAAGCTTAAGAAAGCCCTTTCCGATCTAGAAAAAACCCAGGAAGCGCTCAAGGCTGCACAGCTACAGGCGATTCATGCCAAGAAATTGGAATTGGCGGGTCGGTTGGCCGCCGGCGTAGCCCATGAGATCAAAAATCCCCTGGCCCGGATCCGGATGGGAATTGATTATTTATGGAAAGAAATTCACGCACAGGATAAAAACACTCCGTTTATGTTAAGGGCTATGGAAGACGCAGTCACAAAAGCAAGCGAGGTCGTAAAGACCTTGTTAGATTTTTCCAGTATCCAATCCCTCAATATCCAAACCGGAGATCTCCACCCTGTCATCGACCGCGCTTTATCTTCGGTGAAAGAAGGGTTGGAGCGTTTTCACATTGAACTTAACAAAGATTTTTGTCAAGATATGCCGCCGATCAAACTCGATGCGCATAGAATCGAAGAAGTTCTCATTAACCTGCTTACCAATGCCGTGCACGTGATGCCGAGTGGCGGAAAATTAACCGTTAGGACCTTGACGAAGAAACTCGAAACGGACAGCAGAAGGGTCGGTTATCGAAAGGGCGATATTTTCGTGCCGGGTGAAACAGTGGCCATCCTGCAGGTGGAAGATACGGGACCCGGTATTTCGGAAGAAATGTTGGACAAAGTGTTCGACCCCTTTTTTACAACGAAAAAACATGAGGGGGGAACGGGGTTGGGATTGGCGGTCGCCAAGAACATTATGGAACTTCACGGCGGCTTAGTCGAAATCGGAAACAAGGAAGGCGGAGGCGCGAGGGTTACCCTGACCTTCAAAACGTGAGGAACGGATGGAAAAGAAAAAACTTCTGATCGTCGATGACGAAAGAGATTTTGCGGAAATGATGAAAATCAATCTTGAAAAGACCGATTCCTACGAAGTGGACACCGCCTTTAGTGCGATGGAATGTTTCGAAAAAATTAAAATTAAAACATACGACTTAATTTTTCTTGATGTCCTCATGCCGAAAATTGAAGGGATCGAAGCTTTGCAAACGGTCCATGAAAAATGCGAAACTCCTGTGATCATCATGTCGGCCTATCTCCCCCCGACAAAACAAAGGGTGATTTTAAATCAAGGGGCCGCTGACTTTCTTGAAAAACCCTTTAACTTAGAAAAGGCCCTTCAAGTCATCCACCGGGTTTTTGCAGCCAAAGAAGCAGAAAAAGGAAGAGAGGCGGAATAACAATGCCCTATGATGCGACGTTAGATAAATGTTTATTTTCGAAGGCCTGGGAAAATGACCTCGGCCGGATTGTGGTCGGTGTTTTTTCTTATAATAATGGCCAGAAAAAGTTGCAGATCAGCCGCGAGAATAAAAGCGATAGCGGCGAATACCGTTTTGCGAAGTTGGGACGCATGACGAAAGAAGAAGCCCAAGCCATTTTACCGTTCCTCCAGGAAGCCCTCCCGCATCTCGATTAGTTTTTTTTAATAAGGTATAATCCTCGCTTTATGACGGCAACCCTAAAGCGACTGCCCCTTCACGAAATCCATGTCCAGGCACGAGCCCACATCGGCGCCTTTGGAGATTGGGAAGTCCCGCTCTATTTCACCTCTATCTTGGAAGAACATGAGGCGGTCCGTACACGTGCCGGCCTTTTCGATATTTCCCACATGGGAGAATTTTTTATCAGCGGAAAATCCGCCCGAGGGTTTCTCGATTTCCTCCTTCCCCGAAAAATAGATCGCCTGAAGGACGGTAAAGCCTTGTACGAGCCTCTCCTCAACGAGCAAGGTGGCATTGTCGACGATCTGATTGTCTACCAGCTGAAACCGGAAAAATACCTCCTCATCGTCAATGCCGCCAATATTGAAAAAGATTTTGGATGGATCCATTCGCATGTCCCGTCCGGAGTAGAGTTAGAAAATGTGAGCGAAGAGAAATTTCTTTTCGCCCTTCAAGGCCCCCGGACCCTTTCCATCGCGGAAGCAATTTTTCATTGCGATTTTCGCTCCCTCGGCTATTATCATTTCCTTAATTTGAAAACACAGTGGGGAGAATTATTCGTTTCCCGAACAGGTTATACTGGGGAAGACGGATTTGAAATTATGGGAGAGATGTCTGCGGCCGAAGGAGTTTGGAAAACGGTGATCCAAGCAGGCCAATCTTCCCATTTGATTCCCATCGGTTTCGGAGCCCGCGATACCCTTCGCTTGGAAGCGGGAATGCTTCTTTACGGCCAGGACATGGATGATACGACCTCCGCAGTAGAAGCCGGCCTTGAGTGGGCGCTCGATTTAGAGAAGCCCAATTTTATCGGCCGTGAACGAAATTCCCAGGAAAAGCAAAAAGGCGCGACCCGCAGACTCGTGGGCTTTGAAATGTTAGGGCGGGGAATTCCGCGTCACGGTTTTCCGGTGGAAAAAGGCGGCCGATCGCTCGGTGTTGTCACGAGCGGAAGTTTTGCTCCCAGTTTAAAGAAAAATATCGGTTTGGCTTACGTTCCGTCCGCAGACTCAAAAATCGGCAATGAAGTTGAAATCGCGATCCGCTCGGAAAAAGTAAAAGCGCAGATCGTCAAACTTCCTTTTTATAAGAGGTCCCATGCAATTTCCTGAAGAGCTCCGGTACACGCAAACTCACGAATGGGCAAAGCGCGAGGGCAACCGCATTCGCGTCGGCATTACAGAATATGCCCAGCATGAAATTTCCGACGTGGTCTTTATTGAATTGCCAAAATCAAATGCTCAAGGCGTTAAGGGGAAGGGGATTGCCGTCGTGGAATCCGTGAAAGCCGCTTTTGATATTTATGCTCCGGTTTCCGGTGCGGTAGTAAAAGTAAATAGCGCACTCGAATCCAATCCCGCACTGGTGAATGAAGACCCTTACGGCCGGGGCTGGTTTTTCGAAATTGAAATGAAAGATACGGCTGAATGGGATACCCTTCTTCAGGCCGAAGCTTATAAAAATCAATGCACTACCACCCACTAACCGACGAAGATCGCCGGGAGATGCTGGGGGCGATCGGCGTCCGGCGTTTTGAAGATTTGCTGACGGCCGTTCCCTCCAAACTGCGCGCACGTGATATTGCAATTGCCGAAGCAACCAGCGAACCCGAGCTTCGCCGTGAAATTGAAAAAATCGCCCAGACCAACCGGACCTCTCAGACCGTTCTTTCTTTTCTCGGGGGAGGAAGCTACGAACATTTTATTCCGGCCGCTCTTCCTCAGATCCTTGGCCGAAACGAATTTTATACCGCCTATACGCCGTATCAGCCCGAGGCCTCACAGGGGACTCTCCAGGCGATTTTTGAATATCAGAGTTTGATCGCGGAACTCACGGCAATGTCCGTATCGAATGCTTCGCATTATGACGGTGCAACAAGTTTAGCGGAGGCAGGGCTCGTAGCGCTTCGTCAAACCGGTCGCCAAAAACTTCTGGTAGCCCGTTCTGTCCATCCCGATTACCGGCAAGTGCTGCAAACTTACCTTGAAAGCGCCCATTTTACGGTAGAAGAGTTTGGATTTGAAAATAACGGGAAATTTAATCGAAAAGAATTCGAAAACCTTCTTACCGAAGAAATCGGCGGCGTTATTTTTCAAACCCCGAATTTTCTGGGTGTCGTCGAAGATCTCGAGGGTCTCGCAGAAAAGATCCATGCTAAAGGCGCGCTTTTTATTGTTTCCAGTAATCCCCTGAGTTTGGGTGTGATTCGTCCTCCCGGAGAATGGGGAGCGGATCTGGCGGTAGGAGAAGGTCAACCGCTGGGAATTCCCGCGGGTTTCGGCGGGCCTTATCTGGGTTACTTTGCTGCCTCGCGTGAACTTGTGCGAAAAATTCCGGGCCGCCTCGCCGGTATGACGATTGACCGGGAAGGAAGACGCGCTTTTGTTTTGACGCTCCAAGCGCGCGAACAACATATTCGCCGCGAACGCGCTTCTTCCAATATTTGCACCAATGAAGGTCTTTGCGCTCTTGCCGCTTGTATTTATTTAACGCTCGTCGGTAAAGAAGGAATTCGCGAAGTCGGAGAACTCAATCTCGACCGGGCTCATTATTTGCGCGAAGCGATCGGCAAATTAAAAGGTTTCAACGTCAATCAAAGTCCCGTCTTCAATGAATTTGTAGTCACCGCCGAAAAACCTTTCGATGAAATTCAAACCCGCTTAGTTTCACAGGGAATCCTTCTCGGGATTAATCTCGGTCGCTATTACCCGGAAATGAAGAACTCATTCCTCGTTTGTGCCACGGAAACTAAGAGCCAAGAAGATTTGGACCGTTTCGTTCAGGCGTTGAAAGGCTGATTATGTTAATCGATTCCGATTCTAAACTCAGTTTTGAGAAAAGCCGCCAGGGGCGGCGCGGAGTCCAATTACCGAAGACCCGTTTCTTCGGGAAAAAAGCATCCGATCTGCTTCCCGAATCTTTGCAACGCAAAAATCCTGCGGCGCTTCCCGAACTGAGTGAGCCTGAAGTGGTTCGTCATTTCGTGAATCTCTCCAAGAAAAATTTTTCCATTGATACCCATTTTTATCCGCTGGGTAGCTGTTCGATGAAATACAACCCAAAAGTCAACGAATGGGCGGCTGCTCTTCCGGATTTTGCTTCGGCTCATCCGCTCCAATCCGAAGATACGGTTCAGGGGTGGCTGAAAATTTTCTACGAATTGGAACAGGATTTAAAAGCCATTACCGGAATGGACCGTTTTACGCTCCAACCCGCCGCCGGTGCGCAGGGTGAACTCTGCGGGATGATGATGGTGCGCGCCTATCACGCTTCGCGAAAAGAGCAGCACCGGAGAAAAGTTTTGGTTCCGGACTCAAGCCACGGCACGAATCCCGCCACGGCTGCACTTTTAGGTTATGAAGTGGTAGAAATCAAATCCAATGCCCGCGGACGCGTGGATTTGGAATCCCTACGAAAAGCGCTTGGGCCCGACACAGCCTGCTTGATGTTGACCAATCCTAATACGCTCGGTCTTTTTGAAGATGAGATCACGCAAATCACCGAATTAGTCCACAAGGCCGGGGCGCTTCTTTATTACGACGGCGCCAATTTTAATGCGCTCTTGGGAATCGCGCGGCCCGGAGACATGGGTTTTGACATCGTGCATTTGAATCTTCATAAAACTTTTTCCACGCCCCACGGCGGCGGGGGACCGGGATCAGGACCGGTGGGTGTGAAAGAAAAATTAATTCCTTTTCTGCCTTCACCTCTCATTGAGAAAAAAGGAAATCGCTATTCCTTTCAAGCGGACGGATCCCAATCCATCGGCCGCTTGAAAGCTTTCCACGGACAGGCAGGAATGATTCTCCGCGCTTACGTTTATATCCACACGCTGGGTCGTGCGGGCTTAAAACAGGTAAGCGAAGACGCCATTCTCAATGCCAATTACCTGCGAAGCCGTCTTAAATCCATTTTTCCTGTAGCCGTCGATGAAGCTTGTATGCATGAGTTTGTCCTCTCCGCACGAAATGCGGAGGCGAAAGGTCTTCATGCCCTCGATATCGGTAAACGGCTTTTGGATTACGGGTTTCACGCGCCGACCGTCCATTTTCCCTTGGTAGTACCCGAGGCCTTGATGATTGAACCCACAGAAACGGAGAGCAAAGAAACCCTTGATCGTTTTATTGATGCCATGATTCAGATTGGCAAGGAAGTTGATTCGGATCCGGAAGTCGTGAAAAATGCACCGCACACTTTGCCGATTCGTCGACCCGATGAAGTATTGGCTGCCCGCAATCCCGTCTTGACTTACCAGGATTGGTTGAGAGAATCACAACATGGAAATTCCTCCGGCGCGAGCCACGCTTCGGGCTCCGAGACAAGAGGCAGTTTCAAGACCGTCCCCGCCGCTTAAAGAGCGTATGCTCTGGCGGCTAATCGATTCCCCCCCTTCCGATATTTTTTCTCAAATGGCGAAGGATCGTGAGCTCTTTGAGCATTTTCTTCAAAATCCCGGAAGCCAGCCGGCGCTTCGCATTTATCAAGTAAATGCGCCCTCTGCGACTGTCGGTTATTCTCATCGCAAGCGTATTAATCCCGCAGGATTCTTTGGCAAGTTGCGCCGCCGCATCTTTAATCCTTTTCCTCGCAATCTTCCTCTTTGTGTTCGTCCCACGGGTGGGGGCCTGGTCCGTCATGGAAAGGATTTGATTTATTCCGTCATTGCGCGCCGCGACAGTTTCCCGACTTTTTCCAAAGTACGGACGAGTTACCTTTCTTTTCACGAAACCATCCAGGAAGCCCTGACACAATTGGGAGTCGAAACCCGGCTTTTTCGTTGTGATGAGGCCGGCGCGGCCCAAAACGCAACGGACTGCTTTACACGACCTGTAGCAACGGATATCCTATTCAAGGAACAAAAAATCGCCGGGGGCGCCCAACGCCGAAAAGGGGACGCTTTTCTGCATCAGGGCTCGATTCAAATTCCCGAAGGCTTGACGTTTCAAAGCCTCCGCGAGGCCTTCCTGGAGGCCTTTGAACGCAAATTTGGCGTGGTTTGGCAGGATCAAGTCGAGGAGCCGAAAGTTTAATGGAAGAAATGGAGCGGATGCTCAAAAAGATCGAAGGAATTCTCGCCAAGAACCCCCACTATAAGTTTGAGGCCTATAGCTTTGTGATGGCCGGTCTTCATTATACCGTTTCGAAACTTCCCAAACCCCGCCATGTTACGGGCCGCGAACTCTGCGAAGGCCTCAAGGAATATGCGCTTGAACAATTCGGCCCGATGACGCGTACGGTCATGGAATATTGGGGGATTCGTGCTACGGATGATTTTGGAAAAATTGTTTTCCTTTTGATCGAAGCCCAACTCCTCAAGAAAACCGAAGAAGATTCGATTCATGATTTTGAGGGTATCTTTGATTTCAATCAAGCGTTCCGTTACGAATTTAAGGAAGAATGACGCCCGTTGAACAAATTTTAAGTGATTTAAATCCGCCACAAAAAGAAGCGGTGAGTTGGCCGATCGAGAAGCCGCTCCTTGTCTTGGCCGGTGCCGGCAGCGGCAAAACCCGAATTCTCACGCGCCGGATTGCTCACTTGATCCTTCAAGGCGTGCCTTCCTTCTGTCTTTTGGGAGTGACTTTCACCAATAAAGCGGCCGAGGAAATGCGCCGCCGCGTAAAAAGTTTGGTCCGCCACGAAGTCTGGGTCAACACCTTTCATTCCACCTGTCTTCGGATTTTACGCCAAGAAGCTCCCGCCATCGAATTACGTCCCGATTTTTTGATTTATGACGAACAAGATCAATTGGTTCTCATCAAAGAATGTCTCAAGGAGATGAATCTCCATGAACGGGAAGTCCACCCGAAAGGGGCCCGCGAGCAAATCCAAAGAGCCAAAGATTTTTTACTCAGTCCTTATCAGTTCCTCGAGCGAACGACGGATCATTATGAAGAAATCATCGGTAAAGTTTATGAGCGTTATGAGGAAAAACTCAAAAAACTGGGTGGGCTTGATTTTGGCGATCTGATCCTGAAAGCCGTTTTTCTTTTCGACCGGAATCCAAAAATTTTAGAAGCGTGGCAGGAAAGATTCCGTTACATCTTGATCGACGAATACCAAGATACCAATCACGCGCAATACCGGTTTGCCAAGTTGCTCGCTCAAAAATACCGGCAAATTACGGTCGTAGGAGACCCAGACCAATCGATTTACGCCTGGCGGGGCGCTGACATCCGCAACATTCTTAATTTTGAAAAAGATTATCCGGACACAGGCGTGATCAAGATGGAGCAAAATTACCGCTCGTTTACGACGATCCTTGATGCAGCCAATGCCCTCATCCAACACAACGAGTACCGAAAGCCCAAGCTCCTGTGGGGGGAGAAGGGACCGGGTGAAAAAATAAAAGTTTACGAGGCGAGCGACGAAAAAGACGAAGCCAATTTTGTCGTGGGAGAAATCCAGAAATATCGCGAGGCGGGCCGCACGCTCAATGAAATCGCCGTTTTCTACCGCGTCCACGCCCAATCGCGCATTTTTGAAGATGCGCTGAGGCGTTCCAAGATCCCTTATAAGATCGTCGGCGGAATCCGGTTTTACGACCGGAAAGAAATCAAAGACCTTTTGGCTTATTTGAAAGCGGTGGCCGTTGCCCAAGACGACGTGAGCCTTAAGCGGATTTTAAATGTTCCCGCCCGCGGAATTGGGAAAAAAGCTTTGGAGTTGTTGGAAGATTTTCAGCGTTCCCAGCACCTTTCTTTCGACGCTACTCTCCGACGCGCCGGTGAGATTGCGGAATTAGGCCCGAAAGGGGCAAAGGCAGCGGCGGATTTTGTGAAAATGATGGATTCTTTCCGGAAGGTACGTGTCAAAGCAAGTGTGCGTGAGCTTCTCGAGAAAATCATCGAGGATACGGAATACGTTAAACTTTTAGAACAGGAACGGACGTTGGAAGCGGAAGCGCGGATTGAAAATATCGAGGAATTTTTTAGTGTCATCGATGATTTTGAGGAGAATGAAAAAGAAGGGGACCTCACGGCTTTTATCGAATCGATCACCCTTCTTACCGATATCGACACTTGGAACGCCGGCTCAAATTGTTTGACACTGATGACGCTTCACTGTGCCAAAGGTCTGGAGTTTCCTTTTGTTTTTATGGTGGGCATGGAGATGGGTCTTTTTCCGCACGCCACATCATCGGAAAGCGGTTCTCCGGAGGAATTGGAGGAAGAACGCAGACTTTGTTACGTCGGAATTACGCGGGCCCAGGAGAAACTTCATCTCTCTTACGCCACTTCCCGGCGCCTTTGGGGTCAGCACCTTTCTAATCTGCCTTCCCGGTTTTTAACCGAAATTCCCGCGTCGCTTTTGGAATTCCGGAACCGGTTTGAAGGAGAGGATATTGTTCTGGAAGGGGAAGAAAAAGGCGAAATCGAAATTGATTACGACTTCTCGGACGAAAGTTGACCGAGTCTTGCCTGCATTTTTTTCATCGTCATCACATCGCCCCGCGCATCCGCAACCGTAATTCCTTTTTCAAATACCTGCTTGGCTTTTTCTTTTTCGTCTAAGGCCTGATAGGCCGTCCCGAGGCTCAGATAAGAAGAGGAGTGTTGCGGATCAACCGTAAGCCCCTTTTCGAGGATTTCCACGGCCTCGCGGTACATCTTATTTTCTACATAAGCGTCACCCAAACTGTAGTAACCCAAGACGTCTTTGGGGTCGAGTTCGATCACCTTTTTATACCGCTCGATTTTTTCTTTCGGATCCACCTTAGGCATCGTCATTTTTTTCGCCTTCAGTTCTTCAATCCATCCGAGGCGGCGCGCTTCGCCCTGTTCGTGCTCGGCTTCCGCAATCATTCCTTTGGCGACATAAAAACGGGAAAGATTGGTGTGGGCCATGATGGCGAGGGGATTGAGGCGAATCCATTTCTTAGCCCATTCAATGGCTTGATCGAGACGGTCTAATTTATGATTGAGGATCGCGAGGGCTTCGTAGGCGTCTTCGAAAGAAGGGTCTTCTTTTACAAGCGCTTCAAATTTTTTTAATGCTTCTTCGAGCTTATGGGCCCGGAAAAGAGAAAAGCCTTCTTCGTAAAGCTTAGGCTTCCGCGTCGGGGATTCCAAGTTTCTTGCGGCCTTCGGCGGAGATTTTCTCAGGCGTCCAAGGCGGATCGTAGGTGATCTCTACGTTTACATTTTTTATCCCGAGCGCCATGCTGACTTTTCCCCGTACCTGTTCGGGCAGGGATTGGGCCGCGGGACAGGCCGCGGAGGTAAGGCTCATTTTAATAAAGATGGAATCGGGCTTGGCGTTGATCTCGTAAATGAGTCCCAGATCATAAATATTGATGGGGATTTCGGGATCATAACATTGCTTGATAACATCAATGACTTGTTCTTCGGTTGGCATTCGAGCCTCCTCTTTGTGGGTATTCTATCACCCCTGAAAAAGGGTTGCAAAAGGGAAAGGCAGTCGATATCTTTTGAGGTCATGAAAAATTCAGACGGGGCTCATTCCTTGGGGTGGAGTTTGATGGTTTCGGTTTTTGGCTGGCTCTTTGTCGGCATCGGGACCCTGATTCTTGTCCTGATCGGGCTTGTTCTCTGGCCCCTTTCCCTTGTCCTGGAGCGGGCGAACGGTCACCTTCCTCACCGGATTTCCAAGTTTTGGGCCAAGATGATCACGGTAGTTTTACCCTTTTGGGAGATTCACGCAGAAGGATTCGAGCGTATCGAGAAAAATAAAACTTATGTCGTGATTTCCAATCATCAAAGTTTGCTCGATATCCTTCTTTGTTTGGCCAAGCTGCCGTTTCATTTTAAATTCATCGCCAAACGCGAGCTCTTCTGGATTCCCTTTTTTGGCTGGCACTTGTGGCTTGCCCGTTACATTTCACTCAACCGGGGAGACCCTGAAAGCGGCCGTCTTTGCATCTTAAAGGCCCGGCAATGGCTCCGTCTTGGGGTGAGTGTGATCTTCTTTCCCGAAGGAACGAGAAGTCGGGACGGCCAAATTCATGAATTTAAAGCCGGCGCCTTTAAAGTGGCGCTGGAAGAAAAAATTGATATTCTCCCGGTCGTGATCGCGGGAACGCGCGATGCCATCCCGAAAAATACCTGGCTCGTCCAAAAGCGCGCGCCGCTTCGGCTGAAAATTCTTCCACCGGTGTCGGTAAGCGGTTATTCTTTAGAAAGATTGGAGGGGCTTCGTGACGAAATTCGTTCTCAGATCATCCGGGAATTTGATAAGTTGAAGGAGGAAATCCATGCCTAAGATTGTGATTTATCAGAAACCGACTTGCACGACTTGCCGCCAAGTCCACGCGGCGCTTACGGAAAGCGGCGTTGATTTCGAAGCCGTGGATTATTACTTCAATCCCATTCCAAAAACCAAACTTAAAGAACTCCTCAAAAAAATGGGGATAAAAGCCGCAGATCTTTTGCGTAAAAACGAAGAGATCTACAAAAAATTAAACCTTGCCGAAAAAGAACTTACGGAAGATCAAATCATTGATTTGATGGTAAAGCACCCCGATTTAATTCAGCGTCCGATTGTGGAAAAAGGTTCGAAAGCCATCCTGGCGCGACCGGCGGAGCGGCTCAAAGAAATTCTTTAATGAAAGTCCTTACCCTAAACACTTGGCAGGAGAGAGGTCCGTGGAAGGAGCGTTGGTCCATCACCTTTTCAGGAATCAAACAGTTTCTGCCGGACATTGCCTGCTTTCAGGAACTTTTCAACGGGGACTGGACAGAGACCGTCAAAAAGGAAACGGCCTTCAAAAATTTTATTTTTCCAAAAGAACCTTGCGGCCTTGTCCTTTATACGAATTATGACGTTAAATCGTTCGGGGTCGTCACGCTGACCAAGTCGCCTTTGGAAGATTATTTCCGGTATGCCCTTTGGGTCGAACTCGGCGTCAAAGGAAAAAAACTTTTTGTTTTTAATACCCATCTTTCATGGATGCCCGAAGATGGAACGAGCCGGAAAAAACAAACTGAGGAACTCTTGCAATTAATCGAGAAAAAAGCGGGGAGTGAAGAAATTCTCTTGATGGGGGATTTGAATGCGCCGCCCGATTCTCCGGAGATCAGCACTTTGATCAAGCAGGGGAAATTCCGCGATCTTTTTTCGGAAAAGCAACCGAAGGAACCCGGCTTTACCTGGGATAACAAAAATCCTTACGCCGGAGGGGCTTTTCATAAACTTCCCAATCGCAGGATTGATTTTATCTTGGCCCGCAATACGGGCCCGCTTCTTAAACATTTGATTTCCTGCGATAGGGTGTTTACCGAACCGGATCCAAAGGGCATTTGGGCCTCGGATCATTTCGGTCTTTTAACGGAGCTGGAATGAAACCAGATCCGGGCAAAGCCAAGGCCTATCAGCGGAAGAAATATTTTATCTCGCTTTTCCACCTGGCCCTTGAAATCGTCATTCTTGTTTTCCTCATTTCAAGCGGGGCTACTTTTTTCTTTAAACAAACAGCCGGATCGGTTACCCCAATTTATTTTTTCCAAATCGTTGTCTATTACGCTTTATTTTTTCTCACTCTCTGGGCCTTCGATTTTTTTCTCGCCCTTTATTCGGGTTTTTATTTGGAACATGCCTACGGGCTTTCCAATCAAAATTTCGGTGGCTGGCTCATCGAAATGGGAAAAAAGACGCTCCTTTCTTTTGTCTTGTCGCTTCTTCTGATCCTGGGCCTTTATTTTCTGATCCAACATTTCCCGGACAGGTGGTGGATTTGGGCGTGGCTTGCTTTTGCCGTTGTGAGTTATCTCTTGGGACAGCTCTTTCCGGTGTTGATCGTCCCTCTTTTTTACAAATACGGCCGGGTGGAGAATGAAGCGCTGACACAAAGGATCTTCAATTTGGTAAAGCGCTTTCACCTCCCTCTGGAAAATGTTTATTCCCTCAATCTCAGCAAGACGACGAAGAAAGCGAATGCAATGTTCGCGGGACTGGGCCGCACCAAACGCCTCGTCTTGGCGGACACCCTCCTGCAAAATTTTAATGTGGATGAGATTGAAAGCGTGGTCGCGCATGAACTCGGACATTACAAACATCACGACATCTGGCGCCATCTGGGATTTAGCTTGGTCACTTCGTTTGCCAGTTTCGCCTTGGCCTTTTATGCCCTCCGTTTTTTGGCGCCTTCTTTAGGCTATTCCGGTGCCTCGGACCTGGCAGCCTTTCCCTTGCTTTACCTTATCTTTTTTCTTTTTGGTACTCTCCTTAATCCGATTGAGAATGCCTACTCACGCTGGAGAGAACGTGAGGCGGACCGGTTTGCTTTAAAAGCTACAGGGCCGGCAGGGTTTATTCCTGCGATGGAGAAGTTAGCAGAGCTTAATCTGGCCGATCCGAACCCACACCCGCTTATCGTTTGGTGGTTTTACACGCATCCGCCGATTGAAAAAAGAATCCGTATGGCCCAAACCTTTTTGGCGTTTTTACTATTCTTATTGATTGGCCTCGCACCCGCCGGATTTTGTAAAGAAACCAATCCCGATGATCTGGATGAACGCGCCCGGGCCGCCAAGTCACTGGAGGCACGGAGCCGGACCGAAATGATGAATTATTTCTTAGGAAAGCCGCAAGATGCCTCCGGCGTCAAAATCCCCGTGGCCATCGAACTTTACAATCAGGCGGTTGAGTTTTACGAAAAAAGAGAATATGACCTGGCGCGGGAAGCCCTGAACGACTCTCTCGGCTACGATGCAAAAAATCCATTTGCCCACGAACTCTTGGGAGACATTGCCTATTACGAGCAAAAGATGGACGAAGCGCTTACCCATTACGAAGCGGCTTTTCGGCTGCGGGCACGGACCGATCTGAAGGAAAAAATTCTGAAGATTCAAAAAGAACAAAAGGTTGAAGCCGGGCTCAAGACTTATCAAGAAGAGCACTTCATCATCAAATATCGTGGAGACGACCGGGGGATTGAAGGTTTTGAATTGCGCGAGATTCTAAGAAATGATTTTCGGGAAGTGGGTCAAGATCTCGGTTTTTTCTTTAAGCACAAAGTCGTCGTCCTGCTCTATGCCGAAGATGAATTCCGGGAGATCAACCAGGTTCCTCACTGGTCGAGCGGCGTCTATGACGGCAAGATCCGGCTTCCGGCCTATCAAAAAGGGTTCACTTTAAAGGAGCTCCAAAAAATCATCCGCCATGAGATGACGCATGCTTTTGTGGTGGAGATGAGCCGCGGCAGGTGTCCGGCCTGGCTCAATGAAGGTTTGGCGGAATATGAAGAGGCTAAGGTAGAAACGCCGGATGATCGCGTTTTTCTGGCGGCGATCAAGACCAACGCCCTCTTTCCCTTGTCGTCTCTTTTTGACCAGAAGAAGCTTTTGGAGGTAAAAGATCCGTTGGAAGCTCAATTGTTTTACGTCGAATCCTATCAATTGGTAAACTATCTCGTGCAAAGATACGGGATGTTCCAAATTAAGAAAATGCTGGAAATTTTTGCCCAAGGAAAAGATTCATTTGAGGCGATTCAAGGGGTGCTGAAAATTTCTCCGCTCGAACTCGAAAAGCAATGGAAGGAAAATCTAAAGATCAGTTAGTTGCTTCCTCGCTGGGCCGATTCTCAAAAGAGGAGCAGCTTTTTCTCTCGCCCGTTTTTGACCGATGTCACTTAACCGTGAACCAATTGACTCGCGTCGCGGAATGGCTTTCCGATCTGAAGAAGATAAAAAAAACAACGCTCGAAGAAATTTTAAAGGAAGAGTCGTTACAAAAAATCCTTCAACATCCTTCCATGGACCGGAAAGCGAAAGGGGAGAGGTTTTTTGAGAGGGTCCGTTTGCTTCGTTTTCCGGAGGTTTCAAAATCGATTAAAGCTTCTTCCGACGAATTTCTTCTTTAGGGATAAAGAAGAGTTTTTTTCCAGCCTTTTCCTTGGTGGGTGTAGAGAATGCGTTCGTGAAGGCGATCCGCCCGGTCAAACCAAAATTCGATTTGCGTAGGCATTAAAATAAATCCCGACCAAAACGGCGGCCGCGGGATTTTTTTCCCTGTGTAGCGCTTTTTCATTTTTTCCACGGCCTCTAACAATTCTTCCCGTGAATGCAACACTTCGCTTTGCAAAGAAGCCCAGGCTCCGAGTTGGCTTCCCAACGGGCGCGATGCAAAATATTCGTCTGCCTCCCGGCTTGTCACGGGCTTAACCGGGCCTTCCACGCGCACCTGTTCCTTCAATTGAGGCCACCAGAAACAGAGAGCCGCATCCGATCCGGCCGAAAGCTCCCGCCCCTTACGGCTCTCCAGATTGGTGTAAAAAATGAAGCCCCTTTCGTCGATTCCTTTTAGGAGCATCATTCGTAGGGAAGGCTTGCCGTTTTTACCGACGGTGGCCAGGGAGAGGGCATTGGGAAGCTCAATTCCCGCCTTTTCGGCGCGGGCAAGAGATTCTTGAAAACGTTTGATCGGATTCGCGTCGTTCATAAGGAATGGTATAGTAGTTAGATTTTTTCGGGCTGTAAAGTCCCGTATCCAAAACGTTTTGATTCGGATAAAATAGAAGTTTCCAGATGAAAAAAATAGCTGTTTTTTGCGGAATTCTTTTGATGGCGGGGGCTTATGTCCTGAGGGCCGAAGACGTCCAGGTGGGGGGATACTTGGACAAGAAGCAGGCCCAAATTGACGAAGAAATCGCCTTTACGATTCGAATTGTGGGAGCCCACGGCAACCTGCAGGCGCCGCGGCTTCCCGATTTTAAGGGCTTTGATTCCTTTTACACGGGCCGGACCAGTCAATTTACTTTCGTGAACGGCAAATCCACTTCGACCGTGGAATTTTCCTACGTACTTGTTCCGAAAGTAGCGGGAAGGTTCACCCTCGAACCGGTGCAAGTCTGGATTGAGGGGAAAAGTTACGGAACCCAGCCGCTTGAAGTGGAAGTTGCGGGTTCTCAAATTCAACCTTCTGGAGCAAACCCGCCTCCAGCCTCATCTTTCCAACCGCCGGCGCCCGCGCCTTCAGGGCAGCCCGCCTCGTCTCCGGCGCCGCAAGTTATTAACGATGAAAATATTTTCGTGAAAGCTTTGGTCGATAAGCAAACCGCTTATCCCAATGAACAAATCCTTCTTACCTACACTCTTTACACGCGCTATGACACGCGCTACGAAGGATTCGAGGAAGAGCCTTCGGTGAGCGGTTTTTGGATTGAGGATTTTCCCTTAGACCGGGATCTTGGGCGCGATACGGTGACGATAAACGGCAAACGGTATGTAAAAGCAGACGTCCGTAAAATTGCTCTTTTCCCGACGGCGCCGGCCGATTATACAATCCAACCCGGAACTCTCAAAGTCTCCATCCGGGAGGAACCAAAAACTTCGAACATGTTTGATGAATTTTTTGGCGACAGCTTCTTTAGCGGAGCGGGTTTTTTTGCCAGGCGAATGGACCGCCTTCTCAAGCCGCCGCCCATCGTCATTAAGGTAAGACCTTTTCCGGAAGCTGGTAAACCCGCCAGTTTCAACGGTGCCGTAGGCCAATTCCGGTTTAGCGCCTCGGTGGACAAGACGACGGTCAAGCAAAATGAACCCGTAACCTTAAAACTGGTCATCGAAGGACAAGGGAATATCGAAACCTTGCCCCGTCCGCCCGTTCCGGAATTGACGAGTTTTAAAATTTATGACGGCGATACGGCCAATCAGTTGCTGAAAACAGGGGATAATTTGGGCGGAAAAAAGAGCTTCGAAATATTATTTATTCCCACGGAGGCGGGAGAGTTTTCGATTCCTCCTTTGGAGTTCACTTTTTTTAATCCCAAGCAGCAAGCCTATCAAAATCTCCGTTCTCCGGAGTTTCGGCTTAAGGTGACGCCCTCAGACGAGCCTTTTCGTCTTCCCGCGGGACTGGAAGAAAAAGAAGCTTATAAGAAAGATATCCAACTTGAATCGAAGGGCATCCAGTACATCCATGAAGGGATGCCCTCCAAGGGATTTTCTCAGATGGGTGATTTTCTCTTTGTGGTCTTGACCGGCTTGAATCTCTTAGGTTTTTTTGTCGTCGCTAACGGACTCTTGAGGAACCGCCGCGAAGCGGTGTTTGCGCGTGATTACGGACTCAAACGGAAAAAATTCGCCGCTCCCATTGCTTCCCGGCGTTTGAAGGAATTGAAACGGTCTCTAAAGACGAAAAAGGAGGATGACGCGGGAGTTTTTCTTGAAGATGCGGAAAAAGTTTTAAATGAATACTTCTCCAACAAATTCAATGTTTCCTCCTACAGCCTTACGACAGAGTGGCTCGAGGGAAAATTATCGGAGCTGTGGGGGGCGGACGACCCTTTACTTAAACAGCTTCAGGAGTTTTATGAAAGGGTGCGGGAGATTCGTTTTGGCCGCGGAGGAGTTCCTACCCAGGAAAGGCGCCATTTTCTTCAACTGATTGAAACGGTCATCCGCCGTCTGGAAAAAATGTCATGAAAGCCAAACTTCTGATTTTTATTTTTCTCAGTCTTTTGATACAGACGATCCCTCTTTTTGCTCAAGCGGAAAATCCGGCCGTCATTTTTCAAAAAGCGAACACTTCCTATCAAAATGGCGATTACACGGGCGCTATTTCGGCTTATGAATCGCTGATCGATAAGAATTGGAACCGTTCCAATGTTTATTACAATTTGGGAAATGCCTACTTCAAAGAAAAAAAACTGGGCCTTGCGATTCTCAATTATGAAAGAGCAAAGCGTCAAAGCCCTCGCGATCGCGATATCGCGGCAAATTTGGCGTATGTGCGTGGACTTTTGGAATACCGGATTGAAGACAAGAGAAACTGGTATTTAAAGGCAGGCGGAGCCGCCCTCGCTTTTTTCACGATCCGGGAAATTGGAATCATCAGCCTGAGTTTGGGCTTTTTGTTTTGGATGACCTGGGGGATTTCCCTTTATTTTCAAAAAAATAAACCCTGGGGTTCTGTTCGGAAAACTCTTTTGATCGTGACCGTCGGATCTTTCAGTTTATGGATGATTAAAAGTTTGCATGATGCGGCTTTTCAAGAGGCGGTTGCGCTCAAGTCTCAAGCAGCGGTTCGTTACGGTCCTTCTCATAAAGATCAGGTGGCTTTTAAGCTGGGAGAAGGAATTAAGGTGCAGCTTAGTAATAAGGCGGGGGAATGGAGACAGGTGGTGTTACCCAACGGAGAAACTGGTTGGATGAATCAAGAGGATATGGGGATCATTTAAATGAATCTTCCTAATAAAGCGGGACATTTTGGGATTTTTGGGGGGCGCTATGTGCCGGAGACGCTCATTCGGGCATTGGATGAGCTCACGTCCGCATACTGCCGTCTCCGGGGAGATTCTGCCTTCAAAAGGGAGCTTAAAGATTTACTCGAGAATTACGCCGGCCGTCCGACGCCGCTTTATGAAGCGAAAAATTTAACCCGTCATTTTAAACGGGCGCGGATTTTTTTGAAGCGCGAAGACCTTTGTCACACGGGCGCACACAAGATAAACAACACGCTCGCTCAGGGGTTGATGGCAAAACGCCTCGGTAAAAAACGCATTATTGCGGAAACGGGCGCGGGCCAACATGGAGTAGCTACCGCAACCGCGGCGCGCGTTTTCAATCTGGAATGCGTCATTTATATGGGCGAAGAAGATATCCGTCGGCAGGCCTTGAACGTTTATAAAATGAACCTGCTCGGCGCCAAAGTGGTACCGGTGCATTCCGGTTCTCGCACCTTAAAGGATGCGACCAATGAAGCGATTCGCGATTGGGTCACGAATGTAGAAACAACTCATTATCTTTTAGGTTCGGTGGTGGGGCCCCATCCTTATCCGATGATGGTGCGGGATTTTCAATCCGTCATCGGAAAAGAAACGATCCGTCAGTTTCCCAATCCGAATTATCTGGTGGCTTGCGTCGGAGGGGGGAGTAACGCGATCGGATTTTTTTACCCTTTTCTCAAAAAACGCCGAGTCCGTCTTTTCGGAATCGAAGCGGCAGGGGAAGGATTGAGAGGCAAACACGCGGCTTCTCTTACAAAAGGGTCCGTGGGAATTCTTCACGGAATGAAAAGCTATCTTTTGCAGGACCGAGACGGGCAGGTAGAGCTGGCACACTCCATTTCTGCGGGACTCGATTATCCTTCCGTGGGACCGGAGCATTCTCATTTGAAGGAAACCGGCCGGGTGCGCTATGAAACGGTAACGGATCGCGAAGCGCTTCAGGGATTCAAATTGTTAACGGAACTAGAAGGCATCATGCCGGCTCTTGAGCCGTCGCATGCCATCGCCTTTTTAAGTCGTCTCATGAAACGGACCCGCAAAGGGGAGTCGGTGATTGTGTGTTTGTCCGGCCGTGGTGACAAAGACATCGATACCATTAAAAAGAAACTGGGATGAAAAACCGTTTAATCAAAAAAATAGAGGAAGCGCGAAGGAATCGCCGGAAACTTTTCTGCGCTTTCGTGACCTTGGGTTATCCCAACCTTCGCTCGACGGAGAAACTAATCGAAGGGTTTGCCCAAGAAGGGGTGGATATTGTGGAACTAGGATTTCCTTTTTCCGACCCCTTGGCCGACGGCCCCACCATTCAATTTTCTTCCGAATGGGCGCTCCGGCGAGGCGTGACACTCAACGATGCGTTGCGAGTGGCAAAAAATCTTCGACGAAAAGGAGTGGAAATCCCCCTGGTTTTTTTCTCTTACCTCAATCCGATTTATCATGCCGGCGAAAAGGAATTCCCCCGACGTTTGAAACAGGCGGGTTTTGACGGATTGATTGTTCCCGATTGTCCTCCGGAAGAAGATTCTCTGCTTTGGAAGACTTGCCAGCGCCAGGGAATTGCTTCCATTTTCCTTGTGGCCCCTACGACCACTCCGGCTCGATCCCGAAAAATTTTTGCGAGGTCACGTGGTTTCCTTTATTATGTGTCACTTCGCGGTGTGACGGGTGCGCGTCAGAGAATGGCGGCCGATTTAGGCAGCAACCTGCGCAAATTGCGCCGTCTTAGTTCCAAACCGGTACTGGTTGGATTTGGTGTGTCTTCACCCCAACAGGTGAGACAAATTTCCCGGTTGGGCGATGGAGTGATTGTGGGAAGCGCAATCGTGGACCGAATTCGCAAGTCCGGAGGGAAGATCGGTCCCGTTTTATCTTTCGTAGGATCGCTGGTTCGCTCGGCTCATCATTCGAAGAGAAGCAAATAAAATGGCGGTTTTCTTAGGCTTAGATTTAGGGGAGAAGCGAGTAGGGGTATCGCGCTCGGATGAAACGGGGACCATTGCTGAGGCCTGGAGAACCCTGACTTATCAATCCAAGGAGGATCTTCTCAAGCAACTGCGGGCCTGCGTTGAAGAAATCAAGGCGGAGAAAATTGTGGTGGGATTTCCGCAGACGTTGCGCGGGGAAACCGGCCCCGCTGCGAAAAAAGTATTAAACCTTACCGAATGGCTCAAAGCACGGCTTGCCTCGGAATGGATTTTTTGGGATGAGCGTTTTTCCACTGTGGAAGCGGAACGGGTCCTCTTGGAGGCCGATTTGAGCCGTAACAAAAGACGCGCTTTAAGAGATTCTTTGGCGGCGCAAAGAATCTCTTAAA
>Ga0209515_10000338_pt1 | contig 88168 bp, 76 predicted proteins | sample Subgroupgradi54m_FD_187454 | JGI IMG/M metagenome (GOLD analysis project Ga0209515, IMG submission 187454) | Subsurface groundwater microbial communities from S. Glens Falls, New York, USA - GMW60B uncontaminated upgradient, 5.4 m (SPAdes)... ...
GCCGATGATTTTCCGGGGTCTTTGATTTCGACGCGCGAGAGGCGAGCGGCCCGGGAAAATAGCGCCTCGGAGGAAATCCCGATGCCCGGCGCCAGCACGCCGCCCAGATACTCGCCGCGAGCGGAGACAGCGTCGAAGTTGATGGCCGTACCGAAGTCCACGGCGATGCACGGCCCGCCGTACTTTTCGTACGCGGCGACGGAATTCACGATGCGGTCGGCGCCGACTTCCTGCGGGTTTTCGTAGAGCACCGGCATGCCTGTCTTCACTCCGGGCTCGACAAACAGCGCCTTCGTGCCGCAGTAACGTTCGGCCATCTCCGCCAGGGTGGAATTCAGCGGTGGTACCACCGAGCTGATGATCACGCCCTCGATCCCGCTCGTTTCGAGGCCGGCGGAGGTGAACAGGCTGCGTGTGAGGATGCCGTACTCGTCCACGGTCTGGTCGCGGGCGGTTGTGAGCCGCCAGTGGGCTACGAGGTCCGTCCCGCGGTAAACGCCGAGCACAGTGTTTGTGTTGCCGACGTCAATCGTGAGCAGCATCAGGGTGTCTCCGCTACGTCCCCGGAGATGACCACCTGCGTGCGGCCGTCGTCGCGCTCGACGCGCAGCAGGCCGTTCGGCTCCAGACCCGCAGTGATGCCCGTGTACGTCTCCGTCGCCGTGGAGATGCGTACGCGCTTGCCACGGGCGTAGCTGGAAACCTCGGCAAAACGGGCCAGGATGCGTGCCGCGCCTTCCGCCACGAACTGATTGTAGTAGTGGTCCAGCGAGCGCAGCAACTTTACCAGCAGCTCGAGCCGGCTGTGCGTCCGGCCGGTCTCCATCCTGAGCGATGTGGCGATCGGCTCCAGCTCCACCGGCATTCGCGTGTGGTTCACGTTCAATCCTATGCCCACGATGACAAAGTTGACGTGGTCGGGCTCGGCGTGCATCTCGGTCAGGATGCCGCAGAATTTCTTGCCCTGGACGAGCAGGTCGTTTGGCCAGCGCAGGTCAGGCCGCAACCCGCTCTGCTCGAGCACAGCATCGTAGGCGGCCAGGCCGGCCAACAGCGTGATCAGCGGTGCCTCGGCCGGGGCGATCGGCGGGCGCAACAGAATGGTGAGGTAGATGCCGCTGGTCTTCTCCGAATGCCACGCGCGGCCCACGCGACCTCGCCCGGCGGTCTGCTCCTCGGCCAGGACAATGGCGCCGTGCGGCTCGCCCTGGTGGCCTAACCGCAGCGCGACGTTGTTGGTCGAATCTACTTTAAAGAAATGGTAGATGCGCTTGGCGAAGCTGGAATTGTAGAGTCGCCGGCGAATCATGTTGGGTGCGAGCACGTCCGGCACGCGTTCGATCTGGTAGCCGGTGCGCGGGTGGCCCTTCACCTTCACACCCAGCGAGCGCAGTTTCTCCGTCCAGCGCCACACGGTCGAGCGCGTCACGCCGATCTCGCGGGCGATCTTCGCCCCACTGATGACGATCATCGTGTTGTCGGCGAGCAGCGCCAGCAGCGCGTCGATGCGCCGGTCGGTTGTGCCGGGAACACTACGCAGGGCCATGGGTCGGGATGCCAGCTTACTCGCCGTGCGGCGGTTCGACAAGCGGGCTCAAGCCGGCGTCGAGGAAGAGCACGGGTCAGCCCGCCCACGGAGATGACCTCCACGCCGCCCCCGGCGCACGGGAGCATGGTGGCTACCGGGGCGCGGCGGCGCCGCCGAGGTTTTTCTCGAGCTGCGCCAGGCGCTCGGTTAGTTTCTGATACTCGGTCTGGCGCTCCCGCAGGCTGACTTCGAGCCCGCGGACGATTTCTTCGGGCGCGCGGCTGCGAAACGCCCGGTCGGCTAGACGAGTCTGCTTCGATTGCACATCGCGCGCCAGCCTTTCCTTTTCCTTGCGCAAGCGAGCGACCTCGGCACGCACATCCACCGACTCGGCGTACGGGATACGCAGGTCAAACGCGGCGGTCGAGCGGACCGGACCCCCTCCGGAATCGAGATGCCCGCTGACGATTTGCAGCTCCGAGAGTGTTGCCAGGCGCAGGACGGGCTCGCGATTGACTTCCAGCAGTGCCCGCACGGCTGCATCGGATGTCGAGAGATCGGCGGCGACTTTACGCTTGGGGTCGAGCTTCAATTCCGCGCGGATATTGCGCCCCGCGACGATGATTTCCTGGAGCTGCGTCATTTGTCTTTCGGCTTCATCGTCAATCCATTTGGGTTGCGGGGCGGGGTAGGGCCCCAGCGCGATGGACTTGGCGCCCTGGGGCTGCGGAAGTTTGTGCCAGAGCTCCTCCGTGAGAAACGGCATGAACGGGTGGAGCAGGCGCAGCGCCGCCCCGAAGACGGAAAACAGGTTGCGCCACGACGCGGTGGCCGCTTCGCGGTCCGACGAGGCGAGTTGCGGCTTCACCCACTCGATATACCAGTCGCAGAACTCGCCCCAGAAGAAGTGATAGACCACGTGGGCCGCCTCGTGAAAGTGGAAATGTTCCAGCGCCTCGTGGATCTGCCCTGTGACGCGGGCGGCGCGCGAAAAGATCCACCGGTCCGCCAGCGCGAACGCGCCGCGGGTGTGGTAGGGTGCGCCGGCGCGCACCTCTGGAGCGGCCAGCTCCTCCAGCGTCGCGCCGGAAGCCTCGCATTTGTCGAGGTTGACGAACAGAAACCGCGCGGCATTCCAGATCTTGTTGGCGAAGGCGCGATAGCTCAGGATGCGCTCTTCGCTGAGCGCAATGTCGGTCCCCGGCGCAGCCATCACCGCCAGCGAAAAGCGCAGTGCGTCAGTCCCATGCTTTTCGATGATCTCGAGGGGGTCGATGACGTTGCCGCGCGTCTTGGACATCTTCAGCCCTTCCGGGTCGCGGACCAGCGAGTGCAGGTAGAGCGCGCGGAAGGGAATGCGCTCCTCGATCTTCGGGCGCCGTATGAGGTGCAGCCCCATCATGATCATGCGCGCATCCCAGAAAAACAGGATGTCGTAGCCGCTGATCAGCAGGCTGGTAGGATAAAACTGGCGCAGATCTCGAGTTTCGTCGGGCCAGCCCAGGGTCGAAAAGGGCCACAGCGCCGAGCTGAACCAGGTGTCCAGGACGTCGGGGTCCTCCTCGATTTCCTTGCTGCCGCAGGCGGCACACTTTTCCGGAACACTGGCCGCCTGCGCGCGCCCGTTGACGATTTCCACTCTGGAGTCGAGCGCCGGGGTCATGGCCTTGCACGCCGCACAGTGCCAGATGGGAATGCGGTGGCCCCACCAGAGCTGCCGCGAAATGCACCAGTCACGGATGTTTGCCATCCACTCGAGATAGACCTTCTTCTGGTTCTCCGGGACGATGGGGATCAGCCCGTCGCGAACCACCTGGATGGCGGGCTCGGCCATGGGCTTCATCCTGCAAAACCACTGGATCGAGACACGCGGTTCGACTACGGTCTTACAGCGGTCGCACTGGCCCACGGAGTAGGTGTGGTTGACAACGCGCTCAACGAAGCCCTGCGCCTGGAGATCCTCGACGACGCGCTTCCGCGCCTCGAAGCGCTCGAGGCCGGCGTATTTTCCGGCTGCGGCGCTCATGTGGCCGTCGTCGGTCAGGATGTCCACCTCGGGCAGGTTGTGTCGCTCGCCCAGCTCGAAGTCGTTGGGGTCGTGCGCCGGAGTCACCTTTACGGCGCCGGTACCGAACTCGCGGTCCACGAAAGCGTCCGCCACGATTGGGATTTCACGATTCATCAGCGGCAACCGCACGCTTTTGCCCATCAGATGCTTGTAGCGCTCGTCGTCGGGATGGACGGCGACGCCGGTATCGCCCAGCATGGTTTCCGGGCGCGTGGTCGCGACCACTACGGATTCCTTCGCGCCAATGACGGGATAGCGAATGTGCCAGAGCTGTCCCTGGCGCTCCTGGTGCACGGTTTCGAGGTCGCTTAAGGCGGTCATGCAGCGTGGGCACCAGTTCACCATATAGCGGCCGCGGTAGATCAGGCCTTCGGCGTAGAGCCGCAGAAACGCCTCGAGCACGGCGCGATAAAGCGGGGGGTCGAGCGTGAAGCGTTCGCGAGACCAGTCGCAGGACGCGCCCAGGCGGATCATCTGCTTCTTGATCGTGCCGCCGCTGTGGGCCTTCCACTCCCAGACGCGCCGCTCGAACTCCTGGCGGCCGATCTGTTGCCGGGAGAGTCCCTGTTTTGAGAGCTCGCGCTCGACCACAACCTGCGTGGCGATGCCGGCATGATCGGTGCCGGGCAGCCAGAGCGTCCGATAGCCGCGCATGCGGTGCCAGCGCACCAGGATGTCAATCTGCGTGTGCTCGAGCATGTGGCCGATGTGGATGGAGCCGGTGACGTTCGGCGGCGGGATCACGATCGAGAATACAGGGCCTTCTTGACTCTCCTCGGCGCGGAATAATCCTTGTTCCACCCAGGCGCCGGCCCAGTGTTGCTCGATCTGCTGCGGCTCGTAAGCTTTGGGAATCTCTCTCGGCATTTCGCTGCGACTCACAATTAAACTGCTTACTATACGGGCCGGGCGCGCAGCGCGTCAATTGCGCCGCGGCCTGCGCCGCAAAGGCATGTCCAGTCCTAGGAGGGAGGGCAGCAGCCAGGAAGGATCGCGGCTGCTTCAGTTCTTCTCGAGCTCGCGCCGCACCAGGGCTTCGACGACCGGTTTCAGAATTTCGCGGGTGACGATGTCCAGAATCTGTGGCTGCATGCGTTCCAGCACCCGGGCCACGACGGCTTCCACAAGTTCCGCACTCGGCGGCTGGGGCACTCCGAATGACCGCACGGCGTCGCTGCGCAGCGTTTCGACCGCGGCCGGCGGCAGGCTCGCTTCCCGCTGCACGTAATCGCTAACGAAACTGCTGGGAGGCGGAGTCTGGGCGACGCCGGAGATGGACTGTGCCTCGGCGGGCGCTTCTTCAACATAAACATCCGGGGCCTGGGCTTCAACGGCAGCGCTGCTCGCTTCGACCGGAGCCGGCGAGGAAAAGTGGTCCTCCGGCGGGTTGGCCAGCGGTTCGCTTACCGCGGGCGGCTCTTCGAAGTGGAGCCCGGTAAAGGACGAATAGCTCGGCTCGGGCGACGGTTCGGCGGGGAGACCAGCAGACTCGGTTGCGTCGGAGACCGACTCCTCGACGCCGTAATCGTCAGGGCCCAAGTGCTCCGCGTCATCGCGTTGCGGCAGCAGAGTTTGCTTGCCGCCCCATGTGAAGGACTCCTCGGATGTCCCGGGCTCTTCGGTCGTTGCGGGGCCGTGCCAGAAGGGCATTTCGCCAAGCGTGGTTTCCCGCTGAGCATCGGTTTCCGGCTCAGGTTCGACCTCGACGGCCGGTGTTTGCAGCATTTCGCCAAACGCCAGCGGCTTCTCCCTCTCGCCGAATTCAATCCGCGGCAACGGCGAGGCGAATCCCTCTTCGTGCATCTCCACCGGAGGCGCAACCGGCTCCACAGAGTCCGCGGCCAGCGGAGATGGGGCTCCCTCAACCCCGGGAGCGTGGGTCGCGGCCACGGCCACCAGCCGCTCGCTCGCCGATTTGGCTAGCACGGACTTTACCAGGGTGATCAGCGGCTCGGGCGGGACGAAGGGCTTCTTCAGCACGCCCTCGGCACCCACGCGCTGAGCCTCGCGCTCGTCCAATGGGTCGAAGGCGCCCACCAGCAGGATCACCGGAATGTGCGAGAAGCGCGTGTCTTGCTTGACGTACTCGCAGACTTCATAGCCATTGCGCACGGGCATGAAGATGTCGGCCAGGACCAGGTCGGGCAGGACGTCGGGCAGCTTGCGGATGGCTGCCTCGCCGTTGCCCACAGCAACGACATTAATGCCCTGGTCTTTCAGCGCCAGGGTAACCATCTTCTGAATGTTGCTGTTGTCGTCCGCAACCAGGATCGTGGACACCCCATGCCTCCGGTCCGCGCTGCCTAGATTTCGTCGGGACGCCGCGCGCCGAACTGCTGCTTCAACTATTGGTAGCACCTCGACGGAGGCGAGTCAACATGAACGCAATGAGCCTGTGTCGGACTGGAACAGCAGGGGGCGGAGATTACCAGGGGACCAACTTGCGCAGGCCCTTTTTCTTCTTACTGGAGGATTCTTTCTTCTTCTTATTCTTGTCGTCGGAGGTCTGGGAGGAGTCTGTGGCCGGCTTGGCATCTGGAGTTGACGCGTCCGGCTTGGGCGGATTCTCGGCGCTGGGAGCTGGAGGCGCTGCCCCCGGCGCGGTTTCGGTCGTCGCGCTGCCGGTTGGCGGGTTGTTCCCCGGCGGCCCCGGTGAGACTCGCTCTACATAGGCCGTATTGCCGCTGCCCGGCGTCCCAGCAGTGGCGCCACCCACCATAGGCTTGCTGCCGCCGGGGGTAAGCACTTCCGTCGCCGAGGCTGTTTCGCTGGGTGGGTTGAGGTTTGGCTTGCCGCTCTGGGCGGCCATGGAGACATCGGGTCCGGTGCGGAATATGCCCATCGAGCGCCGCATCAGTCCCGGCCGCTGCCGTTCCGCGTCGCGCTCGTGCTGCATGCGCGCCAAGGCCGTGGGTTCAGGTTGGGGGACCGGCACGCCGAGCTTGACGAGCTTCGCCTTGGCGTCCTCCACCAGGCCTGAGAGCGGGTATTCGCGCACGATGCGGCTGTAATACTGCGCCGCGAGGTCGTTCTTCTCGGCGCGGTCGAAGACGCCGCCAAGCATCCATAGTGCCTTGTCGGCCTGGCTATAGAGCGGGTAGCGGCTGGTGAGTTCAAGCAGCCGCGCCGCCGCGGCGCGCATGGAGCCCTTCACGTAGTAGAAGCGCGCGATGCGGTAGTCGCCCTCGGCCATGATTTCCTGGACCTCGCGCAGGCGCTGCTCGGCCTGGGAGGCGAGCGCATGATTGGAATACTTCTGCAGGAAAATTTGAAACTCTTCTTCGGCTGAACGGCCCTGGCTGCGGTCGCGGTCGGGCTTTTCCATGCGGCGGTAGTGCACCATGCCCACTTGCATCTGCGCGTAGGCCGCTTCGTCGAGAAACGGGAAAAAGGTGATGAAGTCCTTGTATTCGGCCGCCGCCTGCGTCAGGCCCGCGGTGCCGCCCTCCTTGAAGTAGGCGTCGGCGATGCCGAGCTTGGCCTTGGCGAGGTATTCGCTGTCGGGGTAGGTGTTGATCAGCGTTTGCAGGGTCAGCCGGCCGACGGCGTAGCGCCCCTTGCGAACATCTTCCACGGCCCGCTCGTAGAGAACCTTGTCAGGCTCGGCCGAGGTGCCCACGGCAGGCTGATTTGGTTTTTTCTTCCCAAAGCAACTGCCCAGCAAGAGGCTCGCCAGCAGCACTGCGCTTAGGAATTTGAGATTTTTTGTCACGGAGCCAGCCTTGCCCAATGTTCTCGCCCCTCAGACCTTCTGCACCAGCGCTTCGCTGGCTAGGTGGCGCATGCGGCGAAGCGCGGCGCCCGGGTCCGTCGTGTGGAAAATTGAGGTGCCGGCAACGAGAATCTCCGCGCCGGCGCGGACAGCTTGCGCGATGTTCTCCGGACCGATCCCCCCATCCACCTCAATCCGGAAGTGATGATTATACCTTGCCCGCATCTCTTTGAGTTGACGAATCTTTTCCAGCGCCCCGGGGAGGAAGCTCTGCCCGCCAAAGCCCGGGTTCACCGACATCACCAGCACATAGTCCAGCTTGCCCAGTACCTCCTGCAGTGTGGCCACCGGGGTCGCCGGGTTGATCACCGCGCCGGCTTCGCGGCCGTGCTCGCGGATGGCGGTCAGTACACGGTCCAGATGAACCGTGGCCTCCTGGTGCACTGAGATCATGTCCGCGCCGGCTTCGGCAAAGGCTTCCACGTATCGCTCGGGGTTCTCAATCATCAGATGCACGTCGAGCGTGAGTTGGGTTGCCTTGCGGAGGGACGCCACCACGGGCACGCCGATGGAAATGTTGGGCACGAAGTGGCCGTCCATGACGTCCACGTGCAACATCGTCGCGCCAGCCTGCTCCACGGCGCGAATTTCTTCGGCGAGGGAAGCGAAGTTCGCGGCTAGGATGGACGGAGCTATTTCGACGTTCGGGTCAGCCATGATTTCGCCGGCGAGTTTAACATACTCCCGGGCGCCAAATGGCCGCAAATTATTCGGCGACCTTCAGTTCCACTCTGGAACTTGCTGCGACCCGGGCGCCGTGCGCTGGCGCTTGCTCGAAGACGGAGCCGCGGGGCCACTCCGGGGCGGGCACTGCGGTGATGATGACCCCGCGCAGGCCCGCGGCGGCGAGTTGCCGTTGCGCTTCGGCCACGTTCAGGCCGACCAGAAAGGGCATGACGTACGCCGGTTCGCGAGGGCCCGCGGACACCAGCAGGTTCACGTGCGGGCTGGCTGCGCCACCGCCCGGCCGGGGATCCTGAAGCACCACGGCCTCCGTTTGCGTGTTCGAGAGGTAGGCGCTCGAAATCTCACCCACCTGTAATCCGGCACGCAGTAGTTCAATCCGCGCCACGCGCAGGCTCTTACCTTCAAGCTCAGGGATGGTGACTTTGCGCGTGCCCAGGCTGAGCACCACGTGCGCCTGCTGCGCAACCTTCATGCGCATCCCGGCGGGCGGGCTCTGCCGCACCACCTGGTTCGTCGGAATGTCGCTATACACCCGGTCGGCAATCTTCATCCGCAGGCCGCGCGCAGTGAGTATAGTCTGCGCATCCGCGGCGCTCTTGCCCACTAGATTGGGCATGTCCACTTCGCGGCCGTGGATGGCAAAGCGAATCGCCGTGATCGCGCTCAGAAACGACGCCGCCGCCAAGATGAATACCAGCAGCGCCATGCGCATCAACCACTCCAACCGTTCTCGGAAATTCATCGCTTGCCCCGGCCGAGACTAGCACGCGCACCGCCTGCGCTTCAATCCCGCTCGCGCCTCGTGGTTTCCAGCGGCCGGCCGCATCGTAGCCGATCCTGCCCGCCTTCTCTCACGATCTTCGTTCGATAGTCGCTGCGAAGAAGCCGTCAGTGTGATGCTGCGGCGGAAACGTCCGAAAGTTTCCCTCCTGGTCGAACAAATCCCCTACCCGCGCGTCTTCGGGAAGATGCGGCGCAAGCGTACGTTCGCCGGAGATGCAGCGGAAGTCGCGGCGACCGGCGAGCGCCTCCGCAACAGCCTGCTCATTTTCTTCCGGCTCAAGCGAGCAGGTGGAATAAACCAGCCGGCCGCCGGGTGCAAGCGCTCCGAGCCCATTGGCGAGAAGCTGCCTCTGCCGGGTACGAAAGTCGTCGAGATCTTCCGGTCGCAGACGCCAGCGAATCTCCGGGTTACGTCCGAGCGTGCCGGTCCCTGAACAAGGTGCATCCAGGAGAATGCGGTCGAACTGCGCGGCGAACGGAAGCGCGACTGTGGCATCGAGCACCAGCAGCTCAACCTGCGTCGAACCCACGCGTTGCAGATGGGATTTCATCGCCCGCAGGCGGTGCGAATGTCGGTCGGTTGCGACGAAGAGAGAACCGGCTCCTGCTGCCCGCGCCAAAATCGCCGTCTTGCCGCCCGGCGCGGCGCAGAGGTCTAGCACCGACTGGCCCGGCTCGACGCCCACCAGCCATGCGACGAGCTGCGAAGCCTCTTCCTGAACTGAAACCCAGCCACGGCGGAAGGCTTCACTGTCGGCCGGATTCCCGCCGCAGACAGTCAGTGCCGAGCGCAGCCACCGCCCCGGCTCGACGCTGAGGCCTGCTTTTCTCAGCGAGGCGACGGCTTGCTCTTGCCGCGCCGGGTCGTGCACGGCGCAGGTAAGCCGGGGCGCGCGATTGTTGCACTCGAGCAGCGCCGTCGTGCGCGCTTCGCCGAAAAATCCGAGCCAGCGCGCCGCAAGCCACGTCGGATGCGAATACAGGATGCCCAGCCGCTCTGCCAGCGGCAGATCCGGCGACAGCTGCGGCCCGAGCGGCGCCGCCGCGCTGCACCGCCGCAGCACCGCATTCACCAGCCGCGCTGCGGAACTCTTGCGCGCCCATTTGACCAATTCAACCGATTCGTTCACGGCCGCCCGCGCCGGGATGCGCGTTAGATAACGCATTTGGTAGAGGCCAAGTCGCAGCGCGAGTAGAACCTCGGAATCGAGGCTATCGAGCGATGTGTCGAGATACGGTGCCAGCAGGCGATCGAGCAGCCGCTGCCAGCGCAGCACCCCCAGCGTAAGTTCCGTGGCCAGTGCTGCGTCCTCGCGCTTTACGGCGCCGCCGCGCTGGCCCAGGCGGGCGTGCAGAAGATCGGCCGCGTAAGCGCCCCCGGTCTCCACGCGCCGCAGGACCTCGAAAGCGATTCGCCTTGCCCGCGTGACTCGCATCGCAGGCAATGAAACCACAGAAGCCCCTGCTGCGCATAGGCGAGCTCCAACGTACGGTCCAATTATGCTTGACGCGGTTTGGGTGCCGGACAAAGAGGCCTGGGAATTGACGACGCTGTTCTGCCGCTCATGGCTCGGAGAGGACCGCCCTCGCCTCTGCCGCGGCAACTACTTCGCCGGGGCGCGGCCGAAGGGGCGGGCCAGAAGCAAGCCCGCCAGGCGGGGCCAGCTTCGCGGATGCGAAAACGTGCGTTTCACCATCAGCCAGCCGTGGCGACGGAGAGGGCGAAAGCCTTCGGGGGTCAGCTCGTGCGTGGCATCTTCCATTGTGTAAAGGTGCCACCATTCGCCGATCAGCTCGCGGTTCCGCCGGGCCTCTTCGCCGCGAAAGACTCCGTCGGCGCCCTGCGGGTGGTGGGAGTAGTCGTGGTTCTGATGAATGGCCATGACCACGGGCGTGACGTTGACCACCGCAGCGCCCAGAGCGCGCGCATGCCAGACCAGCCAGTTGTCCCAGCAGCGTCGACCGATGGCCAGCGGCAGGATATCGCTCCCCAATCCTCTGCTGAAGACGAAATAGTCGATCGCGTTCGGCGGTTGCTGGTTATTGGAACGAAGCGCGCAAGCCTTTAGCTGTTCTGGCCAGTCAGTTCGACCGAAGTCCCACGGCTTGGTGATGTTCACATCCCAGCGCTGTCCGACCATCAGAAAACGCGGCTGCCAAGCATTAACCCTTTCGACCGCTCTCGCGAAATCATTCAGCAGGATGATGTCCGAGTTGACGTAGCAAAGCAGGTCATTGCTTGCCTGGTGTTCCGCCTGCGCGAACAAATCGTGCAGCAGAGGAGTGCCCAAGTCGTTGCGAGCGACCTCCGGCAGGTGGCGCGCGCCCAACTCTTGCGCGATTTCGGCGGTGCCCTCCTCGCCGCCGAACAGAAGAATTTCCGGCTGCGGACGCAGCAGCATCCAACTGGTGATGGCGTTGCGCTGGATGGTGGCCATGTGACCGCGAAACGCCTTGGGGATGGCGAAAATCGTCAGCATCGGAACCCTATCGGCTCGCGGCCGCAGGACCGCTAGGCGGGCGCGGTGTCCTGCCTGCCCCCGCCAGCACCGAGGGAGATATACCGTAGACCCTCTCGATGCTCGAGGTGCTTCACGACGCGCCAGCAGTCAATGACCGTGCGCGGCGGGCTGTTCCGCGCCCACTGCTCGGCCGGGAGTGAACAAAACTCTGGCCAGGGCGTGGCCAGGACGACGATATCCGCCCGCTGAATACATTCCGCCGCGGTTTCGGCAAGGCGCACCTGCGGGCCGACTCCTTGCCCCGCATCCGACCCCCAAGCCGGGTCATAAGCGACCACCGCGATTCCACGGCCCGCCAGCTCCTGCGCGAGCAAAAGCCCCACCGCTTCCTCGACTACATTTGTGCCCGGCTTGTAGGTCAAACCGAGAATACCGACCGTGCGGCCCGCGGACGAATTTTTCTGCACCAGGTCGGCCAGCCAGCGAATCTGGCCGCGGTTGAACGTGTCGGTCGCCTGGGCGATGTCGGCGGGAGTGCCGAGATGATGTGCCAGCGCAGCAAGGGCATGGTTGTCGCGTGGGAAGCACGGGCCGCCGTAGCTGATCGCCCCTTTCAAATATTTCGGCCCGATGCGGCTATCCAAGCCCAGCGCGGCGGTGATCACGTCCACATTGGCCTCGGGTAGCCGCTCGCACATTCGCGCCAGCATATTGGCAAAGCTGATTTTCGTCGTGACGTAGGTGTTCACGGCGAGTTTAGTGATCTCCGCGTTCATGAAATTCATCCGGGCCACGGCCGGTGAGTTGTCGCAAAGTTGCTCGTAGAGCGCCGCAAGCGCGTCCCCGGCGCGCGGGTCCGATTCGCCGATCAGCACGAAATCCGGATTCAGCAGGTCGTGGATGGCACTGCCCAGCGCGATGAACTCGGGGCTGTAGCATAGGCCGAATTCCGTGCCGCAGCGCTTTCCGCTCGCCTTTTCAAGCGCCAAGCGCACCGCGCCTCCCGTGCTTCCGGGCATGACCGTGCTGGTGAGCGCGACGACGTGGTATTCGCTCTTCGCAGCGAGCGCTCGCCCGACTGCCTCACACGCGGGCAGGACGTAGCGCAGCGAAAAACCACCCGCTGGTTCGCTCGGTGTGGGCACCAAAATCATGGTCAGGTCGGCGGCGGCCACGGCGCCCTTAATGTCCAGCGTGGCGGTGAGGCGGCCCTCGGCGCGGCGGAGCACTTGTTCGAGGCCAGGCTCGAACACCGGCGGCTGGCCGCGGCTCACGGCCTCAATCCTAACGGGGTCCGCGTCCACGCCCAGCACATGGAACCCCTTTGCCGCCAGGCACGCCGCCAGCGGCGCCCCCAGTTTTCCCAAGCCCACAACGCAGACCGTCGTGCTCATTGGACTCCTGTCAAATAAGTTTGTGCCTGGCCATCATCTCCCGCCCAGGACGGAACCTGTGTGTGGCTTGTGCTCAGTGCGCGAGAGGTGCGCTGTTGGCGACTCCGCGTTCATCGCCGCATCACCCATTTCCCCTCCCGCTGCTCAATCACGGGGGGCCAATCCGGCCCCGGCAAGCGGCGCAGGCCGCTCATCACGGTATGCCGCCAAAGGGCGCTAAGGACCGGCGTCCGTAGTATAACGCGGCTGATGCGGCGAAAAGTCCGCAGAGTTCGCCCCCACGGACCGCTTTCGAGCTCAGCGGCAATGATTTGGTCGTGGACGCGGTGAAACTCCTCCATGTTCTGCAAGCCCATAGAATCTGCGTGCCAGCGAAAGCCCCCGATCAGAGCGTCCACCGGATAAAGACGGGCAATGCGGAAGAAGCGCACCCAGAGTTCGAAGTCGCTGCCCCCCCGCCGCGACGCGTCCACGTGGCTCCCCGCGCGCTCCCACAGTCCGCGCCGCCAGAAGGTCGATTCTTGTTGGATGTAGCGGTTGGCCCCGGCAAGGAAGCGCGGCCGCGACCAGCGCCTCAGCCGGTCCACCCCCACCGTCATGCCGTCCTCGTTGAACCCCGTGGGCCGTCCGGTGATCCACTCCACCTCCGGAAATGCCCGGAAAACACCGCCCACCACAAACAGCGAGCCGGCATGCAGCATGTCGGTGGCGCTGATCCAGCCCATGATTTCGCCGGACAGCCGGACAAAACCGCGGTTGATCGCATCGTACATGCCCTTGTCCGGCCGGCTGTCCCAACCGGTCAGTTGGCTCTCGTATCGGCGGATGATTTCGACTGAGCCGTCGGTCGAACCGCCGTCAGCGATGAAGTATTCGAGGTTGGGATAGTCCTGGGAGAGCACCGACTGGATGGTCTGCTCGAGATAGCGAGCCGAGTTGAAGACAGGAGTGACCAGGCTGATCTTCGGCCACTCCGAGTTGCCTTGGTTTTCTCTCGGCATTTCAGCTTTCGCGGGCCAACCGGCTCACCACCGCACCGGGGAAGCAAGGCGGTGGACCGCAAGGACAATCTCGGAATCCCAGCACCGCTTTCTTTCCGCTGGCGCCGGCAGCCCCGTGCGCGGATCGAAAGCGTACATCGCGTAGCCGCTGTGGCTAAGAAATTCCCAGACCTCCGCGCCGCTGCTCCCCTGTTGCTGAAGGCTGCGGTCCGAAAGCTCCATCAAAATCATCGGGCGGAATCGCCGCAGGGTTTCCGTCGCGCCCCGCAGGGCCGCGTGCTCGGCCCCCTCGATGTCCATTTTGAGGATATCAAGGCGGCCGAGCCCCTCGCGCTCGACGATTTCATCCAAGGGCTGCAACTGCACCCGCTCCTTGCCCTGCAGCGGAGTTTCGTAACCGAATCCACCAAGCGTGTTGTGGCCCGAGCGGCCGCCACCGGCGATTAGCAAATCGGCCTCGCCTCGGCGATCGGAAGCTGCCGTCTGGACTAGGCGCACGTTTGCAAGCGCGTTCGCTTCAACGTTGCGCTGAAGCCGCTCGAATTCCCGGCGGCTCGGCTCAATGGCGAGAACCGTGCCCTGCGGCCCGACGCGGCCCGCCGGGAAAAGCGTATACAGGCCCATGTTCGCGCCCACGTCCACGAAGGTCATCCCTGGCCGAAGGATTTTGTCGAGTACGCAGAATTCGTTGGGTTCGTAGTAGCCGGTGACAAAGAGCGACCGGCAGGCCTCGTCGCCTGGATAGGCATACACGCGCAAGCCGTCGAGCCAGGAAATCAGCACGGGCGCGGGCATTCGGCGCCAGAGCTCCTTGCGCAGTGGGTAGAGCCAGCGCGTCGCTCCTTTTCCGCGGCTGCCCAATTGCCAGCCGGGATAGGGTCGCAGCCGGGGACGCGCACTCAGGCGCGAGAAGAGTCTCAGAAGGAACGTCTCGGGCATCAGTCTTCGAGCAGCGCCCTCAGGTTGGAGTTGCGCAGTGCGGCCCGGGAGGCCACAAAGATGCAGCGGAGCGGGCGGCCGTCACGCCAGGAATCGAAGTTATTTTTCCAAGTGAACCGGAAATCAGGATGCTCCGGCGGCGCCTGGGGCGCGTACACGTGCGCAAAGCCGATGCGGTTGAGCGCCGCGACAACGTAGCTCGGACTGGGCCGGCAACCCAGCCCGGCCAGTGCTTGGCTGAACACCGGCGACTCATCCTCCAGGCGCAGGGCCGGCAGGCGGAGGTCGCAGACCATGGTCTCGAGCAGCAGCAGTTCCTTGCACACCGACTCCATATTGCGTAGCGCCGCCAAAGGACTCTCCAGGTGATAAAGGAGCCCGTAGGCGAACACGATCTCGAACTGGCCGAAGGGGGCCAGCGGTTCTCGCTCCACGTCCGCCACATGCGCCTTGAGGTGCGGATAGCGTGCACGCAGGCTTGCGATGTTCTGGGGCCGGGCATCCAGGCAAACCACCGCGCAGCCGAGTGTCGTCAGATGCGCCGCCAGATGGCCCACGCCGCAGCCCACGTCCAGCACATTCTTGCCGGCGAGCGGAAGTCCCAGCGAGGCCAGGTGCGCCATGCGGGCCTGATTGATCTCCTCAGCCGCCTTCTGGTCGAACGCTTCGGGCCCTCCGCCCGGCGGTACGCACTCTGGGCGCGGGTCCTTGCGCCGCAGCGAGACAGGGTAGGGCACGCGGGAAAGGGAAGAGCCGGGCGGGACGACTCGGTTGCCGATGCTGCGCAGGAAATGCTTAATTGTTTTCACCGATGAGCAACCGAACGATTCCGGAGGGGCTAATGTTAGCCCGCGCTCTGCGGGCAGTCAACGCGCCCGGCCCCGCTGTACTGATCGGCGGCGCCGCGCACGCGCCACGTTCCTTCTACTCGCTGAATCGTTCGCCGGGCCGGAGGCGTGCGCCGTTGGCAAAATCGCTTGCTGGAATGCGCTTCCCCCCTTCGATCTGCACCGCCTCGAGTCGCAAGCGCGTGCCCTCGCCGCAACTCACGTAGAGTTCTCCCCCGGAGAAGAGCAGTGTCCCCGGTGCATCGGCCCGAGCGGTGGGTGCTGCCGGCCGACCCCAGATGTGGCAAAGCCGCCCGCGAAACGTAGTGAACGCTCCGGGCCAGGGTTCGAGTCCTCGGATGCGGTTGTAGATTTGCTCCGCGGTGCGCACCCAGTCGATCCGCCCGTCTGCTTTCTTCAGCGGCGGCGCCTGAGTTGCCTCGGTGTGGTCTTGGGGCAGAGGAGCGATTTCGCCGTGGTCGAGCTTCCGCAAGGTTTCGACCATCAGCGGCGCGCCAGCCTCGGCCAGGCGCCGCGCCAGCTCGGGCGCGGTTTCCTCCGGAGCAATCTCGACCGCGCGCTGCAGGAGAATTGGACCGGTGTCGAGTCCCGCATCGATTTGCATGGTGGTCAGGCCGGTTTGCCTCTCGCCGTTGATGATGGCCCAGTTCACTGGCGCTGCGCCCCGGTACTTGGGCAACAGCGACGCGTGCAGGTTGATCCAACCCAGCCGGGGAATCCCGAGCAATGGCGGAGGGATGATCTGCCCGTAGGCGATGAGGATGACGGCGTCCGGCGCCAGGCGCTGGAAGAATGCGTAGGCAGAATCCGATTTGATTTTCTCAGGCTGGAAAACGTAGAGGCCTGCATCGAGCGCGAAGTCCTTCACCGGAGAGCTGGCCACGCGCTGGCCGCGCCCGCGGGGCCGGTCCGGCTGGGTCACAACCGCTTCCATGCTGAAGTCCGGCTCGGCGAGCAGGCGTTGAAGCGCGGGCACGGCAAAATCGGGTGTGCCGCAGAAGATGACGCGCATGGAGGTTTGCGAGGTCGTGTGGCTACCACTCGCCGGCCTTGCGGGCCTTTCGGATTTTCCGCTTGATGAGGTCGCGCTTGAGCAAGCTCAAGTGATGGAAGAAGAGCACGCCGTTCAAGTGGTCGATTTCGTGGCAGAAGGCGCGCGCCAGCAAGCCCTCGCCGCGCATTTCGTAGCTCTTGCCGGCAGCGTCTTGCGCGCGAACGGTGACGAACTGCGGTCGGAGGACCGGGCCGCGAAAGCCGGGGAGCGAAAGGCACCCTTCCTCTTCGCGCTGTTCGCCTTCGACATGCAGGATCTCGGGGTTCGCCAGCACGAGTTTGGCTTCGGGGTTCTTGCCCAAGGAGACGTCAATCACCGCCAGGCGCAGCCCCAGGCCGATTTGCGGCGCCGCCAGCCCTACTCCTTGCGCCGCGTACATGGACTCAAACATTTCGGCGCAGAGCTTTCTCAGGTCGTCATCAAATTTCGTGACCGGCGCGGCGACTTGTTCGAGCACTGCAGCGCCGTATTTCGTGATGGGATGGATCATCGCGCGCTGTGAACTCCGCGAAGTGTGATGGGTGTCTCGCCTCTTCTCTTTGGCCTCTGTCTGCAAGCTCTTGTTGGATCCGTCCGTTGGCCGCCTCAGAAATTGTCCAGCTGCCGCTGATAGCCTTCGACGTTCCGCCGCGTCTCGGCCAAGGAGTCGCCCCCGAATTTTTGCAGAAAGGCCTCGGCGAGCACCAGCGCAACCATAGCCTCCCCCGCCACGCCCGCCGCGGGCACGACGCAGATGTCGGACCGCTCGTAGGCGGCCTTGACACTCTGTTTGCTCCTGAGGTCGGCGGTTTCGAGCGGCCGCCGCAGCGTGGAGATCGGTTTCAGGTAGCCGCGCACGACGACATCCTCGCCGTTGGTGATGCCTCCCTCGAGGCCTCCGGCGCGGTTTGTCGGGCGTTGGAACCGCTTGCGCGCCGCGTCATAGCGGATCTCATCCTGCACCTCGGAACCGTAGGATGTGGCGCTCGCGACTCCGGTGCCGATTTCCACGCCTTTCACAGCCTGAATAGACATCACCGCCCGCGCCAGGCGCCCGTCGAGCTTTTCGTCCCACTGGGCGTGGCTGCCAAGACCCGGCGGGACATTGTGCGCCACCACTTCGAAGATTCCACCGACCGAATCTCCGGCGCGCAGCATCTGGTCCACTTCGTTTTTCATGCGTGCCTCGGTGGCAATATCCACGCAGCGCAGTGGTGAATCCAGGTTGGCGCAGACCGCCTGGATTTCGGTCCAGCTCGCCTGCCGCTCCAGGAGCACCTTGCCGACGGCCATCACGTGGCTCAATACCTCCGTGCCAAACTCGCGCAGAAGGAGCTTGGCGACTGCTCCGGCCGCCACCCGCGCCGCCGTCTCTCGCGCCGAAGCTCGCTCGAGGACGTAGCGCGCATCGTGAAAGTTGAACTTGAGCGCTCCGGCCAGGTCGGCGTGACCCGGGCGCGGCGCGGTCAGCGGCCGCTGGGCTTCTTCAGCCCCGGCCACGTCTTCCACCGGCAGAGCCTTCTCCCAGTTTGGCCAGTCGCGGTTCTCGATCCGCAGGGCGATGGGCGCGCCGATGGTGTGACCGTGCCGGATCCCCGCCAGCGCCTCCACGCGATCTTTTTCGATTTTTTGGCGTCCACCGCGCCCGTAGCCGAGCTGCCGCCGGTGTAAGTCCAGGTTGATGAACTCGAGGTCCACAGGCAAATCCGCCGGCAGCCCGGAAATCCAGGCTACCAGCGCCTGCCCGTGCGATTCCCCGGAGGTTACAAAGCGCAACATGATTCACTCGCGTGCGCGGTGAAAGCGCAAAGCTTCGCATTGTACCGGAGCTCTCCGAGGGGGTAAAGCCGATGCGCACCGTGCCGCGCCTGGACGGCCCGGCGGAAGCTTGGAACACCGCTTGACCTTCCGCAGGGTGAACGCTAGGCTTGCGCTGACCTATGCCCGCCACCGACCCGAAGTTCCTAGCCGCTACTGGGCCATCGGTCTCCGCGGTGATCGTGGACGCGCTCAAGCAGCGCGTCGCAGCGGTGCAGAATTACGTGCGGCTGGCGTCGCGCTCGCTCACCAACCTGTTTAGCCAGCCGCTTTATCTCGCCGATACGTTCGAGCAGATGGATCTGATCGGGGTGGGCTCACTGCCCATTGTCCTGCTGACCGGCTTCTTCATCGGCGCGGTGATGGTGTTGCAGACCGCGTCGCAGTTCGAGCGCTTCGGGCAGACTGCCCTGACCGGTGACGTAGTGGCCATCGCACTGGTGCGCGAGCTGGGGCCGACGATCACCGGGCTGCTCGTGGCCGGGCGCAACGCCTCGGGGATCGCCTCAGAGCTGGGCTCCATGCTGGTCACCGAGCAGGTGGATGCCATGCGTGCGATGGGCACGGACCCCACGCGCAAGCTGGTGACTCCCCGCGTCGTGGCCACGCTACTGATGCTGCCTCTGCTGACCGCCATGGCCGACTTCATCGGTCTGGTGGGCGGGTTCGTCGTCGCCAGCTTCGAGCTGCGTTTGAATCCCGTGCAGTATTGGACGCGTGCCATCCATGCCCTGGAGTTTTCTGACCTGATGCAGGGCCTCAGCAAGCCGCTGGTGTTCGGCTTCATCCTTTCGACCGTGGGCTGCCATTACGGTTTGTCGGTGCGCGGCGGCACGCAGGGTGTCGGCCGCGCCACCACTCAGGCCGTGGTGGCATCCTCGGTGTTCATCCTGGTTGCCAACTTCTTCCTCACCAAAATCATGCTTTTCCTTGCCGGACACCACGTCTGAGCCGCCTGCCGCCTCCGCTCGGGAGCGACTCGCCGGCCGCTGTGGCACCCCGGAACGCCCCGGCTGAAATTCTCGCTTCCGCTGCCGCGTCGGATGCATTTCCATCTATAATCTCGGCATGGAGCGCGCCTTTCGTCGCTATGCTCCGGCGCCGAGGCCCAAGGGCCGCCGCGCCCGGAGGCAACCCCAGCCCGCGGCACGGATCGCCGCGCCCGCCCCACGATGAGCACTGGCGTTCACATTGAGCCGGTCATCGTGTTTGAAAACGTTCATATCGGCTTCGATGAAGGAGAAGTTCTCCGCGGGATTTCCTTTCAGGTGGCCCCGCGGGAAACCAAGGTGTTGGTCGGCGAGACCGGCACCGGCAAAACCCTCGCGCTCAAACTCGCCGCGGGCCTGCTCCGGCCCGACGCCGGGCGCATTCGCGTCCTGGGCCGCGACATCACCGCGCTCAGCGAAACCGCCTTGCTCGATTTTCGCCGCCAGGTCGGCTTCGTATTCCAGGAGGGCGCGCTGTTTGATTCCCTTACGGTTGCCGAGAATGTGGCCTACCGCCTGCGGGAGGACAACGTGGACGACGAGGAGACCGAGGCGCGCGTGCGCGAGGCCCTGCGCTTTGTCGAGCTGGAAGACGCCATCGCGAAACTCCCCGCCGAGCTCTCCGGCGGGATGCGCCGTCGGGTTTCCATTGCGCGCGCGCTGGTCAGTCGCCCGCCGATCGTCCTTTACGATTCGCCCACGGCGGGGCTCGACCCGGTGACCTCCCAGACGATCATCACCTTGCTGCTGCGGCTGCGCGACGCGCAAGGGGTGACGTCGCTGCTGGCCACGCACCGCCTGCAGGACGCCTTTGCGCTGGCCAACTTCCGCTTCGATTCGGCGGCCAATCGCGTTGTCCCGCTGAGCCAGAACGGCCACAGATCCAGCCGCAACGCCGGCGAGGCATCCGGCGTTGCTCCGGCGACGACTTTTCTGGTGCTGCGCGACGGCGGCGTGTATTTCGAGGGCGATCAGCGCGCCATGCGGGATTCGCGGGATGCCTACCTGCAACGCTTTTTGGTGTGAACGGGGTGCTGGAAACGACATCCGAAGCCACTGAGGAGGGCCGGCCATGCCGCAACGCAAGCAATTAACCTGGACCGAGCTGCGCGTGGGGTTGTTCGTGCTGGTGGGAATGTTCATTCTCGCCGTGGCGATCTTCTACGTGACCGGGGTGCGCATTCTGGGGCCGAAGTACCGCCTGCGGACCTATCTCCCCGAGGTCGAGGGGCTGACGATTGGCGCGCCGGTGCGCCTAGACGGCGTTGAAATCGGCAACGTGGATGCCATCCGCGTCAGCCAGGTGGTGCCCAAGCAGCCGCCGGACCCGAGACGCAGCATCGAGTTGGTGCTGCGCATCGATAAGCACTACCAAAACGAGGTCCGCACCGACTCGACCGCAGGCCTGATCACCGAAGGCTTGCTCGGCAACCGCCTGGTGAGCATCCATCGCGGTTTCACCGGCGCAGTACTGACGGAAAACCAGGAAATCCCCGGCCGCGAAGAGAAGGCCATCAAGCAGATTGTCGAGCGCGGCGCCGACCTGACCGAGAACCTGAACGCGATGTCGGAGCAAGTGCGCGAAATCGTGGACGGTATCCGGCGCGGCCGCGGCACGCTGGGGAAACTGCTGGTAGATGAGACCGCCTACCGCCGGCTGAACAGCACTCTCGCCCGGCTCGACGAGGTCGTTGCCTCGGTGCAGGCCGGGCAAGGTTCGCTGGGCAAGCTGGTGGCTTCCGACGAGCTCTACCGGCGGGTGAACTCGGCTTCCGTTCGGCTGGAGACGTTGTTGGCCGACGTGCAGGCGCAGAAGGGCACGCTCGGCCGGTTGGTCTATGACCCCAGCCTGCATGAGAACGCCAAGCAGTTCCTGGAACGCGGGAACCTCCTGCTCGCCGACGTTCGCGCCGGCAAAGGCACACTCGGGCGGCTGGCAACCGACGAGACGTTGTACGTAAAGTGGCGCGAAACGGGCACAAACCTCGCCGCCGCCACGGAGAAGTTGAACTCCAATCGGACCTCGGCCGGAAAATTCTTCTCCGACCCGCAGTTTTACGACAACCTAACCGGCTTGGCCGGCGATCTCCGCCTGCTGGTCGGAGATTTCCGGAAAAATCCGAAAAAATTCTTGCGCGTAAAGTTCTCACTGTTCTGAAAAGCGCGTGACGCAGGCGCGGGCTAAGGCCCGCCGGAAAATTGCCGAGCCAGGTCGCGGACCATGCACAAGTCGAGCTTGCCGGTGCCCAGGTGCGGCAGCGCAGCCACGCGGAAAAACTGATTCGCCCGGGGAACCCATAGATTAGGCAGGTCAGCCTGGGGGAGCTTCTCCAAGCACTCCGCGAGTTTTTCCTCCGGCAGCGTGTGTAACACCACCAGCCGCTCGCCCTTCTTGCCGTCGGGTACGCCGGTGACCACAAATGTCTGGTCGGTGACGCCGGCCAGCTCGTGGAGTTTTTCTTCCACCTTGATGTGCGGCACCATCTCGCCGCCGATCTTGCTGAAGCGCGAGAGCCGGTCGGTGATGGTGAGGAAGCCGTCCTCGTCCATCGTGGCGATATCCCCGGTAATGTACCAGCCGTCGCGAAGCACTTCGGCGGTCTTGTCCGGGCGGCCGAGATAGCCCTGCATGACGTTGGGCCCGCGGACCAGCAGCAGCCCCGGCTGGCCCGGCGGCAGCGGCGCGAGCGTGTCCGGGTCGGCGATGCGCACGCTCACTCCGGGCAGCGGTTGACCGATCTTCCCGCGCTTGGCGCCCACCTGGCGGAAGCCCGGGGCGCGGAAGTCGCGGGTATTGACGGCGACTACCGGGGCGCACTCGGTGGAGCCATAGCCCTCCAGCGGCCGAATGCCGAAGCGGTCCTCGAAGGCCTGGGCGACGCGCTCGGGCAGCTTTTCGGCGCCCACCATAACGTATTGCAGGCTGCCGAAATCCTCCGGCAAGCAGCGGCGGATATAGGCCTGAAGAAACGTCGGCGTGGCCAGCAGGAAAGTGATGCGATATTTCCGCGTCAGCTCGCTGATGGCGGTCAGGTCGAGCGGGTTGGAATGATAGACGACTCCGGCGCCCAGCACCGCCGGCAGCCAGAGCGTCCCGGTGAACCCGAAGGAGTGGAAGAAGGGAAGCACGCCGAGCAAGCGATCACGGCCGGTGAGCATGAAGGTCTGTCCGAGCTGCTCGATATTCGAGCCGATCTGGAAGTGTGTCAGCAGGACTCCCTTGGGATCGCCGGTGCTGCCGCTCGAAAAAATCACCGTGGCGAGATCGTCGAGCCCGGCGGCGGACTTCTGCCCGAGCGCAAGCTCGAGCCACCGGCCCGGCAGCGTCCAGGCCATCAGCAGCGCCAATAGCTTTTCGGTGAGCCGCGGCGCTGCGGCCAGCTCCTCGAGCAGGACCGTCTTGCCCGGCACCTCGAGTGGGACGCGCTCAAGGAAGGCCTGCGAGCTGACCACCGTCTGGAGACTGCACTGCCGCGCGCAGGAGGCCAGAATCTCGCTCGAGGCGGTGTAATTCAGGTTTACCGGCACTTTGCCGCAGAGCACGGCGGCCAGATTCACCAGCGCCCCCGCCACCGAGGGCGGAAGCAGAATGCCCACCATGGTCTGGCCCTGCCAGACTTTCCTCAGCCGCCGCGCCAGGAGGATCGTGCCGGCCAGCGCCGCGCCGAAACGCAATTGCGGCACGCGCAGGTCGGCCATGGAAAAGCGCAACGGGTGCCGCCGGGCCGTATTGAGGAAGGCGCGGTGCAGCGTGCGCATGCGCGCCTTGCGGTAGCGATAGGCCTGGGTGTGCAGGTCCTGCACCGCCTGGCGCACCTCAAACGGCGTAGAGCTGGCGGGCATCGGCCGGCCGAAGCTGACCGTCACCGGATAGGGGATGCGGCGCGGCAGCTTCCAGAGAAAGCGTCCCCGCTCGAAGCTGAAGATGCTGCCCCAGACGCCGTCGAGGTTCACCGGGATGATGGGCGCCTCGACATCCTTCATGACGCGCTCGAAGCCGCGGCGGAAAGGCAGGAGTTGCCCGATGCGCGTAATCTGCCCTTCGGCGAAGATGCACACCACCTCACCCGATTGGATGGCCTCGCTGGCCTCGCGCAGCGAGCGGATCATCGCCCGCGGGCGGAGCTGCGAGGAGATGGGGATGGCGCGCAGGATGCGCGCAAACGGATGGACAAGCGGATGCTCGTAGATATCCTTGAACATGATGAAGCGCACCGGCCGGTCGGTGGAGGCAATCAGCAGCAGGGCGTCCACGAACGACATGTGGTTGCTCACGAACAGGGCCCCGCCGCGCTCGGGGATGTTGTCGCGGCCCTCCACCTTGATGCGGTAGATGGAGTGCGTCAGCAGCCACAGCAGCAGGCGCAGCAGCGCATCGGGCAGCAGATAAACGGCGTAGAGGGTGGCGAATACCGTAATCGCGCCGCAGACCAGGAAAACGCGCCGGGGATCGAGATGCCCCACACTCTTCATCCAGTATTGCGCGGGAGGCTGAAGGGCCATGCCGATGAACGAGAGCAGGTTCGCCGCGGCGATCACGCCGCCTTTGCGGTCGGCCTCGGGCCGATGCTGGATCAGCGCATTGACGGGCACGGCAAAAAAGCCGCCGAAAAATCCGAGACCTGCGAGCTGCGACATCACGGAGGCAAAGCTGAGGCCCGGCCGGGAAAGCGTGAAGGCGAACGCGGTGATCCCGATCGCGCCCAGCGGAATCAAGCCGTACTCGATCTTGCCGCCGGAGAGATACCCGGCGACGAAACTCCCCACACCGATCCCCAGGCCGAGGATGGCGACCAGCAGGCCCGTCTGCGTCTCGTTGACGCGGAGGACATCGGCCCCGTAGAAGAAGATGTTCAGCAGCAGCAGCGACGCCAGAAACCAGAAATAGGTGTTGCCGAGCACCGCGAGGGTGAGCACGCGGTCCTGCCGGATCTCTTTCAGCTTGCCCCACAGGTCGCCCAATGGGTTGACGGGGAACTGCTTGCGCGGATCGGCCTGCGGAACCCGCGTGATGCCCAGGCTGGTGAGAAGACCGAGAATGGCGAGCGCGGCGAGAATCACGCCGGCCCAGAGCTCGCGCGCGCGGAGGTGCTGCGCCAGGACGCTCCCGGCAATCGTGCCGGTGATGGCCGCAAGAAACGTGCCCAGCTCGAGGATGCCGTTCCCCCAGGAGAGCTCCTTCTCGGGCAAGAGCTCCGGCAGCAGGCCGTACTTCGACGGGCCAAACAGCGCCGCCTGCGTGCTGATCAGAAAAACGGCCGCGAATTGAACGGACAAATTGTGCAGGGCGAAGCCGGCGAAGGCCACCAGCGCCACCAGGATTTCGAGCGCTTTGGTGCCGATGGTGACCGAGCGCTTGCTGAAGCGATCGGCCAGGAAACCCCCGGCCATGGAAAAGAGAATGAAGGGGACGGCAAACAGCTCGGGAACTACAAGGATGGCCAGATGGTCGCGGCGGGCTTCGTCGAGTCCCGCGGCCACCAGCAGCGAAATGATGAACCACTTCAGGACGTTGTCGCTGAACGCGCCCTGGAACTGCGTGACGATCAGGCTCCAGAAGCCGCGGCGCCAGGAGCGCGCGGCGAGCGGCATCGAGTTGGGCGTGTTAGGCATGTTCAGGGCTGCCTGGGGTGAGCAGGGGGACGGCAGGAAGTGACTGAGCTAAAGGAGGGGGGTACCCCCGGCAATTTCTGTAAGAGTGGAATCTAAAGGACTTTAAGTCCAATGAATTTGTATCCATGCATTCTAAAGAACTTGCGGACGCATTTTTCGTATCTATGCATTCCAAAGGACTTACGGAATTTCGTGAAGAGTAGAGCATTGCGCCTCCCAAGGGCCATGGGCAATTATCGGGTGACCCCGAGCCCCCATCAGCAGCGGCATTATGCCCTCTGTGCTTCGGCGTGGCTGCGCGTTTGGCGCATTTTTTTTGGGTCGGCTGGGAGGGCTGGCAGGCAGGGGAGGAGAAGCATCCAGGAGAGCACGCCTGGGATGAAGAGATTTGCCGGCTTCTCCACATCGTTTTCAGAAGGAATTAAGGGCGATGCAGATGGCGGAACTCTATCAGAATCTCGGGGTATGTCCAGAGCGAGGCTGCGGACTCGGAAACTATCCTAGCGCATTGCGGCTCCCCAGCTATAGTGAAACTGAGCCAAAAGGACTCCTTTTCGGGTGTGCTATGCCGAATAACCCGGCCTAGAGTGCTAAGACCAACTGGTCTACCGGAGTAGCTGGGGGTCAATCCGGCGAATGTCGGGGAGCGATACTCCTGGAACGCCAGGCGCGACTCTAGTCTCGGCGGACGCTACTCGATAAGCAGGAATACCCGCATCGCCAGAATGTTTATTAAGGGGCGAGTTCAGATCAAGTGGCCCAATCGGAATCGTGCACGGCAGCGGCGCCCGGCTTTTGGGGTTCACAATAGTCGTGATTAAGTCGACGACCGAGCGCCGTGGATGCTCTAAATGCGTCCCTGAGAGAGAAAGAATTGCAAGGGATACGCCCCGATACTGGCCTCTCTCGAACCTCCGCAGCAGCAAATCCCGGATAGCAAGTGGGTCTTGATGCTCCGTCACACCTATCCACAATATGCCGGGACGCTCGGAGGTGGCATCCGAAAGAAGCTGGTGAGACGCTTTTTTGATGCGCGTTTCCACTCGAAGATTCTCCTTCTCAGAACGAGGACACAAGATATGGCAACTGCGAAAGAGGGTGGTGGTTATGCTCGGTGCGGCGTCCACGAATATGTTGAAGTGCTCGGTTCTTGATTCCGTTGGAGATGCGTTCACCAGAGTTCTGACGGCATTGACAATCTCATCTGAGTCTGGAAAGTGTGCAGCGTCCTTCACAACAACCGTAACGGGAGGATAGATGACCTCCTTTGCCATCGTGTCCGCAAAAATTCGCTGCAGCAGCAGCTTTGCGTATTCCTCAAAGACTTCTTCAACGTCGGATTTGGTCAGCAGCTTCGCTTCAACGTTCGCTTCGACTGAACTGAACCTAATCGAAAAATCCGGAATTTCCTCAGTTGTTTGCTCGTAGAACTCAGTAACGGTGACGCCGGCTCGTTGAAACATCGCTGCCGCTCTGACAACGTGCCATCCGGGACGGCATCGCTTGCGATGGCGCAGGTCTTTCACAATACCGCCAAAACGGGGAACAGAAACTAGGAGCCGGGCGTCCTCAGCAAGGGCGTTCAGCAGAAGAAAAGCGTTTGCGCCGTTCGCCATCCATTCGGATACAAGCGGATGCTGGGTCCTCGGCCCCAGTGCCTTTTGCAGCCACTCTCGTCCCAACAGGTCTATGAGAAAGGAGCAGTTTTGGGTCGCATCGTTGCGCGAGAAGCGGCACGGGATGTCATCCTGCCACCATGTTGTCCATGGCGCGCGAAGCAGCGGCATAACGCTATAGTAGCTCAAGCTGTAGAAACTGGGGCGCGCCATAAGGCCTCCCTTTTGCCGTGGATCTGCCCAAGACCACATTCTTCGGGCCCGTACGAGGACGGGCTTTGGCCGTCGCTATGAGTTGGGCAAGGCGAAGGCAGTGCCCTCGCCTCATGCAGATAGAGAGGGCCCGTGGTTCTTTTTTTGACTCTGGCGAAACCACACCTTTCTTTCTCGCGCCCGGCAGATATTATCGGGCATACTTAGAAGGATTTGGATGCTCGCAACGACACTCAGGGCGATGTGGAAGGATTGGGGTTTCGCACCCTCTCTTTTTGCTCAGGCAAAGAAGTTCCTTGATCTGGCCAAACAGAGTAGTGCGCCCGAAGGGTACATTCGAGCTTCGATTGTGTTTTCGCTCATGTCCTTTGAAGCGTATTGGGGCGACGTCGTTAGAGGCTACGTTCAGCAAAAAGGAAACGGTATTTATGATCCAGCAAAGCTCCCCGAGATCCAGAATGCGCTGAACAATCGCCTCAGCATTAAGACAGCCCTTGAGACATGGCCCCAGCTCTTGGTCGGAAAGCCCCTCGACACGCGCACAAAGTTGTATGAGAACTTCGATAACTTCAGGGAATACCGCAACTGCCTTGTACACGGGAAAATTTCGGAACCCATCCGCTCGTCATGGGGAAAGCTCGCACAAGATGTCGAGACGATCAGTGACGCCGGACTTGCTCATCAAACAGTGGGCGAAATGGTGAAAGTGGTGGCGCTACATTTCGGCTATGCTATTCCAACCTGGGTGTAGGCTGTGAAGTGGGGGCCTGGGCCTTGACGACAAGCCGCAAGAAGCGCGATGCACCCACCACCCGGCAAGAATTATGTAGCCGAATTTCCCTTGAAGGCGATGGCGAATTGCTGCGGCGGAGGGTCAGCCCGTGGCGCCGCCCTCTCCGAGGTACCGAAGAAAGTCCATCCCGAACCTGCTAAGCCTGAAGTGCCGTGACGGAGCCGCTTGCAGAGCATCGTTGATTGCCCTCTTGATTTCGCTTTCCGTCCACTGGCTCCCAAAGCGGGGCCGGAGAATGCAGGTTGCCCTGACCTTCTAGCTTACAGAAATTTCTCGCCGTTCTAACGTACTCTTGGGCGTGTTAAAACCACACGAGACTGTTGAAAAAGTCGGGAGAACAGAAGAGATTCTTGCCCCGGTGAGTGTCTAGGAGGCTCGGTTCAGGTTTCTATTTCGCTCTCCACTGCTTCTTCCTTGCGCCTTCGCTTCTCACACCGTGCTTGGTGCAGGTACAGCCTGCTGCTGCGCAAGAAATCGCACTAGCCGTTTCAAATTCTGGGCCGTTGCCGCCAGGAAGAACTGCTCGGCGACGTTCCAGAGCCGGCGCAATCGCACGCGGCGAAGACCGAGGCGTTGCTTGAGCTCGGAGAATAAAACTTCAATCCTGCGCCGGAGACGCTGGGAGTGGATATAAGCCGGCGTCCCAGCCAACGCGCTTACCGTTTGCCGCGTTGGTTCCTGGCCGTGGACGAACAGCCAGCGATAGGGCGCGGAAGTACAGCGTCTTTTCTGCGGACAGTCCTGACACTGCGCCGCCGTCGAGCAGTAGGCATAACCCTGGCTGTCGCGGCGCCGACTGCGATCCCGCAGCGGTTTTCCTTCCGGGCAGTAGTAGACGTTTTCTGCAGGTACATAACGAAACTGGGCGCGGGTGAAGTGCCCACCGGTCTGATGGCGACGATCGATGACCGGAATGTGGGGTTGAACGCCACGCGCCAAGAGCCACGCCAGAAACTCTCCGCTGCCATAAGCCTTGTCGGCTCTCAGACACTCCGGGCGAAGCCCCAGCTTCTTTGCTTGCCGCAGCATCCGTCGGGCGGCCACGGTCTCTTGCCGAAAGCGTGCTGGCGTGGCCTCCACCGCTAGGATCACCCGGCTGTGGGCGTCGATGAGGTAGTTGTCGTAGTTAGCCAGCAAGGCCCGCCCATTCTTCGCCGCCGTCCAAGCGGCGTCGGGATCGGTGGTCGAAACCGGACCGGAGGGAGCAGGCTCTTCGGAGTCAGCCACCGGGTTCTGCTGCTCCAACTCGGCCAGATACTGCTGCACGGTGCGCGAGAGCTGGGCGACGTCGGCCAACTGTTCCCGCGGCACTCGGCTTTGCTGGCTGGCGTTGGCTCCCACCAGGGTCCTATCCATTGCTAGATTCCGTCCCTGCACCAAGCCCGCCTCCAGGCAGCGCCGCACGATCTCCTCAAACACCTCCCGAAACACATCCGGCTGCCGAAAGCGCCCGTGGCGGTTCTTGGAGAATGTGGAATGGTCGGGAGTCTCTTGCTCAAATCCCAGCCGGGTGAACCAGCGGTAGGCCAGATTCATGCGCACCTCGTCCAGCAGACGCCGCTCGCTGGTGATCCCGCAGAGATAGCCCACCAACAACAGGCGCAGCAGCACCTCAGGATCAATCGAGGGTCTTCCGGTCGGGCTGTAAAAGTTCTTCAGCCGCTCCCGGACGAAGCGGAAATCCACATAGCGATCAATCAATCGCAACAGGTGATCTTCGGGAATCTGTTCTTCCAGGCGGAAGTAATAGGAGAGCGACTCCATGCGTGGCTGTTGACCCATCATCGTCGGCGTTCCTCCTGGTCGCCGACGTAGCACAGAAGCCCATGGTCACCCCAGAAAAATCGGCTCCGAATCCGACTTTTTCAACACCATCACATGGTTTCGACACAGAGCGCTACTTGTCCGAGTAGCCCGTCGCGCGCCCATGTTATCTTCGTGGTGGCCGGCGACAACGAGGCTGGCACCGTGCATGAAAGTCTCAAAATGCGGCGCCGCTGTTTCGAATATTCGGTCGAGCCAGCTCAGGCGGAGAGTGGAAGCGTTCTCCGGCTATTCGATGATTGCGCTGAAACTCGGCGTCAACCAAGTGTGGTGAGCGGGAACCAGCGATGCCTGAAAAAGGCTCGTTTCGGTGATTCGCCAAAACTGGATCGCTGGAAATCGTAATCATGGACGTTCTCAAAAGGCTTTTCGAGCAGCATTTCCACTCACCGGTCGGGCGGATGCAGCCGCTGCAGGGCGAGCTCGGCGGTTCGGGGCGCAAGATCATCCGGGTTGCCGGCGAAAAACTGAGCGCGATTGGCATTCTGTATGACGTACGCGAAGAGAACGTCGCCTTCCTCGAGTTTTCCAGGCATTTTCGCCGGCACGGTCTGCCGGTGCCGGAAATTTACGCTGAAGACTTGAGCCACGGCGCCTATCTCGAAGAAGACCTGGGGGACACGACGCTTTTTGAGTTTCTCTCTAGGAATCGCGTCGGCGAGAACATTGCTCCCCAAGCGGTGGAAGCCTATCGCAAGGTTGTGGCCGTGCTGCCGCGGTTTCAGATCGAAGCGGGCCGCGAATTGAATTACAAAGTGTGCTATCCGTGCGCCAGCTTCGATCATCAGTCCATCGCTTGGGACTTGAACTATTTCAAATATTATTTTCTTAAGCTCGCCGGCATTCCCTTCAACGAACAAGAGCTGGAAGAAGATTTCGGGCGCTTGACCAAGTTCTTGTTGAGCGCCAGCCGCGATTACTTTCTCTATCGGGATTTCCAATCGCGCAACGTCATGTTGCGTAACGGCCAGCCATTTTTCTTGGATTACCAAGGCGGGCGCAAAGGCGCGCTGCAATATGACATCGCTTCGCTTCTGTACGATGCCAAGGCCGATCTGCCGCCGGAATTGCGCCAGCAATTGCTGGATCATTACCTCGACCGGCTGGCTGATTTCATCGCGCTTGAGCGCGAAGTGTTCATGCAGCACTACTATGCCTACGTCTACGTCCGCATCATGCAGGCATTGGGCGCCTATGGTTTTCGCGGCTTTTATGAGCGCAAAGCTCATTTTCTGCAGAGCGTGCCCTACGCGTTGAAAAACGTGCGCTGGCTGCTGCAGCACATCCAGTTGCCCATCGCAATGCCGACGCTGATGGATGCATTCGATAGGATGTCGGCCGCGGAGAACTTGTACAGCGTAACTCCCGGAAGCGAAACCCTGACCGTGCGGATTTTCAGTTTTTCATTTCAGCGGGGCTTGCCGAAAGACGAGGCCGGGCATGGGGGCGGGTTTATTTTCGACAGCCGCAGCCTGCCGAATCCCGGGCGCGAAGCGCGCTTCCACACTCTTACGGGCAAAGACATGCCGGTGATTGATTATCTGAATCAGCAAAGGAGCGTACAGGAGTTTCTCACCAACGCCCTATCGCTGGTGGATGCCAGCGTGAGCAATTATCAGCGTCGCGGCTTCAAGAGCTTGATGGTCTCGTTCGGCTGCACCGGCGGCCAGCATCGCTCGGTCTATCTGGCCGAGCAACTGGCGAATCGGTTGCGCGGCAGGAACGGCGTGGACGTGGTGGTGCGGCATCTTGAGTTGGAGAACTTGGGCAGATGAAAGCGATGATTCTGGCCGCGGGCCTCGGTTTGCGTTTGCGGCCACTCACGGACCATCGCCCCAAGGCGCTGGTGGAAATCGCCGGCCGCACGCTGTTGGAGATCACGCTCTCTCGCTTGCGGGCGTTTGGGATCCGCGAGGTGATCATCAACGTGCATCACTTCGCCGACAAGATTCTCGAATATCTGAAAACCAACGATAACTTCGGCATGCGTATTGCAATTTCTCGCGAGGAGGTGTTGCTCGATACCGGCGGCGGCCTGAAAAAGGCCGCCTATTTTTTCCTCGAGCATTCCAACCGTTTGGATGAGCCGTTCCTTCTGCACAATGTGGATGTGATCAGCACGATTGATCTCCGACGCATGGTGCAATTTCACACGGAACATCAGGCTCTCGCCACACTGGCGGTGCAAGACCGGGAGACGGCTCGATACCTGCTCTTCGACGAGCAGCTTCAGCTTTGCGGCCGGCGATCGGGGCACGATCAGAAAACGGAATCTGTTCGAGCCTCACCGCAGGTGCAGGCGCTGGCTTTTTCCGGCATCCACGTTATTTCTCCTCGTATTTTTGCGAGGATGACGGAAGAGGGCGTTTTCTCCATCATTGACTCCTATCTGCATCTCGCCGCCCAGGGAGAAAACATCCTGGCCTTTCGTGCCGATGAGTATTATTGGCGTGATCTCGGCAGTCCGGAAAATCTGATGGAAGCCGCTGAGGATTTGAAGCACAAAGTTCTACTGTAATAAGGTCGTCGCATAAACACCTAAGCCTCTGGAGCAAGATTGGCTTCAGGGGCTAAAGCCCTGATCTCTTGCGACCTTGTGATGTCGCGGCTGAAGCCGCGACCCCCTGAACTCATTTGTGAGACAGCTTCTAGTCGGCCTGCGGGACAAGTGAACCGAAAAGCTCAGCTTTTCTCACTTCCTGGCATGAAAGCATTATTGCCATCCCGCCGTAATCATTCGAGAGCACCGGCGACGATTCTGGGAGTACTGTCGGCGTTGTGTTTGTAGTCAAGTCTTGCCCATTCCCACTGCTCCAGTCGGCTCGGCCCGTGGTAGATTCGATTCTGCCAAGACTCGATGGAATAAGGAGGGAAGATGCGTTTGGCGTTGTCGATGCTGTCGGCGATACTATTGCTTCTGTCGCCGACCGTTGTTCTCGGTCAGGGCAAGGAAAAAACCAAAGGTACTGCCGAGGCACCCGCACAAGAACCTGCTGCGCAAACCAAAACCACCGCCACGAAACAGGGGAAGGCTCGCAAGAAGGATAGTCCATCGTTGAAGCGTGAGTATGCAGCGCTGACGATTAGCGAGCTGGTCGGCGAAGATCCGAATCGGTGGACGGAGAAAATGCAAACGCACGTTGCCGCGAGTGGCTTTGTCACTTACTCCGGGAAAGAAGCGAATGGCGACACAGAGATGCGCATCTGTGACAACCCGAAAGTAGTGGGCATGGACCGGGCGCACTGCATCATGGCCAAATGCATTCCGAAGATTCCCTGCGAGGTGCCTCGAATCGGAAAGCCGATCACGGTTCGGGGAATCAGTCGGTATGACGCCGCAATCGGGCATCACTGGTGGGAGATTCATCCGGTTGAGCAGGTCGAAAAGTAGCCAGCAGAACTCGAATGTTCAGGGATGAGGTTTAGACGCCGACAAACGTGTGCAAGACCCGTTTCCTTTCGGCGTGGAACCCGGGGAGTCCGGCAAAGTGCTGAAACACTCGAAGCTTAGGGCTTGCCGCAAAGGATCAATCGAGGATTAGCGCACAAGTCCTAGCTACTAACAAGGCTGGCGCGCGAAAGGCTTCTGGCGCGGCACAGGCTCGCGCGGTATGCGCGGCGCGAGAGGCTGGAGAAACCGCACCAAATCCCTATATAATCGGCGTACGCTGGAGTGGCGGAACTGGCAGACGCGCGAGACTCAAAATCTCGTGGCCCAAAAGGCCGTGGGGGTTCAACTCCCTCCTCCAGCACCAGAAACCCCTTGCAACCAGGTCACCGCCGCCTCCGGCGGAGCAGTCCTGACAGCCTGCACGGCGATGCTTGAGATTCGGGTTGAATTCTGAATCCGGCGCTCTGCGGCTTCGCGCTGCGCTCCCGCAAGTCTAGCGACCCGGGCCGAAGCCATGAAACGCGGGCGAGTCGGGGTCCCCTGGCTTGCCCGTCTCGAAACGGACGGTTCCCGTTTCATCGGTAAAGAAGAACTTGTTCCCCGTATCGCGCGGGATGCGGGGGTGCGCCCGCAAAGTGAAATGGAGCTTCCCGTCTGACTCATAGAGGAAGCGATAGCCGGAGGACTCGCCGCTTGCCAATCGTGGGTCGATGAGAGCGTTATCGGGGGCGGCCAGAGCGGCGAGGTTCACAGGGTATCCACCCTTGTCGAAAGAATAGGTGAGAAGCGCGGTAACCAGAGTACGGAGATTAGCGACCGCCACTCTCTCATTGGCCGCGCGGCGTGAATTCTTCACCTTCTCCGCAAATTCCGGGTCCTCCAGCATCATCAGAGGCGAGTTGGGATTGGGTGGCGTGCCAATCTCCGCTCGGGCCAGCCGCCACCTGTCTTTTTCCTTCTTCATCCGCACAACGATCGGAAGCGAAGTCGAGCCCTGCTTGTGCGCGCTGGCTTGCAACACGGCCAGGTCACCTTCCACCTGCTCGCTCTCCAGGGTCACCTCAACCGGCAGGCTCGAGCCGCGTCGCCCAAGCAAAAGGACCGTCTGGCCGCGATTCACTCGCTCGATGGTAAAGCCCTCCTTCTCGAGGTTCCGGGCAACCATGAGGGCTTGCATGAAATCCCGGCGATCCTCGGGACCAAGCTGTTGCAACTGAGCCTTCGTGGATTCGAGCAAGTAATTCTGCACGGTCGCGCTGTCGGGAGCAAAGAACAGTTCCAGGGCGGCCTCCCGGGGCGACTGAACATTCTGGGCCTGGAAAGTCGCCGGGATGAGGATGACTGCTGCAAGCAACGTTGCCAGACAAAACGCCCACGAGCGTCGTCGGCACCACATCGTTCCGGCCTCCCTTCACATGCTCCCAGGATGCAGCTCCCACGTTTCGGCCGAGCCACACAAGAACGGCGCCGCTCCCGGTCGGTGGGCAGTATAATATCCACAAGCATAAGTTTTCCAGGGACATCGGCGCCGTATTCGTGAGCGAGTTCCTGATCAGGCTCCCCCTCCGCTGCGGCTCGCTTCTAGGCACTGTTTTTCTCACCGCTGCTATGTCCCTGGCCGCGCGGGAAGCGCGCTGGCAAGAACTGAACACGCGTGTGTTGGAGCTTTACCGGCACGGGAGATTCGCGGATGCCATACCCCTAGCCCTGGAAGCACCGCGGGAATCGGAGCTGGAGATGCGCGAGCGAGTGAAGAAGCGTTACGGCGAAGACCGCCCGAGGTTGTGGGGTGCGTTCGTCCTGGTCGGCCGCTAGCGCAAGAGAAAAAGCCCCGCCCCTTCCCGACAAAAAACGTCGGGACGCGAAAGGCGCGGAAGGGGCGGGCTACAACAGACTTTTCAACTGAGGATGCGCCGGCGGCGGGCGCGAAATAAATTCAGCGGCGAGGCGGAGCTAGGATAGAATAGAGACAATTGGTTGCGCGGGAGGTCGCGGCGATGACCAAAGTTTTCCTGGCTATTTTGCTTGGTGTGACGCCAAGTTTGCTGGCGCAGGAAACGCCCCCGGCTCGACCTGGGGCAGAAGAAGCAGCGCCGGCCCAGGGACAACCGCAAGCGACGCCCGCTCCCCAGCTTGGGCATCCGCTCGACCCCGCGGATGTGGCCGTCCTGACCGGCAAAGCGAAGGGAGCTACTGCTTCGACTCATCCGCTGGCGCTCTCGCCATACGGCTACGCGGGCTACGGCTACCCGGTGAACGTGGCGCAGACCAACCCGTCGCTTTTTGCCCAGGTCACCACGGCCAGCAGACCGCCCTTTGTGCCCCTGCTATTCGGAAGGGCAGGCAGGCGATCCTTCTTCCTGTTTGGAAATACGACGAGTTTCGCGCCGCCGCTGTTTTTCTTCACCAGCGGGCGCGGGGCGAGAAGCACGATGTTTTTCGCGCCGGCCCGGCCGGGCCTCTTCCTGCTCGGACGCTGATTACTGGGTGACCGTTTTGGCCAGGTCGCCCACCCTGAAGCCGCTGCCGGTTAGAATCTTGGCCACCGCCGAGATATCGTCCACTTCGCTGACTTCGATTGTGCCGACCTTCGCGCTCAATCGGCGGATGACTTTGCCGCTGGCGGGGTCCTTGATCTCTCTGCTGACCCGCTCGATGGAGAGCTGATCGCCCACCTTCAGTCCGGCCTTGGCGCCGACGTTGAGAACCACGGTGGGGCCATCCACCGCGGCCACCAGGCCTTCCACGACGACCTGACGCGCCTGCAGCTTGTCCTTGGCGGCGATCACGTTCGCGCTCAATTGCTCCACCGCCGCCTTCACCGCCTCGCCGAGGATGGTCTCCTGGAAGTCGCTGCTGGAGAAATCGACCGCGCCGGCGCCGAAGCCGTGCCAGTTCCCGCCGCCGCCGAGCAGCGAGGTGCCCTCGCGCTTGGACTCGCCCTTACCATCAGCCACGGCGAGAATCTCGGCGCTGTCCACATCCACCATGCGCGCGTCGATGCTGACGATGGCCTTGCTCTTCTTCCTGGAGACGCCACCGACACCAAAGCCGGCCCAACCGCCGCCGGCGCCGCCGATCTTCATCTGTTTGGTTTCGCTGCCAAACTGGGTGATGCTGCCGACGATGATAGCGTCCAATCCCAGAATCTTGCCGATTTTGGCGGCGGTAGCCGGACTGGCCCGATCGCTGGTGGAGAAGTTCTGCTCGGCCAGGATCTTGTCCAGGGCACGGCGTTCGACGACGGTGTAGTTGCCGTCCTTCACCAAATGTTTCACGAGCAGGTCGCAGATGCCTTTGCCGACATCCACGTCGGTGCCGAACAGGCCAGCCACGGCGCTGCGCACCGTGCCGTACTCGAAGTCAAGGATGGCGACGCGTTTTTTGCGGGGTTGCGCTTTGGGCTGCTCCTGCGCGGCGGCGGGGAGCACACCCAGCAAGAGCATGATCACGACGGCAGAAAAAAACTTTCTCATGGCCGGACTCCTCTGCGGTTGTATCCGCGAATCGAGTGACGCTGTTTTCTGCGAGGAATTGTAGGAAAGCGGACGGGGCTTGTCTAGAAAAAACGTGGCGTTGCCCGGTGGTTGGCAGGGCCGCGGTTGAGTTTTCTCCGGCCAGCCCCGCAGGAGCGTTGCCGCGCGATCCAGGCATAGCTGAGCACACGGAGCCAGAAAAACCCCTTGCGCGAGTGCGAGGCGCTGCGTAAGATGGCAAAAAACTAAAGAGCTTGGCCGGTGCCAAAAGAAAAGCCCAAGGTCAACATCGGGGAGGTCATTCGCAGCTACCGCGGCCAGCGCGGCCTGTCGCAGGGCGACATCGAGCGCCGCACCGGTTTGCTGCGCTGCTATCTCTCCCGCGTCGAAAACGGCCACACGGTCCCTTCGCTCGAGACTCTGGCCAAAATCGCCGAGGCCATGGACATCAGCCTGGCCGACTTCTTCCCCGGCGCCGAGACGCCGCGCGACCGCGACACGCAGAAGATGCTCGGCGAGCTCTCCGAGGACGAGATTCGCTTCCTCTCCGAGATCAAGAAATACAGCTCGACACTCTCCGACGGCGATAAGCGCCTGGTGCTGGCCATGATCCGCAAGATGGCCACGCTGGTGCCGCCGCCTCCGCGCAAGGCGCCGCAGCGACGCTCCCTGTTCTAGAAACAATCGCCGAACCTGGTGTTAGGTCTGCCCGATGAGGCGGTGATTTGTAGCCCGCCCCGGCTAGCCGGGGTGGGGCGAGGCCTATGTGCAGGCTCGAAAACCCCCGCCCCTTCCCGACAAAAATCGTCGGGACGCGAAGGGCGCGGAAGGGGCGGGCTACAACTGGCTCCGCCGCAGGCGGACGACGAAGAATCCGCCATTTCTCTTGCTTCGGGAACAAGAGAGATTCTTCGCTTCGCTCAGAATGACGTGCAAGTGCACTTTTTCAACTATCCGCTAAGTTTTAGTGCGAGGGCTGGGCGCGGCTGGAGGGGCTTTGGGCCAGTGTGGGTTGCAGCTTGAGCAGGCTGGAGAGCACTTCGCCGAGGGTGACTCCGAACTGGGCCCACAGCCTTTGCTTCAGGCTGCGATAGTCCTGCGCGCCGCTGAAGACGTCGGCCATCAGCACGCGGAAGGTGGCGCTGCGTTGGACAAATTGGATCATGCGCGTGGCCACCGCCCCGCCCAGGAAACGCCCGCGGTAAAACCGCCGCGCGACGCGCGTGGCAAACTCCAGATTGGCGGAGAAGTCGGCGCGCACCCGCGCGGGGTACTCGTGCGGCCTGCCGGCGGCGAGCGACTGGGCCAGCAAATCGCCCGAGCGCAGGGCGTAGTAGAGCCCCTCGCCGGTGATGGGGTCCACCCAGGCCGCCGCGTCGCCCACCAGGGCCCAGTTTTTGCCGACCACGCGCCGAGCGCGCAGCGTCTGCGGCTGCGGCGAGGGCAGCACGTGGCTATAGAAGCGCGCCCCGGCGACGCGGATGGCTTCTTCGCGCATGAAATCGTGCAAGTGCTGGCGCAGCTCCTGACTGGTGTGGCGCGCCATGCTCCCGCAGATGCCCACGGAGAGATGGTCGCAGCGCGGGAACGACCACAGGTAGCCTTCGAAGCGCCGCAGGAATTTCACCTGGATGCCCTCGGCGTGAGCCGGCACGAAGTAACCGAGAGTCATCTCCAGATCGTCGGGCCGCAGGGGGCGCGTTTCAGGCAGGAGCGTATTCCGCGCGCCCGAGGCCAGCACAACAAAGTCGGCGGCGTGCTCGGCGCCGCTGGCGGTGAGGCGCACGCGCTGGCCGCGCGTGTCCATCTGAGTTATCCGCGTGCGCACCACGCGGCAACCGGCCGCCGCAGCGCGGTCGAGCAGCAGGCCGTTCAGCACGGTGCGCGAATAGATGACGATCGGCCGATCCAGCTCGAGCCTGGCCCGATGGCCGCAGCTCGAGATCAACTCGACCGTGTGGATCAGTTTTTTGGGATGCGGCCCGTCGAGCAGGAAGGGGTATGCCTGGATGGCCTTGTGGGTGAGACCGCCGCCGCAGGGTTTTTCCCAGGCCAGGTGCTCGTCGAACAGCGTGACGTCGAACCCGGCGCGCGCCAGCCGCTCGCCGCAGATCGAGCCCGAGGGACCTCCGCCCACAATGGCTATTTCCCGCATGCCTGGCCTTTGCTTGCGCGGCTCTCCGCCGCTGCCTAGTTGAGACGCCGGGGCACGGAAGCGCGTTACGTCAGAGGAAAAACGGCCGCGAAAAACCAGCCAGTCAGTATAGCACCAAACGCCGCAGCGGCTGTGGCCGAGCCCGTGCGCCGCCAGACGGCATCGGAGCCCAGCCGCTCGAAAAGCGCGAGCAAGGCCAGGTAAACGGCAAGCAGCAGGATGAGCAGTTGCCCGCTCCCCAGGAAGAACAGAGCAAAGGAAAGCGCCAGAAACAGCACCAGGCGCAGCGCGAGAAACAGCGCCAAGCGCCGCCAGCGATTGCGGCCTGCCGGTCCGTCACCTAGTCCGAAGCCTTCGACTTCAGTCGCGGAGCTTATTCTCCGCGGCGGCCCAAGCGCTGTGGCTTCGGCCAGAAAGTACGGCCAGCACACCAGCACGAGCGGGAGAAAGCGCAACCAGCGTGGTAAATTCGGCCAGGCGTCGGCGAGCTGCCAATTGATCCAGCCGCAGAAAGCCATTGCCGCCGCCAATCCGAGCGCGCCTGCAAAGGCCAGCGCCCAGGCGTCGAACGAAAGCGTCGCTCGCGCCTGCTTCCAGAGCAGCCCCAGGAGCGCCAGGCCTGCGAGCAAGAGAAACGACGCGAGGTATTCGCCGGTCAACAGGTGCAGGACGCGCAGCGGCACCCAGAAGGCCAGCACACCCACGGCCAGCAGCGCGGCGACGATCCAGCGCAGCAGTATTCCGCCGGCGCGCGGCGGCGCCGCAGCCGCTGGAGGCACGCGCATCCCAAGAGCAAGCGCCAGACCGCTCGCCGCCAGCGGAAACATCAGCAGCAGCCCGGCCAACCCCAGAAGCCCTCCGGCGACGGGAGAGCCGGGCGAGACGAAAATGCCCGGCGAGCGCTCGCCCAGCATGCTCTGCGTCCAGGCGACGCACAAGGATTCCACCCGGCGGTCAAACAGCAGGCTGGTGTGCGTCGCGCGGGAGATATGGACCAAGCGCGCCGCGCGTCGCTCGCGAAAATCGTTGACCCCGGTGCGCTCGCCGCCCGCCGCACGCAATAATTTCTGCGCGGAGTCCTTCAGCATAGCCATGTCGAGTTGAGCGGAGACAATCAGCAGGTTGGCCGGCATGCGCCGCGGCGGCACCAACGGCGCCGGCGAGACGGCCAGCGTCGCGGCGGCGGGGAAGCGGTCGGCCAAGCGCACGGCAATCGCGCCGCCCATGGAGTGCCCGAGGAAGACGGTGCGGTCGAGCGAGATTTCGCCGCGGCGGAGGAGCGACTCCACGACTTCTGCGGCGCACTGCTCGGCGCGCAGGTGCGTGAAGGGCTCCTCGCTGTCGCCGTGCCCAGGAGAGTCCACCAAAAAAACGCGCAGGCCGGCATCGGCAAGCTGCTGGCCAAGCGTCTGCATCATCAGCCGGCTGGCCGACAGGCCGTGGAAAACCACCGCCCAGCCGCTGGGGTGCGCCGTGCGCGGCTCGAGCACGCTGAGCGGCGTGCGGCAAGCATCGGCGAGCTGCAGGTGGCGCGTAGGGACGCGCGCGCTGCGCGTCAGATGAACACCGAGGCCAAGCAGCGCGAGGCCAAGCGCGGCGAAGAGCCATTCGCGGAGAGAGATTGTTCGCGTTGCGCTCATGGCCGGCAGCGGCGCGCACGGCGGTCTCGCCGGGCCGCATGATAAAATGAAGCGCTGCGCGCGCCGCGCAAGGGCTGCGCGCGCTGGGGGAGGAGGCGCCGCCGGTGGGCCGGGTGGTCTCGCAAGACGAACTGATTCTCCACATCGCCGAGCGAAAACGCAACGGCCAGCGCGTCGTGTTCACCAACGGCTGCTTTGACCTGCTGCATCCCGGCCACATCCGATGTCTCGAACAGGCGCGCGCGCAGGGTGACCTGCTGGTGGTGGCCATCAACAGCGACGCGAGCGTGCGCCAGCTCAAAGGCCCGCCGCGGCCGCTCGTGCCCGTGGAGGAGCGCGCCGAGGTCCTCGCCGCGCTTGCCGCAGTGGATTACGTGGTGGTGTTCGACGCGCCCACGCCTCGGGAGCTGATTGCCGGCGTGCTCCCCGATGTGCTGGTCAAGGGCGGCGACTGGGGCCGCGACGAAATTGTGGGCGGCGAAGAAGTCGAAGCGGCCGGCGGGCGCGTCGTCTCCGTGCCGCTCGTGCCCGGCTACTCCACCACCGCGCTGCTGGAGCGCATCCGCAAACTGGGCAACCCGGCTGGGCGCGGAAGCGGGCGGCTCAAATCGTAAACATGCTGCTGCCCTCGATTGCGGAGCTGCTTGCGCGGGTCGGGCGCCATCCCGCCGTCGAAGCCACGCTGGACGCATTGCGCCGCGGCGCAAGCGAGGCGCGGCTTGCGGGGCTCACCGACCCAGCCAAGGCGCTGATCGCGGCGCATGTTGCCGCCGAATTGCGCCGGCCGGTGCTGCTGCTGGCGGAGTCAAACCCGCGCGCCGAGCTACTGGCCGAGCCGCTGCGCTTCTTTTATCGCGCCTTGAGCGGCAAAGGGGCCACCGGAGTCGCGCTGTTGCCTGCGCTGGACACGCTTCCCTGGCAAAACCTGTCGCCTCATCCGGAACTTTTGGAGACTCGCGCCGTGGCGCTGTGGCGTTTCGCCACTGAGCAGGCGCAAATCGTGGTGGCGCCGGTGGGAGCGGCGCAGATGCGCCTGCGCGACGCCGAGTTCTATGGCGCGCTGGCGCGCACGGTGGAGCGCGACCAAGAGGTCTCGCTGGAGGAGATCGTCGCGCACCTCGCGAGCGTGGGCTACGAGCGCCAGGAGACGGTGGAGATGGCCGGGCAATTCGCCGTGCGCGGCGGCATTGTGGACGTTTTCTCGCCCGAGGCGCCCCGCCCGGTGCGCCTGGAACTTCTCGGCGATACGCTGGAATCCCTGCGCGAGTTTGACCCCGGCACGCAGCGCTCGGTGGGGCCGCTGGAGCGCGCCATCCTGCCGCCGCTGACCGAGTTCCCGCGCCGCGCGGAGCTGGTGGAGCGTGCCTACGCGCACGCCGCCGGCCGCGGCAGCGAGACTTCCGGCGAAGAGCCGGCGGCGATCGCCGATGTGTTCCCGGGCTGGGAGTTTGAGGCCATGCGGCTGGAGCCGGCCGTGGGTGCGCTCTTCGATTTGCGCGCGCAGGCTGTCGTCCTGCTCGATGAGCCGGAATCGCTCGAGCAGTCGGCAAGGAAATTCCGCGACACGATGGCTGAAGCTTACGAGCAGGCGCGCGCCTCCGCCGCTGCGGGGAGCGACGCGGCTCACCCGGAGACCTTCGCGCTGACGGAAAGAGAGTGGCAGCGCGCACTCGAGTCGCGCCAGCGGCTCGCGCTCGAACAACTCGCCATCCAGCGCGAGAGCGGCGAAGCGCGGGCACTGCTCTCCCAGCCGACCACGCGCTACCACGGCAACGTCGCCGCGTTCATGGCCGAGGCGCGGGGAAGGGTGGCCGCGGGCGAGCAAGTGATGGTTGCGGCGGCGAGCCTCGGAGAGGTGGAACGCCTGGCGCATCTCTGCCACGAGTACGAAATGCCCTACCGGCTGGGCGAGTTGGAAGAGAGCGCCACCGCGGTGCGCCTGGCGGAAGACTCCACGGCCGGCAGCGTTCCCGCGCTCGTGCTGGCCAGAGCGCCGCTCGCCGAAGGCGTGATCTTTCCGGAAAGCAAGCTGGTGCTCTACGGCAACGCCGACCTGTTTGAGACTTTGCCGGCGGCGGAGCGCCCGCGTCGCCGGCCGAAGACGGCGAGCTTCTTCAGCGACTTTTCGGAACTGAGGCCCGGCGACTTCGTCGTGCACGTGGACCACGGCATCGGCGAGTTCGAGGGCCTGCGGCAGCTCGAGACCGACGGCGCGCGCGGCGAGTTCATGCTGCTGCGCTACGCCGAGGAGTCGCGACTCTACGTGCCGCTGGAACGGATGGACCTGGTGCAAAGCTATCGCTCGCTCGAGGGCGCCAAGCCGCAGCTCGACAGGCTGGGCGGCGCGGCGTGGGCGGCGCGTAAGGCGCGCGTGCGCCGCTCGCTGAGCGACATGGCGGACCAATTGCTCCGGCTCTATGCCGAGCGGAAGGCCGCCACTGGGTTTTCCTTCTCCGCGGAAGCGCCGTGGCAGAAAGAATTCGACGACGCTTTTGAGTACGAGGAGACGCCCGACCAGGCCGGCGCCATCCGCGACGTCCAGCGCGACATGGAGCGCCCCCTGCCCATGGACCGCCTGCTGTGCGGCGACGTGGGCTACGGCAAGACCGAGGTTGCCATGCGCGCCGCGTTCAAGGCCGTGGCCGACTCCAAGCAGGTGGCCCTGCTGGCGCCGACGACGGTGCTGGTGTTCCAGCACGAGGAAACCTTCCGCCGCCGCTTCGCCGCGTTTCCCGTGCGCGTGGAGATGCTCAGCCGCTTCCGCACCGCTCGCGAGCAGAAAGAGGTGCTCGCCGGCGTGGAAGCGGGCAAAGTGGACATCGTGATTGGCACGCACCGCCTGCTCTCCCGCGACGTCCGCTTCCACGACCTCGGCTTGCTGATCGTGGATGAGGAGCAGCGCTTCGGCGTGGCCCACAAGGAGCGGCTCAAGGAGCTGCGCAAGGACGTGGACGTGCTGACGCTTTCGGCCACGCCCATTCCGCGCACGCTGCACATGTCGCTGGTGGGCCTGCGGGATATGTCGGTGATCGAAACGCCGCCGAAAGACCGCCTGGCCATCCAAACCGTGGTGGCGCCGTTTCAGGAGTCGCTGATCCAGCGGGCCATCGAAGAGGAGTTGGCGCGCGACGGCCAGGTCTTTTTCGTGCACAACCGCGTCGAGTCCATTCATTCTCTGGCCGTGCTGGTGCAGAAGCTGGTGCCGCGCGCCCGCGTGGTGGTGGGCCACGGCCAGATGAACGAAAAGGAGCTGGAAAGCGTGATGCTGCGGTTCGTGCGCCACGACGCGGACGTGCTCGTCTCCACCACCATCGTCGAAAACGGTCTGGACATCCCCCGGGCCAACACCATTTTGATCCATCGCGCCGATCGCTTTGGGCTTTCCGAGCTCTATCAGCTTCGCGGGCGCGTCGGACGGTCGAACCAGCGCGCCTACGCCTACCTGCTGGTGCCGCCGGAGACCGCGCTGGCCCCGCTGGCGCGGCGGCGCCTGGCGGCGCTGAAGGAGTTCAGCGAGCTGGGGGCGGGCTTCCGCATTGCCGCACTCGACCTCGAGCTGCGCGGCGCCGGCAACCTGCTCGGCCGGCAGCAGCACGGCCACATCAACGCGATCGGCTTCGACCTGTATTGCCAGATGCTCGAGCGCGCCGTGGCCGGCCTGAAGGGCGAGGAGGGCGTGCCCGAGCTGCGCGCCACGCTCAACCTTGGACTGGATATCCGCATCCCACCAGAGTACATCCCCAGCGAGAATTTGCGCTTGCGCACCTACAAGCGCATCGCGGGGATTACCAGCGAGAGCGAGCGCGAAGAGGTGCGTCGAGAACTGGCCGACCGCTTCGGCCCGCCGCCGCCGGCGGTGGGCAACCTGCTCGACTACGCGGCGCTGAAGGCGTTATGCGAGCGGCTGCTGGTGGCTTCGGTGGAGCGCCGTGGCGCCGAGGTGGCCATCAAGTTCCACCCGCAGACGCCGCTTGCGCCCGAGCAAGTGGTGCGCGTGGTGGGAGCGCGCCGCGGCCTGCGGCTGGACCCCAGCGGAGTCCTGTGGATGCAGCTCGAACGCGAGCGCGGGGGCACCACCGAGAGCGTCAGAAACGTATTGCTCCAACTACAACCGTAGGGATAGAATTCAGAAAGCGAGAAAAGCATGAAAACCAGGTGGGCGTTCATACTGCTCGTCTTTGTGTGTTCCCCGTTGGCCGCGCAGAACAAGGGGCGCGTGATCGAAGAGATCGTTGCGCGGGTCAACAACGAAATCATCAGCGCCGCCGACCTGCAGCGCGCGCACAATGCGCTCGAAGACGAGGTTAAACAGGAGTGCCGCAAATGCTCGCCCCAGCAATTGCAGCTCCTGCTGAGCGAGAAGCAGAAGAATCTGCTGCGCGACCTGATTGATCAATCTCTGCTGGTGCAGCGCGCCAAGGATATGGGCATCAGCGTCGAGGCCGACGTGACCAAGCGCCTGGACCAAATCCGCCAGCAGAACAACATCGCCAGCATGGAGGACCTCGAAAAGAAGATCAACGAATCGGGCGTCAGCTTCGAGGACTTCAAGTCCAACATCCGCAATAACCTGCTGACCCAGGAAGTCATCCGCCGCCAGGTAGGGTCGAAGATCATCATCGGCCGCGACGAAGTCCAGAAGTATTACGACGAGCACAAGAGCGAATTCCAGCGGCCCGAGCAGGTGGTCCTGCGCGAAATTTTTGTCAGCACCGAGAAAAAGAATGAGGGCGAGATCGCCGAGTTGGAGAAGAAAGCGCGCAATTTGCTCGAGCGGGTCAAGAAAGGCGAGGATTTCGGCGAGCTGGCCAAGCGCTATTCCGACGGCAGCACGGCGAAAAACGGCGGCGAACTGGGCGTGTTCGAGCGCGGCCAGTTGGCCAAGGACATCGAAGAGGGAGTCTTCAAGCTGAACAAGGGCCAGATGACCGAAGTCATCCGCACGAAAACCGGCTTCCTCATCCTTCAGGTGCAGCAGCGTTACCAGGCGGGGCTGCAACCGGTCGACAAAGTCGAAAACGAAGTGATGAACCGGCTGTACTCAGAGAAGATGGAGCCGGGCCTGCGCAGTTTCTTGACCACCTTGCGGGAGGAGAGCTACGTCCAGGTGAAGGCCGGTTACGTGGACACCGCCGGGGTGACCAGCGCTCCCATCCTGGAAGTGGCGGCCACGCCCGAGGAAGAGAAGAAACCCAAGCGCCACATCCCATTCTTCGGCAAGAAGAAGAAGGGCGGCCGATGAAGACCGCCTACATCGCGGACCTCGAGGCCGATCAAACCATCACCTCCTTTTTCCTCGTTTGCGAGAAGGAAATCCGCGCCACGCGCGAGGGCAAGCCCTTTCTGCGACTGGAATTGGGCGACCGCACCGGCACCATCGAGGCGCGGATGTGGGATAACTTCGAGGAAGCCGCCGGCTCGATTGACCGCGACGACTTCGTCAAGGTGCAGGCCCGCGTCGAGCTCTTTCGCAACAAACCGCAGCTCGCGGTGGACCGCCTTCGCCGGGTAGAAGCCGCCGAGGTGGACCCGGCCGACTACTTCCCGCACACCGCCGAAGACATCGAGCAGCTCTATGCGCAGCTCCGCGAACATGTGGCCTCGGTCGGCAACCCCTGGCTTCGGCGATTGCTGGAAAGCGTGATCGAAGACCCCGCGATCGCTCCGCGGCTGAAGCGCGCGCCCGCCGCGAAGATGATGCACCATGCCTATCTGGGCGGGTTGCTCGAGCACATCGTGAGCCTGTGCGGGCTGTGCCGGGCAGTGGCGTTGCGCTACGCGGAAACGGACGGCGATCTGCTGCTGAGCGGCGCGATCTTGCACGACATCGGCAAAATCCAGGAGCTTTCTTACGAGCGCGCCTTCGCCTACACCACCGAGGGACACCTGCTCGGGCACATCGTCATCGCGCTCGAGCTGCTGACCAAGAAAATGGACGCGCTGGAAGGTTTCCCGCCCGCCCTGAAGACGGTTGTGCAGCACCTGCTGATCAGCCATCACGGCCAATACGCTTTTGGCTCGCCGAAGCTGCCCATGCTGCGCGAAGCAGTGATGCTGCACTATCTGGACGACCTCGACTCCAAGATGGCCGCGATCCGGGCGGTGCTGGCATCGGAGAAGGGCGAGGGCGAATGGACGGGCTGGAGCTCGGCGCTGGAGCGGCGCTTGCTGCGCCTGGACCGCTACCTGCGCGGCGGGGCCGCTGCCGAGGAGTCGCCGGTGCAGCTCTCGCTCGAGCCGCCCGGCGCCCCGCGGCGGGAAAAGTGAACGCGGCTTCCTCGGCGCCGCTCTCCCGAGGGCACGGCCCGCGGAAATCCATCCTAGACCTTGCGCCGCTGGAACTCGACTGCATGAACACACTCTGGCCGCTGGGCCAGGGCACCGTCCGGCAGATCCAGCAGCAACTGGCGCGCTCCCGGCCGCGAGCCTATACCACGATCATGACCATCATGGACCGGCTGGCGCACAAAGGAGTGGTGAGCCGGCACAAGGTGGGCCGGGCTTACGTTTACCGGCCGAACCTTTCGGCCCAGGAAGCGCGCGCGCATGCCCTCGAGCAAGTTGTAGAGGGATTCTTTGAGGGCTCGGCCGATGCGCTGGCGAAGCACATTGCCGGCGGCGCAGGCGTTCGGGCGGGGGGTCGCGCGAGACGCGCGCCGGCTGCCCGGCCAGCGCCGGTGAAGATCCCGTCGAGAGTTGCGGCCTCGGGGGAAACGACTAGCCCTGCGCCGCCGGAGCGTCTGGACGAGAGTTTACTGTAGGCGATTATGCTTAGCGCTGCGCTCACCATCCGCGACGTCAAAATCAGCCCGGCGACGGTGCTGGCGCCCATGGCCGGCGTCACCGACACGGTGTTTCGCCGCGTCATCCGCGGGTTGGGCGGCTGCGGGCTGATCATGACCGAGTTCACCAGCGCCGAGGGCGTGACCCGCAACGCGGCGCGCACGCTGCACTATCTATATTTCGAAGCCGACGAGCGGCCGATCACCGCGCAACTCTTCGGCGCCAGTCCCGAGGTGATGGCCTCGGCCGCGACGTTGGTCGAAGAGCTGGGCTTCGACATCGTGGACATCAACCTTGGCTGCCCGGCCAAGAAAGTGGTGAAGTGCGGCGGCTCAGGCCTGCTGCGCGATTTGAAGCTGCTCGAGCAGGTGCTGCGCGGCGTGCGCGCCGCCGTGCGCATTCCGCTGACCATCAAAATCCGCTCCGGCTGGGACGAAAACAGCATTGTGGCCACCGAAGTGGCGCGCATGGCCGAGCAGGTGGGCGTCGAGGCCATCGCCGTGCACCCGCGCACGCGCGTGCAGGGGTTGAACGGCCGCGCCGACTGGAGCGTGATCCGCGCCGTGAAGCAGGCGGTGCGCCTGCCGGTGATCGGCAATGGCGACATCGCCTCGCCCGAGGATGCCGAGCGCATGATCGCCGAAACCCGCTGCGACGCGGTGATGATCGGCCGCGCCGCGGCCACCAATCCCTGGATCTTCCGCCAGATGGAGCAGTACGCCGCCACGCGCCGCTACGACCTGCCCTCCGACGCCGACCGCTACCGCCTGCTCTCCGGCTACTTCCGCATGCTGGTGGAGGCCGAGATGCCCGACGCCATCGGCAAGATGAAGCAGTTCGCTTGTTGGTTCACCCACGGGGTGAGCAATGGCAGCGAGCTGCGGCGGCAAGTGCACGCGGCGCGCGCGCCGGCCGAGGTGCTGGAGCGCGTAGACGCATTCTTCGCCCCCAGTGTCGCCACGGGAGGAGACCGATGAGCGCCGCCAGGCCAGCGCTCGAGCGCCGCAGCGAGCGGCGCATCGCCGTGCGCCTGCGCTTGCAGGTTCGCGGCGCCGATCGCGACGGCGCACGCTTCGAGGAACATGCCGAGAGCGCAAACCTCTGCCGGGGCGGCGCTGCCTTTGCCACGACGCAGGCGCTCCTGCCCGGCAGCGAGGTCGAAATCACGATCGCGATGCCCAGGCAAGGGCGCGAACCGGGAACCGACTTCGCTACCCGCGGGCACGTTGCCCATGTCGCGCCCGGGCGGGAGAAGGGCATCCGCGTCGTCGGCGTCGCGTTCACCGGTCCACGCTTCCCCCGCGAGTTGCTCTCCGAAACCACCGCTTAGAGCCCGCCCCCCTCCATGAATGATTGTCCTCCTGCGGGCGTCCGCGTTCGCGCACGAGCGCAGAATCACACACTCACCGCGCGCGCCGGGGCATTTCGCGTTTCGGTTTTGGTTAGTTACGTTCGGCGAGAAGCTGCTTGTAGGCCTCGCGCTTGGCCAAGCCGCGCTCCCGCGCCGCTTGCTTGAGGGCGGCCTTGTGGTCCATTTTCCCCTCCTGCATGATCTGCTCGACGCGCGCAGCGAGGGGGAGATCGGTAGGGGCGGGTTGCGGCTCGCTGCCGCCGCCGATCAGCAGGGTCATCTCGCCCCGCGGGGGTTTGCGGCGGACGCGCTCGAGCAGTTCGGGCAGGTGGCCGCGAAGGAATTCTTCGTGGCGCTTGGTCACTTCGCGAGCGATAACGGCGGGGCGCGCGCCCAGGATGGAGGCGGCGTCCTTCAGCGTATCCTCGAGCCGGTGCGGCGCCTCGTAGAGCACCAACGTGCGCGGCTGCGAGGCCAGTTGGGCGAGCGCCTTGCGGCGTTCGCCGGCGCGCGAGGGCAAGAAACCGACAAACAGGAACTCCTCGGTGGGCATTCCCGAGGCCGCCAGCGCCGCAACCAGCGCGGAAGGGCCGGGAATCGGCACCACCGGGATGCGATGCCGGAGGCAGAGAGCCACCAGCCGATGCCCCGGGTCGGAGATCACCGGCATGCCCGCATCGCTCACCAGCGCCGCTCGCGCCCCCTGCTCCATTTCGATCACCAGTTCCGGCGCGCGCGTCATTTCGTTGTGCTCGTGATAGCTGACCAGGCGCTTGCGGAGGCCATAGTGGCCGAGCAGCTTTTGCGCCTGCCGCGTGTCTTCGCAGGCCACCAGATCGGCCTCTTTCAGCACGCGCAGCGCGCGCAAGGTGATGTCCTCGAGGTTGCCGATCGGCGTGGCCACCAGGTAGAGGCAGCCGACTTCGGCCAGGTTGGAGGCAAGAGCGCTCATCGGAGGACTGTTTGGAACACCGGAAGGGGCCGTGTTCCCGCATACTGTATCACCCGTGCTAAGATTTTGTGCGCGGATTCTGCGGTTCGCGGAGCCTGAAGGTGCCGCTGTACGAATACAAGTGCCGGAAGTGTGGCCACCGCTTCGAGAAGATCGAAAGGGTCGCGGGGCCGCACCGCAAGAAGTGTCCGGAGTGCGGAGGGCGTGTCGAGCGCCTGGCCGCAGCGCCGGCCATTCAGTTCAAAGGCTCCGGCTGGTACATCACCGATTACGCCCGCAAGGGCTCTTCGGCCGGCGAGTCCAAGGACGGCGACTCCGCCAAGAGCGATAAATCCGCCAAAGAATCGAAGGACGCCGCCCCCGCCAAGGAAACCAAAGAGACCAAGGAAATCAAGAAAGCGCAGAAGGAAAAATAGCCGCCCACACTCTGTCCCCAAGTCTGAAAGCATTCCCGTCTACCAGCGCCCCTTGCCCGGTTTCAATTCTGGGGCCACCGAAAGCAGCCTAAGAATCTCAGCCTGGCAATTGTTGAGGTTGAGATCCTTCGCCCGCCGTTAATGGTGAGCCATTTTAGGGTGCGCTATGGCGGGCTGAGGATGACACCTCTGGCACAGCGGCGGGTGGAAGAGATTCTTTCCAGGAGCTTGTTGAAATATTCCCCAGGGGGTCATTCTGAGGAGCCCGCGGCGGCGGGCGACGAAGAATCCCTCTTTTCTTTCGCTTTTCGTGCAAGAGAGATTCTTCGGGCCGATCAAGAGCATCGGCCCTCAGAATGACGAGCAACGCCACTATTGCGACAGGCGGCTAAAGTTTCAAGCGGCGCAGGTAGGCGCGGAAGTCGTTGCCAAGCTCAGGATTCTTCAGTGCTATTTCGACGGTGGCCTTCAGGAAGCCGAGTTTATCTCCCGCGTCGTAGGAAGTGCCCTCATAGATGTACGCCCAGAGTCCCTTCTCGCGCGCCAGCAAGCGCAGCGCATCGGTGAGCTGGATTTCGCCGTCGTTGCCCGGCGGAGTGCGCGCGAGGCAATCCAAAGCCTCGGGTGGCAAAACGTACCGCCCGGTGATGCCGAGGTTCGACGGCGCCTCGCCCGGCTTGGGCTTCTCCACCAGATTGCGGATGCGCAGCAGGCGCGAACCCCAGCGCGCCTGCTCGGCCGGCTCGCCCTCCACCACGCCGTAAAGATGGATGTTTTCCTGCGGCACCTGCTCGACGGCGATGGCGCCGAGGCCGGTGGCCTCGTAAACCTCCATCAGTTGCCGAGTGGCCGGGCGAGCGCCGGGGATGATGACGTCGCCGAGCAGCACCGCAAAGGGCTCATCTCCCACCAGCTCGCGGGCGGAGAGCACCGCGTGGCCCAGCCCCAGCGGCTCTTTCTGCCGCGTATAGCTGAAGTGCACCATGTTGCTGATGCGGCGCACCAGCTCCGCCTGCTCCGGCTTGCCTTTTTCCTCCAGGAAACGCTCCAGCTCGGGCGCCGAATCGAAGTGGTCCTCGATGGCATTTTTGCCGCGGCCGGTGACGATGATGATGTTCTCGATGCCCGAGGCCACGCATTCCTCGACCACGTACTGGATCAGCGGCTTGTCCACCACCGGCAGCATCTCTTTGGGCTGCGCCTTGGTGGCCGGGAGGAAGCGCGTCCCCAGACCCGCCGCGGGCAGCACCGCTTTGCGCACGCGTTTGAGTTTCGTGGTCATCTGCCGATGCGTTGATTCCCCCTGCTGCCGCGCCGAGCCTTCGCCCGGCATACCTCTTTTTCCTGCACGATATGCGGCCTCGCCATGGCTGTCAATGCGCCAGCGCCTCGAGCCGCGGAGAGATGCGAATCCTCCTGAGCGCACTCTGCACCTCGGTGGAGGTCATCCATCCGCGCTCGGTCAGGAATCGGATTCGAGGATTGAAGCGGGTCAGGTCGAAGTAGGCATTGAGGACGAGTATTTTCTTCCTTGCCGGTTTCCAAACCTGTTGCGGAGGGCCGCCAATCCATTTCCGCACCGAGGATTGGGAGAACCCGCTCGGGCAGAACTTCAGCGTGTCGGTCAAGACCCAGACCGGCGCGCCCGCGCGAAGGGCAAGTTGAACGAGGGCGCGCGTGCCCAGCTTGTTGAGGAAACCTGTTCGAAGAATTGCGTCGGCGCCCAGGACGAGTGGCTGCGATGTGGCTGCCACCCGGCTGAAAAGGGAGGCGTCCGTCTGAAGGCAAACCAGAACGCCGGCGCGGGCGAGGCGGTCGGCCAGGGCCCTGCCTTCATAGCTCGGGCGGGCCTCGGAACAGTGGACACGCTCGAGAAGGGATCGAGAACGGACGAGTGCTCGGAGGACGGTCGAGCTGTAGGAATAGGTAGCCACTTCGTCGTACCGGCCATGTCGCAGGGCGCGTTCGAACAACCGGGCGATGCGGCTCGCGTCGGTCTGTAACAGGTTTCGGAAGCGAGGCGCAGACCTGGCCAGAAATCGAGCGGGACTCGGCGAGTCCGCGGCCAGCGCGACTTCGTTGGCCAGTCGCAACAGCGGCGCCATGGAAGGCTGCGCGCGCAGCAGCGCGCGGGCGGTGTCGAGCAACTCCGCTTGGGTGAACTCGCGCCGGCGGCGGAGCCAGCCCTGCAAGGCGATGACGCCGCGGAGGGCAAGCTGGGCGGCGCCGGAGCGACGATCGCGGGCGATGGCGTCCAGCTCGCGGCGCAGCAGGCCATCCATGCGCGTATGCTAACATAGCGATTTGGTGAGGAAGGGAAGCACCGCGCGCAGGGGCGCCCGTCCTCGCGGGACGCCATGACCACGCGTATCCTGGGCATCGAATCTTCTTGCGATGAGACCGCCGCGGCGGTGGTCGCGGACGGCTGTGAGGTGCTATCCAACGTCGTCGCGTCGCAGGTGGACATCCACCGCAAATACGGCGGCGTCGTGCCGGAGCTTGCCTCGCGGGAGCACCTGCGGCGGATCGTGCCGGTGGTCCGCGAAGCGCTGGAGCAGGCGGGCGTCCCGCTGGCGGACCTGGACGCCATCGGCGTCACGCAGGGGCCCGGGCTGATCGGTTCGCTGCTGGTGGGCCTCACCTACGGCAAAGTGCTGGCCATGTCGCTCGGAAAACCCCTGGTGCCGGTGAATCACCTCGAGGGCCACATCCACGCCGTGCTGCTCGAAGCCCGTGCAGCCGACCGCAAGCCCGAGTTGCCGGCAATCTGCCTGGTCGTCTCCGGCGGCCACACGGTGCTCTACGAGCTCGAGTCGCCAGAGGGGAACGGCAGCGTGCGCGCGCCGCGCTTCCGCTACCGGCGCATCGGCCAGACCCGCGACGACGCCGCCGGAGAAGCCTACGACAAAGTGGCCAAGCTGCTCGCGCTGGGCTATCCGGGCGGTCCGGTGATTGACGCCCTGGCCGAGCACGGCGACGCCGACGCTGTCCGCTTTGGCGGCACGAAAATGAAGGGCAATGCGTACGACTTCAGCTTCAGCGGGATCAAAACGGCGGTGCTGTACCACGTGCGCGCGCACCCCGAGCTGCAGGCCGAGGCGGAAGCCCGCCGGGAGGCGCTGGCCAAGGGCGCGCGCAAGGCCGATCAACTCCGCCCGCTGTGCAGCGGGCAGACGCTCGACCTGCTGGCGAGCTTCCAGAAGACCGTGGTGTGCGATTTGGTGAGCCGCACGCTCGATGCCGCCGAGCAATCCGGGGCGCGCACGGTGTTGGTTTCGGGCGGCGTGGCCGCCAATCGGCAACTCCGCCAAACGTTTGAAGAGGAGGCCCGGCTGCGCGGCGCGGTGGTTTTCTTTCCCAGCCGGCAGCTTTCCACCGACAATGCCGCCATGATCGCCGCGGCGGCTTACCCGAAGTTTCTCGCCGGCGAGTGCGCCGACTCCCAGCTCAACGCCGAAGCCAACCTGCCGCTCGGTTAGGGTGTCGCTGGTTTCCAGACACTTTCGACTCTTCACTTCCGACTTCTCCTGCGGGGCCGCGTTCCGGATGCCGGTGTGGTCCCCAGATCGTTTGCCGCCGTTGCCTTGCTCCACTTGATTGCCGCGGACTGGTATAAAATCGCGCCGCCGCATGCGCATCGCGATTGATACCGGCGGAACGTTCACCGATTGCGTTTTCCTGCGCGACGGAGTCGTTGAAATCCTGAAGGTGCCGTCCACGCCGCGGCGGCCAGCGGAAGCTATCGGCCAGGCCCTTGAGAGAATCTTCGCGGGGGCGGAGCCGCGGCGATTCCGGGCTGCGCGCGTGCGGTCGAAAAAAGAGCACGCCCGGGCAAATGAGGACGCGCTCGATTTGACATGCGGCACGACGGTGGGCACGAACGCACTGCTGGAGCGCCGCGGTGGGCGCGTCGCCCTGGTGACCACGGCCGGCTTCGAAGATGTGCTGGAGATCGGCCGGCAGGCCCGGCCGCGGCTGTACGATTTCTTCGTGGAGAAGCCCGCGCCGCTGGTGCCTCGCCAGCGGCGATACGGCCTGCGGGAGCGGATCGCGGCGGACGGCCGGGCCATCCTGCCGTTGACGCGGGCGGAAATCCGGCGCGTGCTCGGAAAACTCGAGCGCAGCGGGGCGCGCTCGGTGGCCGTGTGCCTGCTGTTCTCGTTCGCCAACTCGACCCACGAACGCGCGGTGGCCCGGGCGCTGCGCGCCCGCGGGTTCGCGGTGTGCGTCTCGCACGAAATTCTGCCCGAGTTTCGCGAGTACGAGCGCACGGCGACAACCGTTGTGAACGCCTATGTGGTGCCGGTGATGAGCCGGTATCTTGCCGCGATTGCGGGCCACGCCGCGCGCGCGGTCGGCGGGCGTTCCGGGAGACGCGCGCGAGTGCGCGTCATGCAATCGAGCGGCGGGATCATCTCCGCGGCGGTAGCGTCGCGCGAGCCCGTGCGCACGATTCTCTCCGGCCCCGCCGGAGGAGTGCTCGGCGCGCAATACGTCGCCGAGCGAGCGGGGTACGACCGCATCATCACGTTCGACATGGGCGGCACTTCCACCGACGTGGCGTTGGTGGAAGGAGGCATGCGCGTCACCAACGAGTCGCAAGTGGCCGAGTTGCCGGTGGCCGTGCCCATGCTCGATATCCACACCGTCGGCGCGGGCGGAGGCTCGTTGGCGCGGTTTGACCGCGCCGGGGCGCTGCGCGTCGGCCCGGAGAGCGCCGGCGCGGAACCCGGGCCGATCTGTTACGGGCGCGGCGAGCAGTCCACGGTCACCGATGCGCATCTCGTGCTCGGACGCATCGCCGCCGACGGCTTTCTCGGCGGCGAATTCCGCCTGGACGAGCGCCGCGCCCGCCGATGGATGGAACGTGGTCGCGGCCCGATGCGTTCGGTGGAGAGCTTTGCGCAGGGCATCCTCGACGTAGCCAACGCGGTCATGGAGAAGGCCATCCGCGTGATCTCCGTCGAGCGCGGCTACGATCCTGGCGATTACACGCTGGTGGCCTTCGGCGGCGCCGGCGGGCTGCACGCTTGCGAGCTGGCCGCGGCGCTGGAGATGCCGCGCGTGCTGCTGCCCAGGTTCCCCGGAGGCCTCTCGGCGCTGGGCATCCTACGGGCCGACGTGGTCAAGGATTTCTCGCAGACCGTGCGCCTGGGCGTCTCGAGCGTCGTGGCGATGCGGCCGGAGCTCGAGCGCGCCTTCCGGCGCATCGAGCGGCGGGGCGCCGGCGAAATGCGCGCCGAGGGCTTCGCGCCGCAACAAATCCGCATCGAGCGCTGGCTGGACATGCGCTACGTCGGCCAGGCGTACGAGTTGAACGTGCCCGCCGCGGGCGACTTCGTGCGCGCATTTCATCGCGCGCACGAGCGCCGCTACGGCTACGCTGACCCGCTGCGGCCGACCGAGGTGGTCAACCTGCGGGCGAGGTTGGTGGGGGCCACGCCGAAGCCGGAGCTGCCGAGGCAGCGGCGCGGCAGGGCAAGCGCCGCACAGGAGATCGCCGGCCGGCGGCGCACGGTTTTCGCCGGAGACGCGCGGGCAACCCCGGTCTATGACCGCGCCCGGCTGCGCGCCGGCCAGCGCTTCTCGGGCCTGGCCATTGTCACCGAGTACAGCGCGACGACGGTGGTGCCGCCCGGCTGGCGCGCTGCGGTGGACGTCTTTGGGAACCTTGTTCTGACGCGCTCGCGCTGAACGAGCGGGCGCGTCCGGCGGAGGTCCCGAGCTCGCCGGGACCGAGGCGTTGCTTGGCGAAGAGGGATTCTTCGGCCGCCTGCGGCGGACTCAGAATGACCGGAGCGAGAACGCGGACAGGGAGAGTGACTGCAAAAATGCGAAGAAGGTTTGACCCCACGCGCCTGGAAATCTTCAAGAACCTGTTCCACTCGGTGGCCGAGGAAATGGGCGCGGCGCTGCGCCGGGCGGCGTTCTCGCCGAACATCAAGGAACGCCGGGACTATTCCTGCGCCGTCTTCGACGCCGCCGGCGAGGTGCTGGCTATGGGCGACCACATGCCCGTGCATCTGGGCTCCATGCCCATGTCGGTGGCGGCGGCGATTGCAGCGCTGCGGCTGGCCCCGGGTGACATCGCCCTGCTGAACGATCCCTATGCAGGCGGCACGCACCTGCCTGACCTGACCATGGTCATGCCCGTGTATCTGGGGATAGATCGCGCGCCGATGTTCTACATCGCCAACCGCGCGCATCACGCCGACGTGGGCGGGGCGCAGGCGGGTTCGATGGGGCTGGCGCAGGAGGTTTTCCAGGAGGGCCTGCGCATCCCTCCGGTGAAGATCTACCAGCGCGGGCGCGTGGTGGGGGATATCCTGGCGCTGATTTTGAGCAACGTGCGCACGGCGCGCGAGCGCGAGGGCGACTTGACGGCGCAGATTGCCGCGTGCCGCATCGGCGAGCGCCGGCTGGGCGAGCTGGTGGCCAAGTACGGCCGCGGCGAGGTCTCGCGCTATGCCCGCCACCTTCTGGACTACTCCGCGGCGATGATGCGCGCCGCGCTGCGGCGCATCCCGGCGGGAACTTACCGCGGCCAGGACTTCCTGGACGATGACGGCATCTCGCACGACCCGCTGCGGATTGTGACCACCATCCGCGTCCGCGGCGGCCGGGCGGAGGTGGACTTCGCCGGTTGCTCACCGCAGTGCGCCGGGAGCGTCAATGGCGTCGCGGCGATCGCCTATTCGGCGGTATTCTACGTTTTTCGCTGCCTGCTGGACGAGCAAGTGCCGGCCACCTCGGGTCTGATGCGGCCGATCCGCGTCCTTGCGCCCGCCGGCAGCGTGGTGAACGCGCGCCCACCCGCGGCGGTGGCGGGCGGCAATGTGGAGACTTCGCAGCGCATCGTGGACACGCTGCTGCGCGCCCTGGCGCAGGCGATCCCCGCACGCATCCCCGCCGCCAGCCAGGGCACGATGAACAACCTCACCTTCGGCGGCAGCGATCCCCGCCAGGATGGAGCGCCCTTCGCCTACTACGAGACGATTGCCGGGGGCATGGGCGCGCGTCCGGGCAAGGACGGCTTGAGCGGCATCCACACGCACATGACCAACTCGCTCAATACGCCCGCCGAGGTGCTCGAGCACTCCTACCCGGTGCGCGTGCGACGCTACGCGCTGCGTCGCGGCTCGGAAGGACGCGGCGCCTACCGTGGCGGCGCGGGAATCGTGCGCGAGATCGAGCTGCTCACGCGCGCTCAGGTGGGATTGCTCTGCGACCGGCGAAAATTCGCGCCGTACGGCTTGGCGGGCGGGGGCCCCGGCGCGAAGGGAAAGAACCAGCTTATCCTCGGCGGTCGCACGCGGCCGCTTGCTTCCAAGTGCAGCTTCTACGCTCCGGCGGGCGCCGTGGTGCGCATTGAGACGCCGGGCGGAGGGGGCTGGGGAAGGGAACGGGGGAGAAGGCAAAAGGGAAAAGGAAAAAAGGAAGCGAAGAGGGGGAAAAGAGAATAGCTAAGCGCGATGAGAAAAAAGAAAAGACGATCGCCCGCAGGGGCAGCGCGCCTGGCGCTATTCCATTTTTTCCACGGCCGGAGGCATGTGCAAGCGAGCCTTGGCCAGGGATCTAACCAGCACGTCCTCGATGTTCTGCTGCGAGGTGTTGCGCGCGGTGGCCAGCTCGCTCACCAGCAGGAACTTGGCGCGATCGAGCATCTTTTTCTCGCGGAAGGAAAGCGGCTTGCTGCGGCTGAGCGCGACCAGGCTCTTGAGCACCGCGGCGACTTCGATCAGCGCCCCGGTGCGCATGCGTTCGGAATTTTCCTTGAAGCGGTGCTTCCAGTCATGGTGCGAGTTGAATTTGCCCTTCTCGATGTAGCTTAAGACCTTGGTGGTTTCACCCGAGCGGATCACCGGACGCAGTCCGACAGCGATGGCGTTGGTTTGCGGCACCATCACCTTCAGCCCGCTGGAGAAGATGCGCAGCATGTAATACTTTTCCGTCCTGCCGTTCAGCATTCCGTAGCTGATTTGCTCGATGATCCCGACACCGTGGTTTGGATACACTACTTTGTCGCCGATGTGGAAATCCATTTGGAATGCCCCCCCGAACTGCACACTGTTCATTTTAGGAGCATGGCCCGGCGCGAGTCAAGATATTCCTCATCAAATCAGCCAGTTAAGCGGAATTTGCTGTTGCGATTGGTATGCGAATTGCTCTTAAAATTGGGCCCGCCGGTTGCCCTCACGCTGAAGTTTGCCCACCGAAATGAGCTAGAATTGCCCGATATGCTCATCCTGGCCCTGGACACCAGCACGCAGGCGGGGAGCTTGGCGGTCCTGCGTGACACCCGCGTGGTCGGCGAGGTCTCCACCTGGGTGGACGAGACGTACTCCTCCCGGATGTTTCGCCACCTGGAGTTTCTCCTGCACGAGCTGCACATAGAGCTGGCACAGGTGGACCTTTATGCCGTGGCCGCAGGGCCCGGCTCGTTCACCGGCTTGCGTGTGGGCCTCACGGCGGTAAAAGGTTGGGCCGAGGTGTACCGCAAGCCTATCGCTGCGGTCAGCGCGCTGGAAGCTGTGGCGGCGCAGGCCCAGGCGCAGGAGCCGCTGCTGGTCCCCGTGATCGATGCGCGGCGCGGGCAGGTCTATGCCGGGTTGTACGAACGGCGTGAACAGGGGCTCGCGCGGCGCGGAGAAGAAGTGGTAATGACGCCCGCGGAGTTTCTCGAGCGGCTGGGCAGCCAGGCAGGCGCCGCGGGGTTGGCCTTCGTCTCGCCCACGCCCGAAGTCCTCTCCACGCACCTTGCGGCATCGGTTTTTCGCGGGCGGCCGGTTGAGGCGGTCTCTACCGTGCTGGCTCCGGTAATCGGCCGGCTGGGCCATGCCCGCGCGCAACGCGGCGAGCTGCTGGACGCGCTCACGCTGGACGCCAACTACGTGCGCCGCTCTGACGCCGAGCTGCTCTGGAAGGGGCCGTGATGCGGGCGACCGGTGCGGACACGGCATGGCTGGTGCGGCCGATGGCGGCAGGCGATTTGGCCGCGGCATGCGCCCTGGCGCAGCGTGTCGCGGAAGCGGCGGGCTGGTCGCCGGGCGATTACGAGCGCGCCGTGCGCGGCGATTGGGACGCCTGGGTGGCTGTCCGCGAGTCTCCGCCGGGCAGCCATCTGCTGGGGTTTTTGATTGCCCGGCGCATGGCCGACGAAATGGAGATTCTGAATCTCGCCGTGGCGCCGACGCACCGCCGCCGCGGGGTGGGGCGCCGTTTGCTCGAGGCGGCAGTGGATTTGGGCCGGGCCCGCGACGCGAAGCAGGTCTTTCTCGAGGTTCGGGTGTCGAACGCCGCGGCAATCGCCTTTTACCAGCGGCAGGGCTTCGTGCGCAGCGCTCGCCGGCCGCACTATTATGCCCAGCCGGCCGAAGATGCCTGGGTACTTTCACGAAACCTTGACGCTCGTCCGGTGGGAAAGCACTTGGCGCGCGCCCTGCGAACGTGTTAGGTTTTACCCGCCATGTGACATCCCACTCCATGCAGGAGGGAACTGATGCTCATCTCGCCCCGGGATATCCGCGAACACCTGATGGCCAGCGATACGCAGTTCCAACAGCTCGCCCAAGAGCATTCCCGGTACGAAGACCAGCTCAAGCAACTCTCTGAAACGCCTTACCTCAGTTCGGAAGACATCCTCCGGCAGACCACACTGAAAAAACTGAAATTGAGCGTCAAAGACCAGATGGAGCAATTGATCGCCCGGCATGGACAGAACAATTTCCGCCGCTGACTCCGGAGCCTGCGCGAGCGATGCGCTGCGGCATTGTGTCGTAGAATAAGGGTGTGCGCGCAGGGGTTGGCGCGCTGCTTCCCCGATGCTCAAGGAAGGCTACCAATTCGCAGCCCCGCCGCTCGTGCTGGGCACTGCGGCGCTGCTCGGCGGCTGGGGCTGGGCGGGCGCGATTCTTCTTTGCCTGGCGGCGTTTGTCCTGTATTTTTTCCGCGACCCGGAGCGCGCCGCTCCGGCCGACCCGGCGGCGATTGTATCCCCGGCGGACGGGCGCGTGATGGAGGTGGTGGAAGAGGCCATGGGCGCGCGCGCGGGCCGGCGGATCAGCATTTTTCTGGCCATCTGGGACGTGCACGTGAACCGCGCCCCGCGGGCCGGCCGCATCTCGAAAGTGGAGTATCGCCCGGGGCGATTTTTCGCCGCCATGTGCTCACGCGCCTCGGCGGAAAATGAGCAGAACGTGATCCATCTGTCGACCGAGCGCGGCGAGATCGTCTTCAAACAGATTGCCGGGTGGATTGCGCGGCGCGTGCTTTGCTGGAAAGCCGAAGGCGATTTCGTAGCTGCGGGCGAGCGCGTGGGCCTGATCCGCTTTGGCTCGCGGGTGGACCTGTGGCTTCCCGCGGAGGCGGAAATCCTGGTCCGGCCGGGCGAGCACGTCGCCGGCGGATTGAGTATCCTGGCGCGTTGGCCATGAGCGATTTTCCTCAGCCCGAGCAAGCTGACTTGCGCTGGCAGAAACCCCGCAACCACCGGCTGCGACGCGGAATTTATCTGGTCCCGAGCTTCCTCACCGCCGCCAACATGCTCTGCGGCTTCTACGCCGTCCTGGCCACGTTGAGCGGCGACGTCACGGACCTCGACAACGCCGCCCGCGCCATCGGCGTTGCCGTGCTGTTTGATTCCGCCGACGGCTGGGTGGCCCGCGCCACCGGCACCAACTCGGAATTCGGCAAACAGTTCGATTCGCTGGCCGACGTCATCAGCTTTGGCGTGGCGCCGGCGTTTCTTGCCTTTGCCTGGGGCGTACGCGGGATCCTGTCCAGCGGCTCGGGGCCCGCGCGGCACGTCTATCAACTTGGCTGGCTGGTGAGCTTTGCGTTTGTGATCTGCTGCGCCTGGCGGCTGGCGCGGTTCAACGTGCACGGCATGGCGCCCGGCGGGTCGCGCTACTTTATCGGCATGCCCACGCCCGCAGCGGCGGGAATGGTTGCGGCGATGGTGCATGCCTGGAAAACGCCGCTGGACGACTGGCGCTGGTCGCTGGCCTGGCTGGCGCTGGTGACCGGACTGGCGACCCTGATGACCAGCACGGTGCGTCACTACAGCTTCAAGGATATCCCCTGGACGCGCCGCCAGCCTTCGCTGGCCATTGTGCTGGTGGCCCTGTTGGCCGCGGCCATTTTCCGGTATTCCGAGGACGTCTTGCTGCTGCTCGCCAGCACCTACGCGCTCTCGGGCCTCACGCTGCACATCGTGCGCGCGGTGCGGCACCGCCAGGTCTCGCGCCTCGCCTGAACCATGTCGAGGGAAATTCATCTCTCCTTCGCGGAGAAGCTCCTTGCCCGGTGAACCCCGCAACCCGAACCGCAGAGACACGGAGCCCGCAGAAAAGGCCAGCTATCTTGTTCTCCTGCATCTTCGCTGCGTCTTTGTACTTTTCTTCCTTCTTTCCATGATCCTAATCGGCTGCGGGTACCGCGTCGCTGGGCGAAACAACCGCCTGCCGGTCACCCTGCACACGATTGCCGTGCCCGCAATCGAAAACCACACCTCGCGTTACCGGGTGGAACAGCGACTCACCGAAGCGCTCGTGCACGAGCTGTTGGCGCGCACCTCCTACCGCGTGGTCGCCGACCCCGCCGGGGCGGACGCCGTGCTGCGCGGCCAAATCACCGGGCTGGAAACCAGCGCGCTGCTGTTTGACCCCGCCACCGGCCGCGCCACCACGTTGCTGGTTACCGTGCGCCTGGCCGTGAGCCTGGAAGAGCGGGAGACGAAGAAGTTGCTCTACCGCAACGACAATTTCCTGTTCCGCGAGCAGTACGAGGTCTCCACCGACATCCCCAGCTTCTTCGAGGAACTGGGCCCCGCGCTGGACCGCCTGGCGCGCGATTTCGCCGCCCGGCTGGTGGCCGCGCTGCTGGAGAATTTCTGATGCCGGCGCCGTATTCGCCCGACCGCTTCCTCGAGCGGCTCGCCCAAGGCAAGTCCCTGTCGGGAATTCTTCTTCTCGGCAGCGAGGTCTACTTGCGGGATGAGTGCCGGGCCAGGCTGGTGGAATCGTTCGTGCCCGAAGAGGCGCGCGCGTGGGGCGTTTCCCGCTTTTCCGCGGCGGAGGACTCGCTCGATCGCGTCCTCGGCCAGGCGCAAACGCTGCCCATGCTCGCGCCGCGGCAGGTGGTCTTTCTGGGCGATGTGGAAGCGCTCGAGGCGCTGGCGGAGAAAGCCCGCGAAGAGGCCGTCGAGCGCCTGGCCGCGTATCTCGACAACCCTGCGCCGTTCACCGTGCTGGTACTGGAAGCCGCGGCGCTCGATAAGCGCATGACGCTTTACAAGACGCTCAGCGAAAAGGCGCTCGTCGTGGCCGTGGAGCTGGACGCCAGGCCCGAAGAGCGGCCCGCCGCCGCGGCGCGGCTCGCGCTGGAGATGGCGCGGGAGATGGGCGTCGAGCTCGCCGGCGATGCCGCCGAAGAGCTCGCCGACATTCTCGATGCCAACTTGGCGCAGATCCGCAATGAGCTCGACAAATTGGCCACCTACGCCGGCGAGCGTCGCCGCATCACGCGCGCCGACGTGGAGGCCCTGGTGCTCTCCGCCAAGCGGTATACCGTTTGGCAGCTTGCCGAGATGCTGGCCGGGCGCGAGCGGCCACGCGCGCTCGAGTTCCTGGATAGCCTGTTGCGCGAAGGCGAGCAGCCCGCCGGGCTGGTTGGCGCCATGGCCTGGATGTACCGCAAACTGATCGAGGCGCAAGAGCTCTCCGCGAATCTTTCCCGCTGGCAGGCAGCGCAGCATCTGGGCATGCGCCCGGAGACAGCCCAGATTGCGCTGCAGCAAGCGCAAAAGATTCCCCGGCCGCAGCTTCTCGCAGGCCTTGCGGCGCTCTATGAGGCCGATAGCCAACTGAAATCCGGCGTGGCGGACCCGCGTGCCGTGATGGAGTTCCTGGTCGTCCGCCTGACCGCCGCTCCCGCCGCCAAATCCGCATAGGGTGAAAGGGCGGGGCATCAAGCCCGCCACACAACACACCGATTTGGGGAAAAGCTCGCTGAGCCGGCCGGAGGCCGGCGCTACAGCGGCCCTCGAGGTCCTGAGCGGAACGCGGGCGGCGGGGCGGAGTCGCCTAGCAATTTGTTGAAAAAGTGTCTTTATTTGTCATTCTGAGCGAAGCGAAGAATCTCTCTGGTGCGAAAAGCCAAAGAAAAGAGGGATTCTTCGTCGCCCGCAGCGGTCCGGTTTGCGGCCCCGACTGGTCGGGGCCACCGGACTCCAGAGACCGGAGCGGGCTCCTCAGAATGACCCCTGAGGGAATTTGTCAATAAAGCGCTAGGCGCTCTTGGGGGCGCGCAGGGCGTTGTAGGCCAGCGCGAGGCGAGATTTGTACCGGTTGGCGGTATTCTCGTGCAGCACGCCCTTGCCGATGGCCTTGTCGATGGCCGCAAGCGTGGAGGAGAGCAGATTCTTGGCGGCCGCGGCGTCCCCCGAGCTGATGGCCGCACGCAAGCGCTTGATCATCGTGCGCACGCGGGTCTGATTGGAGCGGTTTACCGCCGCCCGGATCACCGCCTGACGGGCACGCTTCAACACCGACTTCTTGCGTTTCTTGACCTTGGTGGGCGTTCCCTGGGCCATACAATGCTCCTGTTGGAGTGAAAACGAATCGTCTACGGTAGCCGAGGCACCTTGCTTTGTCAACGCGCGGCGCGCGCGGCGGGAGTGAACTGCGGCGCGGTTTGACTTGCCCCGCGGCGCGCCCTAAGATGGGCCGTGCCACTCCCCATGCTTCCCTCCCATGATTGATCGAATGCGGCAGTCCTGCGGGCGGCCGGCGAGACGCAAGGTCTGGTTTTCGGCCAGCGTTCTCGCGGCGCTGCTGCTGGTGTTGTTACCGCTCGGCGCGCCAGCGGAGAAAATCGAGCAACTCAAGCCGCAGGGCTACGTCAACGACTTCGCCGGCGTGCTCGACGCCGGGGCGCGCGCGCAGCTCACCGCGCTGTGCGCCGAGGTGGACCAGAAAGCGCACGCGCAGATCGCCGTGGTGACCGTCGCTTCGCTCGAGGGCCTGCCGGCGCAGGAGTTTGGCAACCGCCTTTTCAAGCAATGGGGCGTCGGCTATAAGCCGGGCGACCGCGGCGTGCTCATCCTGCTTGCTCCCCGGGACCGAAAATATTGGGCGGAAGTAGGCTATGGGCTCGAGCCCATCCTTCCGGACGGCAAGGTGGGCGGCTTCTGGCGGGAAGTTGTGCCGCAGCTCCGGCAGAGCGATTTCAGCGGCGCGCTGACCCAGTTCACCTCCCGCGTCGCCGAAGTGATCGCCAAGGATCGCGGAGTGACACTGGGCAGCCGCGTGGCGTCGCGGCCCCGGAGGTCCGATCGACCGCCCCGGGCGATCATCGGCTTCATCCTGTTCTTCATCGTTGCCCTCCTCTTGAGCGGTTTCTTGTCTTTCCTGCGAGCCTTCATGGGGGGCGGAAAGTCCAAGGGCCGCCGCGGCGGTTTGCTCGGCTGGTGGCTGCTCGGCAGCGGCATGGGCGGCGGGGGTGGTTGGGGCGGTGGCGGCTTCGGGGGAGGCGGCGGAGGATTTGGCGGCTTTGGCGGCGGCGCGTCCGGCGGAGGCGGCGCCGGCGGAAGTTGGTGAGCGCAGAGCGGAGTGATCGAAATGGAAAAAGATCTGAGCGAGCTGGTTGAAAAACTGAAACAGGCGGCCGGAGGTAACCTGAAGTCGGTGGTGCTGTACGGTTCGGCGGCGGCGGGGGAATTTCAGCCCAAGCATTCCGACCTGAACGTGATATGCGTGCTCGGCCGGCTGGACGCGGCGGAACTGGCCAAACTCAACCCCGCCTCGGCGTGGTGGGCGCGCAAGGGACATCCCGCGCCCTTGGTGTTCACGCTGGAAGAGCTTCGCCGCTCCGCCGACGTCTTCGCCATCGAGTTGCTGGACATCCAGGCCAGCCGGCGGGTGCTCGACGGCGAGGATGTGTTCGCCAGGCTCGAAGTGCCCATGAGCCTGCACCGCGAGCAGGTGGAACGCGAGCTGCGCACGAATTTAATCCGCTTGCGCCAGGGCACTCTGGCCGCGCCGCGGAGCGACGCCAATCTCGAACGGTTGATGACCGCATCGGTGTCGACATTTTTGGCGCTGTTTCGCCACGCGCTGCTGGCGTTAGGCGAGCAGCCGCCGCAGGCCAAGCGGGCGGTGCTGGACCGCCTGGCGGCACTGCTGGGCTTCGACGCCTCCGGCTTTCACGCCGTGCTGGAGGCGCGCGAGGGCAAACGGCCGCTGCGCTCGGGCGACGTCGCGGCAACGTTCGCGTCCTATCTCGCCGGAGTCACCCACGTCACCGAGGAAGTGGACCGGCGCCTGGCCCGGCCCGGGTAGGGGCGGGTCCGCCCGAGGACTTGCCCGGGTTGAAACAGCGGCCTGACGGACTGCGTATACTGGAGTAGGACGAGGAGGAAGCGAATGAAGAACCTGCTGGTGGTGGTCGTTGTGCTGGTGCTGGTGGTGGTCTTGGTCGGCGGGATGTACGTTGGCCGCCGCAATGAAATGGTGCGCAAGAACGAAACGGTCAAGGCGGCCTGGGCGCAGGTGGACGTGGTGCTGCAGCGCCGCGCGGACTTGATTCCCAACCTGGTGGAGACGGTGAAGGGCATTGCCGCGCAGGAGCAGACCGTGTTCGGCGACATCGCCAAGGCCCGCGCCGCGCTGTTGGGCGCGCGCACGCCCGCCGACCGCATCGCCGCGAATAACCAGTTGGACGGCGCGCTGGGGCGCCTGCTGGTGATCGTCGAGAATTACCCGCAGCTTAAGTCCAATGAAAACTTTCTGCGCTTGCAGGATGAGCTGGCCGGCACGGAGAACCGCATCGCCGTCGAGCGCCGCCGCTATAACGAGAGCTTGCAGGACTACAATACCTACATCGGGCTGTTCCCCAACAGCCTGTTCGCGGGTTGGGCCGGTTTCAAGCGCAACGAGGCTTATTTCGAGGCCCCCGCAGGCGCTCGGCAGGCTCCCAAGGTGGAGTTTCCGGGCACCAAGCGCTAGTCTGCCGTGTAGCTGGGGGATTCAAAAGCTGCGGCTATCTATACTGCTGAAAATGAGCCGTTTAGCCGTGCCATCTTGACCAAGGCCGGCGACTAGATTACCCTATCTCGCTAGGATTTTAGCCGCTTCACCGGGGGATCAGCACCCCTGGCCTGCCTCGTCGGGTGGCGGGCAGGCCGGAAACTTAATGCGACGCACGGTGCAAATCGCCGGCCGGATCGAACCCCTGTTCGGCACCCTCGACGAAAACCTGAAGCTCCTGGAATCGGCCCTGCAGGTGACCACGCATTTGCGGGACAACCAACTGGCCATCGAAGGCGAGCCGGCGCAGGTGAACCGCGCCGTGCGCCTCCTGGACGAGTACAACCAACTGGTGCGCGAGGGACGGGTGCTCGACAACGGCGAGGTGAAGGCGCTGCTGCGCGTGGCCACCGAGGAGCCCGGCGTTTCGCTGCGCGGCATCCTGGAATCGGGCCGGCCGCGGGCCTTCGGCAAAAAGAGCGTCACTCCCAAGAGCGCGAACCAACGGCGCTACATGGAAGAGATCGAGCGGCACGACATGGTCTTCGCCATCGGCCCGGGCGGCACGGGCAAGACCTACCTGGCCGTGGCCATGGCCATCTCTTCGCTGCTGACCAAGCAGGTGAACCGCATCATCCTGGCGCGGCCGGCGGTGGAGGCGGGTGAGCGATTGGGCTTCCTGCCGGGCACCTTGCAGCAGAAGATCGACCCGTACATGCGGCCGCTCTACGACGCGCTCTACGACATGCTCGACGCCGACAAGCTGGAGCGCTACTTGGAGAAAGGCATCATCGAGGTGGCGCCGCTGGCGTTCATGCGCGGGCGCACGCTGAACGATTCCTTCGTCATCCTCGACGAGGCGCAGAACACTACCAGCGAGCAGATGAAGATGTTTCTCACGCGCCTGGGGTTCAACTCCAAGGCCGTGATCACCGGCGACATCACGCAGATTGACCTGCCCAGCGGGCGGCGCTCGGGCCTGGTGGAGGCCATGGAAGTGGTGGGAAAAATCGAGGGCATCGCCTTCCTCCATTTCAACGAGCGCGACGTCGTGCGCCACAACCTGGTCCAGCAGATCATCAAGGCCTACGACGAGTTCGACGCCGGCCAAGCGGCGCGTCCCACGTCGCCGGCGCAGGCCGAGAACAGCAAGGCGAATTCCGCGAAGTAGCCGGCGGCTTTCGATGGTCTACAATCGCCAAAATCGCGTACGCATCGCCGTCAAGCCGCTGCAGGAGTTTGCCGGCCGGGTGCGGAAGGCGCTGCGCCTGCAGGGGCGTAAGTTCACGGTCTGCCTGGTGAGCGACGCCGAGATCGCGCGGCTGAACCACGCCTTCCGTGGCAAGCGCGGGCCCACCGATGTGCTGTCGTTTCCGGCCAACGGGGCGAAGGCTTTTTCCTCCGCCTCCTCTGCTTCCTATCTCGGCGATATCGCGATTTCTCCGCAGACCGCCCGGCGCAACGCCCGACGATTTGACCGCACGTTGCCGCAAGAGCTGCGCATGCTGATCCTGCACGGGACGCTGCACCTGGCCGGTCACGACCATGAGACCGACCGCGGAGAAATGGAGCGGCTGGAGAGGCGGCTGCGCCGCCGGTTGGGATTGAGCTGAGCGATGCCCATTCTGCTTTACACCATGGCGGTGTTCGCGCTGGGCGCGGGCCTGGCGGTGTTCTCTTACCTCGACCGCGTCTATCGCGAGCTCGGCCGGGTGACCACGGGCCGCATTCATCACAACCTGGACATCTTCGAAGCGGAAATTGAGCCGCGTCTGCGGATGAACCGCCGCCGCGGGGCGATGAGCTTCAGCCTGCTGGCGCACCTGTGGCTGGTGATCGTGGCGGTGGGCACGGCCCGCGGGGTGATCTTTTTCGTTCCCGGGGCGTGGGAATCGCTGATCCAACTCCTGCTTTTCCTGCTCGCGGAAGTGCTCCTGGCCATGCACTTCGTGCCCTACCTGCTGTTGACGCGCACCACCGGCCGCTGGCTGAAGCCGCTCCTGCCGGTGGTCCTGGCATCCGTATGGGTGGTCTGGCCCATGCGGGCGCTGCTGGAGCTGGCCGTGTCGCTGGCGCACATCTCCGAGGAGGAAGAGCCGGGCGCCACCGAGGCGCAACAGGAAGGCATCGAAGCCCTGGTGGAAGCGGCGCAGGAGGAAGGCATCCTGGCGCGGGAACAGGCGCAGATGATCGAGCAGGTGGTCGAATTCAGCGATAAACGCGTGCGCGAGGTGATGACGCCGCGGCCCGATCTGGTGGCCATCCCCGCCGACGCCACCCTCGAGCAGTTGCGACGCCTGGTGATCGAAACGAAGTTCTCCCGCATCCCTGTCTATCAAGGGACGCTGGAGGAGATCCTCGGCATCGTCTATGCCCGCGACCTGTTGCAAATCCCCGAGAGCGAAGCCGCGCGCCGCAGCGTGCGCGAGTTGGTGCGGCCCGCGTTGTTCGTGCCGGGGACCAAGCTGGGCTCGCAGCTGCTGAAGGAAATGCAGCAGAAAAACCAGCAGATGGCCATCGTCGTGGACGAGTACGGCTCGGTGGCGGGCGTGGTGACCCTCGAAGACCTGGTCGAAGAGATTGTCGGCGAAATCGGCGAGGAGGATCGCCGCCCGGCGCCGGACGTGGTGCGCGAGAGCGACGGCAGCCTGGTCTTGCGGGGCAGCCTTTCGCTCGAAAAGCTGCAAGAGCTGTTGGGCGTGGAGTTCGACCACTCAGCCGCGGAGGCGGCCACAACCGTCGCCGGCCTGCTCAACAGCGTCGCCGGGCATGTGCCCGTCGCCGGCGAGCGCATTGACTACGACGGCTTGCGGTTTGAGGTGCTCGAAGCCAACCAGCGCAAGGTGCTGCGCCTGCGCGCCCGGCGCCACGCCGCCGCCGCGGCCCCCGCGCGCTAGCCTTCGCGCGAAGAATTCCCCCCTGGGGTCACTCGTCCCCCGCGAGCCGCGTTGTACGCCTGGCCGGCTGTGACTGCTTCAGGTCCGTGCCAACTCCTTCTTGTTACCAAGCCGCCGGATGGTCCTAGCTGATCAACTTGGCCAGGGCAAACGCCGCAGCGGCAGCCAGGCCGCCGGTAAGGACGGTTTGCATGCCGCCGCGCAGCGGGTGGATGCCGGTGAAGTGGCCCTTGACGCAGCCGAAGGCCAGTAGCGCCGCGAGCGTGATGCCCACGGAATACCACAAGCCGGTCAGCACGCTGTGCTGCAGCATGTACGGCGCGAGCGGAATCATCCCTCCGGCGACGTAGGAGCCGCCGATGGTGAGCGCGCTGCGCCGGGCGCGCCGCGGGTCGGGCGCTTCCAGGCCCAGCTCGAAACGCATCATGAAGTCCACCCAGCGCTTTCGGTCGGAGCAGATGGCATTCACCACCGGCGCCATGTGTTCCTCGCTCAGGCCGTAATCCTTGAACACCGACTGCACCTCCAACACTTCCTGGTCGGGCAGCTCGAGGGTCTCGCGGAGTTCGCGCTCGCGCTCGGAGGCGTAGTGTTCCGCGTCCGTTCTGGCGGCGAGGTACCCGCCGAGTCCCATGGCGATGGAGCCCGCGGCAATTTCGGCGAGTCCCGCAGTGACCACCAGGGCCGTGGCGTTGGGGTTGGAAGCCACTACTCCGGAGATGCCCGCGGCCAGCGCAAATGGCACGGTCAGGCCGTCGGCCATGCCGATGACGATGTCGCGGACCGCGGCGGTGGCGGTGAAGTGCTTCTCAACGTGCGGGGTTATGGGCATGGCATGCACCTCAGAGCATGGGAAGTGGTGAAGCGCACGGATCGCCCGGCCAGCGCCGAGCGCGCAAAGTGTAGCATGGTGGTCCGCTGCGCCTAGGCGTTTTGCGGGGCGGCGGAGTAAGATGGCGCCGGAGCGGAGCCATGGCGGCGTTTAAATCGGGGTTCGTGGCCATTGTGGGACGGCCCAATGCGGGCAAGTCCACGCTGGTGAACCGCCTGGTGGGGCACAAGGTGGCCATCGTGTCGCCGCGGCCGCAGACCACGCGCAACCGCATTCAGGGGATCGTCCATCGCAGCGACGCGCAGGTGGTGCTGCTGGATACCCCCGGCTTGCACAAGCCCGCCACGGCGCTGGGACGGCAGATGATGCAGGAAGTGGAGCACGCCCTCGAGGGTGTGGACATCCTGGCCTTGCTGCTGGACGCGAGCGAGAAGTTTGGCCCGGGGGACCGCTGGGCGCTCGAGCGCGCGGGGCGATTCGGCGGCACGAGATTTCTCCTGCCGAACAAAATAGACGTGATCCCCAAGCCGCGGCTGCTGCCGCTGATGGATGCCTGCCGCAGCGCATGCGAGTTCGCTGAGATCCTGCCCATCGCTGCGTTGACCGGCGACGGCGTGCCGCTGCTGCTCGAGAAGCTCATCGCCTACTTGCCCGAGGGGGAGCCCTATTTCCCGCCGGACCAGATCACCGACCAGCCCGAGCGTTTCCTGGCCGCAGAGATCATCCGCGAGAAGGCGATCGTCTCGACCTACAACGAGGTGCCGCACGCCGTGGCCGTGCTGGTGGAGGAGTTCGAAGAAGGCGCCAAGCTCGTGCGCATCCGCGCCACCATTCAGGTGGAGCGCGACGGCCAGAAGGGCATCCTGATCGGCCGGGGCGGAGAAATGATGAAGAAGATCGGCACCCTGGCGCGGCGGGAGCTGGAAGAGTTACTCGGGGTCAAGATTTTTCTGGAGCTGCACGTCAAGGTGCAGCGCGACTGGCGCGACAACCCGGCGCGGGTGCGGCAGCTCGACTGGCGCCGCCAGCTCGAGCAGTTGAGCAAAGAGTAGCGCGCAGGTGCAAGGGCACCGCCGGCCGTGCCCCTCCAGGCTGTCCGTTCGAGACCGAGAGCGGGAGAACGAAAGCGGGCCGCTGAAAACGGCCCCGGGCAAGCGCAAGGCGGGCAACGCTACGCTTCGGCGGGTGAAATCCCCAGCGCTTTCATCTTGCGATAGAGGTGGCTGCGCTCGAGCCCCAGCGCCGCGGCGGTGCGCGTCATGTTCCACTGGTATTCCTCGAGCTTGCGCAGGATGAACTCGCGCTCGTAGGCGGCGCGAGCCTCGTGGAGCGTAGCGTAGGGCTGCTGCGGGCTGCGCGCCGCGCCGCGGAACACCTCCGGCGGCAGGTGGTGCGGCTCGATGCGCTGCTGCGGGCAGATGATCACCAGCCGCTCGATCAGGTTTTTCAGTTCGCGCACGTTGCCCGGCCATGGGTAGCGCATCAGCACCTCCATGGCCGGCTCGCTCAGCTCCTTGGGCTTACGGCCGTACATGGCGCTGAACTCGGCCAGGAAATACCGCGCCAGGACGGGGAGGTCCTCGGTGCGCTCGCGGAGCGCGGGAACGTAGAAGGGGATGACGTTCAAGCGATAGAACAGGTCTTCGCGAAAAGTCCCCCGGGCGATCTCCTCATCCAGCTTCTTGTTCGTGGCGGCGATGACGCGCACATCCACGGTAACCGCCTGGTTCGACCCCACGGGTTCGAAGCGCTGCTCTTCGAGCACGCGCAGCACTTTGGATTGGGTCTTCAGGCTCATGTCGCCGACCTCGTCGAGGAACAGCGTGCCCTCGTCGGCCTTTTGGAACTTGCCCACCTTGTCGTCGCTCGCGCCGGTAAAGCTGCCCCGCACGTGCCCGAACAGCTCCGATTCGATCAGTTCTTCGGGAATGGCCGCGCAGTTGACCTCCACGAACGGCCGGCTGTTGCGCTGGCTGGCGGCGTGCAGCGCGCGGGCGACAAGCTCCTTGCCGGTGCCGCTCTCGCCGTAGATCAGCACCCGGCCGTTGGTGGGCGCGGTGAGCGCGATCTGCTGCCGCAGCGCCTTCATCGGAACGCTCCCGCCGATGACCTGATAGCGCTGCTCGAGTTCGGCGCGCAATCGGCGGTTTTCTGCTTCCAGGCGCAGGTATTCCAGCGCGTTCCTGACCACCAGGATGGTCTTCTCGAGCGAAAGGGGCTTTTCCACGAAGTCGAAGGCGCCGAGCTTAGTGGCGCGCACGGCGGTTTCGATATTTCCGTGGCCGGAGATCATCACCACCATGGGGGCCGCGCCGACCTGGTGCAGCCGCTCGAGCGTGGCCAGCCCGTCCAGGCCCGGCAGCCAGACGTCCAGCAGCACCAGGTCCACGGGCCGGCTCTCGACCGCCTTCAGGCACTCCTCGCCCGAGCCCACAGCTTCGACGCGATAGCCCTCCTCCTGAAGAATCGAAGCCAGCGACTGGCGGATGCCGCTTTCGTCGTCCACGATCAGGATGGAGTGGGCCATGATTTCTCTGCGGGCGTCAGCTATCCGCCGGCAGCGGAGCCGCAGGCACCTCGGCCGCCGGCAGCTGGATGACGAAGCGCGCCCCGGCCGGCGAGTTATCCTCGACGCGGAGCGTGCCGTGGTGCTCAGTGATGATGCGGCTGGCGATGGCCAGCCCCAGCCCGGTGCCGCGGTCCTTGGTGGAGAAATGCGGCAGAAAGAGTTTGTCCTTGTCCTCGGGCGAGATCCCGTGTCCGCTATCGGCGACGACGATCTCCACGGTTTCGCCCTCGCCGTTCAGCCGCGTGGAAAGCGCCAGCTCGCGCATCGCGGAGCCTTCCAGGGCCTCGGCGGCATTGTCAATCAAGTTGACCAGCACGCGCCGCAACAGCTCGGGGTCGGCCTTGACCGCCGGGAGGCCGGCGGCCAGCGCGGTGCGCACGGTGATCCCTTCCAGGCGCCCGCCAAAAACCTCCAGGGCGCTCGCAAGGATCCCGTTCAGGTCGGCGGGTACCAGCCGCGCCGTGGGGAAGCGTGCGAATTGCGAGAATTCATCCACCAGCGACCCGAGCGCGGCCACCTCGCGCTCGATGAGCCCGGCGCATTCGCTCACCAGCCGTCCCAGCTCGCTCGCGGGAGAGCCCGGATCGGCAGTGGGCCGCTGGCGATCCAGATATCGGCGCAAGCGTTGCGCCGAAAGCTGGATCGGCGTCAGGGGATTCTTGATCTCGTGGGCGATGCGCTGCGCCACCTCCTGCCAGGCGGCCGCTTTCTGCGCGCGCAAGAGGTCGGTCAAATCGTCCACCACAACGACGAATCCGGGGTTCGAGCGGCGCGGCCCCAGCGAGCTGACCGTCACCGCGGCGTGCAGCACCCGCCCGGGCAGCGTGATTTTCAGCTCTTTCGACGCCGCGCCCATGCGCAGCGAGCGGCGCATCAACTGCAGCACGCCGCGGGCGGCGTCTTCGCCGGCCAGCGCCTCGAGCGTGCGCGCCGTTCGCGCCGCCTCGCCGAAGATTTTTGCGGCAGCGGAGTTGAGGCGCACAATCGCACCGGAGTCGTCGAGCGAGAGCACGCCGGTGGGGATGTTCTCGAGGATGGCTTCCATCAGTTTGCGGCGGCGCTCCAGCTCTTGCACCGCCTGCTGCAAGCTGCCGGTGAACTCGTCAATCTGCCGGCGGCTGTCGCCGAGCTGCGCGGTCATCTGATTGAACGAGCGCACCAGGATGCCCAGCTCGTCCTGGGCCTGTTCCTGCACCTGGACGTCGAAATTGCCGGCGGTGACCTCACGGGTGGCCTCGGCGAGAGCCTGAATGGGCACGGTCACCTGCTTGGAGAGGAACAGCGCGAACCAGGTCGCGGCGAACAGCAGCAGCACGGTGAACAGCATCAGCACCAAAAGCATTTGCCGCTTGAAGGCGCGGAGCTTCTGCTTCTGGGTGAAGTAATCCTGCATTTGCGTTTCGATTTCCACATAGCGCTTCAGAAAGTCGTTCGGCAAACGCCGGCCGACCAGGACGGCGCCTTGCTTGGAGGCGCGATCCGCGACCTCAACTTGGGCGGCGAGATAATGGACGCCCTGCGCTTCCCAAATCTCCATGCCGTTCGACAGAGTGCGAACTCTTTGGAAAATTGCGGGCGCCGTCTCAAACTGCCCGGGTCGCTGATGGGCATCGTTCGCGGAGAGGACAGCTCCTGCTACAAGCTCATCCTTTGGCCCCAGGACCCAGGCAGCGTCTGCGCCGATTTGAATCGCTTTGGAGACGAGGTCGCCGGGCGCCTTCCTTCCCCAGCGCAACTTGGCCTGGTCCGCGAGTTTGCGGAGCTGCTCGTGCTCGACCTTGCCGAATTCCGCGAGCAAGGTCTGGCTGTCCTCGGCAGCAATTTCCAGCGGACGGGGGAACCAGCGAATGAGTGTGCGGTTCAGCAACCCGTAGCTGATGAAAAACATGAAGACCACCGGCAGCAGCGAAATGGCCATTGCCCCCAGGACCATCTTGGTCTTGAAGCGCGAGCCCAGCTTTTCGGCGCGCCGTTCGGCCCACAGCCGTAGCAGGCTTCGCGCCAAAATGAGTCCGAAGACGAAAAGCGCCGCGACGATGAACGTGGAGAGCGCGTACAGGAAGACCACTTCGATCCCCTGGCGCGGCTCGAACGGCAGGTCCAGCGACCCGAGCGTGAACACCGCCGCGAGCAAAACCGCGACGAGCAGGCCGCCGAAGACGAGCCAGAGCCGGCCCACGCGCGTGTGCGGTGTCACAGCCGCACCCCTACGACCGGCGAGGGCTTCGACGGCAGGTATGGCCCCAGCGGGCACTGCTCGCAGCGCGGCTGCTGCGGCCGGCACCAGTTCTTGCCCACCTTGACCAGCAGGGCGTGAAACTCGTTGAAGAGCTTGGCGTCGCGCGGCAGGCTGCCTTCAAAGAGCTGGCGAGCCTCTTCGTAGCCGGCTTTCTCGCCGAGCAGGCCGTGGCGGAACAGAATGCGCTGGGTGTAAGCGTCCACGACGAAGACGGGTTGATTGCCGGCGTAGAGCAGGATCGAGTCGGCCGTTTCGGGGCCGATTCCGTGTACGGCGAGCAGCCGCTCGCGCAGCTCAGCCGTGGGGATGCGCAACATCCGCGCGAGCGACCCGGCAAAATCGCTGCGCAGGAAACGCACGAACGCCTTCAACTTCTTCGCCTTCTGCCGGAAGTAGCCCGAGGGCCGTACGAGCCGCGACAACTTTCCCTGCCCGACGCGCTCGAGCGCCCGCGGCGTCAGCAAGCGTTCCCGGCGGAGGTTGGCGATGGCGCGCTGGACGTTCACCCAGGCCGTGTTCTGAGTCAAGATGGCCCCGACGATGACCTCGAACGGCGTTCGTGCGGGCCACCAGTGCATCGGGCCGAGCGCTGTCGCCAGCGTCTCGTAGAACTGGGGCAGAATCGGCCGGGGGCTCACCGCCTTTGGACTGAGCAACGTCCTTGGCGCGGCGCGATGCGTTTTTTGCGTGGCCTTGGGGCGCGGCGGAACCGTCGGCTGCACAGTGGTCGTCATGCCCGAATCCCTTGGACACGCAAGATAACGAGGGCGTGGAGTCAAGTCAAGGCGCGGTGTGGCGGAATGGCCACACTCCTCAGCTTACCAGGGTGTTGCCCGTTTCACTACGATTGCCGAAAATGGAGTGAGAGGGCTGCCTCAGGTTCTGCTACCGTTTTCTTTTAGGTGTGCGATTCCCAGGAGTCCCCGGATGTCGGCTCGTTTGGGCGAAATACTGATCAAAGAGAGCCTCATCACGTCCGAGCAACTCAAGCAGGCGCTGGATTACCAGAAGCAGCATGGCGGTCGCCTGGGCAGTTGTCTGATGAAACTGGGGTTCGTCACCGACGATGAAATTACCGCCATTCTTTCCCGGCAGTACGGCGTGCCCTCGATCAACCTGAAGTATTACGAAGTGGATACGGCAGTGATCAAACTCATCCCCCAGGACACGGCGGTGCGCTACCAGGTGGTGCCACTCTCCCGGGTGGGCTCCACGCTGACCATCGCCATGACCGACCCCACCAACGTCTTCGCCATGGACGATATCAAGTTCATGACCGGCTTCAACGTGGAGCCGGTGGTGGCGTCGGAATCGGCCATTGCGGAGGCCATCCAGAAATTCTACGGCGACGTGCAGAGCGTCGAAGAGCTCACCAAGGTGATGAAAGACCTCGCCGGCGAGGACGGTGAGGACCTGGAGCTGGCCGCCGAAGAGGCCGAAATGGACCTGGCCTCGCTGGAAAAAGCGGCCGAGGAAGCGCCCATCATCAAGCTGGTGAACCTGATCCTGACCGACGCGGTGAAGCGCGGGGCCAGCGACATTCACGTGGAGCCCTACGAAAAAGAGCTGCGCGTGCGCTTCCGCGTGGACGGCATCCTGCAATCGGTGATGGCGCCGCCGCTGAAGCTGAAGGACGCCATCTCCAGCCGCATCAAGATCATGGCCAAGCTGGATATCAGCGAGAAGCGGCTGCCGCAGGACGGCCGCATCATGATCAAGTACCGCCGGGACGGCCAGCGCAAGGAGCTCGACTTCCGCGTCTCCACCGTGCCCACGCTGTTCGGCGAAAAGATCGTCCTGCGGCTGCTGGACAAGGAAAATTTGCGCCTGGACATGACCAAACTGGGGTTCGAGAGCGAGTCGCTGGGCAAATTCGAACGCGCCATCCTGCGGCCCTACGGCATGGTGCTGGTGACCGGCCCGACCGGCTCGGGGAAAACCAACACGCTCTACTCCTCGATTGTGCGGCTGAATACGCCGGAAACCAACATCATGACTGCCGAGGACCCCGTGGAGTTTCAATTGGCGGGTATCAATCAGGTGCAGATGAAGGACCAGATCGGACTGAACTTCGCCGCAGCCCTGCGCGCCTTCCTCCGCCAAGACCCCAACATCATCCTGGTCGGCGAAATCCGCGACTTCGAGACCGCCGAGATTGCCGTGAAGGCCGCGCTGACCGGCCACATGGTGCTCTCCACGCTGCACACCAACGATGCGCCCTCCACCATCAGCCGGCTGATGAACATGGGCATCGAGCCGTTCCTGGTGGCCACCTCGGTCAACCTGATCTGCGCGCAGCGCTTGGTGCGCCGCATTTGCGCGCACTGTAAGGAACCGCTGGAAGTGCCCGCGCAGGCGCTGGTGGATGCCGGCTTCACTCCGGAAGAGGCCCAGGCCACCACGATTTATCACGGCAAGGGCTGCGGGACCTGCAACAAGGGCGGCTACAAGGGGCGCGTGGGGCTGTACGAGGTCATGGAGATCAACGACGAATTGCGCGAGCTCATTCTGGTCGGGGCTTCGGCCATCGAGCTGAAGAAGAAGGCGCTGGAGCAGGGCATGGTCACGCTGCGCCACAGCGGCCTGACCAAGGTCGCCGCCGGGCTGACCACGCTGGAGGAAGTCCTGCGCGAAACCATTCTGTGAGGAGAGGGGAACTATGGCTGGCATCACGCTGAGCGAACTGCTGAAGAAGATGATCGAGATGGGCGGCAGCGACCTCCACATCGCCACGAACAGCCCGCCACGGGTGCGCGTGCACGGAAAACTCCGCCCCATCGACATGGCGCCGCTGACCGCCGCCGACACCAAGGCGCTGGCCTACAGCGTGCTCACCGACGCGCAGAAGCACCGCTTCGAGGAGAACCTCGAACTCGACTTTTCCTTCGGCCTGAAGAACCTGGCGCGGTTCCGCGGCAACGTCTTCAATCAGCGCGGCGCTGTCGGCTCCGTCTTCCGCACGATTCCCTGGGAGATCAAGGGCTTCGACGCGCTGGGTCTGCCCGGGGTGGTCCGGGCGCTGTGCGATAAGCCGCGCGGCCTGGTGCTGGTTACCGGGCCGACCGGCTCGGGCAAGTCCACCACTCTCGCGGCCATGCTGGACAAGATCAACAACGAGCGCGAAGAGCACATGATCACCATCGAGGACCCCATCGAGTTCCTGCACAACCACAAGAGGTGCCTGGTCAACCAGCGCGAAGTGCACTCGGATACGCACTCATTCGCCAATTCGCTGCGCGCCGCGCTGCGCGAAGACCCCGACGTGGTGCTGATCGGCGAGATGCGCGACCTGGAAACCATCGAGTCGGCCCTGCGCATCGCCGAGACCGGCCACCTCACCTTTGCCACGCTGCACACCAACTCCGCCAGCTCCACCATCAACCGCATCGTGGACGTCTTCCCCTCGCACCAGCAGCCGCAGATCCGCGCCCAGCTCTCCATGGTGCTTGAGGGCATTCTCTGCCAGGCCTTGCTGCCGCGCGCCGACGGCCGCGGGCGCATCATGGTGATGGAAATCTTGATTCCCAACGCCGCCATTCGCAATTTGATCCGCGAAGACAAGATTCACCAGATCTATTCGGCGATGCAGTCGGGCACCGGCCAGAGCGGGATGCAGACGTTCAACCAGGCGCTGGCCAACGCGTACTTCGGCAAGTTAATCAGTCTGGAAATGGCCCTTTCGCGGTCGTCCAACGCGGACGAATTGCAGGATATGATCAATCGAGGCGTGACCTCGCCGACCCCGTCAGGGTCGCGCGCGCCCGCGGGAATGCGCCGCTAGGGCGGGAGTTTCGAGCCAGGCGCCAGGGATTTGTAGTCAGGAAAGTCGAAGGCTAGGAGGGAGCCAAGATGCCGGTTTACACCTATCGCGGCACGAACCGCGCGGGAACCACTGTCAGCGGCGAGCAGGTCGCCGGGAACAAGACCGAGCTGGCCACGCTGCTGCGGCGCCAGCAAATCAACGTCACTAAGATGTCCGAGAAGGGCAAGGAGTTCTCCCTGCCCACCTTCGGCGGCGGCGTCAGCGCCAAGGAGCTGGCCATCTTCACCCGTCAGTTTTCGGTCATGATTGATGCCGGCCTGCCGTTGGTGCAGTGCCTGGAAATCCTCGCCGGGCAGCAGGAGAACCGCACCTTTCAGAAGGTGTTGACCGGCACGCGCTCGGCGGTCGAGGGCGGCTCCACGCTCTCGGTGGCCATGCGCCAGTTCGACAAAGTCTTCGACCAGTTGTACGTCAACATGGTCGAGGCCGGGGAGACCGGCGGTATCCTGGACACCATCCTCCAGCGCCTCTCGGCCTACATCGAGAAGAACGTCAAGCTGCGGCGCGCGGTGAAGTCCGCCCTGGTTTATCCCGTGGCGGTGCTGCTGGTGGCGGCGGGCGTAATCGTGCTGCTGCTGTGGAAGGTGGTGCCTGTATTCGCCACGCTGTTCGCCGGGCTGCAGGTGGACCTGCCCCTGCCCACCCGCATCGTCATCGGGATGAGTAATTTCGTCGGCAGCATCTTTGGGCTGCTGATCCTGGTCTTTTTCGTGGCGGTCGCCATCGGGCTGAAGCTGTGGTACCGCACGGAGAAGGGCCGGATGGTGATCGACGGCGCGTTGCTTAAGCTTCCGCTGATCGGCATCCTGCTGCGGAAAATCGCCGTGGCGCGGTTCACGCGCACCTTGGGGACACTGATTTCGAGCGGCGTGCCCATCCTGGAGGGCCTGGACATCACCGCGCGCACCGCCGGGAACGCGGTGATCGAAAAGGCGCTGCTGCACGTGCGCAAGTCGCTGGAGGCCGGCCGGACGCTCGCCGACCCGCTGAAGGAAACGGAAGTTTTCCCCGGCATGGTCTCGCAGATGATTGGGGTGGGCGAACAGACCGGCGCCATGGACGCCATGCTGCAAAAGGTCGCGGACTTCTACGAGGACGAAGTGGACGCGGCCGTGAAGGACCTGCTCTCGGCCATGGAGCCGATGATGATCGTATTCCTCGGCGTCGTGGTCGGCGGGATCGTCATCTCCATGTACCTGCCGCTGTTCTCGCTGATCGCCAAGCTGGGCGGTCACTAGCGAGCGGCGTGTTCAAGCAGCGCAGCTTGCCGGGGCGGCCGCTTTCGGGCGGCCTCCCCGTGCGCATCAGTACCCCCCGCCGCCAGGACCCTGTGAAATTGACCAATGGTGAATGACGCGTAGGCTTGCCCCGCATGGAACGCACCCAAAACGTCCAGGAATGGCTCGGCTGGCTGACCCGCGTCCGCTTTCTTCTCATCACCTTCCTTTTAGCCATCGTGCTGATCCTGCGCGACTCCATGCCGCTTCCGGTCCCCAACAAGATTTTCGTGCCGCTGGTCGTGCTGTGGTACACCCTGGCCGTCTTCTTCGTCATCCTGGTGCGGTGGATCCCCCCGGCGTGGTGGCATGCCCCGCTGCAGATGGCCTGCGACCTCGTGATGGTGACCGGACTGGTCTACGCCACCGGAAGTCAGGAGAGCTACTTCATTTCGCTCTACTTGCTGGCCATCATCGTGGCCAGCATCCTGTTTTCGCGCAAAGGCACGTTCTTGGCCGCCGGCTTCGGCTTCGTGCTGCTGGGTCTTTTGATCGAACTGGCCTATTATGAGAAGATTCCTCGCACGGCCGTGGCCGTGCCCAGCGCGAAGTCTTTGCAGACCTGGATCTTGAGTAACCTGTTCGGTTTTGGAACCGTGGCCTATCTCTCCAGCCTGCTGGCCCAGACCCTGCGCCGGAAGGGCGCGGAGCTGGAAGAAAAAAGCGAAGAGCTGCAAGACCTGCAGGCCTTTAACGAAAACATCATCCACTCGATGCGCGGCGGTCTGCTGACCACCGACTTGGAAGGCCGCATCTTGCTGCTGAATCGCACCGGCGAGGAGATCACCGGCTACAAATTCGAAACCGTGCGCGGGCGCCTGCTGCCGGACTACTTCCCGGAATTCTGGCTGCCCGGCCAAGCCGCTGCCGCCGATGGCGGGCTCGGCCCGCGCAAGGAGCTCGAGTTCCGCACCGGCGACGGGCAGCAGCGTTACCTGGGGATTTCGGTGTCGCCGCTGCGCACGCATGAGCGGCGCACCACCGGCTTCGTGTTCAACTTCCAGGACCTCACCGAATTGCGCCGGCTCGAACAGGAGGTCACCACTAAGGAACGCATGGCCGCCCTGGGGCGGCTTTCCGCCGCCATCGCCCACGAAATTCGCCAGCCACTGACGGCCATGGCCGGCGCGGTGAACGAGTTGGCGCGGCTGGTGCCGCTCGAAGAGGACGAAAAGCACCTGGTGGACATTGTCAGCCGGGAGTCGGAGCGCCTGAACCAGATCATCGGTGATGTCCTCAACTATTCGCGGGAGAAGACCTACGAATTCTCCGAGCAGGACATCGCCAAGCTGCTCGATGAGACGCTGACACTGCTGGAACTGCAGCCCGAGCTGAACGGCAAATTCCGCATCGAGCGCCTTTTTGCGGCGCCGGCGGCGCGCGCCCGCGTGGATGCCAACCGCATCAAGCAGGTCTTCTGGAACTTGTGCGACAACGCCCTGCGCGCCATGCCGGATGGCGGCACGCTGACGGTGCGGCTGGAGCTGGCGCCCTTCTGGCTGCGGATCTGTTTCCGCGATACCGGCGTGGGCCTGGATCCGCAGCAGCAGGCGAAAATCTTTGAGCCCTTGCAGTCGAGATTTGTCGGCGGCACGGGCCTGGGGCTGGCCATCGTCTATCAGATTGTGCAGGCGCACAGCGGGCGGATCCTGGTGGCCTCGGAGAAGGACCGCGGCGCGGAATTCACCGTGGAGCTTCCGCGTCTCGGATAATCCGGCGGCGGCCGGGCCGAGCAGCGGCGGAACCGCAGGGAGACGCAGAAGCAGGTATGGCCCACATTCTGGTTGTGGACGACGAAAAATCGATCTGCGAGCTGCTGGAGATCACCTTTCGCAAGGAAGGGCATCGCGTCGAGGTGGCCGCCAACGGCGAGGCGGCCCGGCGCCGGCTCGAGTCGCAGATCTTCGACATCGTCATCTCCGACATCCGCATGCCCGACTGCAGCGGCGTGGACCTGCTCAAGTTTTCCAAGGAAATCGCACCGTCTTCGGTTTTCCTGCTGATCACCGGCGTGCCCACGGTGGAAACAGCCATCGCCGCAATCAATTTCGGCGCCGATCGCTACGTCATCAAGGACCACCAACTGGTGGACCAGTTGCGCCGGGCGGTCCACCAGGTGGCCGAAAGCCTGAAGTGGAAGAGCGAGGCCGGCTACCTGCGGCGCGAACTGCGCCGACTGACGGGCCTGGACAACATCATTGGCCGCAGCTCCAAGATGCGCGCCATCTTCGACCTGATCCAGACCATCGCTCCGCAGTCCAGCCGCGTGCTCATCACCGGCGAGAGCGGCACGGGCAAGGAACTGGTCGCGCGCGCCATCCATGAGAACAGCCCGCGGTGGCAGGCCCCGTTTATCACCATCAACTGCGGCGCGTTCCCCGAGACCCTGCTGGAGTCGGAGCTGTTCGGCTACCTGAAGGGCTCGTTCACCGGCGCGCAGGAGAACCGCGCGGGGCTGTTCCAGGCCGCGCACGGCGGGACGCTGTTCATGGATGAGATTGGAAACATGTCTCTGGCCATGCAGGTGAAGCTCTATCGCGTGTTGCAGGAGGGCAAGGTGCGGCCGATCGGCAGCCACGAGGAGAGCGACGTGGACGTGCGCGTCATCGCCGCCACGAACAAGCAGTTGGATAAAGAGATCGCCGAGGGGCGATTCCGCGAAGACCTCTACTATCGCCTCAGCGTCATCCCCGTCCATCTGCCCGCCTTGCGCGAGCGCCGCGAGGATATCCCCTTGCTGGCGCGCGCGTTCCTCGAACGCTTTCGCAAGGCCATGGAGAAATCGGTGGAGGGCATTGCCCCCGAGGCCATGAGCCGGTTGGAAGCTTATGAGTGGCCCGGCAATGTACGCGAGCTGGAGAATACTATCGAGCGCTCCGTGGCGCTGGAGACGGGCGCGCACATTTCCGTCGGCGTGCTGCCGGAGAAAATTTTGGGCTATGCTTCGGGCCAGGTTTCCGGGCCGAGCGGAACGGATGGCACGGTGACCCTTCCCGAGGAGGGAATTGATTTTGAAAGGCATCTCAGCGAGACGGAGCGCCGGTACCTGTTGGCGGCGCTCGACCGCGCTGGAGGAGTGCGCACCCGCGCCGCAGAGCTGCTCAAGATGAGCTACCGCTCCTTCCGGCACCGCGCCAAGAAGTACAATATTTAGCTTGGCTCGTGAGGCCGTTTCGGGCTTTACGCGCTACATCGAGTCCAGCGTGCGCGTGCCCAGTAAGATATTTTTGCCGGGCGGAGTCGCAGATGCCGCCGATCCCGCCGGGTATGGGTCGCAAGGAAACAGTGGAATGATTCCACCAAGGCGAATGGCGGTCGAAAATGCACTGTACCCCTGTGCTTGTCGCCACGGTCAGATTTCGGCGTTTTGGAGTGACCATTCGCGGCACCCTCTATCCCAGGAAGGGCGGCGGTGACAGGGCAGGGCTGCAAACGGGCTCGCGAGCTTCTGCTAAGCTGTTACGGGCCACTAGGTTGCCAGCCTTGTGTCCGGAGAGTAATCTCAGGCTCTCTTTTGGTATGCTGGATGCTGTCTTGATAGGCGGTACCCCCGGAACGCACTTCAAATTTGAAGGAGATAGAAAGCATGCGGAACAAGCAAAAAGGTTTCTCGCTCATCGAGCTGTTAATCGTCGTGGCGATCATTCTGATCATCGCGGCGATCGCTATTCCCAACCTGCTGCGTTCGAGGATGGCTGCGAACGAGGCGTCGGCGGTTGGTTCTCTGCGCACCCTGAACACGGCCTGCGTCAGCTACTCCTCGACGTATGGCATCGGCTTCCCGGCCGCTCTGGGGAACTTGGCACCCGCGGCTGCCGCGACTGCGGCTGCGGCGGACCTGATTGACCAGGTTCTCGCCGGGGGAGCCAAGAGCGGTTACACCTTCACCTACACCCCCGGCGCGGCGGTGGTCGGTGTGATACCCACTTACACGATCCGGGCCGATCCGAACACCCAGGACGTGACTGGTGTTCGCCACTTCTTTACCGACCAGTCGGGTGTGATCCGGTTCAAGGTTGGAGCCGCGGCTGCCGTTGGTGACACGCCGATCAGCTAATTGACCCTTGCTCATTCGGGGGGGGAAGCGTGGTGCTTTCTCCCCCTTCTTTTTCCGCCAGGGCCACCGACGAGACGGAGAGGGCGATGCAAGCCCCAGGCAGACATTCCAAAAGGGCTCCGGTAGCGCGAACAGCCAGCGGGTTTTCCCTGATTGAACTCCTCGTCGTTGTGTCCATCATCCTGATCATCGCCGCGATCGCCATCCCCAATTTTATCCGCGCACGCATGCTGGCCAATGAAGGGGCTGCCGCGCAGAGCTGCCGCAATGTCACCACCGCCGATGTCGTTTACTCGACAACGTATGGCATCGGATATTCGACTACCCTGGCCCGTTTAGGGCCGGCGGCCGGCAACGGCCCGACGAGCTTCGCCAACGCAGCCTTGATTGACGACGTTCTCGCCAGCGGCACGAAGAGCGGCTTTCAGTTCATTTACACGCCGACTTCCATCGATGCATCCGGAAATCCGCAAGGGTTCACGCTCCAGGCCAACCCCATGGCCCCCGGCGTGACCGGGCAGCGTTACTTCTACACCGACCAGAGCGGCGTGATCCGCCAGAAGATCAGCGGGCCCGCGGGCCCGAACGATCAGCCCATCTCCTGAGGCCTTTCGCGGCCGCTGTTGAACTTTCCACTGCCTGAGCTTGGTCACACGGTTCCGCCCGCGAATCTGCTCTTGTGCCTGGAGCGCTGGACCTGCGGCACCGCCTTCCTGCTACACTGAGCCCCGGTGAAAAAGCCGCTCACTGCGGTTCTTTGCCTCACCCTGCTGCCGGCGGGCAGTGCAACTCTTGCATCCGCCGGGCGGTATCTCCTGAGCTGGATGTTCCCCCGGGTGAGCCGAAGCGCGCCGCCGCCCTCCGGCGCGGGCGATTCGGCATCGGTGGTTCGCTCGCTCGAGTCGCGTTATCACTCGGCTCGCACACTGAAGGCTGCCTTCCTGGAGCGCTACACCGAGGGCGGCCGGAACGCGCGGGTTGAGTCCGGCACAGTCTATTTCCGCCGCCCGGGCCGCATGCGCTGGGAGTACGAATCTCCGGAAGAGAAACTCTTCATCGCCGATGGCCAGACCGTATGGTTCTACGTTCCCGCCGACCGCACGGTCACCCGGGCGCGGACGAAAGAGAGCGCGGACTGGCGCACGCCCCTGGCCCTGCTGACCGGCAACGCGAAACTCTCGCGCCTTTGCGGCCGCATCGAATTCGCCGACGAGCGCCCGTCAGCGGCCGATCACGTGCTGCTGCGTTGCCTGCCTCGCGGCAACGCGTCGCGGGCGCGCTCCAGCGGGCCGGCGGGCGCCGCAGAGCCTGCCGAGGAAAGCGACGCCTTCCGCGAGGTTTTGCTGGAGGTGGACCCGGCGCGCAGCGAGCTGCTGCGGGTGCTCGTTCGCCAGGCGGGGGGCCTCGAGATCGAATACCGCTTCGGCAACTGGCAGCGAGACCTCCCGCTCCCGGAGGCCATGTTTCGCTTCCAAGCGCCGCCCGGCGTGGCCATCGTGGATGAGTCCTCGATCCGCGGCCCCCTGCGCTAATGCCGCAGGAAAACGACTCCTGGCCATTCGCGACGTCGCTGACGCCTCGTACTGCGGAGTGCCGTTGCCCTTTACTTGGCGTGTTAAGCTTGCTGCGCAAGCGCGCAGGAGGATTTATGGCTACCGCCGCTGCGGGCCCGAAAACCGCCCGTGAACTCTACCGTATCGCCAAGCGCCAGGGGATTTGGGACCCGGACGGGATTCCTGTCGCGGAAGACCGCGCCGACTGGGAGCAGCTCACCGCCGAGCAGCGCGAGCAGCTCCTGAAGGTCTGTGCGCTCTTCTACGAGGGGGAAGTGAGCGTCGCGGACACGCTGGCGTGGTGGCTGGCGGCCATGCCCGACCCGGACCGGCGGATGTTCCTGGCCAGCCAGGTTTTCGAGGAGGTCAAGCACGCCGAGTTCTTCGGGAAATACTTCCGCGAAGTACTGGGAGACGCGGACACCTGCGCGTATCTGGTGCCCGAGTACCGCGGCGTGCTGGTGGAGGAGCTGCGCGAGCGCGGCCGCGCCATTGGGCGCGCTTTTCTGGACACGGGCGACCCTGCCGGAAACGGCGGGGGGAGCGCCGACGCCGCCCTCGAGCGGGCGCTGGTACTCGGCATGGCGCACTACATGGGCGTGATCGAGGGCGTCATGGCCGTCACCGGCTACGATTATTTCGAGGAGTTGCTGGGGCCGCGATGCATCCTGCCGCGCCTGCTCGAAGGCATCCGGCTGATCCGCGCCGACGAGGGCCGACACATCACCGCCGGGATGGATTACCTCCGCGAGCGCCTGCAAGCGCACCCCGAGCTAGCCGGCGATGTGCGCCAGCTCTTTTTCGTCGAGGAGCTGAAGATTCCCGCCCGCACCGACTTCATCTTCCAGACCAACCCCTTCGGACTGGGCCGCAATCGCATGATGGCCATCGCCTACCAGCACGCCGCGCAACGCGCGCGCGAAATCGGCCTGGCCTGAGCCCTGTCCCACGGTCAGGCGCTGCTCCGGGCGGGCAGCAGTTGCGGGGGGCGCATTCCCGGGCGGGTGCAACCTTTTGGCGCATCTCCAGTTGATGTACACTTTCTCCGATGGCCGAGTTCGTCTGTAAAGTGGCCGATGCCACCGGCAAGGTCTATTCCCAGGTGGAAGCGGCGCATTCGGTGAGCGAGGCGCGGCAGAAACTGGCCGACCGGGGCCTGTTCGTCTATTCGGTGCAGCAGCGGGGAGGATTGTTTCCGCAGGTCCTCAGCCGTCGCCGCGACCGCGTGGTAGGCGGCTCGGACTTCCTGATCTTCAACCAGCAATTCAACACGCTGATCAAGGCCGGCTTGCCCATCTTGAAGGCGCTCGACCTGTTGGCCGAGCGCGCCGCGTCACCCCGGCTGCGCCCGCTGCTGGGCGACGTCCGCCAGCGGGTGCGCGAAGGCGCCTTGCTTTCGGAGGCGCTCGAGAAGCAGGCCGTCTTCCCCAAGGTGTATTGCACCTCCGTGCTGGCGGGGGAGAAGAGCGGCAACCTCACCGGCGTGCTCGATTACTACATCGCGTACCAGCGTGTCAGCACCGGCTTCCGCCGGCGGCTGCTGGCCAGCCTGGTCTATCCGGCCATCCTGGTGACCGCGGCGACGGTGATCGTCCTCTACCTCGTCAGTTACGTCATCCCGCAGTTTGCGCGGCTTTACGCCGAATTGAACGTTGACCTCCCCGCGCCGACGCGCCTGCTGACTACGCTGGCGCTGGACTACCGCTGGTACGTGCTGGGCGTCGTGGGGTTGATCTTCGGCGGTCTGCTGGGTGCCTATGCGTGGTCCCGCGGCGCGCCCGGCGCGCGGGCGGTGGACAAGCTGAAACTGCGCCTGCCGATCTTCGGGGAGACCTGGATCAAGTTCCATGTGGCGCAGCTTGCGCGCACGCTTTCGACGCTGCTGGCCGGCGGCACGCCGCTGGTCTCGGCGCTGGAAACGTCGGCGGACGCCGTGGGCAGCCGGTTAGTGGCCGAGGGCGTGGTGCAGGCCGCCTCCCGCGTTCGCGAAGGGCAATCGCTGCACGCCGGCCTGGCGGAAACCAAGCTTTTCCCCGAAGTGGCGCTGGAAATGATCGAGGTCGGCGAAGCCACCGGCGCGCTGGCGCCGATGCTTTCGAGCGTGGCCGAGTTCTATGAGGAAGAGGTCAACCTGCGCCTTCAGGCCTTGGTGGCGCTGATCAACCCGCTGATTCTTCTGTTCATGGCGTTCGTGATCGGATTTATTCTGATTTCGCTCTACCTGCCCATTTTCAGCGTCTCCCTGGGCGGTGTGGCGAGGTAACCGATGAGCACCACGGAACGCAATTCCATCGCGGCCATGGCCGCCGACCAGGAGGGCGAACGTGAACGCGCCCGGCGCCTGGCCGAGCGCTATCGCTGCCCGTTCGTGGACCTGCGCGAGCAGCGCATCGATCCCGAACTGTTCCGCAGCATCCCCGCCGACCTGATGTTCCGTTACAACTTCGTGCCTCTGGAGCCGCAGAACAACGCCCTGGTGATCGCCGTGGCCGAGCCCAGCCAGGTGCTGCTGAGCGACGAGCTGCCGCTGCTGCTGGGCAAAAAGCTGATCATCAAGGTGGCCACGGCGACGCAAATCGGCGATTTGCTGAAGCGCACCGAGCAGTCGCAGCGCGTGCTCGAGCAGGCCACCGAGGCCTTCACGCTCCAGGTGGTGCAGGAGGAAGAGGAGACCGAAGAGACCATTTCGGCCGATCGCGTCACCCGCGACGCCGCCGTCAGCCCGGTGGTGCGCCTGGTGGATACGGTTATCTTCACCGCGCTCGAGCGCCGCGCCAGCGACATCCACATCGAGGCTCGCGATATCGAGGTGGTGGTGAAGTATCGCATCGACGGCGTGCTCCAGCACGCCATGCCGCCCATCGCCAAGGAGTGGCATTCCACCATCCTCTCGCGCATCAAGGTGATGAGCGAGCTGGATATTGCCGAGCGGCGCGTGCCCCAGGACGGCCGCTTCCGCGTGCGCTACAAGGGCCGCTTCGTGGACTTCCGCGTCTCCATCATGCCCTCCATCCACGGCGAAGACGCCGTGCTGCGCGTGCTGGACAAGGAAACACTCTCGGAGAAATTCCACCACCTCAGCCTCGATGTGGTGGGCTTCGCCGACGAGGACGTGCGCAAGCTCCGCCGCTACATCCGGGAGCCCTACGGCATGGTGCTGGTGACCGGGCCGACGGGCTCGGGCAAGACCACCACGCTCTACGCGGCCATCAACGAGATCAAGACCGACGAGGACAAGATCATCACCATCGAGGACCCGGTGGAATACCAGATCCGCGGGATCACGCAGATTCCCGTGAACGAGAAGAAAGGCCTGACGTTTGCCCGCGGCCTGCGCTCCATCCTGCGCCA
>Ga0209515_10000340_pt1 | contig 87641 bp, 85 predicted proteins | sample Subgroupgradi54m_FD_187454 | JGI IMG/M metagenome (GOLD analysis project Ga0209515, IMG submission 187454) | Subsurface groundwater microbial communities from S. Glens Falls, New York, USA - GMW60B uncontaminated upgradient, 5.4 m (SPAdes)... ...
AGTCATTGCGATAATGTCCTTTCCTACCATAATGTCCTCCTTCCAGAGGAAGCATTATAGCATCCTTGGAATACGACATTTTTAAATTGGTAGAATACGACATTATCATATTGGTATTACAGAAAAATCTGCTTCAGCAGATTTTTCCGCAGTTCTGCGAAGCAAAATTCTGCGAAGCACGTAAAAGCTATTTATAAAATCTATTAAAGCGCGTAGCAGAACGCGTCTTTCCTACGGCTCACACCGCCACGATCATAACACTCTTTTTATTCGCCAGATCAAGGCTCTCTTTACGGTCTATAAAAAGAGTTTTCTCCGCTTCTATAGCCAGGCACGATACGCCGGCTCTTATAAGATTCTTTACCGTATTTAAACCCACCACCGGGATATCAAACCGCATATCCTGTTTAGGTTTGCTGACTTTTACGATCGTAACGCCCTTGGCAAACCGGCCCGCTCGCCTGATAAGATTATCCGTGCCCTCTAAAGCTTCCACGGCAACTATAGCTTTATTTTTAACCGCGACGGTTTGGCCTATATCTAAATTAGCGACTTGTTTAGCCAGTTCCAAACCAAAATAGATATCTTCCCAACTACCGGAACCGGGCTCTTTATTTGTCAGCACTCCCTTTTTAGGCAGGTGTTCCTCAATAAACAAAGTAGAGTCCACTAGTTCAAATCCGGATTGTTTCAGCTTATCCGCTATCCCGCCAAATATAGAATCAGCCCTTTTATCTTTTAAATTAGCAAGCAGATCCCTTAAGGTAACATCTTTATTTATTTCTTTACTAAACAGGCGGCGGGGGCTGATTTGGCCTGCCATAACGATATTGGTTATCCCTTCATTTTTGAATATTTCAAACATCTTCGAAAATTCCGCCAGCCCCAGCCAGTATATTTTATCCACTGACTTGCTTAACTTGCGGGAGGTATCGCCTTTTATGGCTACAGCCACTACATAATAATTCCTTTTCCTGGCTGCCTGCGAAAATAATATTGGAAACCTTCTATTGCCGGCGATTAAACCGATCTTTTCCATTTTATTTGTGGCTGATATAAATATTTTTTTTATTCCCGGCAGGAACGGCTAATGCCTCTTTGGGAATTTTTAATAAAATTAACCAGATACGCGGATTCATTTTGTAAATCTTTGTTTTCTTCTAATTTCTGCAAAGCGTGTTTTATAGAAAGGCCGCTATTAAATAAAATTTTAAACGAGTGATTAAGCTGCTGCATCGATTCTTTAGGTATATTATTCCGTTTTAACCCGATAAGGTTCAGCCCGAATACCCGCGCCGGATGGCCGTCACAAGTTGAAAATGGCGGAATATCCTGATTCACCTTAGAACACCCGCCAATAATAGACAAAGTGCCGACTCTTACAAATTGATGAATGGCGGTTAAACCGCCGACAACTACTTTATCTTCAATAGCGACATGCCCCGCTAAAGTCCCGTTATTGGCGATAACACAATTATTCCCGACGTTACAATCATGCGCGACATGCGAATACGCCATAAAAAGGTTGCCGCTGCCGACAACAGTCTTGCCGCCTTCGCCTGTGCCGGGATTAAAAGTACAATACTCACGAATAATATTATTATCCCCTACTTCAAGGAAATTATTTTCGCCTTTGTATTTTAGATCCTGGGGCTTACTGCCTAGAACCGCGCCCGTAAAAATTTCGCAATTTTCACCGATTTTGGTATTGCCTTCAATTACGCAAAACGCGCCAATCTTCGTTCCCGCGCCTATTACAACATTATCCCCAATAACGGCATTCGGGCTGATAAAACAATCTTTCGCTATTTTTGCCTGCTTTGAAATATTCATTTATTTATTTTAGCGCATTTTTTACGCTAACGCAAACATTAAATCTGCTTCCGCGACAACTTTGCCATCCACTAAAGCTTTCCCATGGACCTGGCCTGTCTTTGACTTTATTTTGCCGACTACAACTTCAAATACCAATTGATCTCCCGGGACAACGGTCTTCCTGAACTTAACGTTATTTAGAGACATAAAATACGCGAGTTTGCCGCGGTTCTCGTCTGGAGACAACATCATAATGCCGCCTACCTGAGCCATGGCTTCTATTATTATTACCCCGGGCATAACAGGCTTTCCCGGGAAATGCCCTCTAAAAAAATAATCGTTTATCGTTACATTTTTTATGCCCACGGCGCGCTTGCCCTTCTCCAAAGAAAGGATCCTATCCACGAATAAAAACGGTTCCCTATGCGGCAATATCTGCATGATCGTCGTAGCATCCAACTCTTCTCCCTCCGGAATAGGCTGATAAGTTGTGCCTATAGCGCCTAAAGAAGACTTTTGTTTTTGCTGGGATAATTTCTTAAGCAGTTTGAGATTCAAAGAATGCCCGCTTTTTAAAGCTATGATATGCCCTTTTATCGGGCAGCCAAGCAGGTAAATATCCCCCATCAGATCCAATATTTTATGGCGGATAAACTCATCATTGTAACGTAACGTATTTTTTATTACCCCGGTTTTGCCCACAACAAGGGTATTCTCATAATTTGCCCCGCGGCCAATACCCTGCAATTGTAATTCATTTGCTTCTTTTTCCAGGCAAAAAGTGCGCGCTGAAGCAAGTTCCGACTTAAAAACATCACAATTTATATTTATTTCCTTAAACGCGGCTTTCAAAAAATCATGGTTATAATCCAAAGTATACGAGATCTTAAACCCGTCATAAGGCACAGCCATTATCGAAGCGCCTTCTTCTTCCGCGAATACAGGTTCTCTAATGACATGGTAGAACCGTTCTTTTTCTTGTTCTTTAATACCGGCTTGCGTCAATATTTCCAGGAAATTCAAACTACTGCCGTCCATGCCGGGGATCTCGTCATTATCCAATTCTATAACTAGATTATCCAGGCCCAAGCCTGCCAGCGCGGCCATAAGATGTTCTATCGTATGAATAGAAAACCCGTCCTTGCCTATGCAAGTCCTTCGTAAACTTCCCGATTGAGAAAGTACGCTTGCCGCGGACACCTTAATTATAGGTTTACCGGCTAAATCCACCCGCACAAAGTTAATGCCGCTGTCAATATCCGCCGGCTTAAATACAATGCTTACTTTATTAGCGGTATGTAAACCTATGCCTTTTATGCCGATTTCTTTTTCAATTGTCCTTTGTTTGTCCATTTCAATACCACCCTTTTATTTTTCGCGGTTCAACTTTGCTTCCAACTCTTCTATCTTTTTTTTCAACGAATTTACTTTTTCGTAAAGCTTGGGCAGATTCTGCACGCAAGCGTTTACCTTCTTTGCGATTTCATGAGGTTTCGCCGGGAAACCCGATACCATGGTGTTAGCCGGGATTGATTTGATCACACCGGCCCTGCCCGCGACGATCACTCCATCGCCAACCGTTAAATGCCCGGCTGCCCCGGACTGTCCCGCGAAAGTCACGCCGTTACCGATATTAGTACTGCCGGAAATCCCTACCTGGGCAACAATAATAGAATTCTCGCCAATAACCACATTATGGGCTATCTGCACAAGGTTATCTATTTTTGTGCCTTTACCGATAATGGTTTTATCAAACCGCGCCCTGTCAATGGTAACATTAGAACCTATATCCACATCATCCTCAATGACCACTGTCCCTATTTGCGGGATACGGTGATGTTTGCCGTTTATAGTAGCAAAACCAAAACCGTCTGAACCGATAACCGTGCCGCTATGCACAACCACGCGATTGCCGATATTCACGGATTCCCGTATAGTTACATTCGCATAAATCAACGTATCGCATCCGATCTTGGCGCTATGGCCGATATAACTTCCAGCGTATATTATCGTATTATCGCCTAAACAAACATCATCTTCAATTATGACATAAGGCCCGATCGCGACATTCTTGCCTAAAGAAACATCTTTACCCAATACCGCGGTAGGATGTATTCCCTTAGGATGCCTGACTCGAAACTGCGAAAAAAGTAAGACTACTTTCTCAAATCCCAAAGAAGGATTCTCAAGGCAAATGATCGGTTTAGGGGCGCTTTTTATATCAGGCGAAACAATAATAGCCGAAGCTTTGGTCTTTTCTATAAAAGGGATATATTTAGGATTTGCCAAAAAAGTAATATCCCCCGGGACAGCCTCTTTTATGCCGGCAACGCCCGTAATAACAACATTATCATCGCCTATTATTTCGCCGTCGATCAGCGCCGCTATTTCTCTTAATGTCTTTTGCATTATTTAAACTATTTTTTCACCGGAGCTTTTTTATTCAGGATTTCCATGATTTTATCTGTAATGTCCATAGTCTTGTCCTGATAAACCAAAACCCTGTCATTAAACACCATGGTATAACCTTCTTTTACGGCATATTGCTTAACAGCATCTTCTATATCTTTTAAAATTTCCTTCATTTTTTCATCTTGCTCTTTACGCAGGTCACCCTGTTTTTTCTGGTCATTTTCCTGCAAAGTCTTGATCTTTGTTTCAAGTTCTGTCTTTTTTGCTTCTTTTTCCTTATCGCTTAACAAGCTCATTTTATCCTGCAATTGCTTTACATCATTTACTCGTTTATCCCTGTCAGCGGTATAAGCCTGCTCTTTATCGCTTAAAGTTTTATCATAATCTTTCGTTTTTTGATATTCGCTAAAAGTCCTGCTCAAATCAATATACGCGAACTTATCCGCCGCAAACGCGAAACCAGCTAAAACAGTTGCGCCAAAAAACATTGCCGCCAAAACCAATCCCATTTTCTTCATTTCTTCCTCCTTAATGAGCCCATAACTTACGCGACTGTAAGGAGCGTAAGTTATTTGGGCGAATTAACCCCGCAGCGTACGCAGGAGATTTCGCAAGAAATCTCCAAGTGCTTACGCAAGGGGTATCGTGTCTTCTCTCTCCACAATTTTCCCCTAACTTCTACAACCTGAAACTAGAAACCTGCAACTTGAATCTTGAAACGTCAGACGCGTAACCAGAAACTCTCAGAAGCCGTGGCTCATACTGAAATGAAAACGGCCGTTGTCTTTAGTATCCTTACCGGGTTCTTTATTCAAAGGTATACCATAATCAAGTATTATAGGCCCGATAGGAGTTTTAATCCTTAAACCGGCGCCATACGAAGCTTTAAAACCGCCTGTGCCTAATTCACCGGTTTTTTCCCAAACATTGCCAATGTCATAAAACACGGCCAACTTAATAAAATTAACCAACGGATATGAATACTCCACATTGCCGATCAATAACGCTTTTCCTCCCTTAGGGTCCCCGGAGCTCGGATCGATAGGGCCGATCTTTCTTTCACGGTATCCCCTTACGGTTGAAGCCCCGCCGGCGAATAATCTTTCATATATCGGCACTTTTATCGAATTCCCATACGTGTCAACCAAACCTACCCTGGACCTTAGTTCAAGTACTGAGGACAGAAACATAGGAAAATAATGCGACAAGCGCCCATAAAATTTCCAGAAATCCTTATCCCCGCCCAAAGGCCCGCCGGCTACCAACCAGGAACCGCTCAAGAAATCCCCTTTAAGAGGATCAAAGATATTATCCCGGTTATCAAAACTTAAACCAAATTCCATACTGCTGATCTTATTCCTGCCGGCTTCATCTTTCAAGTCGGAAGAAGCCGTATCTGTCACATTGTCGATCTTTATATTTTCATAACGGTAAGTGGCATCAGCCTTGACATATTCGGAAATCTCCTTGCCCAAACGTAAATCCCCGCCGCTTACATCTTCATCATACCCATAGCCTACATCCGTGTCTCTTTGATGGGTGCGCTTATAAAGGTCAAAACCAAACGATACCGGATAATCAAAAAGCCACGGTTCGGTAAAACTCAAATCAAAACTTTCGGTAAGGCTTCCGAATGAAGCGCGGAATTTTAAATTCTGCCCCGCTCCGGTGAAATACGGGAAATTTTTCCAATCAAAATTTTTCTGTTCGATCTCAAAAAAACCGATAAGCTTATCCACAGTGCTATAGCCGCCGCCAAAGCTAAAGGCGCCGGTTTTGGTTTCTTTTACCTCTACAACCAGATCTTTTTTGTCCGCGGCCGCGGTATCTTCGGTATCATAACTTATATCTTCAAAAAAACCCAAATTCTGTAAGCGTTCCTTGCTGCGCCTGAGTTTCTCCCCGTCAAAACGGTCCCCCGGTTTTAGCCTTAACTCCCGGCGTATTACAAGGTCCCTGGTTTTAATATTGCCTTTTATTTTTATTTTATTCACATAAGTGATTTCGTTTTCAATAATATTATAAGCGACATTAACCTTAGTAGTACCGGGTTCCAGCGCGGTCATGTCCTGTACCTGCGCGGATATATAACCGCGGTCAAAATATAAACCCTGGATATTAACAACATCCTGTTTCACCGCTTCCTGGCTGAATATTTTGCCGGGCAGCGTTTGTTTCATTTTAGCCAAAATATCTTTTTCCGGAATATCCTTATTGCCCCGGATACTGACATTGCCGACAAGATATTTCATGCCTTCTTTAATATTCAATACGATATATAAAAATGGTTTTTTGGCATCAGGATTGACTTCATAATCCGCCGCCACATCGGCAAAACCTTTTTTACGATAAAAGGATTTTACGCGTTCAATATCCTCTTTCAAAACTTCTTCTTTAAGCAGCCCCGCGTTAAAAAGCCATGCCCGTTTTGTTTTTATCAACTTCAATATACGCCCGCTTTTAACCGCCTTGTTGCCGTTAACGGAAATACGCCTTATCTTCAGCCGTTTATTTTCAATTACAGTAAATTTAATTTTAACTTTATTTGTTTCCTTATTAATATCCGCGGCATAATTTACCTCAGCCTGGCTAAAACCTATTTTTTCATACATTTTCTTGAGTATCACGACATCCTCTCCCAGCCCGGGATAATCAAGATATTGCCCCTCTTTTGATTTTAAGGATTCTTTCACCGCGTCATCTTTTTTGCGCAGGTGCTTTACGCCGGAAAAACTGATCTTTTCGATTACCGGCCTTTCCTTCACAGTAATGACAATCTTTAAGCCTTCTTTATAATCTTCCGTGTCTATTTTTATATCGCTGAAAAATCCCAAAAGATAAAGGCGCTTTAAATCATCGTTAACAACATTTTCCTGATAAAGGCTGCCTATCTTAATCTTCATTTTGGATATGATTGTATTGCTGCTGATAGACTTATTCCCTTGTATCTCTATAGCGGTAATTGTTTTAGCAGGCAATACTTTTGGTAAAACAGGCGGTTCTTGGGCCTCTATTTTCTGCTCATCAGGATTTTCTTCTTTTTTTTCTTGCTGCGGCAATTGTTCCCCGGAAGAGGGCTCATTAGAAAGAGCGTTTTCTTTTTCCTGTTCGACACCCGGGGCTGTCGCGTTAACAACCGGTTCTATCGTTGCGGATGTTTTATTATTATCCGCTTCTAATGCTTGCTCCTCTCCTTCGGCAAAACACAGAGGAACAAATATAACCATTAAAATAAATAATAAAAAATATATGCGAAGCCTTTGCGCCATTTATATTATTCCGGGAAAATAAAAAAATACCCCTTAAAAACCCTCAGTGATAATAAAAAATAAGCTAAACATTTCGATATATAATAACATAATCTATTACCGGGTCAATAAATTTAATTATCCCAAATCCTGCGTATTTTCGTGTTCTGATCCAATTTTTGGGATTACGGAAAAAAGTGCGGAATTACGCTTATTCTGAACGAGTTAAATTTTCAAATCTGGTATATTCTTTGATAAAAGCTATCTTAGTAGACCCTACCGGGCCGTTGCGTTGTTTGGCAATAATAAGTTCGGCAACACCCTGGTTCTCAGGGGTCGGGTTATAATATTCTTCTCTCAATATAAGGACAACCACATCGGCATCCTGCTCTATAGCGCCGGATTCCCTTAAGTCGGAAAGCTGCGGCCTATGGTCAGTGCGCGATTCCACTGCCCGGGATAACTGGCTGATTGCCACAATCGGCACTTTCAGTTCCCTCGCGAGCGCTTTTAAAGAACGTGAAATTTCTGAAATTTCCTGCTGCCTGCTTTCGCTTGAGCTTGAGTTTGAGCCGCGCATTAACTGCATATAATCCAAAATGATCAATTGAATATCATGCTGCATCTTAAGCCTGCGGGCCTTGCCTCGTAATTCCATTACGGAAATAGCGGGAGTATCATCTATAAATATTGGGGATTCCGATAATTTGCCCGCGGCCGCGGTCAAACGCGGCCAATCAGAAGTAGCGAGATAACCTGTCCTGACTTTATGCGCGTCCACCCTGGCATGAGAACAAAGCATCCTTTGAACCAACTGTTCCTTAGACATTTCCAAACTGAAAATAGCAACCGGTATTTTTGCCGTAACACCCGCGTATTCAACCATGCCTAAAGCAAGAGCGCTTTTGCCCATAGAAGGGCGCGCGGCTACAATAATCAGGTCCGAAGGCTGTAAACCGGCGGTCTGAATATCAAAATCTATATAACCGGTCGGGACTCCGGTAACATGCATTTTCTTCTGATAAAGCTGATCTATTTTTTCGATACTTTCTTTTATGATCTCCTTAAGATGCATATAACTTCCCTGCATCCTTTTATCGCTTACATCAAATATTAATTTCTCAGCCTGATCCACCAATTCATTAATATTGCCTTCACTTTCATAACATAAGGAAACGATCTTCGTCGAACTGTTTATAAGGTTCCTTAATATACATTTTTCTTTTACTATCGCGACATAATGGCCTATATTTGCCGAAGTAGGGACTGAATTAGCAAGGCTGGTCAAAAAGCTTACGCCTCCTACCTCATCAAGTGATTCTTTCTTCTTTAACTCATCGGCAAGAGTGATCAGGTCAACCGGTTTACTGGCGTTATAAAGATCTATTATCGTTTCAAATATTTTCCTATGGATAATTTTATAGAATGAACTGCTTTCAAGTGATTCCCCGGCAACAGATATGGCATCTTCATCCAGCAACATAGAGCCTAACACAGCCATTTCTGCTTCGAGATTCTGAGGAGGGAGTTTTTCTACGCGAGTATCTGCCATTTATACTATTGAGATTAGGCTTGCCCGGGGGCACGATATTTAATTATTTTGCTTCTATAAATAAATATAATTAAGTTTCGTGTCCCCGGAATTCTTACGGAATTTTATTTCTTAACAACCCAGATTTTTACCGTAGTGGAAATTTCGGGATGCAATTTTACAGGGACTTCATATACGCCTAAAGACTTGATAGGCTCATCTAAAATGATAGCGCTCTTATCGATATCAACGTTTTCATTTTTTAAAGCATTGGCTATTTCCGCGACACCTATGCTGCCGTATAATTTATCCTCCTCCTGGGTCAAAACCGAAAGAGTAATGGACAAACTCGCCAATCTGCCGCTTAAATCCTGGGCTTCTTTTTTCGCCTTTTCTGATAGCGCCGTTCTACGAAGTTTTCCTTCTTCAATCCTTTTAAGATTTGCTGAAGTCAAAAGAACAGCTAACCCGTTAGGCAAAAGAAAATTACGGGCAAACCCATCCTTAACCTTTACCACCGCGCCTGCTTTACCGATTCTATCTACATCCTGTTTTAAAATAACTTCCATAATTTCCTCACTTCGTTATATAACTGTATAGGGCGCGTTCCCCGAACGCGCCGTCAAAATATTACCATTTGCTGATAACTAAACCCGGCTGTAAGGCACAAGAGAAAGAAACCTGGCCTGCTTGATCGCTTCGGTTAACCTTCTCTGATGTTTAGCGCAATTACCGCTATTACGGCTGGGGACAATTTTACCTCTTTCCCTGATGAACATCTCCAGTTTCTTTACATCTTTATAATCCAAAGTTTTAGTCTTATCCACGCAAAACCGGCAGAATTTCTTTCTAGCCGGTAAAAACCTTTCTTTCTTCTTAATAACTTTCTTCAATTTAACTCTCATTAATTTTATCCTCACTTTCTTCTAACCAAGCTGTTTCAGTTGACGTAGTATCCGCGGCAGTGCCTTGAGCAACCGCGCCTTTACCCGCGCCGCCTGCTCCCCCGCCTAAAAACTGGATGCGTTCAACCCTTACTTCAATAACATTGCGCTTCTGGCCGGCAGTATCTTCCCAGGAACGTGATTGAAGCCTGCCTTCAACAAAAACAGGGCTTCCCTTGCGTACATATTGATTGCAAGTTTCCGCTTGTTTATCCCAGGCCACAGCCGTAATAAAACAAACTTCTTCTTTTAATTCCTGATTTTTATCCTTAAATTTTCTGTTTACAGCCAACCTTAAATTAGCCACTGCTGTCCCCTGCGGAGTATACCGCAATTCAACATCTTTAGTTAAATTACCCATCAATAATACTTTATTATAACTAGCCATATCTCCTCACTCCTTCGTCGTTCGGAGTGTAAAGTTTTTAAGTGTAAAGTGTTTAAGCTTTTTGCTTACACACTTACACACTTACAGACTTACACACTATCCAGCTTTGTTATCAAAACCCTTAATATATTTTCATTCAACTTATAGCCATTTTCCATTTTTGCTATCATTTCACCGGTAACACTGAAATTAGCGAGATAATATACCCCCTCGCGGTATTTTTTGATCGGGAAACACAATTTTCTTTTTTCCGACCAAATACTAGCCTGCGTCACAGTACCGCTGTTTTTTATCACAGAATCATTTATTTGGGCCAATAAAACTTTTCTATCCGCTTCTGATAAATCTGGTTTGATAATAAACATTGCCTCGTATTTATTCATTATTTTACTCCTTTTAATGAGCACATAACTTACGCGACTGTAAGGAGCGTAAGTTATTAGTGCGAATTATTCCCGCAGCCTGCGAAGTAAATTTCAAAGAAATTTACAAGCGCTTAGGCTAGGGACTCCTTTTTATTAAACATATTCATCGTTTCAACTATGCCGCCCGAACACCAAAATTCGACACAATCACAAGCTTTTTTAATTACAGAATTAACCGCGCTTTTTTCTAGTTTCGTGAATGGATCCAGCACGTATTCCGCCGGATCAATACCTTCGCCAGGCCGGCCTATACCTATACGCAGCCTGTTAAAATTATTTCCCCCTAAACAATCTATTATCGAAGCAAGCCCTCGATGCCCTCCGGATGAACCGAATTCTCTTATCTTGACGCGCCCGGGCTCAAGGTCCAAATCATCGCAAATTACAAGTAAATCGTCAATACTAACCTTATATTTTTTCAGTAATGCCTTAACCGCGGCCCCCGAAAGATTCATAAAAGTAAGCGGCTCTGCCAATACGGCTTCAACACCCGCGATATTTCCTTTACCGCATAACGCGCGGCTATTGAAATCTCTTTTAAGTGTTATGCCACAACGCTTTGATAAAGCGTTTAATACCGAAAACCCTATATTATGCCTTGAATCTATATATACTTTACCAGGATTTCCTAAACCAACGATCAATTTCATTATTAACAACTATTTTTTCTCTTTCCCTTCTTTGCCTTCTTCTTTTTCAGAGCCTTCGGCAGGGACTTCTTTCTTTTCTTTAATTACTTCCGGTTCCTTCTTCTCTTCGCCTTCAAGCGCTTCGGCAGGAACTTCTTCCTTCATAGGAGCTACTACATGCAAAACAACCGCTGACTCATCGTTCAAAACCTTCGCTCCCGAAGGAAATTTAATATCTTTTATATGTATCGCGTCGCCGATCTTTAAATTGCTGATGTCCACAGTGATCTCTTCGGGTATCTGAGTAGGCAAACATTCCACTTCAATTTCCCAAAGAATGTGCTCCAAAGAACCGCCATCCTGCTTTACCCCCACAGCCTCACCTTTAACCGTAACAGGGATATTTATCTTAATTACCTTATTCATGGATATTTCATTAAAATCCACATGTATAATATTCCCATGAACAGGGTCATACTGCATTTCTTTGATTAAACAAACTTTCGCTTTTTTATCTTTATCGCTTTTAAACTTGAGATTGATCAAAGCATTTTCTACGCGGTATTTATGCACCAGCTTGATCAATTCGCCGGTAACTACTTTGATCGGCAAAGCCTTTTTACCCTCGCCATAAACTACTGAAGGCATAAACCCCGTATCACGTAAATCTTTTGCTTTGCTTCTTCCTACCCCATCACGTACTTCTACATTTAAAATAATTTCTTCCATTTTACTCGCTCCATTCAAAGTGTAATGTTAATCAAATAAAGAACTAACCGATTCTTCGTAATGAATCCTTTTAATTGCCTCGCCTAAAAGCCCGGCTACGGATAAAACTTTAATTTTCGGCAATTTTTTGCTTTCATCCAGAGGGATACTATCGGTTATTACTAATTCCAGTAAATCCTTGCATTTTTCAATGCGCTCTATTGCAGGGCCGGATAAGATACCGTGGGAAATAGCGGCGCGGATACTTTTACATTTAAACTTCTTCAAAGCCTCAACACCTTCGATCAAAGAACTGCCCGTGGCAATCATATCGTCCACAATAATAACATGCTTATTTTCCACATCGCCTAAAATATGCATGACTTCCGTCTTTTCCGGAGAATCGCGCCTTTTATCAATTATTGCCAAAGGAGCCGAAAGCCTCTTGGCATAAGAACGCGCCATTTTTATACTGCCGACATCCGGAGAAACTATAACCATATCTTTAAGTTTTAAACTTAAAATATAATCTATAAATACCCCTACGGAAAAAAGATGGTCTACAGGGATATCAAAAAAACCTTGAATTTGCCCGGCATGTAAATCCATTGTTAAAATCCTGTTAGCTCCCGCGGTTGTCAACAAATTCGCTACCAATTTCGCGGTAATAGGCACGCGCGGCTGGTCTTTCCTGTCCTGCCTGGCATAACCGAAAAATGGCATAACCGCCGTAATACGATGAGCGCTCGCCCGCTTTAAAGCGTCAATCATAATTAATAACTCCATTAAAGTCTCATTCGGCGGCGGACAGGTAGGCTGAATAATAAAAACATCCCTGCCCCTCACATTTTCATTAATTTTAATACGGATCTCGCCTTCACTGAACCGGGTTACTAAAGTATCCAATAATTTAACTTTAAGGAATTTACAGATATCTTTTGCTAATTCAGGATGAGCATTGCCGCTAACTACCCATAATTTATCCATTTTCCCTCTCTTCGCTTACAAACTTACACACTTACAAACTTACACACTCCTTTTAATAGGCCTTGCCGGCACACCTACCACAACTGCCCCGTCCGCAACATTAGTGTTTTTAACCACAATTGAACCGGCTCCGGTCTTTGAGTTTTTTCCTATTTTAACCGGAGCAACCAACACTGTATCAGAACCTATAAAAGCATCGTCTTTTATTAAGATCGTATTTTTATTTTTTCCGTCAAAATTTGCGGTAACAGTGCCCGCGCCTATATTTACCCTGCGGCCGATACTTGTATCGCCTATATAAGAAAAATGTTTTATAAAGGTTTTCCCGCCTACTTTCGCCCGCACAATTTCCGTAAAATTTCCTACAGTAACATCATCTCCGATAGTAACACTCTCCCGTAAATGAGCGAAAGGGCCGATAAAACAATGTTTACCGATTTTAACATTTTTTTCAACCACTGTAAAGGGATAAATCACTGTATCCTGGCCAATTTTTACGCCATAATCTATAAAAGTGCTGGATGGATCAAGTATAGTTATGCCTTCTTTCATAAACTTCTCATTAATACGCTGCCGCATGATCAAATTAGCTTTTGCCAATTCCAAACGCGAATTAACTCCCAACGCTTCGTTAATATCCTTAAGATTTACGCCATCTAATAAATAATTATCTTTATAGAGTATCTCGCATACATCCGTAAGGTAATACTCTTTTTTTTGGTTATTAGGCTTTACCTGCGTTAACGCGGCAAACAACCTGTCTTTGTTAAAACACATTATGCCGGTATTAATTTCTTTTATATCTTTTTGAAACTCATCCGCGTCTTTTTCTTCTACAATAGCGCAAACACTGGCATATTTATCTCTTAAGATCCTGCCGTAACCCGCCGGATTTTCAACCTTAGCGGTCAACAAAGCGGCATCCAGGTTATTTTTGATATGATGCTGTAAAAATTCGCTTATAGTATTCCTTGTAAGCAACGGGATATCCGCGTACAAAATTAAAACTGTCCCTTTAAAAGTTGCCAATAAAGGTAAAGCCTGTTTTACGGCGTCTGCCGTGCCTAGAAGATGTTTCTGTATAACTACTTCCACGCCGGGCGTAAGATGCTTGCGCACCTCTTCATGTTTATGCCCCAAAACAGCTATGGTTTTAGAGATTTTTAAATCTTTGACTAAGTCAAGTACATAGCCAAGCATTGGGCGGCCGCAAACCTGATGCAAAACCTTTGGGGTTTCGGATTTCATCCGCTCGCCCTTACCCGCGGCCAAAATTATACAAGCGATGTTTTTAGTGTCCATTAGCATTCCTTAATTTCTGCCGCATTATTTTCTGCTGTTTTGTCAACACGCTGTCCGCCAGTTCGTTTATCAACCTGATGCCTTCAAGTTTCTTTTCCGCTGATATTTCGCGCCCTCTTAGGAGTTTCTCTTTTTTTGTTTCCCAAGCAAATTTCAATTCAAACCTCTTACTATTTTTAATTCTTTAATATCCAGCAAATCCTTCTCTCTGCCGGAAATTTTTTTCATTTTAATAAATTTTTCAGGGGAAATGACTTTAAGAACCAAACCGCTTGCCCTTACCTTTACGGCATCTTTTATGGCTTCACTAAAATCAACCGGCGAATCGATAACAATATCTACCTCTTCATATGTCCTTTCGCCTTTATAGAAATTGAATGCCTTCATATTCTTATTTTTTATCCAATCTTCGCGTGTTTTTTTATCTGCTAACATAACAGGGTCTACCGGCTGCTTCACATGATAGCCCGCTTTTTTGAGAATTCTAACTATTTTTAGCAAATTTTCATCGGTCATCTCAACAAGTATATCCATGTCAAGGGTATTGCGGTATCCTCCCAGAAGATTAAAAGCAATGCCTCCAACAATTACATATTTTACTTTTTGCTTCTGAAATTCCCGTAGTATCTCTTCATAAAGTATCATATTTAACGGATTTCTGTAACTACCGCTTCTATAAATTTTTGTTTAATCTGTCCGTTTTTCTTTTCAAGTGTTATCTTATGGATACTTTCGCCACTAACAGTCTCCCCGGTTTTTAAAGTAATATTTTCGTTTTCCCTGCCCTCAACAACTGCTTCCGTACCCTTAAGTTGTATATTTAAAATCTCAAATTTATAATTATAATCTTTGTTTAATGACCACCCATAACTCAAATTTTTCAAACATTCTGCGCGCGAAAATGAAATTTTTTTATTATTTATAACACCAACCATCTTGAAATCTTCAGATAAAGTCAAAACATAAGAAATAGCGTCCATTTTATTGCACGTTGCCTCTATCCCCCTAAAAAATTCCCTTATTTCTCCTTCAGAAATATTTTCTTCTGTATTCGCTACTTTTCTTAAGGGTGCATCTATCTGTGCATTTAACGCGACAAAATTAGAATTAGAGATAATGACTGCAAATAGAACAAGGGTTATTAATCGCACTAACATTTACTATTTCCTATAAAGTTCCTTCGAAGCCCTACCATAATTTACTTCTCAATGGGCGAAGAAGAACTGGGACGTATGGACTCGAACCATAATAGCGAGACCCAAATTCTCGTGTCCTACCATTGGACGACATCCCAAAAACAAAAAAAACTCACAATAAGAATATCAAAATTCTTACAAATTTATGATTAACTTTAGAGTATTTACAGACGGTTCTAAATAACGGGGCTTTTTACTTTTTCCTGTTCATATCCTTCCAAAACCTTTTTCTGGAGATATTCTCTAAAAGCCTGTGTTACAGGGTGCGCTATATCTTTATGCTCTAATTGAGTATTGTTTATGGCCTCTTGAGGCTGAACCTTCGGGCTGCTAAAAGGCAACTGCACGCCACACTGGTTACAATATTTACTGCGAATTTCATTCTTAAAATTACACTTAGGACAAGACTGCCTTATTTTTCGTGAAGGCATAGCTATAAATAAACCATTCGTGCCTTCTATTATTTTGATATTTCTGACTACAAAGGCATTGTCAAAGGTCACTGTGGCATAAGCCTTCAATTTTTTATCGGGAGAATCCTTTAAAAATATTTTAACCTCGGTTATTTCCATAAGTCAGCCTCCTTATATCGCAAGATGTTACACGGTATGCGTTACAAACACCTGCCAAAACTTATTTACCTCAAGCTGTCTGCTTAAAGATACAGCCTCCTTTCTTGAATCAACGGCACCAAATACTGTTGAGCCGCTTCCGGACATCAAAACTGATTTCACCCCTAACTTAGAAAATTTTTCTTTAATTTTCCTTATTTCAGGGTAAAGCCCGGAGGTAATCTCTTCAAGGCTATTAAACAACCTCCCTCTTGTCAAAGAAAATTCCTTCCTGCTTAAGGCAGAAGTTAATAGTTTAACATCAAATTCAGGTATTGTCAACGTCTCAGTTGCATTTCCTGACGCGCATACTTCATCCAATTTTTCAAATATAAGCGGCGTAGAAACCTTTATCTTGGGCACAACTAAGACATGCCAGAGTTTTACTTTATCAAGTTTTGTTAATTTTTTTATTTTATCCCCCCGTTCTGTCCCTAAAGCAAAAGGGGTGTTATAAATAAAAAACGGCACATCCGCGCCTAATTTCCGCGCAAAACTTGCCAATTCCCTCTCATTAAGATTCAAACGCCAAAGTTTATTTAATCCCGTTAATACGCTGGCGGCATTGCTGGACCCGCCCCCCATCCCACTGCCTACGGGGATACGCTTTACTATTCTTATATCCACGCCTTTATCTAAATCAAAACTATCCCGCAATAATTTCGCGCTTTTATAAGCTAAATTTGAACTGTCTTTAGGAATATTTTGGCAGGAAGATATGACCCGTATTTCATTATCGCGGCGGAGAGTAAGCGTTATTTTATCACAAAGGCTTATACGCTCAAATATAGTTTCTAAATCATGGTAATTATCTTCGCGTTTACCTACAACCTTAAGATACAGATTTAACTTCGCGTAAGAATCAAGAACTAAACTATTCACGGTTCAAACGCCAACACCCAGGCCTAAAACAGCATTTTCTATATCCGCGCTTCTCAAATTATATTCCGTTAAAAGTTCATCGGGTTCGCCGGATTGCCCATACCTGTTTTTTACGCCTAAACACACCACCTTAACGGGATGATTTTCAGCGGCAACTTCTTGAACAGCCGAAGCCAAACCGCCTACTACCATATGTTCTTCACAAACCACAATTGCCCGTGTCTTGCGCGCGGCATCCAGCACTGCCTCCTTATCCAAAGGCTTAATTGTATGGACATTAATTACACGGCATTTTACGCCTTTCTTTAAAAGATTTTCTGCCGCGATAAGCGCTTCATTTACCAGCCCGCCGCAGGCAATTATAGCCACATCACTGCCCTCGGTTAAAACCTGGGCTTTACCGAATTTAAATTCTCCTTTATTCTCTATAGTAACAAATTTCGCCCTGCCCAAACGTATATAAAACGGGCCATTTTCCTTCATAGAAGCAATTATAGCATCGCGTGTCTGCGGCCCATCACAAGGCACAATTATATTCATATTCGGAATAACGCGCATAAGAGCGATATCTTCAAGCGCCTGATGGCTTGAGCCATCGGGGCCGACAGTAAGCCCGGCGTGCGTCGCGACTATCTTTATATTGAATTTATTATACGCCACGCTATTTCTAACTTGTTCCCAGGCCCTGCCTGTGGCAAATATCGCGAAAGTGGAAACAAACACAGTCTTTCCGCAAGAAGCCAGTCCCGCCGCCACAGCCATCATATTCTGCTCGGCTACTCCTATGTTAAAAAACCTCTCCGGAAACTCTTTCGCGAAAAGTCCGGTCCTGGTAGAGCCGGATAAATCAGCGTCCAATACAACAATATCCTTGCGCTCTTTCCCTAATTCAACCAACGCTTTACCGTAAGCATCCCGCTGATATGTCTGTTCCATAATTTACCTTTTAACTTACATGCAGCCACCAGGCCACAATGCCGCCAAGTCGCACGTATTACTTATTCTAACTCCTTTAACGCGATTATCGTCTCTTCTTTTGTGGGAGCGCGGCCGTGGAAATCAGCCACATTTTCCATAAAAGAAACCCCTTTGCCTTTAATAGTATGCGCTATTATTATCGCAGGCTTGCCTTTTATTGACTTGGCTTCGTCATACGCGGAAAGTATCTGGCGCATATCATGGCCGTTTATCTCAACAGTGTGCCAGCCAAACGCTCTCCATTTATCAACAATAGGCTCTAAATTCATAATATCCTTAACTTTGCCATCGATCTGAAAACCATTATAATCCAATATTCCGCATAAATTATCGCATTTATAATGGCTGGCTGACATCGCCGCTTCCCAAATATTGCCTTCTTGTATTTCGCCGTCACCCATAAGGCAATAAACACGCGAATCCTTCTTATCCATCTTCACCGCCAAACTCATCCCCACTGAAACAGAAAGCCCTTGGCCTAACGAACCCGAAGAAACCTCCACTCCCGGCGTTCGCCTGTCAGGATGCCCCTGCAACATTGATCCCAATTGCCTTAAAGTCCATAATTTCTCAACCGAAAAATAACCCGTTTCAGCAAGCAACGCGTACCAAAGAGGGCAGCAATGGCCTTTAGACATATGGAACCTGTCCCTGTCCGGCCAATTTGGCTCCGCGGGTTTTATTCTCATAACCGAAAGATACAACGCGGTGATCAAATCAGTAGAAGACAGGCTCCCTCCGGGATGCCCGGATCCGGCCTTAGAGATCATTTGAACAATAAGCCGGCGGATTGCCTTCGCCTTCTCTTCTAAATCTTTAATTTGCGTGTCTGTATATGGCATATTCTAACCACCTTAAATACGGAAATCTTTGTTCGGTTGTTGTTTTTCGGTTATCGGTTATCGCAAAAAATCGAAAACCAAACACCGATAACCAAGCGCCGAAACATGCTTTGTCATTTTGATATTTGATCTTTGATTTTTGATTCTATCTGCGCTATTTTCGCTCTGACCTTATCCTGATTAGGATCCAACTTTAGAGACTTCTGCCAAGTAGCCAAAGCGTTCTGAATATCATTGCCTTTATAATAAGCGTCGCCTAAATGGTCATAAATAACCGGGTCTTCCAATAACGCGCTTGCCCGTATCAATGTTTCTAATGCCATTTTATTATTGCCCTTTTTAAAATATAACCACCCCAAACTATCGACGTATGCCCCGTTGTCAGGCTGCAGTTCCAACGCTTTTTTTATTAAGATTTCCGCTTCGCCTAAATTTTTATTCGCGTCAACATACATATACCCCAAATAATTTAGAGCCTCATGATAATCCGGTTTTAATTTCAATGATTTCCGGAGTTCCTCCTCCACATTCCTCTTCTTATCCAACTGGTCATATATACTTGCTAAATAAAAATGCGCTTCCGCGTCGGAAGGCGCCAAATCCAATATCAGCCGGTATATACTTTCCGCGGCATTAAGTTTCTTTTGCTGGAGGTATAATAAGCCTAAATTTTTATAAATCCCTATATCCTGGGGATGAAGTTTAGAGGCATTCTTAAGGGCTAATTCATATTCACGGTTTGATTCATCAATCTTATTCTGTAAAGAATATAAAAGCGCCTTTATCGCGTGCGGCTCTACAGCTTCAGGGTCAAGTTTTATGGCAATATCTAATTCTTCAGCCGCTTTTTGAAATTCATTCTTTTTTATAAGCGCAACTGCCAGGTTTAAATGAATAACGGTATTCTTACTTTCAACCCTTAAAGCTTGCTGATATTCCTGAACAGCCTTATCAACGTCTCCTAAATCGTCATAGATCACAGCCATAATATAATGGCTTAAAGCACTCGATACTTTTTTATCCAGCGCAAACCCTTTTGCGGCAGGCGACAAAAAAAATATTAAATAAAGAAATAAAATGCTTATTCTTCGAAGATTAGAAGTCATTCTTCATATAATGCTGTTAGCTGCTTGATATAAGTAGCCGTAAGGCCGAAACTGCCTCCCATTTTGAAGAAATCCCCGGGCCGAAACCCGGAGATTTCCAAAAAAGGATTAAGCCCAAGCTCTCTTCTTCACGTGACGAAGACGACGGCGTAACTTTTTCCGTTTATGCGTCTTTATCTTTTGTCTTTTTCTTTTTTTACCGCAAGGCATTTCTCTTACTCCTTTGTCATTCGGAGTGTAAAGTTTTTAAGTGTAAAGTTTTTAAGTTACACACTTACACACTTACACACTTACACACTTACACACTAATATATTACTTTGTTAAGCGGATACTCAATAATCCCCTGTGCACCGGCATTTTTTAACTGAGGTATCAATGTCCGTACTACTTTTTCATCGATTATTGTTTCTACCGCGCACCAGTCTTCTTCGGTAAGCCCTGAAATAGTAGGTTTTCTCAAAGCAGGCAAAACTGAAATGACCCTATTTAAATCGTTCTTTTTAACGTTCATTTTTAAACCGACTTTTTCTTCCGCGGCTAAGGCGCCTTTTAATAATACCGCTATTTGGTCCATCTTTTCTCTCTTCCAACTGTCTTTATTCGCTTCTTTATTCGCTATAAATTGAGTTGTAGACTCACAAAGAGTATCCAAAATAGCCAGTTTATTCGCCCTTAAGCTTCTGCCTGTTTCAGTCAATTCCACAATAGCGTCAACCAAGCCGGAATTAACCTTAACTTCTGTTGCCCCCCAACTGAATTCCACTTCAACTTTAACTTTATTTTTCCGGAAATACTCGGTAGTTACATTTACAAGTTCAGTAGCAATACGTTTACCCGCCAGGCCTTTTAGCGACTTAATATTCGAATTTTCAGGGACGGCTAAAACCCATCTTACTTTATTCAAACTTTGCTTGGAATAAGTCAGATCCGTGACCCTTATAACCTGCGATTTATTCTCCAATATCCAATCGTTGCCGGTAATCCCGCAATCAAGCGCCCCATCTTCGACATATCGGGACATTTCCTGAGCGCGCAGCAAAACTGCTTCTATTTCAGGGTCATCTATAGAAGGAAAATAGGAACGGTCCGAAGACACAGACACATTAAACCCTGCTTTTTTAAACATTTTAAAGGTTGCCTCCTGCAAGCTGCCTTTGGGCAACCCCAATTTCAATATTTTACTTTTCATCTTAATTTTCCTTATCTTTTCTATCCGGACTTAATTATTATTCGCGTAACACGGGCACCATTATACAAAGTTACTAATACTTTGTAAAGAGAAAATATTTTATGGTTGAAATATTATGATTTTGGCTTATAATGAAACTTTATTGGCAAACAAGGAACGCTCACTCCTTGCTTAATACGATACCCCTTGCGTAAACCTGAACAAGGCAAAAGGAGATAATACGGTATCCCTTGCCTAAGCGCTTGTAAATTTCTTCGAAATTTACCTCGCAGGCTTCGGGATTAATTCCCCCCGCTGCTTCGCTTTGCGAAGCAAAGCGACGGGGACAAGCTAAGGAGATGTAATACGATATCCCTTGCGTAAACATCGGGAAAATCTCTTCGATATTTTCCCGATACGCTGCGGGATTAATTCGGCCAGACAACTTATGTTCGCTCGTTTCACTCGCTCCATAAGTTGTGGCCTCATTAAGGAGATAACTAATGCTTAAGAAACTGCGCAATAAAAAAACCGCGAAAAAAATATGGATCATCCTGGCAATATTAATCCTGCCCGCTTTCCTATTATGGGGTTCCGGCAGCACAATAAGAGACAAAGAAAAAACAAAACAATTATCCGTTGTGGGTAAAATTTCCGGCAGGAATGTCGAATTCGAGCAATACCAGGACGCGATTGAAGCGACACGCGCCCAGGCTATTATGCAATTCGGCGAAAAATTCTCGGAAATACAAAGATATATTAACCTGGAATCACAGGCATGGGACAGGCTCGTGCTTCTATCTGAAGCAAAAAAACGCAGGATTTACGCTAATGACAATGAAGTGATAGAATTAATACAAAGCTATCCTTTTTTACAGCGCACAGGCAAGTTCGACGAAAAAACATACGCGGATATGCTCAGGTACGTCTTCCGCGCCCAACCCCGGATATTTGAAGAGCAAACCCGGCAGAATATTATATTGTCTAAACTTTTCGACGAATTAACTAAAAACATAAAAGTAAGCGATGATGAAGTCAAAAAAGAATACACAAAAATAAATGAACAGATCAGCGTGTATTACATCGCCGCTATCCCCTTTGATTTTATCGATAAAGACGCCCCCATTGACGAAAAAGAAATTAAAGATTACTTTTCAGAAAACGCTTTACAATATAAACAGCCGTTAAGTTACAATTTAGAATATATCTCCGCTGATTCAAAGGATAAAATTGAAAGCCTTAGGGCTTCTCTCAATGATAAAGAAGCTTTGGATAAATCATTAAAAGAAATGGGGCTGACTGTAAAAGAAACAGGTTTATTCCCGGAAACGGCCCCTATCCCGGGCATAGGATTTTATGCGCAAATTGTTAACTCGTTATCAAAAATAAAAGTTGGAGAATACCTGAGCCCCACGCAAATAGAAAAAAATTATTATCTTTTCAAACTTAAAGAACGTATTGAAGCCCGCGTCCCTGAATTAGCGCAAATAAAAGATAAAGTAAAAAACAACCTGCTTCAATCCAAAGCGGAAATAACCGCAAAAAATAAAATAGAAGAATGCCTGGAAAAATTAAAAAAAGGCACGCCCCCGGATACCTCTAGAGATAATAACGCGAAAATAGATGCCGAAACGAAACAGCAGGTTTTGCCTGGTGAGATATTGCCTGAATTTGAAAAAGCCGCCTCGCTTTTCGGCTTAAAGACAAGCTCCACCGAACCATTTAAACATGGCAGCTATATAGAAAAAATTGGGGCATCAGATATGTTTTGGGAAAAAATAACCGAATTAAAAGAAAATGAAACCAGCGGTATTATAAAGCTGCCTTCAGGTTTTTATATTATTAAATTGAAATCACGCGTGCCTTTAGACGAAAACAAATTTAAAGAAGAAAAACCTGAGCTTATGAAACAATTTGAAATGCGGAAAAAACAAGAATATTTCAGCAAGCATATCGAAGAATTAAAAAAGGACTCCCAACTTTTCCAGCAAGAAAATCTCCTTAAACAATAAGGCTATACATTAAAAACCGGGGCACAAGGGTAATTAAACCAACTACCTTTGTGCCCCAATTATTTTTTTGAGTTTCGTGTCCCCAGATAACTTAGCTTACAGATATAGAACTAACCGGACATTGTTCCGATACTTCTTTTACGTTATGGGTAGTACAGCTTTGCGCTTTTACATGCGCTACGCCATCGCCTTGGATTTCAAACACTTCCGGGCAAGATTGTTCGCATAAACCGCAACCCACACAAGTTGAATTATCAATACTTACCTTTGCCATTTTTGTTCCCCTCCACTTTTAATTTACTATTATCTTTCCATTAAATTTTCAAACATTTCTTCATGATTTACTTCTTCAGCCAATATATGGGTTACTAATTGATACGTAACGTTATCTTTTCCGAATGTCTTTTTAGCGATTTTATTATATACATCGATCGCGCTTGCTTCCGCTTCGGTAACTATGCGTATAATTCTATTTACATCGGCGGTATTCTTAGGAGGCATCATATATGGGGCGTTCGCGTTTTTTTCCAATTCCATAGGATTAGCGATAGGCGCTCCTCCTAATTTAATTATCAAATCCGCCACTTCGCCGGCGTGTTCCAATTCCTCCTTGGCGATCTTCATCAAAAATTCACTTATATCTTCATAAGCCTTACCGGAAACTGTCTGCGCCATATACCAATAAAGATAAAATGCCAACCATTCATCCGCGTACGCCTTATTCAAATCTTTAACTAAATCTTTTAAACTTATCTCTACTATAGCCCTTGCTTGTTTACCCATAATTTACCTCCTCAATATACAACCCCACCCGCTTTAACTCTCCACGGGTTTTGCCTTAAGATTATACTTCTCTATATTATAATCGGCTATCGCCTGTATTTTCTTGACCTCTTCCGGAATACTTAGCAAATGTTTAAATCTGCCTTGCAGCTTAAGATACTCTTCAACCGGCTTAACCTGAACCTGCCGGCTTGTTAATTTGCCATATTCGTATTCAAACAAGGGATAAAGGCCTGTTTCCACCGCCAGTTTCGCCACCTGAAAAGTAATTTCCATACCATAGCGCCATCCTAAAGGGCAGGGAGCATGAATTTGAATATATTTAGGCCCTTTCAAGCTTATTGCCTTCTTAACCTTGCGCTGTATATCTTGAGGAAAACCTGCTGAGGCAGTAGCCACATAAGATATTCCATGAGCGTTTGCGATCTCAGGCATAGGTTTTTTCGGGCGGATATTGCCCGAAGATTTAGCGCCTATAGGGCTGGTAGTCGTATTGGTATTAAAGGGTGTTAACCCGCTGCGCTGCACACCGGTATTCATATAAGCCTCATTATCATAACAAATATAAAGGATATCGTGGCCTCTTTCAAACATACCGGATAACGCCTGTAAACCTATATCGGCGGTACTGCCGTCTCCCCCTTGGCAAATAATATTAGTGCCTTCTTTTTTGCCTGAAAATTTCAACGCCGCCTCAATACCGGAAGCCACTGCCGCGGAATTCTCAAATAAAGAATGTATCCAGGGCACGCCCCATGCGGTTTCAGGGTATTTTGTCGAAAAAACTTCCAAACACCCTGTATTATTAGCTATAATTGTATTAGGCCCGCAAGCTTCGATAACCAAACGGGCTGCTAAAGACTGCCCGCATCCCGCGCAAGCAGTATGCCCAGGAAAAAATAATTGATTATTCATAATTCTCCTTTAAAAGCTCTGGTTTTAAGTCAATAAACTCTCCTATTATTTCTTTTGCCGTAAGCAAACGAAAAACTTCTTTTATCGAATTCTTAGTTATATCACGCCCGCCTAAACCTACTATAAAACTACTGATAGTTTGCGGCTTCTTCTTTTTGCTGCAAAACGCGGTTTTAACCTCGGAATAAAGAGGCGCGTAAGACCCTAACGAAACAGCCCTATCCACAACAGCGATTTTAGATACATTCTTCAACGCTTCATAAATTGCCTGCGCCGGAAAAGGCCGATAAGAAGTAATTTTCAATAACCCGACTTTTTTCCCTTTTGCTCTTAGTTCATCAACCACATCTTTTATTGTCCCGCAAACTGAACCCATAGCTATAATAACCCTGTCAGCGTCTTTAGTCTGATATTCTTCTACAAGGCCGTTATAAGCGCGGCCGAATACTTTAGAAAAATCAGAGGTGATCTTAGGAATTAAAGTAAGAGTATCTTCAAGCGTTTTCTGCAGCGCGTAACGAGTTTCCATATAATAATCAGGATCAGCAAGTAACCCTAACGACATAGGATTAGCCGTATCTAATTTATAAAGCGGCGCGTAAGGCGGTAAAAATTTATCTACCTGTTCCGCGTTCGGCATATCTACAGTTTCTATGCCGTGTGTCAAAATAAAACCGTCCATACAAACCATTACCGGAAGCATTACTGATCTATCTTCACCAAGTTTATACGCGATCAAATGCAGATCAACCGCTTCTTGAATGTCTTCGGCAAATAATTGGATCCAGCCGGTATCGCGCATAGAAACCGAATCCTGTTGGTCGTTCCAGATATTTATCGGAGCGGATATGGCCCTGTTAGCGCAAGTCATTATTACAGGCAGCCTCATCCCGGCGATATTAAAAAGCACTTCCGCCATATAAAGCAACCCTTGAGAACTGGTAGCTGTATATACCCGCACACCCGTGGCGACAGCGCCTAAAACTACCGAAGCGGCGGAATGTTCCGACTCAACATTAACGAATTGTGAATTTAAATGCCCATCTGAAACCATCGAAGCCAAATCTTCAACAATATGTGTTTGAGGAGTTATAGGATACGCGGAAATCACGCCCGGTTTACATAATTTAACCACATCTGCTATTGCCCTTGAACCTTCTAAAAACTCTTTCACTCTATTCTCCCTTTCTTCTTGTTTATTACGCTAAATGGCCGCATCTTTGGCGATAAACGCCATATATTTAATATAAACAAAAGGCTAAATCTTAATTTTTTCCTTAGTATTAGCCTCTACTGTATCTTCAGCAACCATAACAATATCCTTTTTAGGGCATATTATACTGCATAAACCGCATCCTTTACAAAAAGAATAATCGCAGATAAAAGTATTCTTCTCACTGCCGGTAATACAACCTTCAGGACAAACCCCGATGCACATTTTACAAGCCGTGCAATTCTTCTGTAAAAATTGCGGTTTTAGTTCAGTGCGCCAAGAACCGGTTTTATTTCTTCTACTCGTTCCTGGCTTTGAAGTTAATGGGCCGAACATTTTTCACCTCCGAGAAAATCGCCTTCGGCGATAACCTTAAACGATTTTCTTGTCCCCCTGTTTAGATTTGCGCGGCAAATCTGGGGGGATAAGATATATACTTTTTTATTTTATATTACCCTTTATATACTGAAATCCCTGCTTCGCTGACTCGATATTTGCCTCTTGAGCTTTGCCTGAAAATCTCTTTTTTATAGCTTCAATAAGAAAATCTAAACTCAATTCGCCTGTTGCCGCGCAAAAAGCCCCTAATAACGCTGTATTTCCTAAAGGCCTGCCTATGGTCTTTAACGCTATCGCGTTAGCCGGCACTGTTAAAACTTTCTGTTTCGCCTTTACTTTAGGAATTTCCATCGATTCCTTCTCATTTATGATCGCGATCCCTTCTTCATTCAAACCGGAAAAGCAATTAAACCCGCGCATCAGCGTAGCATCCATAATAATAAGGTAATCCGGTTCATAAATCTGGCTTCTTAAACGCACAGGCTTAGTATCAACTCTCACAAAAGCGTTCATAGGAGCTCCCATCCGTGCCGCGCCAAAATGCGGGAACGCGTAAGGAAACATTCCTTTCAAAAAATAAGCATAACCTAACAAGGAAGCCGTAGTAATAGCCCCCTGCCCAGCCCGGGCGTGAATACGTATTTCCTTCATTTATTAGACTCCTTAATGACCCCCACCGTTTTGATTCGCTTTTGCGAATGCAAACCGAATCAGTGGGGGGAATTAACCCCGCAGCGTATCGGGAAAATATCGAAGAGATTTTCCCGATGCTTACGCAAGGGGTACCATATCATCTCCTTAATAAACACATAACTTACACTACAATAAGGAGTACACATAAGTTATCTGTATGATAACACTTGTTAAATAAAAACAGAATCATATGATACGACTTTTAAACTATTTTGTCAAATAATTTATTTTTCTGATAATGTTCCAATATTGTAGGGCCCGTTCCCCGAACAGGCCGGAAGAATTAAAAGGATTTCTTTATAAGAACAGCCGTTTCAGAAAGGATTTTAAATATTCCCTCCGCCTTCTCCGCGCTAAGAGTACCCAATCCGCACGCCGGGCTTATTAAAAAATTATTTGTCACGGATGTTTTATCTAACCCTTTATTCACCAATATGTTAACACTTTGCTTAATCTTTTCAAGCAAAACGTCCTTAGTCAGTAAAACACCGGATTCGTCAGTCGGTACTATCCCCCAGCAAAGCGCCCCTCCTCTTTTAAAAAAACTTTTCAAATCTTCTCCGTATAAAGCTAAACGGTCAAAAAACGCGAAAGCGTCAAAATTGATAATATCCAACGTCCCTACATCCGTAAATATCGACCAATCCGTATTACCGCAGCAATGAACACCTGTAAAAACATCCCCTATTTTTACGGACGAAGTCAATTCTGATAACCCGTTTACAACATCCGCCTTATTAATAGGCGTATAAGCGGAGCCAAAACAGCCCAAATAAGGCTCATCAAAAAATATTATTATCTTCTTGCCGAATTTTTTTAAAAGATTTATCTGCCAAAGCGCCTTCATAATAATAGCTTTTAAAACCGCCTGCATAAAAATAGCGTCATGCAATAAAGGAGCCCCCGCTTCATCGTTAATGCTGCCGGCAAAGGTAAAAGGCCCGGTAACATGGCATTTTATAAATTGAATTTTTTTGAACGCTTGCGGCTCTAAAGCCTCCAATCTTTCACAAAACCCGTATAAACCGGAAGCAAATTCCCGGCTGATCTTAAAATAATCGTAATCTCCGGAAATTATCCGTTCATAAAATATCTCTAACTCTTTCTCTCTGTTTACAGGATTAAAAACTATCTTGCCTTCTTTAATTTCAAGGCAAGGCAGATGTTCACTGAATTGCGCGACCATGCCTTCGCGGCCGTCACGCTTTGGCAGCTGCGGCCAAAAAGGGATCTCCGGGCAACACTTAAAAATTAAATCCAAAGCGGAATTCGCTTCTTTATAAGGCAAACTTCCAATACCTGTTGCTAATCCTTTTACATTTAACATATTTTATACTTTCTCTCGTTTTAATTCGCCATAAGGGCCGATTTCAACAATTTCCTCAAGTTTAATTTTAAAAACAACGAAACGTTCGGGTAAAGATATTTCAAAACTTTCATGCCGTTTGCCCCTATAAACGCCCTCAATAATACGTTTAATCGAAGAATCCAGTTTTTTCTTGCTTAACTCCTTCAATATTTGATCATAAACCTTGCCTTTATCGATTATTTCCACCGCTCCGCTTATCTGATACCCTTTCAAACTATCCGGATCCATAAAGGATAATGACGCCTTGGGATTTATTTTTATATTTTCCCATGTCCTGCCGATAATATAATCGATCAGGTAAATAAAATCGCCTTCTATTTTTAACAAAAACTTCGGCGCGGCATTAGGATTGCCTGCAAAATCAGCCGTTGCCACACTGACAAATTCCCTGGTTTTTAGAAATTCAACAGCCTTTGCTTTAAGCATATTATGTTAATCCCGGGATATTAAAGCCAATACTGTCTTTCATCTTCGCCGCGGCTACTTCCTGCGACCGTTTGATCGCCCTGTTAAAAGTATCTTTTAAAATACTTGCTAAGCGGCTCTTTTCGGCATCAGTAAGATTATCCTTGATTGCCACAGATTGCACTTCCTGTGAACCGTTCATGTTGATTTTTACCACCCCGTCGGAACTGGATATTTCAAATGAAGTACTATCCAACTGCCGTTTAACCTCCTGCATCTTCTTCTGCATCGCGAACACTTCTTTCATTTTATCAAACATATCCTTATCCTTTCAAATTTGAGTCACCAAGAAAATCGCCAAAGGCGATTTTCTTGCCCCCCGTTTAGATTTGCACAGCAAATCTGGGGGGCTCGTATAACTTCTTCTAAAATCCCAGTTCCTCCCCTACTAAAATCACCTTTAACCTGTCTGTCGTTACTTCAGCTTCAATAATCAACACCTGGCAGCACATCCGCTTATATTCGGGAGAAAAACAAACTTCCCGATGGCAAACACCGTCTTTAAAACAGGCGCTTTCCCAATTAAGGCGTTTACAATTAAGCGGAGTTACGTATTCTCTTGCCCTTTTTAAAGCCTGCTCAAGATTTTCCGTTATTTTGTTGATACCGGAAACCACAATGACATTCTTTCCGTAAGAAATCCCGGCTGTACGGTTTCCGTATGCGCTAAAAAATACCAATTCCCCGGCTTCGGATATAGCGTTAACACTTGTCAGATAATGATCCGCCAGCGTCCCCTGCTTTCTTATTTCCAGGCTTTCCCCTCGGCTTATTCCCGGCAGATATTGATTAAATACCTTATTGCCCCGCGCTTCAATTTTATTCATTATGTCAAGCGCGTTCAAAGTTACGGAACCGGACAGCCCCACACTGTCGGACTTTGGAACAATTTCCAGGATTTTTTCTGCCGCCGCTTCTTTATCCTTGCAATATATCCCTTGAATATTTCTTTTTTGCCAATTATTAATAAGATTTGTTATTTTTTTATCCATTATTGGGAAATTATCTCTTTGTAGTCATCCGGAAAAACATGCTCCCGCGCGGCTATTTCACCTTTTTTATTAATAAAAATATATGTGGGCACGCCCAAAACATCAAAAGAAGATGCCAATGACTTATCTTTATCCAAAAGGATTTTAAAAAGCGGGTTGTATTTCTTCACATATCTATTCACTTTATCGGCGGATTCTCCTAAATTTACAGCCAATACTTCACAACCTTCTTGTTTTAATTCGAGGTATTTGGGGTTCAAATTACTTAATTCCTTTACGCAATAAGGGCACCAGGTAGTCCAAAAAAACAAAACCACAGGCTGCTTGCCTATATAATCACTTAAGGATACCTCAATATTATTTATATCGCGTAATTTAAAATCTACTGCTAAACTTTCAACTCCGCCGGATCTTCCTTCACTCTCTCCCACTGTTCTCTTATCCGCAGTCATACATTCAGCTGAAGAAAACAACCCGAATACTACCGCCGTAATTACAACTAAAAAAGCCGCGCTTCGATTTTTCATATTTATAATCTCCTTAATTTTGCCTTATTCAGGCTTATTCCTTACAAAATTAACTCCGCAGCTTGCCCCCGCTGCTTCGCTTTGCGAAGCAAAGCGACGGGGGCGCTTAAGCAAGGAGTAAACGTACATTATTTGGCCGAATTAATCCCGCAAAGTGTGGCAAAATTATCGAAGAAAATTTTGCCACGGCTTACGAAGCGGGATAATTATCATTTAATCTTGCCTGTGCAGCAAATTACACAAGGGGTAAAGAATCATTATCTATAATCTCTTTATCCCTACGCCTATAAAATACACGCCCATAGCCAAAATAATAACCGCGCCTATCTTTTTTACATACACCAACCACTTCCCGTGTTTAGGCATTCCGGCTAACATATTGCTAAAAGCCCCGATCAGAATTAAAACTAACCCCATACCATAAGCGAAACAAAATAAAAGTGTCATGCCATACAAGATATTCTTTTTCGTCGCCAGAAAAGCCAGGATCGTGGCTAAAGCCGAAGTGAGGCATGGGCCTATGATCAAACCGGAAAATAAACCTAAAACAAAAGTAGATAAATAATCATGCCTTTTATGTTTAGGCAGCTTAATTATATTCGGCAAAGATATATGCACCATATCAAACATCGATAAGCTGAATAATATAATTGCCGCCCCCACAACTATATTGGTCACAGGATGAGAACTGATTACGCCAAAAATTTGCCCGGTTAAAGACGCCGCCAACCCCAATAAAGAATAGGTAATCGCGATACCCGTAACATAAAGGATGCTTAAAATCAGGCCTTTAAGCTTGGAATCCGTAGCATTAATGCCAAGAAAACCTACAGTAATAGGGATAAGCGGATATACGCACGGAGTAAAACTCATAAGCACTCCGCCTAGAAACGCGAATAAATAATCGATAGGGTTACCTGAGAGATTCATCTATCCAATTTAAATAATTTTTATCACCGCCTATTATCGGTAAGGCGATGATCTCCGGAGTTTGATAACTATGCAAAGATTTAACCAATTTGATGATCCGGGCAAGATGCGATTTCCTTGATTTAACGATCATCAGAGTTTCATTAGCGGAATCTATTTTGGCTTCCCACCAAAACAGCGAACGGACGTTATCAACAATATTTACGCAAGCGGCAAGCTTATTTTCCACAAGCTTATCCGCTATCTTTTGCGCTTCCTCTTTATTGGAAGCGGTTATAAAAACAACTATATACATACCCTAACCTGCGATCTTTCTAAGCAATTTAGCGACACGGATCCCTAACCTCTCACATTCTTCTATCGACCGCGCGTCAGGCAGACTAATAGATACCGGGCCGTAATGATCACCCTGCGGATCACCTTGAATTATCATACCATGAATAAGCATGGCGTTCAAGATATCTAAAATAGCGGTTTCATTGCCTCCGGCAATATTAGCGCTGGAAGAAAAAGCCGCACCCACTTTACCGTCAAGCTTGCCGTGCAATGTAACCGTTTCATCCAAAAGCTTCTTTATCTCCCACGCCATTGTGCCGTAATAAGTGGGAGAACCGATAATTATCCCGTCATAACCCAATAATTCATCCGGAGTTGTATCTTTTACATCTTTTAATACCGCTTTAACAGACTCTTTTTTTAAACCTGAAATAATTGACTCCGCCATTTTCTTAGTATTGCCGCTTCGCGAATAATAAATAACTATAACCTTTGCCATCACTTTCTCCTTAATGAGCCCCCGCTGCTTCGCTTTGCGAAGCAAAGCGAAGGGGGCGAATTAATCCCGCAGCCTACGCAGTAAATTTCAAAGAAATTTACAAGTGTTTAGGCAAGGGACATAACATTAATCTATTTTCACCGACTTTAAGCGGCCAAAATCCGCGCAAATATCAAAAATTATTGCCGGATCCAGCGTAGTTATCTTGATTTTCAAATTCTGTTTACGCGCAAGACAACTATTATCCTCCAATTGAACATCAATTCCCAAATCCTCTCCAAATTCCACTAAAGAATTCCTGATAAGTTCAATCTGCGCCTCTTTAACGGTTAAAATAAATTCTAAAAAATATTTTTTATTCATAGGGCCATCGCCTCTCTTTGTCCGATCGAAGGCAGCATTATTACCGACATCATCCTGCCGGAAGAATTCCCCTCTTTGCGATAAGAAAAAAACTCATTACTCCTGCAAAAAGTGCAGATTTGAGAATCAAAAATATATTCCTCTTTTACTCCAAGGCTTAAAAGCTGTTTTTTGGCTACGCCTGTTAAATCCAAATAATAACGCTTGTTCTTTTCTGTCAAACCTTGCGTAAAATAATCATTGAATTCTTCGCCAACTTCATAACAACACTTTCTAATCGAAGGCCCGAAACCTATATGCAACCCGCTGGCAGGCATGTTAAATTTTTCAGCCATCAATTGGATTGTTTTTCTTATGATGCCTTTATGTAAACTGCGCCAACCACCGTGAATAATCCCTACAACCGGAATAGATTGGCCATGTAAAAATATGGGTAAACAATCAGCGGTAAATATCGCTAAGGGAACATTAAAGCTGGCAGTTATAAACGCGTCTGTATCGGCTATAGCATCGTCATACGCCAAAGCGCCCCTGCCTTTATCAACAGGGCCAATACACTCCACATGGCTGCCATGGGTTTGTTTAGCGCAAACCAAATCTCGGTAATCAACCCCAAACTTATCCAAAAAATCTTTGCGATTTGTTATTGAGTCACCTGCCTTGCCGTAGTTCAAAGACATATTCCGCGGCCGGCTGCTAAATACCGCGGTTACCCCTTCATTATTGAATATCACTTGTCTTATCTTCTATAGATTTGGTTTCCTGCATATCCGCCAGCCTATTGAAAAACCTTTCGATACGCTTACGGGTATCATCATATTTACGGCTAGAGTTGGCTAAATGCCCGCCTAATAGGTCAAAATCCTCCTTAACCTTATTCATTTCCACGGATAAAGTGCTCAAAGTCTTTAATATCTTTGCCGCGTTCTCCTCTATTTGCATGCCTTTTAAACCCAGGCAAATAACCTGTAAATAGGCATAAAACGTATTGGGAGAAACCGGAATAACTTTCTTGGACATGCTATAGGAAAAGATATTTTCCGTAATAATTACTTCATAATACACGTTTTCAGCCGGAATATACATAAGCGCGAAATCATAAGTATTTTCCTGCGGCAAAATATATTTCCCGGCAATTTCGTCAATGCGGTTTTTTACATCCTGGATAAACTTCTTGCGGAATCCGCCCGCTATCGCTTCATCTTCAGCGCCGATCATTTTCTGAAAGTTCTCCAAAGTAAACTTCGCGTCCACAGGGACAAGCCTCTGGCCTAATTTGACTACCGCGTCAACCGTATCGCTTGAACGAAAATGATATTGCATCTGGTAATGGTCCTTCGGCAAAACCTGCGACAACAGGTTCTCCAGAAGATTTTCTCCTATCTGGCCGCGGAATTTAGGCGCGCGCAAAAGCTCCTGCAGGCTTGAGATATCCTTGCTTATTTCGTATATCGAACGGTTAGTCTCCTCTAACCTGCCTAATTTCTCCTTGATATTGCCGAATAAATCAGTAGCATTGCCCAAATTACTGCCGATAACCTTATTGGCTTCCTGAATAGACTGATTCATCTGATTTAACCGCTCATTAACCTGAGAGGAAATCTTTAATACGATAAATATGACAAATCCCGATAAAAATAAAAATAGTAATCCGATTATCCAAGTCATGATTTAAACTCCTCGATTAATAAAAACACAATTAGTTTAGTTGCAAATAGCCGCATTTTTGCTTCCGTGTGCTGAAATTTTTTGCCGTCTGCTACGGTTTACTTCGTCGCAACGGGTGAGCCTTTCGTAACAGTTAAGTCCTACACTCCTCGTAAATCCTTGCAGACTTTTGCCAAAAAATTTCTAATGCACACTTCAGCAAAAATTGCATCATTTTGCAACTATTGTCACGCGTTTTTATTAAATTACTGCGATATAAACCTTTGAAGTGAATTATTCACTTAATAGAGAAATTATATCACTATCGAGAAGTTTCTTAAAGCAAATAATCCTTTTTTATTCTCTGGAGGCTTCGAAAAATATTCTTCTTCACATCAGGACAGATTTTTTCCAGATCAGTAAGGATCTCGGTCATTTTTGTGCGTTTTGAAGTAACAGCGTTTGGGCAGCTGCATTTATGATGCGGAAAATCAGCGGATTTAGCGAATTTTACGATCAAAGATTCTTCCACATACGCCAACGGCCTGATAACTGTAATTTTCCCCTTAAACAATTCCTGTTTAGGGCACATCGTAGAAATCTCCCCCTGAAAAAATAAATTAAGCAGCATTGTTTCTATGATATCGTCATAATGGTGGCCCAAGGCGACTTTAGTACAGCCTAACTTGTCTGCAGTTTCAAATAAAGCCTTTCTCCTGTTCCATGAACACCAGAAACAGGAAATATCTTTGCGGGTCTTTCCCCCCTTTAATATATCTACTTTTGCTATATGATGTTTAACTCCTATTGAGTTGAAATATTTCGATAAGACCTCCGGGCGGTGGCAGGGATACCCCATATCCACGTGTACCGCCAAAAGCTCATATTTTACCGGGACAAACTTCTTCCTCTCATTTAAAAGATGCAGCATGGTAAGGCTGTCCTTGCCGCCGGATACAGCCACAAGGATTTTGTCCCCTTCGGATATCATATCGTAATCCGTCATCGCCTTACCCATCTTTTTTGAAATATAATATCCCGGCCCTGTAATAACTGACATATTTACCTTTCCAAGAAAATTTACCAAAGGTAAATTTTCTTGTCCCCCCGTATAGATTTGCGAAGCAAATCTGGGGGGATAATACATATACTTTCCTGTTCCGTAAAATAACCGTGGTCACCAAGACACCACGTCACCAATCACAAGTATTTTATCAATTAAACTGTAAGGCGCGTTCCCCGAACGTGCCGATTAAAAATCTCTATATTTTGCGGAGGGGTTTGTGAGCGTGCATTAGTCCGCCACAAATTTTGGCGGGCAGCACGCGAACAAAGCCCGTAGCAGAACATAGAGATTTCCCTTATCTCCCCGAAGCAGTAACTAACTCTTTTATTTCCTGATTAACTTTATGCTTTAGCAGTTCTTCCAACGAAAGAGGAATGGTCATGGACCAGTTTTTATCGGTTACCGTCCCGGGCACATTGAACCTGTATTGGTAAGGATCGCCTTTAAATACTCCGGCAAGATATAACCAATCTATTATTAACTCAACGCAGAATACCGCGCTTGAACCCAAGGTTATCTTCAATACGGCGCGGACGATCTCTTCATCGCATTTCTCGCGCATAGGCCCGGAAAGCTTCAGATGTTCCCAAAGTTTTTCCTTTTCATGATAGGTGTTCTTATACATATCGATAAAATCGCCCACTTCCTCCGCCCGCCTGGCTAAAATACCCACAAAAACATCGACGGAAATAATACTGTTTAACCAGCGCAGCCTGCCGCGGCGGGAAAAATTGGCATCGAACAATTTATTTTTTACATGATTATAATCTATATGCCGCTCCGCGCATTTTCTTATAAAAAGCATCTCATCCACGGTTCCCGCTTCATTCTCCCACCACGCCGGCCAGTTTGTGGTATCATGCGTAGAGAGCATAGCTACTGAAAGCTGCCGGTATTCTTCCGGAGCCAGGAAATCATGCCGGACATTCCAATCCTTTACCCAACGCTGGACATCATTGCCGGGAACGCCGAATTCCCTTAAAGTATCATGGCAGGCTTTCGGGATTATGCCTAGATCCTCCGCGCAAAGAAGCATTTTTGTGTGATGAATAATTACAGACAATATTTTGCTGCCGTGTTCTTTCCATTTATATTCCTCATGCGGGTCAAAAAAACCGTGTAACCCTTGATGGTCCAAAGGTTCACTAAACGGGATACTCCAGATACGGAATAATCCTACCACATGGTCTATTCTCAATATGTCATAGAAATTCTCAGCGTATTTAAGCTTCTCTTTTAAATACCTATACCCGTCAGCTTCGATTTTATCCCAGCTATACGTAGGCATCCCCCAACGCTGCCCCTTAGCGCAATACATATCAGGAGGCGCCCCGGCGGCAAATTCCAATTTAAAAAATTCAGGGTGCGCCCAAACATCGGCGCTGTCTCTTGAAACAAGGATAGGCATATCCCCTTTTATAAAAATCTGTTCTGATTCCGCGTACCGCTTAACATCCCTGAATTGTTCATAAAGCTGCCACTGAACCCACATGTGAAAATTAAGCTCTTTTGCATGAGAATTACCAAACGTTTCAAGTTCATGCTTGCCGCGGTTTTTATGCTCATCGGGCCATTCATACCACGCTTTACCTTGGTAAAAATTCTTCAGCGTTTTATATAACGCGAAATCCGAAAGCCAATAAGAGTTATCCCGGATAAATTTGTTGAAATTTTCATTTTCTCTGAAATCCTGCGCGTTAAAAATATCCCAAAGTAAATTTATTTTCCCCTGTTTTATCCCGTAATTAACCTGCGCGGCTCCCGCGGGAAAAAGTTCCTTTAATTTCGCTATCCTCTCTTTAAGCAACTCTTTGCCCACTCCGGATAAAAGCCGTAAAGAAATATACGCCGGCTCTAAAGCAAAAGAACTTATTGAATCATAAGGGCAAAATACAGCGCCATCTTCATTTAACGGCAGCATCTGGATTATGGAATTTCCCGTATTGCCGCACCAGTCTATAAGCAGCCTGATATCATCGAATTCTCCTATCCCAACGCTATCGCGCGAATAAACAGAAAACAAAGGTACCACAACTCCGGCCTTTTTTTTAACCGTTAACCTTTCCCATTTATCTTTAGAAATTGTATTCAAAATATGTTCCTTTAATTTTTTATCCGACATATTAAAATTCTCCTTTTATTTTTTAATTCTCCCTATATTATACGAGGATTACCAGAAAATCAATATAAATAATACTCCTATGCGGCCTGAAACTTGCCGCTTGACACTTCCGCATATATGGATATTATAGTCATGGCAAGTTTCTAATTTCCGGTTTCAGATAATGGAGAAATAAATGAAAAGAATAATTTTACTATTAGCGCTCATAGTATTTATAAACCCTGTATCCGCGATTGAAATAAAGAAATACCTTGTAGTGATAGCCGCCGCCGCGAACATACGAAGCAAACCTATTGACGCAGCAACAAAATATATAAAAGATGGCCTGCAGGAAACACAAGTTTTGTATAATGAAATACTATTATACAAAAATGAAAACCCCGATTGGTATTATGTGGAAGCAACAGAACAACCGGAATTTACCCATAATAATGCCTGGCAGGGGTACCCCGGTTGGATAAAGAAAAAAGATGTAAAACCGTTAAACAACCTTCCGGATTACAACATCATTGTCAAAGAAAAAACCGCGGATATTCAGGCGGCCCCTGATGAAAACGCTAAGTTTCTATTTACCGTATCAATGGGGACTAAATTCAATGTTCATGAACAAAAAGGCGGTTTTTATAAAGTCGCCTTAACTGACGGCGGTTTTGGCTGGCTGAACATAAATTCCACCAACAAAATATCAGAAAAATTTAGCGCCGAAAAAATAAGAGAAAATATTATCACTACCGCTAAAAAGCTATTAAGAACGCCTTATTTGTGGGGAGCAAGAAGCATAATTGGCAACAATCAGCAAACAATACTTACCGGCGTGGACTGCTCGGGTTTAACCGGGCTTGTTTACCGCGCCAATAATATCATTATCCCCAGAGACGCCCATGAACAATGGATGTCCGCGAAAAAAATTGCTGAGAAAGATTTAAAACCCGGAGATTTGATTTTTATCTCAAAAAAGAATGAATTCGGGTCAATCTCGCACGTAATGTTATATTTTAATAAGGATACCTTCATAGAATCTCCCGGGACCGGAGATTCAGTCAAAATTACAACTTTTAAACAAAAATTCAAGAAAACTTTGCCGGAATTAAAAAATGTCGATTTTGTCGCCAATAACAGCAAAATCTACTTCGGCAGGATAAAGGATTTAGATGGTGAAAATTAAACGCCTCCTGGCGGCTGAAATTTGCAGGCCTTTAAGGGCCACATTTTCGACTTCCTTAGGGGCAAAAAATATCATACGAAGCGTCTTAGTGAAAATAATCCTTACCGACGGCGCATCCGGCTTAGGAGAAATACCCACAAGCTTTTCCTTAAAGCATGAAACTATCCCCGTAATAAAACATATTTTAAAAAATGTTTCCCCTCAATTCATAAACTCTCCCATAAACGATTATGAGGCAAAAATAGCCGGATTAAGGGAGAAATTCTTTAAATATCCGATGACAATTTCCGGGCTTGAAGTAGCGCTTTTCCGGGCGTATCTAAAAAACAGGGATATAACAGAACACGTTTACTGGGGCGCTAAAAGTATAAATTTAGAAACAGACATTACCATCCCCTTTATCGTAAACGATATTTCATTAAAAGACTGGATGAACTATATCCTAAGTAAGAATTTTAAAACTTACAAGTTGAAAGTCAGCGGCAAGTTAAGCCTGGATAAAAAAATATTAGCGTCTGTTTATTCCGCCCTGAAAAATAAATTAAATAAATTCGTCCTTCGCCTTGACGGGAACCAGGGATACACACAGGCAACTTTCCTTAAAATGCTGGATTTTATAGAAAAAAATAATTATAGGATCCAGCTTTTTGAGCAACCGCTTAAAAAAAATGACTACAAAGGATTAAAATTCATCAAAAAACATTCCACGATCCCGATAATACTTGATGAGACAATATTCACCAATAAAAGCCTGGAATATGCCATAGAACACGATCTCGCTGACGGAGTAAATATAAAAATTGCCAAAAGCGGTATCAGCGAATCCGCGAAAATCATACGGACTGCTAAAAAACATAACCTTAAACTTATGATCGGATGTATGACGGAAACCATGACAGGGTTATCTGCCGGGATATACCTGAGTTCCGGCACAGGCATGTTTGACTTTATAGACCTGGATTCAGTATACTTTTTGCATTATACGAATAGATATGATAATATACTAATAAAAGATTCGGGATTTATAATCAAAACATCCTAAAAAATGTTTTTCTCACAAAGATCGTGATAAGATATTATAAATTATAATTAAAGAATGAAAGCTTTGTGAGCACACAATAAGAAATTTTTTGGCATTAGTCTGCAAGGTTTTACGAAGAGCGAATGCCGAAACTGACCGAAGGGAATTTCGGCAAATGAGCGATTCGTAAACCGTAGCAGACGGCAAAAAATTTCGTGTGCGAACGAAGCTTTCATTCTTGCCTCTTATAAATTATGATAAACAGCCCTATCGGCATTATAGCGGTCCTGCTCTCCATCGAAACAGCTCTTTTTTATCTGTCGGAAAAAAAAGAAACAAAAAAATTTTTTAAATACCTGCCCTCGGTATTCTGGATATACTTCCTGCCGATGCTGGCATCGACGTTCAGGATCATCCCGCAAGACCATAAAATCTACAGTTATATTTCTTCTAATTTACTGCCGGCAAGCCTTATACTTTTGCTGATTTCAGCAAACTTAAAAAAAATATTCAGATTAGGCAAGATCGCCTTAATAATGATGTTAACGGGAAGTTTAGGGATCATGATCGGCGGGCCGATTGTCTTATTATTATTCAAAAAATGGCTGCCGGAAAATATCTGGATGGGATTCGGGGCACTATCAGGTTCATGGACCGGAGGAAGCGCCAATATGATCGCGGTAAAAGAAGGCATTGGCACGCCTGACAACATCTTCGCGCCTCTGGTAGTAGTTGATGCTATCATCGCCTACTCCTGGATGGGCATTTTAATCGCTATCGCGGCATACCAAAAAAAATACGATGATTGGAATAAATCCGATAAAAACCTAATAGCTAAGCTCAATGGAGAAATGGTAACTACCTCTAAAAAAGGCTATTCTTCTTTATCTTTAAAATATACGGTAATAATAACCGCTATCGCCTTAACCGGAACGTACCTATCAATATGGCTTGGACAAATGTTGCCGGAGATCAAAAACGCCGTATCTGCCACGACTTGGGCAATAATCATCGCTTCAACTATAGGGATTATTTTATCTCTTACAGACGTTAAAAAATTAGAATTCCGCGGGGCGCCTCAGATAGGGTATTTTATGCTGTATCTCGTCCTTGCTTCCATAGGCGCAAGGGCCAGTTTAAACGATATAACTTACACACCGATCCTGATTCTCGCCGGGTTAGTATGGGTATTGATCCACGCGTCGTTTATCTTCCTGGCTTCAAGGATATTTAAAGCTCCCATGTCCTTAATGGCCGCCGCCAGCCAAGCCAACATAGGCGGGACAGCCTCCGCTCCTGTGGTAGCTGAAATTTATCAAACCGGGCTTGCGCCGGTAGGGTTACTATTAGCTATTATCGGCAACATTATCGGCACATATTGCGGCTTGATCTGCGCCCAATTATGCCGCCTGGTGAGTTAACCGTACCGACACCGGGAGTCGGAATTATCTTACAAAGATCAAACCAATTATTTTATCAGCCCAAAACAGGGATAAAATTGCCGCTAACGACAAAAATGGGCCGTAAGGGATCGTATGGTCTTTTTTTACCATAATATTAATTACCCCTACCACGGCTCCGAAGAACGGCGCGATAAAAAAGGTAAGCAAAGCTCTTTCCCATCCCAAAAAAGCGCCTATCATCGCCAGAAGTTTTACGTCTCCGCCGCCCATAGATTCTGTTTCACCCTGAATAGGCGGTTTTTTTAATATTTTAAAATATACCAGATCAAATAAATACCCGATTGAAAAAATTATCCCTCCGCCGATAATAATACCCAATAAAGAATTGATCATAGGAGCAAAATTAAAGGTAAAAGGCGAGAAACCGGCCCCTTTAATAACGCTTAAAATAAATCCCACAACAATACCGCCGACGGAAATTTCATCGGGAATGATCCTGTGCTGAATATCTATAAATGTCGCGACGATCAACCCACAGGCAAAAATAAGGTACATCACAAAATTAAACGTTAAACCAAAATAATTATAGAACAAAAGGAATATCCCGGCCGTCAGCAGCTCAACAATAAAATACCTCAGGCGTATAGGCTGTTTACAAAAACGGCACTTCCCGCCTAACAGCAAATAACTTAAAAGCGGAATATTATCATGCCATAGGACAGGTTTTTTACAATGGGGGCAATGTGAACCGGGTTTTACCAACGAATAGCCCTCTTCAGGCATACGATGAATACATACATTAAGGAAACTGCCGAATATCGAACCAAGAATAAAAGCAAAAATTTTTTCAACCATATCCTATCCTCTCTCTAATCCACCTACGCGGTGGTGCATGCACCACCGCGTAGGTGGATAAAGGTATTTTCTCTATTTTACCCCTTCCATCAACGCATTCCTCATTACTTCCTTCGGCGCGATCTGCCCGGTCCAGATTTCAAACGCAAGCATCCCCTGATACAAAAGCATCCCTAAGCCATTAGAAACCCTCGCCCCTTTTTCTTTAGCCAATCTCAACAATCTTGTTTCAGCGGGATTATATATTAAATCGTATACTAAGAGATCTTTATGAATAAACTTTTCATCCACTAAACAAGGATCAGATTCCTTCATCCCTATTGGCGTCGCGTTAACCAGCAAATCTGATTTTTCTATATTAAGCCGGCTCAGAGAATCTACCGCGTTAATATTAACATTTTTAAAATTGGCCTTTAGATGATTAATCAATACCGATAATTTATCCTTATCCACATCGTAAATCGATACTGTTTTAGGCGCGTTATTGCATAAAAAAACAGAAACCGCCCTGGCAGCGCCTCCGGCTCCGATGACCGCTATGGTTTTATTTTGCGGATTAAAATTCAGGTCTTCATTAAGATGTTTTATGAACCCGGCGCCGTCGGTATTAAAACCTTCCAACCTATCATCACAAACCTTAATCGTATTAACCGCGCCGATCAATTCAGCTTCTTTGGAAACAGATGCCAAAAAAAGAATAACTTTTTCCTTATAAGGCACAGTAACATTCAGCCCGTAGATATTTTCTGTCTTAAGAGAAGATAAAAAAACTTTAATTTCTGTTTCTTTTAAGGGGAAAAGTTTATATCGCGCGTTTATATTAAGGTAAGCAAATGCCGCGTTATGCATTAAAGGCGAGAGGCTGTGTCCAACAGGATAGCCAATTAAACCGTAAACCTTTTGCGGGTTCATTTAGTTTCCAATTTATTTATAGCTTCAAGATACGCTCTTATAGCCGCTTCGACAATATCCGTGCTTGAACCGTGGCCGGCTGCCGTGATATCCTTTATTTTTAACCTTAGGCTGACATGGCCAAGCGCGTCTTTACCGGAAGTAACAGCTTCCAGGCGGAAATCTTCAAGTTTTGCTTTAAGATTCACTATCTTATCTATTGCCTTAAAACACGCATCCACCGGGCCATCCCCGGAAGAAATCACGGTTAAATTACTGCCTTTTTTATTTAATACCACTGTCGCCTTCGGCTTGATCTTGGTCCCGGAATTAACCTCAAAACTTTCTAATTGCCAAAGAGGTTTTGCCACCCTTATTTCATCTTCCACAAATATCCTTAAATCATCATCAAAGATATCTTTCTTACGGTCAGCAACTTCTTTAAAACGCTCAAAAGCCTTATTCAATTGCTCGTCATTCAAATGAAAACCTAATTGTTTGAGCCTGTCATTAAACGCGTGGCGGCCGGAATGTTTGCCTAAAACAAGCTGGCTTTCAGAAATGCCAACGTCATTGGGATTCATTATTTCATAGGTAATCTTCTTTTTTAATACCGCGTCCTGATGGATCCCCGACTCGTGACGAAAAGCGTTCCTGCCGACAATGGCTTTATTGGCAGGAACCGGATAATCCGTGAGATTACTTACCAACCGGGATGTGCGGTAAATTTCTTTTGTATTAATCTGAGTATAAAGATCCACAAAAGCATCCTTACGCGTATTTAGAGCCATTACCACTTCTTCCAAAGAGGCGTTGCCCGCGCGCTCCCCCATACCGTTAATCGTGCAATGCACCTGGCGCGCGCCGGCTAAAACCGCGGAAAGTGAATTTGCCGTAGCCAAACCTAAATCATCATGGCAATGGATAGCAATAACAGCTTTATTTATATTAGGCACATTATTCTTAATCTCATCAATTAAAGAATATATTTCCTGCGGATAACTATAGCCGACAGTATCGGGAATATTTATGGTTTTTGCCCCTTCACGGATAGCGGCTTCAATCATCCTGAATAAAAATGCGTGTTCTGTACGCGTGGCATCCTCGGGAGAAAACTCAATATCATCACAAAACTTTCTCGCCAATTTAGTTGCCTGTATACCCAAAGCCAATATTTCTTCTTCTGTTTTTTTAAATTTATACTGAAGATGAATTTTCGAAGTAGCAAGGAATAAATGAATACGCGGATGTTTTGCCTTTTTTAAAGCGTCGCGCGCGGCTTCTATGTCTTGTGTAAGGCATCTAGCCAAGCCGCATACCGCGCTCTTTTTAATGCTCTTTGATATCATGCTTACGGCAAGCAATTCCCCGGGGCTGGCGATAGGAAAACCCGCCTCGATCACATCCACGCCCAATTTCTCAAGCTGATAAGCAACCTCTAACTTCTGCTCGGCCGTTAAAGACGCTCCCGGCGCCTGTTCGCCATCCCTTAAAGTTGTATCAAAAATAATTATTTTTTCGGGCATAGTTTTATTTTAATACAAAAGTATTAACTGCCTCTTCAAATTCTTTCAGATGTTCATCAAAATATTCTATACGGCTTCCATAGGACAGCTCGTAAAAAACGCTATCTTTCATAAAAACATAATTTGATTCTCTATAATTCTTACCAAGAATACCATCTAAATTTCTACGTTCATACGCATAACGCGCGCCTTCCTGATTATTTATTTTAACTGATCCCGGCTCTTGTATAATATTCAATACTTCTTTTACTGCGCCTTTTTGTGTACTTACTATCACTTCCGATAATACTTTTGCAAGCGTGTTATCCGACATTGTTTTTAGTACATAATTAGCTTGTTCTAATGGATTTTTACCACCTTTGATTTTTCCGCTAACATCCCTAACCGTGGTAATCTCTAAAATTATCTTTGGATTATCTTTTTCTTTTGAACCAACCGGATATCGAGAGAATATAACATGCAAACCAGAAAAAGAAACATCCCCCTTTTCCGGAGTCCACATAGACCAACCTTCAGGACCGGTTATTTCTATCCCCATTGCCTCATTTTTATAGGCCAAAGGATTTTTGCCTTGTTCCTGAGCAGAAGCAATAGAGAAAAGGAACAAAAAAGAAAAACTGATTATTATAAAGATTTTCTTTATTTTATTGCACATATTTGTCTTATCACAAGTTTATCGGCGCGTTCGGGGAACGCGCCCTACAGTTTTACTTGTGACCTGTAACATGGTAACCTTGTGACTCTTTAATTAACGCTATTTCTTCATCCAGGGCATCCAATGAGCCCCCGCTGATTCGTTTTGCATCCGCAAAAGCGAATCAAAACGGCGGGGGCGAATTGTCCCGGCGAGTGCAAGAAAATTTGGAACAAATTTTCGCGCAGCTTACGAGCCGGGGCTTAGTGCTTCATCCACGGCATCATTTCGCGTAACTGTTTCCCGACTTTTTCTATCTGATGCCTATCTCCTTCATTCAATAACTTGTCAAAATTCGGCCTGTTCGCTTCGTTTTCTTTAATCCATTCCTTAGCGAATTTGCCTTTTTGTATCTCTTTAAGGATTTTCTTCATTTCTTTTCTTGTCTTTGCGGTAATGATCCTGGGCCCGCGAGTCAAATCACCGTAAGTGGCGGTATTTGAAACCCTGCGGCGCATACCTGATATCCCGAACTCCTGGACTAAATCCGTAATAAGTTTTAACTCATGTAAAACCTCAAAATAAGCGATCTCAGGCTGATACCCCGCCTCAACTAAAGTATCAAATCCCGCCTTGATCAATTCAGATACTCCTCCGCAAAGGACTGCCTGCTCGCCAAAAAGGTCGGTTTCAGTTTCTTCTTTAAATGTCGTTTCAATAACTCCGGCCTTCGTTGCTCTTAGTGCCTTGGCATAAGCTAAAGCTAATTTTAAAGCGCTACCGGTCGCATCCTGAAATATTGCCACCAAAGAAGGAACACCCTTGCCTTCTTCATACATTCTTCTTACTAAAGCTCCCGGCCCTTTGGGCGCTATCATAAACACATCAACATTTTTAGGCGGTTTAATCTGTTTAAAATGAATATTAAACCCATGCGAAAAACATAACGCCTTACCTTTTTTTAAATTCGGTTTAATTGATTCCTGGTATACTTTTGCCTGAACATGATCCTGAGTAAGTATTTGTATAATATCCCCTTGTTCAGCAGCTTCTTGTGCTGAAACCGCGGTAAAGCCGTCTTTTTTTGCCTGCTCGTAATTAGGGGTCCCTTCCAACTCAGAAATGATCACGTTAACTCCGGAATCACGCAAGCACAACGCCTGGCCCCTGCCCTGTATACCGTAACCGATAATCGCAACAGTTTTCCCCTTTAAAAAATCCAAATCCGCATCATTATCATAATAAATTTTTATCATTGATTCCCCCTTATACTTGACTACGAGCTTACGCCTATAGTACCATTTTTTATTCCCCACACGGAAGTGTGGGGTACACACTTATAACATACCTTTTAACACGCTATCGCGATCTTACCCGTCCTGATCAATTCTTTAATCCCGAATTGCTTTAACTCTTCAAGCATCTGTTTTATCTGCGATTGTTCGTTGATAATCTCTATTATAGCTACATCATCTTTATGCTGAATAACCTTGGCCACATATTTATTTACAATACTTTCAAGTTTTGCTTTATTCTTCGCGGAATAATTCACCTTAACCAAAACAAGTTCTCTTTCCACATGTTCCTTTTTGGTAAAATCAGTAACACTAATGATATCTATCAGTTTATTCAGCTGTTTCATTATCTGCTCTAAAATTTTCTCATCCTTAGCGTCAACGACAATGGTCATATAAGAGATCTCCGGATCCATCGTTTCGCTGACCGCCAATGAAGAGATATTATAACCCCGCGCGCTGAATAATCCGGATACCCGCGCCAATACTCCAAATTTATTTTCCACTAATACTGAAATTGTATGTTTCATGTTTACGCCAACCCCATCATACTGTTAATCGCTTCTCCCGCGGGAACCATAGGAAACACATTTTCCTCCGGCTCGACACGAAAATCAATAAATACCACGTTATCCGTCGCGATCGCCTTTTCAAGCGCGGGGCGCACTTCTTCCTTTTTTGTCACGCGTATCCCTACCGCGCCGTAACTTTCCGCTAATTTTACAAAATCAGGATTATACAGGGTCGTATAAGAATAACGCCTTTTGTAAAATAACTCCTGCCATTGCCTGACCATGCCTAAATATCCGTTATTTAATATCGCGACTTTAACATTTATTTTATTGCCGACGCAAGTAGCTAATTCCTGTATATTCATCTGTATTGAGCCGTCGCCTGCGACATCAAAAACTGTCTTTTCCGGGCATCCCATTTTAGCGCCCATTGCCGCCGGAAAACCAAACCCCATAGTCCCTAATCCGCCGGAAGAAACAAACATCCTTGGATGCGTATATTTATACCATTGCGCGGCCCACATCTGGTTCTGCCCGACTTCAGTAGTAATGATCGCGTCCCCTTTAGTAACTTCATCAAGCTGTTCAATAACATACTGCGGAGGAATTTTACCTTTGTCCTGATAAACCATGGGATATTTTTTCTTTAAGGCTTCTGTCTCTTTAATCCAATCTAAAGTATCCGGGCATTCTTTAATTTCTTCCAATAACTGCCCCAATATATTCTTAGCATCGCCAACAATCGGCACATCCACTCTCACATTTTTGCTTATAGATGAAGGATCTATATCAATATGTATGATCTTGGCGTAAGGCGCGAACGCGTCTACCCTGCCGGTAACCCGGTCATCAAAACGCGCGCCCACCGCAACAATTAGATCTGAATTCATAATACTATGGTTCGCGTAAGCGGTGCCATGCATGCCAAGCATGCCCAAAGCCAATTTATGAGTAGCTGGGAAAGCGCCTATACCCATAAGCGTCCAGGTAACCGGAGCCTTGATCTTTTCCGCCAAAGCCTTTAATTCTAAATGAGCTCCGGATGAAATAATCCCGCCTCCTATATAAAGCAGCGGTTTTTTCGCTTCCATGATCAATTTAACAGCCTTTTTGATTTGCCCGGAATGGCCAAAACAAGTAGGTTTATAACTGCGTATATTAACTTCCTCCGGCCAAATAAAATCTACATCCTGCAGTTGGACATCCACCGGAAGGTCTATCAAAACAGGGCCGGGCCTGCCGGTTGAGGCGATATAAAACGCCTCACGCACGATCCTGGCTAAATCTTTCGCGTCTTTGACTAAATAATTATGCTTGGTTATAGGCCGGGTAATGCCGGTAACATCCGCCTCTTGAAAAGCATCGTTACCGATTAAACTGGTCTTTACCTGCCCGGTAATCGCTACCATCGGGATAGAATCCATAAAAGCCGTAGCAATACCTGTAACCAAATTAGTAGCGCCTGGCCCGGAAGTCGCTAAACACACGCCTACCTTTCCCGTTACTCTGGCATAACCATCAGCCGCGTGCGCCGCCGCCTGTTCATGGCGGGTAAGAATAAACTTTATATCCGCGTCATAAAGCTTGTCAAACAAAGGCAAAACCACACCTCCGGGGTAACCGAACATTACCTCAACGCCTTCGCGTTTCAAACACTCAATTAAAATTTGTGCGCCATTCATATTTTTCGCTTCGCTCAAAGTGTAAAGTGTGTAAGTGTAAAGTTTTTAAGTTTTTGTCTTTTTATACCTACACACTTACAAACTTACACACTAAACGTTATTTTTCCTTTAACTTACAATCGCTCCCTTATCCGCCGAACTTACCATTTTCGAATAACGCGCTAAATAGCCTTTTACAATTTTCGGAGGAACCGGTTTCCAGGTTTTAAACCTTTTTTCTATCTCAGCCTTAGTTAAATCAACTTCCAACTTCCGATTCAAAATATCTATTGAGATTATATCATTATCTTTCAAAATAGCAATCACGCCCTTGCTTGCCGCCTCAGGAGAAACATGGCCGATACAAGGGCCTTTTGTGCCGCCGGAAAATCTGCCATCCGTAATTAAAGCGACGGAATCAGCCAGACCCATTCCTACGATCGCAGCCGTTGGTGCCAGCATCTCGCGCATACCCGGGCCGCCTGAAGGGCCTTCGTAACGGATAACGATCACCTCGCCCCCCTTGATTTTACCGTTTAAAATGGCCTGCATTGCTTCTTCTTCACGGTTAAAAACCTTTGCCTTTCCGGTAAACCGCATCATTTTAGGGCTTACTGCCGCCTGTTTTACCACAGCGCCTCCCGGAGCAAGATTACCAAACAAAACCGCGATACCCCCCTGTTGATGATAAGCCTGATCAAACGGGCGGATTACTTCCTCGTCATAAATTTGCGCTTCATCAGCGATATTAAATATTTTTTTGCCGCTTAAGGTCAAAGTATTATGTAACTTCTCCTTTAATCTCTTTAATACGGCAGGGATCCCTCCGGCATATTCTAAGTCTTCCATAAAATGCGGGCCAGCCGGCTCTAAATTAGTAATATGCGGTGTCGTTTTACTTATTTTATCAAACACTTTCAAGTCTAATTTTATCCCTGCCTCATGGGCAATCGCCATAAGATGTAAAACCGTGTTGCTTGAACCGCCTAAAGCCATATCCACGGTAACCGCGTTTTCCAGAGATTCTTTACTAATAATATCCAAAGGTTTAATATCTTTTTTGACTAACTCAACAATGCGCTCGCCGCTTGCCTGCGCGATGCGCCTCTTTTTAGCGGAAATTGCCAAAGCAGTGCCGCACCCTTCCAAAGACATCCCCATCGTTTCAGTAAGGCATGCCATGGTATTGGCGGTATATAATCCCTGGCAGGAGCCTGCTCCGGGGCATGCTTCCATTTCCAGGCAGGATAACTCTTTCTCCGAGATCTCGCCCTTCTTGGCTTTTGCCACTGCTTCAAATGTATCATGGACAAACGCTAATTTCCGCTTATCATATCTACCCGACAACATAGGGCCTGCGGTTACAATTACCGCCGGAATATTTAACCGCGCCACGCCCATAAGCATGCCGGGAGTAATCTTATCGCAATTAGTCAAACAAACAATCCCGTCTAACTGATGAGCATTACATACAGTTTCAATCGTATCGGCTATGATCTCGCGCAAAGCCAAAGGATAGCACATCCCTAAATGCCCCATGGCAATACCATCGCATATTCCCGGTACGCCAAAGAAAAATGGGACACCCCCCGCAAAACATACCCCGCGTTCAATGTATCTTTCTAAATCCCGCATGCCGACATGGCCGGGGATAAGATCGGTAAAAGAAGTAGCCACGCCGATAAACGGCTTATCTAAATCCTTCCTGCTTAAACCTGTGGCATGTAAAAGTGCCCGGTGCGGGATCCGCTCAATACCTTTTTTTATCTGATCAGAACGCATGATAACCTCCGGAAATACATGGGCCGAAAGTCCACAGTCGATAGTCGATGGTAATAAATTTTTTTACCGTAGACTGTTGCCTATAGGCCATGGGCCACTGCTATTAACTACTAATCCGCGCCTTCTCCATCATGATGCACTTCGGCTTTATCTTCGTGCTTGCGGATAATCACCCTCTTTAAAGTTATGTATTTATCCACTAACTCTTTATTATTTACCGCGTTTAATTGTTTAAACAAAAACTCAAATTTCTTTTCGATCTCACCGGCAATAGCGTCCCGGATTTCTTTCGGCAAACCCATTATCTCTTTCTTAAAGGGCCCCAGGGCTTTCTTGCGGGTCTTATAGAAAAATTGCTCGTCTGTCTCACCTTGTTTTGCTTCTGAAGCGGCATTAGTTTTTAACCAGGCGTATATCTTAGCTTTAAGTTCAGCAGGAAAATATTTGCTTTCAAAAATCATGTTTTGGAATTCAGTAGCCAAATGGACCTCAGCAGTTTCTACCTCAGTGAATTTATGAAATGCCTCAGCCGGCAAAGTTGAAGCGCCATGCTGGACCGCTCCCGCCATGCCAAACTCGTCTCTGGCAAGTTTAGATAAAACTTTCAAAGTATCAAAATCAAGTTTTACCTGGGCGACAGAGCCATCCGGTAAAACCACCCCGCCGTGAGAAGTCCCTGTCTGAACGCTGATTTTACTGATGCCGGTTCTTCCTTTGCGCAGCCTTTCTTGATAACCTTCCATAAACGCCCGCAAATCTTCGGGTGTCGAATTTTTACTTCCTACTTCCCCAATTTCACCGCCCACTGAAACCTCGATCCCGCGCGGCTGGATTTGGCGTATAAACTGCGTAAGCTTAGCGCATGCCTCATAATTGGCATATTGCTGTTTTTTAATATCAGTTTTAGATAAATCCACAACCGTGGATGAATCGATATCAATATTATAGAATCCGGCGTCTATGGCATCGCTGATTATAGTCTGCAAAGATTCAATTTCCTTACCGGGATTTTCCTGGTATTTTTTAGCATTAACCTGAAAATGGTCTCCCTGAACAAATACCGGTCCGGTATATCCCTCTTTTATTGCCGCGGCCAGTATAACGCTGGAATATTCCACCGGCGGCTGATTTGTATAGCCCATCTCCGACTTGGCTATTTCAAAAATAAAAGCCCCGGAATTATTCCTTTTTGCCACCCTGAATATCGCGGCTGCCAAATCATAAGTCATACTGCGCAAGTTTATCGCCGGCACCGTAAAACCGCTGAATTCACCTTTTCCGCGCGCGGCATACAACTGATGAATACTGGATAAATAAATCCCTTTCTTATAAGCAATATCCTGTATCTTTTTCGCCAGTTCTCTTTTGGCGCTTATATCATCATTATTAATAAGTTCAAACACAATCTTTTCCACATCCACAGGTTTTCTTCCCATCGTCGTATCTCCCTTCTTTGCTATAATTTTTAACCTTTTTCGACTCCCGGTGTTAGGACAGCTAAAAATATTTCTTAACACCGGGAGTCGAAAAAGAAAAAACTAAGTTAATGTGTTTATCAATTTATATAAATTATCCACAGCTAATTCTTTTTTTGCTATGGCATATTCAAAATCAACTGCAATAATACTCCCATCGCTTGTGCCCACGGCTTTATCCGCGTCTCCTTTTAACAAACAATCAACCGCCGCCATACCAAAAGCAGCAGCCAACCTCCTGCTATAAGCGGTAGGCCTGCCGCCCCTTTGAATATGCCCTAAAACCACGGTGCGGGTTTCTAAACTCGTCATTTCATTTATTTGCTTGGCGACATCCTCCGCCCGGGCAGCGCCCTCAGCGACAACAATGATCCAGCTGATTTTACCTCTTAAATTGCCGTTGACTATGTTATGGCAAATCTCTGTCAGATCAAATTTTCTCTCAGGGATAATCACGTCTTCGCAGCCGCCGGCAATAGCGACCTGCAATGCAATATAGCCGGAGTCCCTGCCCATAACTTCAACCACAAAAATACGCTCCATGGAAGTTGCCGTATCGCGAATATTATCAATCGCGTAAAGCGCGGTATTTATCGCGGTATCCGCGCCTATAGTTTGATCTATTCCGTTTACATCATTATCGATCGACGCCGGAATCCCTATACAAGGCACCTTATACTTTTTATAAAATGCGTGCGCCCCGCTAAAAGTCCCATTGCCGCCGATAACCACCAAACCGTCAATCGCGTGCTTCTTTATCGTTTGAAACGCGCGGGCTTGCCCTTCTTCAGTATAAAACTCCGGGCAGCGCATTGTCTTTAAAATTGTCCCGCCAAGCTCAATAATACCGGAGACAGAACGATGATTCATTAATTTTACTTCTTCATTGATCAGCCCCCAATACCCGCGGAATACGCCCATAACCTCCAATTTATTATTTATAGCCGAACGCACCACGCTGCGGATTGCCGCGTTCATTCCGGGAGCATCGCCTCCGGCAGTTAAGACTCCGATTCGTTTAATAGACATTATTCTACCACTGCGTTCAAAGTATTAAGTGTGTAAGTGTAAAGTTTTTAAGTTTTTTTCTTACACACTTATACACTTACAAACTTAGACACTTACTATGCTATAAATTTTTCACAGCCCTTCCACCTGCATATCCCTGGGATGTTCAACTGTGTATGTATAAAGTATTTCTTTCTTTGCCTTTGGCTCCAACTCCAACTCCCAGCGCCAAACACCTTTCCTGGACTGCCAGTCTTTTTCCTTTGGCTCAAGGCTCACATTGCTGATTTTAATCCTAATCCGTTCATCCTCGGAAACCGGAGTAGCCTCAAAGAAAACCACGGTAATCTTTTTACTTTTATAATTCTCAATAGCGGTTTTATATTTAAAAACAGTTTTCTTTGTAGGCGAAGGGATACCCGCGATTAAAACATCGTCAACTTTTTTCTCAACTAAATCGCGTTTTACCTTTACACTCTCATCCACGCCTAAATAAAGGTCAAACTCTTCTCCCGGAGAAATATTATCTATGCTTGACGCGCCGACAAAATCACCTTCTAAAAAAACATTCACCCTGCCGGCAAGCAATTGCAAATCCTTGGCGTTAGTAACCCGGCTGCCAAGATAAGCGGAAGTATTAACACGCGGATAAGTCGAATACGCGAATTTTGCCTGCAAAAATTGTGAAGATACGGGTAATTTATGTTCAGAACCGTCAGATTTTATCGTTGCCTTCCTTGCCAGTTTATAAACAACGGCAATACCTTTTTCTTCAGCCTTACTATACGCGATTTCAGCCGGCTTATCGGCAAGGTTTCTTTCCTCTAAGCCCGCGGCATCTAATTTATCATATGCCATAGTTTGGTAAGATAACGCGTTTTTCCTCGCTAACTTATTTTCCAACTCTTTTGCCCGCGGCTGATACGGCCGCAAAAACCAGGGATTAACGTAAGGCATTCTGCCGCCGATAGAAGGCTTAGCCGTAGATAAAGAAATATCCACATTTTCCCAGTCTTCGCCGCTGGACTGCCTGACAATACCGTAAGAAACCAATTCCACCTGATTGTTTTCAAATGAAGCGCGGGCATCATAAATAGGCTGCCATGAAGCGCCTCTTACAAGATAAGACACATTTAAATCTAAAACCCCGGGCTTATCCAACTCCAGGCCCACCACAATAGACCTCTTCATTTTCTTTACCGGGCCGGCAATCTGAGATAACTCCTGTCTTAAGGCGTTAACTTTATTTGTTAAATCCCTGGCTGTGAAGTCACAGTTTAAAACCTGAGAATAATTATCCTTGAGCTTCTCATCCAGAAATTTAAGCATCTCATCTAAATCTTTCGGAAGAGGCATTTTCGTTACTAAATCCTTGGGTAATTGCCCATTAGAGAATAATCTTATCGAATCCAGGAAATTCTTCTCTTCGCCTAATAAATCCCTTAAGTTTTGCGCCTGTTTTATCTCATCCTCAATCTTTTGAATTTGCTGCTGCAATTCTTTAATTTTCTCGGAAGGAACCTCTTCCAAATATTCTCTTTTTAGTTGTGCCCCAAAAAGCTTAAAGATAACACTGCCTTTACCTGAAACCCTCAGGGAATTTTCATCCACATCAGGAATTATATCGGAAAAAACAATCTGATACTCTCCGGGATTCAATTTAAGCGTTGCCTGCCGGTTCAGCAAAGTTGAATCAGGGTAAATAGTAACTTCGGTAATACGTGAATCAGCCGCGACCTCAGAACTGAACGCGTAAATAGCCGTAGACAAGAGTAAAGAAACCGCCAAGAAAAAACCGCTTGCTTTCCTCATCTCAACCTCCGATTTTCAGGGGTACCACGACACAATGTCACCACATCACCAGCAAAAATATTAATAATTCTTTTGACAACTGGTGACGTTGTGACATTGTGACTTGGTGACTTGTTATGTTCCCGACTCCCAACTCGAAAGATAATCTTTTTGTTCCTTGGTCAAAGTGTCAATCTTAATCCCCATGGATTTTAATTTTAAATCAGCGATATTTTGATCTATTTTTTCGGGGACTCTGAAACAATCGTTTTTTAATTCCTTATAATGTTTAACTATATATTCAGCGCTTAACGCCTGATTAGCAAAAGACATATCCATAACCTGAGCCGGATGGCCTTCGGCAGCGGCAAGGTTTATCAGCCGGCCTTCGCCCAAAAGATAGATCCTGCGCCCGTCTTTTAAAATGTATTCTTCCACAAAATCACGGGTGGTTCTTTTATTTTTGCTTAATTTCTCCAGCGCCGGGATATCTATCTCCACGTTAAAATGCCCGGTGTTTGCTATAATCGCCCCATCCTTCATTACACTAATGTGTTCCTGGCGGATTACATGTATATCACCGGTCGCGGTAACAAAGATATCGCCTTTTTTTGCCGCGTCTTTTATCGGCATAACATCATAACCATCCATGGCCGCTTCCAGGGCTTTAAGAGAATCAATCTCCACAACAATTACCTTAGCCCCCATGCCTCTTGCCCGCATAGCCAATCCTCTGCCGCACCAGCCATAACCGCAAACAACAAAATTCGAACCCGCGATCAGTTTATTTGTCGCGCGGATCACACCGTCAATAGTTGACTGGCCTGTGCCATAACGATTATCAAATAAATGTTTGGTATTCGCGTCGTTAACGGCAATGATAGGATAACGCAGTTTACCTGAATCAGCTAACGCCCGCAGCCTGATAACGCCGGTAGTTGTTTCTTCCGTTCCACCAATGATATTACTATAAATATCGGGCGCGCTTTGATGAATACAGCTAACCAAATCAGCGCCGTCATCCATGGTAATATCCGGCTTAACGGCTAAAACTTGCTGCAAATGCTCATAATATGTATTTTTATCTTCTCCTTTTATCGAGAAAACAGAAATTTTAAGGTCATTAACCAACGCCGCTGCCACATCATCCTGTGTAGACAACGGATTAGACGCGCAAAGATATACTTCCGCCCCCGCCACTTTCAATACTTCCATTAAAACAGCTGTTTCAGTGGTAACATGCAGGCAAGCGCCAAGCTTTAATCCTTTTAAAGGCTTTTCCTTGCCAAACCGCTCGGCTATTAGATTTAAAACAGGCATATTATCGCGCGCCCATTCAATCCTTAACGCGCCTCTTTTTGCTAATTTAATATCTTTAATATCGTATTTCATCTTTAAAATAATCCTTTCGGTATTCGGTGTTCGGTGTTCGGGACTCGGGGCTTGTTATTAAACAATAACCGATACCCGAAAACCGATACCCGATATTATTATAGTTTTGACGCCTGTTTTTTCAAAACCGCCGCCTTCTCAGTGCTCTCCCAGCTGAATTCAGGCTCAGTCCTGCCAAAATGCCCGTAACAGGCAGTTTTAACATAGATGGGCCGCAATAGATCCAATTCCTTGATCATCCCTTTGGGCGTTAAATCAAAATTTTCCCTTATTAATTTCTCAAAGGCAGCCTCGGACAATTTACCCGTCCCAAAAGTATCTACCATTACCGCCAAAGGATCGGCTTTTCCTATTACATACGCGATATGAATTAAACATTTCTGTGCCAACCCCGCGGCAACAATATTCTTGGCAATATATCTTCCCATGTAAGCCGCTGAACGGTCTACCTTTGTAGGGTCCTTGCCTGAAAACGCGCCTCCGCCGGGTGCTGCCACGCCGCCGTAAGTATCCACAACGATCTTTCTTCCTGTCATGCCCGTATCAGATTGCGGGCCGCCGATAACAAACTTGCCGGTTTCATTTATATAATATTTTGTGTCTTTATCAAGATATTCTTTTAATATAGGTTTAGCCACATGGTCAATCATCTCCTGGCGCGCCTTTTTTGTAATCATCTCGCCGGTAGAATCCAATATATCCTCAGTATGCTGACAAGCTAAAACCACGGAATCTACCCTTTTAGGAACCCCGTCATGATATTCAACAGACACCTGGGATTTACAATCCGGGCCTAAATATTTCAAGACCCCCTGCCTTCTTGCTTCGGCCATGCGCGCGACTAATTTATGCGCGAGCATTATCGGTAAAGGCATAAGCTCTGCTGTTTCATTGCAGGCAAAACCTACCATAAAACCCTGGTCGCCGGCGCCTCCTTTATCCACGCCTTGAGCTATATCGGGAGACTGGCAATTAATAGTATTGATAACCGCGCAGGTATGATAATCAAACCCGTATTTAGGATGGACATAACCTATTTTTTCAATAATTTTACGTGAGAGTTTTTGTATATCAACATAAGCGGTAGTGGTAATTTCTCCGCCTACGATCAAAAGCCCCATGGTAACAAAAGTTTCACAAGCAACCCTGCCATAAGGGTCCTGTTTCAAAACTTCGTCCAATACACCATCGGACACTTGATCGCAAAGCTTATCCGGATGCCCTTCACCCACTGATTCAGAAGTAAAAAAATGTTTCCGCGCAGCCATATTCCCTCCTTATAAGTATTAAATTGTTATGAATTTGCAAACGTTTTCCTGGCTTTACTGTAAAAACTTTTATCTCCTATATCATACCACTTCCCGTCAAATACAAACCCGTAAACCAAATCTGTTTTCCTCAGCCAATCTATATAAAACCCCATAGCGTCGCTTTTATGCTTTTTATTATTCAGATATTGCCCTATTAATTTTAATTTAACTTTAGGGAAATAATAAAGGCACATTGCTACAAGCGTAGATTGAGGATTCTTAGGCTTTTCCTTAAAACCAACGATTTTATCTGTTTTGTCAATTTTTATGACGCCATATTTAGACGCCTGTGCTTTGTATTTTATATCATAAATACCTATAGAAGTATATGATTTTTTATGTTTCGCGAAAGACAAAAAATCAGCCAAATTAATATCAAATAAATTATCGCCTCCGACAACCAATAAATCGTCTTTAATACGTTTATTTTTTATAGAAAATGCCATATCTCCTATCGCGCCGAGTTTATCCTCCGGAGTCAGAGTCAGATCATTAACCACACTGACAAGCTTAGAAGTTTTTAAGCCCTTAGCCCACTTTTCAAAAACAGATATGAATTTATTATTCGTTACCACGATTATTTCGTCTAACTCTTCTATCTTCTCGAGTTTATCAACAATATAATCTATTATCGGCCTTTTATTTACCTCAAGAAGAGGTTTAGGGTAGCTTTGAGTTAAAGGATATAACCTTACCGCGTAACCGGCGGCTAAAATCAATGCTTTCATTTTCTGTCCTCAAGAAAATCGCCTTATAGTCTAAGGCGATTTTCAGTGGTTAGTAGACAAATATATACTTTCCTATACCATGGATAATTTTACGGCAAAATCATATTTGGGGTATTGCGGTTATATTATTGCGCTAGGATCTTTTTTAATTTTTCCTGGCAGAATTCTTCAACCTGCTTTCCCGTATCTAATAAAAGCGCCTGATTGGAAATTTCCTGCGCCTGTTTAAGCGTTACCGAACGTATTATATATTTAACCTCAGGGATTACAAATGGCGGCATGCTAAACTCATCCAAACCAAGCCCCAAAAGAATAAGCACAAACGCCTGTTCACCCGCCATTTCGCCGCACATCCCAACTTCTATGCCCGCCTTATGAGCGGCATCAATAACATTCTTGATCATCCTTAAAACAGCCGGATGCGTAGGCTCGTAAAGATAAGCGATTTTTTCATTGGTACGGTCAACGGCAAGAGCGTATTGAATAAGGTCATTAGTCCCGATACTGAAAAAATCCACTTCTTTCGCCAGGATATCCGCTGTCATCGCCGCGGAAGGCACTTCAATCATCGCTCCGACTTTAATATTATCATCGAAGGGGACCCTATTGCTCCTTAATTCCGCCTTTACTTCCTTTAATATCGCGTTTGCCTGCCTTAACTCCTCTATGCCTGAAATCAACGGATACATGAGTTTTAAATTACCGTGTATGGACGCCCGCAGTATTGCCCTAAGCTGAACTTTAAAAACATCCGGGCGCGCGAGGCAAAACCTGATAGCACGCCACCCTAAAAAAAGCGCTTTATCCGCCGGCATTGCCAAATCAGACAAAAACTTATCCCCGCCTAAATCTAAAGTACGAATAATAACCTGATATGGTTCAACCTGTTCCGCGACATATTTATATGCCTGGTAATGCTCTTCTTCGGTAGGCAAATCCTTTCGATTCATGTAAAAAAATTCCGTGCGGTATAAGCCTATCCCCTGGCCGCCATGAAGTTTTATCGAAGGAATTTCCTCCGGTAATTCTATATTAGCATTTATAATGATCTCTTTATTATCAAGAGTGACAGCGGGAAGATCCTTTACTAATAAAAACCTTTCCGCCACGCCTTTAAGCTTCTTCTCTTCTTCATGGTAAATAGCCAGCGTTTCTTCATCCGGATTGATGATTACCATACCCATACTGCCGTCAACAATCAGGATATCGCCGGTTACAATATTTTTTGTCGCTTCCGCCACGCCTACTACCGCCGGTATCTCAAGCGCTTTTGCCATAATAGCGGTATGGGAAGTCTTGCCTCCTATATCCGTCACAAAAGCGCAAACATTCTGTTTATGCATCGCCGCGGTATCAGAAGGAGAGATATCATGCGCGACCACAACTACTTTCTCTTTTAATTCCTCATACCCTTTTTTCTCCCTGCCTAAAAGATTACGCAATATTCTTTTACCAACGTCATTGACATCCGCGGTCCGCTCTTTCAAATACTCATCTTCGATCTTAGAAAATACACCGATATATTTCTTTATGACTTCTGAAAAGATATACGCCACATTTAACCGCTCTTTTTTAAGCCGTAAAATAACCTCTTCTATAATCATGCGGTCTTCCAGAACCAGCAAATGCGCGTCAAATATCTGAGCCTCACCCTGGCCCATGTCGGAAGCTATCCTTTTCTGAAGCTCTATAATTTCCTTACGGGTCTTTATTAACGCTTCTTCAAAAATCTGGATCTGCAGGGGAATATCCGATTCATTTATACCCTGTTTAGGGACAATGAAGTCCTCTTTGCCTATTTTATAGGCAGGCCCGATACTTATACCTGTTGCCGCGGCTATACCTTTTAATTTAATCATCATCGACCCAATTATTCCTCACTATTAATAAGCTTTTCCAACTCTTCAACCGCCGAATGAGCGTCTTCTCCATCAGCCTCTATAATGATCGGGGTATCTTTCTCAACTCCCAACATAAGGATACCCATAATAGATTTACCGTTGACCTCTTCGTTGTCCCGCCTGATTACTATAGTTGAATCAAATTTATTAGCGACTTGCACAAATAACGCGGCCGGGCGCGCGTGCAAACCCTGCTTATTCTTTACGATCACGGTTCTTTTAACCACGGACATATTCTAAATCTCTTCAATAACACCCAAAATAATCGTCGCCAGCTTCAGGTGGTTATGCCTTATAACATCATCGGTAATAATAATATCATCTTCAATTACCCGATACCCCATATTTTCGATATTTTTTGTATCATTTATTACAGGATAAGAATTATCCAACGCGTAACGTTTAAGTACTTCAGGCGGAATTTCTCCAATATTTAAAACGCAATAATCAAAAATACGCGTATGGCTATGGCTGACAAGCGCCTTAATATGATCAGAAGCGCGAAAACTATCAGTTTCTCCCGGCTGAGTCATCGCGTTACAAACATACACTTTAATAGCGTTCGAAGCGGCTATCGCTTCAGTAATTTCTTTTATTAAAAGATTTGGTAAAATGCTGGTATATAAAGAACCCGGGCCTAAAACAATGATCTGGGCTTCTTCTATCGCTTTTATTGCTTCGGGAGTTGCTTGTAATTGTTCCGGAGAAAGATAAACACGTTTTATAGGCTTATGGGCTTTAGGAATTTGGTTCTCACCTACAACAACTGAACCATCCTTATATTCTGCCGCCAATACAACATTGCTTAAAGTTGAGGGAATTACCTGGCCTCTTAACGCGAGGACTTTACTGGTTTCTTTAATTGCTTTTTCAAAATCTCCGGTCAACCTGGTCATTACAGTTATAAACAAGTTGCCAAAGTTATGCCCTGATAATTCCGAACCGGAATCAAACCTGAACTGAAATAAATCCCGCATCAGCGTAGAAGCATCGGCTAACGCTACCAAACAGTTACGGATATCTCCCGGCGGCAATATATCAAACTGCTGCCTTAACCTGCCTGAAGACCCCCCATCATCCGCGACTGTAACTATCGCTGTAATATTTGAAGTATATTCCTTTAGCCCGCTTAAGAGCACTGATAACCCTGTCCCCCCGCCAACAACCGCGATCCTCGGCCCCCGGCCAAGCTGGCTTCTATGATATAAAAGATCTACTAACTCCGTCCCCCTCGAAGAAGGGATAAACGCGGCAATAATCGAGCGAATTATGCGCTTAATGCCTAATATCAAAATTATGACCCCGGAAAATACAACTATCAGATCCAGGATCTTAATTATAAAAAATTTTCCTTCCCAAAAATGGCTGGAACCAAGAACTACAAAAACAACCCCGAAAACACCTAAAATTATCCACCGCTTTACGCCTATACCCGGATACAACCATTTCAATATTCCTTTAAACTTTCCCAGTATTCCCTTTTTTATAAAGAATTTAAGCTTTTTTTTCATCTTCCTGGCTTATTATAGCTAGTACCCCCTTGCTATCTTCACAAGCACGCAAACTATCACGAAAATATTTATCTTTTAATAACCGTGAAATACGGGCTAACGCTTTCAAATGAGGGCCTGCGGAATCCTGCGGGGCTACCAATAAGAAGAAAATATAAGCGGGTTCTCCATCCAAAGAATCAAAATCCACGCCTTTTTTCGAAAGGCCAAAAGCGGCTATAAGTTTATCCACACAATCACATTTCGCGTGCGGAATCGCTACCCCTTGTCCGATAGCGGTTGAGCCTAAGGATTCTCTCAACATTAAAGCCTCCAACAACTTATTTTTATTGCGCTTATCAATTTCAGAAGACGCGATCAAGGAATCTACAAGGTCTTGAATAACCTCTTCTTTTTTTGTAGACTTAATATCTGCGACTATGGCGTTTGGGGATAAGAAATCGGTAATTTTCATGTTTTTTCTCCTTTTACAAGAAAATCTGCCTTTGGTAGATACCTTTAATAGATTTTCAGTGGTTAGCAGACTTATATATATTTTCCTACACCATAAAATAATTGACTCGGCGGGCTGAATCTTATTCTTACAACCTTCTTACTACCCTTTGCTAATTGCTTCAAAGCCCTACCATCATTTACTTATTCTAGGGCGAAGTAAAAAAGCGGGAGACGGGGTTCGAACCCGCGACATTAACCTTGGCAAGGTTACGCTCTACCAACTGAGCCACTCCCGCGTCGTTCGCTATTGCTTATTCAATGCTATCAAGTAAACTTTCTAACGCGTATTGCTTTATCTATGCTTAACTCGCTAATTAGGACGCTCACTCCCCATAGGGGAAACTACGTTTCCCCTTCTGGCGCTCACTCGCTTTCGCTCGTTCGCTGTCAACCCCTTCCTAACTGTTATTAGCTTTCCTTGGGAAGAAAACAATCTTTTCTTCCCAAACCTATCTTTTTTAGCTTTTTGGCAATATATACTACTAAATACTCTGTTATCTGCTTACGCAGATAATTGCCATAAAGCTGTCTGTCGTTCACAAGGGAAAAACTTTGTTTTTCCCTTAAAATCCTTTTTCCTAGTTTTTTGACAATACTATGTTTATATATATAAATGCTAACGCAATTGTCAAAAAACTGTCGTTCGCTAATTTATTCCAAGTCTACCCTTGTGTTCTTGTGCACTTATAATGGGCGGAAGAGGATTTGAACCTCCAAGGGTTGCCCCAATAGCTCCTAAGGCTATCGCGTATGCCAATTCCGCCATCCGCCCAAAACCTAAATAGCGGATAGCGCGGCTAGCGTTTAGCATATAGTTTATTAATGCTATACGCTATACATATGCGCTATACGCTAAATTTAATGAGCCTCCCGCGGCTCGAACGCGGCACACCCACCTTAAAAGGGTGGTGCTCTACCAGATGAGCTAGAGGCCCAAAATTAGAATCTAAAACTCAAAATTCAAATAACAGAAATCAAAAACTAAAATTCAGCTAATTCTTTTTCTTTATTCTGAAGTATTTCGTCTATTTTAGCTATATATTTATCAACTAATTTCTGTAAAACTTCTATACCTTTAAATTTATCATCCTCAGTAATAACTTTATCCTTTTCTAATTTTTCCAAATGCTCCTTCGCGTCACGCCTGACAGTTCGTAACGATACCCTGCCTTCTTCGGACATTTTATGCACAACCTTGGCTAATTCCTGGCGCCTTTCTTTTGATAATTGAGGGACAGAAAGCCTGATCACTTTACCATCGTTAGAAGGATTAACTCCCAGATTAGACTTCATTATGGCTTTTTCGATTTCAACTATTGCTGAAACATCCCAAGGCTGTATCATCAATAAATGCGCGTCCGGGACTGAGATAGACGCCAACTGTTTAAGCATCGTGGGCGTGCCGTAATAATCAATATGCAAACCTTCCACCATAGAGGGGCTTGCCCGCCCGGTCCGTATTTCAGAGAACTCGCGCGTGACAGCCTCAATCGTCTTCTTCATTTTATCTTCTGCGTTATGTAAAATCTCTTTGGCAGCCATAGTTGCCTCCTCTAAAATAAAACTAGATAGATCCTTCGTCTCCGCCGGAGCTTGCACTGAGCAAAGCGAATGTGGCGGATCCTCAGGATAAATTAAACCTTCGGTTTAATTTAATTTACAAGCGTACCTATTTTTTCTCCTAATACCACCCGTTTGATATTACCTCTTTTATTTAAATTAAAAACTATAATAGGTAACTTATTGTCCATACAAAGGCTGATGGCAGTCGCGTCCATAACCTTAAGGCCTTTTTTTAAAACATCTATATATTTTAACTTCTCAAATTTCCTGGCGTCTTTTACTTTAAAAGGATCGGATGAATAAACGCCGTCTACCTTAGTCCCTTTTAATATCGCGTCAGCATGGATTTCCATTGCCCGCAGCGCCGCGGCAGTATCGGTAGTAAAATACGGATTGCCTGTGCCGGCGACAAAAATAACGATGCGCCCTTTTTCCAAATGCCGTATTGCCCTGCGCCGGATATAAGGCTCGGCGATCTTCTGCATTTCTATCGCGGTCATCACCCGCGTCGGCATCTTCATTTCTTCTAAAACATTCTGCAGGGCTAAGCCATTTATAACAGTAGCCAACATCCCCATATAATCCGCTACCGACCTGTCCATGCACAACCCTTGAGAATCAGAGTTCTGCTGGCCCCGGAATATGTTGCCCCCGCCAAGCACTATCGCCACATCAACATTAAAATCCTTTATTTCCTTTATTTGCTCGGCAATAGAAACTAAAACGGCATTTTCGATACCATGGTATTTATTCCCCTGTAAAGCCTCGCCGCTTAATTTTAAAACTATCCGTTTATAAACAGGCTTACTCATTATTATTCGCCGATTTTATAACGCATAAACTTATTTATGGTTATATTTTCCGAAAACTTGGCTATCAAACTTCCCAAATAATCTTTTATGGTAATGCTTGGGTCTTTCACAAAAGGCTGCTCCAGCAAACAGTTGTTTTTAATAAACAACTCTCTATCTTTTTCTGCCGCCAGGACATCCTCCGGCGCGTCTTCCCTTTTTAAATAAGTAGGATTACACGCGGCTATCTGCATCGCGACATCTTTGGTAAACTGGCAAAATTCACCGTTACGCGCTACAAAATCCGTCTGGCAATTTACTTCTAATAACACGCCAATTTTGTTGCCCAAATGCACGTACGCTTCGATCCTGCCTTCTTTTGCGCCGCTGCCCTGTTTCTTTGCCGCCAACTCTAAACCCCGCTTCCTCAGCAAGACTACCGCCTTATCTATATCTTCATCCGTTTCTTCAAGCGCTTTCTTGCATTCCGCGACACTAGCGGAAGTCATATGCCTTATTTTTTTAATTAACTCCAGCGATACTTTCATCTGACTACACCTTTCTTTTAATTTTTGCTTTTACTTCCGGTGACTGCCTGGAAATCTTTTTACCCTTGATGCCTCCTTCAGGAAGCTCTGTAGCTTCCACTAACTCCCCAATTTCTTTTATTTTTACTTCTTCTTCAGGAAGCACTACAGGCAAATCGTCTGTTTGGGGTTTTACTTCAACTCCCGATTCAGAAAGATAATTTAAGAAACGTTTCCTGCCTTCGATCGCGGCATCCGCAACCAAGCTGGTGATTATACGGATAGACTTAGTGGCATCATCATTGCCGGGTATCGGATAATCAATCTTATCCGGGTCGGAATTAGTATCTATAAACCCGATTATCGGGATTTTTAACTTTACAGCCTCTTTAATAGCAGTGTCTTCTTTTTTTGTATCCACGACAAAAATAGCTTTAGGTAAACGCTCCATCTGGACTATTCCGGCAAAATTCTTTTTTAATTTAGCTAACTCTTTCTCCAGCTGGGCGACTTCCTTCTTGGTAAACTTGCTATACGTACCGTCGACCTTCATCTTTTCGATTTCTTTCAAACGGTTTATACTTTTCTTTACTGTGGAAAAATTAGTAAGTAAACCTCCCGGCCAACGATCAGTCACATAATACATGCCCGCGCGCAGCGCTTCCTGTAAAACCACTTCCTGCGCCTGTTTTTTAGTCCCGACAAACAAGACAATTTCGCCCTTTGAGGTTATATCCAGCAAAAAATCCCTGGCTTTATTCAAACACTCTTCCACTTTCTCTAAATCAATAATATAAATTTTGCTTCTTTCTCCAAAGATAAATTTTTTCATCTTCGGATTCCATTTTGATGTTTTATGGCCAAAATGAACGCCTGCTTCCAAAAGTTTCTTTATTAATTCTGACGGCACCGTAATTCCCCCTTTTTCCCCGCGCGCACAACAGCGGAATCCCGTATTTACATAGTTAACATTGAAAAATATCTTTTAAACACGAATAAACGATGTTACAAATAGAATTTTTCAGCAATAATTAACCTAAATTTCGGGAAAATTGTTAAACTCTTTCCTTTACCAAAATGGTTGCTTAAACCAGTTTAGTTTATTAAATATACCATATTATTAATTTTATGCAACATTTTTTATGGTATTTTTTTTTATTTCAATTCTTGCATTAAATAAAGCTTTTTATATAAACCATTTTTAGATATGAGTTCACTATGGCTGCCTTGTTCAAAGATTTTTCCGGAATCGATAACTATTATCTTATGCGCGTTTCTTACAGTAGACAGCCTATGCGCGATAACAAAAACAGTACGCCCCTTCATAAGGGCATCCAAAGCTTCCTGGACAAGCCGTTCAGACTCCGAATCCAATTGAGAAGTTGCTTCATCCAAAATTAAAATTGTCGGATTTTTAAGCAAAGCCCTGGCAATAGCGATCCTTTGGCGCTCTCCTCCCGAAAGCTTAGTGCCTCTATCTCCGATAACCGTATTATATCCCAACGGCAAACGTGAAATAAATTCCTGAGCGTGCGCCTGTTTTGCCGCCTGTTCTATTTCCTGCATAGACGCTTCCATCCTGCCATAAGCGATATTTGCCTTTATTGTATCATTAAAAAGTATTGTTTCCTGCGTAACAATACCTATCTGCTGGCGCAGTGATTTAAGAGCCATATTCTTTATATCTACGCCATCAATATCTATTTCTCCCTTTTGAGGGTCATAAAAACGCGGAATCAAATCTAAAAGAGTAGTTTTTCCCGCGCCGCTTGAACCGACAACAGCCAATATCTGGCCTTTTTTAACTACTAAATTTATTCCTTTCAAAACAACATGGTTGGCATAACTAAACCAAATGTCCTTAAAAACAATTTCATTATTCAATCCGCCCAAAATTGCCGCGCTTGGCCGTTCTTTTACCGTGACAGCCGCGTCTAATACTTCATAAATACGCAAACTTGCCGCTACAGCCTGTTGATTAAGCGAATGCACCTGGCTTAACTTTTTAAACGGCCTGATAAGGGATAATAAAGAAGCTAGAAAAAGCCCGAATACGCCGAAAGAAAGCTTACCCGCGATAACCTCCTTACCTCCCAATATAAATACCGCTATGCCGGCAAGGCAGCCTAAAAATTCCGTCATCGGGTTTAATAAAAGCATGCGTTTTATTGATTTCATTGTTATTTTGTAAAAATCATTATTAACACGGTTAAATTTACTGATTTCATAATCTTCCATGTTAAACGCTTTTATGATCCGTGTGCCTAAAATTGTCTCATAAAGAAGAGAATTTAAATCAGCCATTGTTTCCTGGCTTCTGCGGGATAATTTTCTTAACATTTTGCCCACATTAACAATCGAAAAACTTATAACAGGAACCACTAAAAATACGATCAATGCCAATTTCGCGTGGATCATAAAAATAAGCACCGCGAATATAACTATCTGGGCAGTTTGGTATATTAGATCCGTCGAGCCGTATGATACCGCGTTTTCTACTACTTTTACATCGTTAGTGATACGCGAAATAAGCTCCCCTCCGCGTTTATGGATAAAATAATCCAAGGAAAGATCCTGCAGCTTTACAAAAAGCCGAAGTTTAATATCCCTGACCACTTTTTGCCCGATATCAGACATGAGATACCCCTGCAAGAACCCAAATAAACCTTTAAGAAAAAACAAGGCTACTATGCTTACGGCAAGATAATTCAAAAGCACGACCGGTTCTGTATTATTTATATTCTCGACAAAATTATTCAAAAACGCGGGTAATTGGGTAGGGACGATAATTTTCTTATTAGTTAAAACCTTATCCGCCAAAGGCACCATCATTGCCAGGGACACCCCGTCAAACAGCGCCGAAAGGATCATAAACACGCTGGCAACGCTAAATGAACCGATATAAGGCTTAATAAATCTAATTAACCGTAAATAATCACGCATATTTTCTCCTGAGAAAAAAATATTATACCACAGCAACTGCCTTGTGTCGAGATAAGTTGCAAAAAAACAAGGGACAGCTTTTTATTCTTTTCTCATTTGAAAAAGAAGCCAGCCGCCCAGGAAAAAGCAGATCAACATTGCTAAGATAGCGCAGAATTTAATAAGAAACGCTAAAGAGGAATCAAATTGCAGGATATTTAACTTGTTTAATAAATAATTCCAGTCGTGGAGCGTATTTTCATTGCCGAATACCGCCACAAGAGGCAATTCCATACTGCGCGCGTCTGAAACATACACCGATACATTAAAAAGGTTTGTTGAAAGCCATCCGAAACAAAGCGCGATGGCAAAAAAATCCCGCTGGCGGTAAAAATTTATCATCCCAAAAATTGGCGCCAGCAATTGCAGTATCGTGCCGCCTAATATGCCGATAAATTCGCCGAAAATCGAAAAAAGCATATGCCCTAATTCATGAATGCCTAAATTTAACCCGCCTATAATGCTAGTATATAAAGGATCACTTAAATGCCTGTATAAAATATATCCAAATCCAATCAACAGAAGCAAGCGCCACTTCCAGCCCCTGCCGCGGCACCATTCAACGGCTTCGCTGTATGCTGAATAAAAAAACATCCGCATTCTTTCACTTATCATATTTCAATCCCGCCAATAATACTATTCATCAACTTTCATAGAAAGCACTTATTTTTAAAATAGTTGTGAACTAACCCCGGTTTTACAATTCGGAACGAAAACGATGATATTGTTTCATGAGGTTATTATTTGATTCAGAGGTTATTTCCATAGCGATGTAATCCGGCTGCTTGTCCATAAAAACTTTCTTTTGCGGATCAACGAGCCGCCATTTACCTACATAGTAGAATTCCGCCCAGTTATGATATTCTTCCGGCTTTAAAACTTTATTGTTGGCGCATACATAACCGCCTATTACCCTGGCGGGAATATTATTTGCCCGGCATAGGGCAACAAAAAGATACGCCTGCTCCGTGCAATCCCCGGCTTTATTTTTAAAAGCGAAAAACGCGCCCCGGGGCTCTTCCATATATCCGGCATCTTTGATATTTTCTGTAACCCATTTAAAGATATTTTCAGCGCTCTTTACAACAGTCCGCCCTTTTAACCCTTTAGAAACCAGCATTATCTCCGGATTATCAGATTCGATATACTTCTCAGGCTTAAGATATATTTTTGAATCGCTTGTTTTATTTTTTTTAATTTTTTTAGATAATAAAAGTTTAGCTTCGATAGTAATAATTTTATCCGTATAAGGAGGGATATCGGCAAAGGTAAAATAAAGTACCTGATTGCCTTTGTCATCAACGCTCAATTCGTATGGATAGGAAGTTTTCAATTCTATGACTTTCTGGGTGGAGTTTTCTTTTACGGGAGCGTAAGCCCAGAATTTTGCTTTTGGGATTGCCTGCCCTGTAGTATTGCGCAGAGAAAAATCATACCTTATTACTCTTAAAACAGTATCTTTGTTTTCGCTATAAGCAAAAGAATAAAAAGATAAAAATATGCAGAAAAATATTATTTTTTTTATGGTGGTATAGGAAAGTCTATTCATGTCTACTAACCATTGAAAATCGCTTCACAGTTAACGGGGTAGACAGAAAGTTGTCGCAAAGGCGATTTTCTTACTGGCAGCTTCGGCATGGTTTATTAACAATCTTTCCGTCACTTATTACAACCGGCATTGCGGTGGCGCGCTTCTGCGGTACCGCCGCTTTATCCAATACATATTTCCCATACCCGTCCAGCCCGCCTGTTAAATAAAACACATTGGCTATCCCAGTATTATGAATGGCTTCTTCTATTTTTTCATATTGATCACCGGTTTTATTGAATATCAAAACAAAAAGAAAAGGATTGTTGCCGTATTTTTCTATCTCTTTTTTGAACTGCGGCAGGAATTGCGTTATTTCTTTGCTAAAAGGAATGTTTTTCGCTCCCTGAAGCAAATTATGAACACCCGGCTCATCCGCGTCACCAACATTTATCATTATCCAACCCTCATAATTCTTTTCTAAAAAAAAGGCTTCCGGCGGGATTTTATTTAAATCTTGCCGGTCAAAAGCATTGCCTTCGATTGCCTCGCCCTTTTGCGCCCAATAATTCAATCCGCCGTTAAAGATCCAGGTTTTAAAACCTGCCTTTCTTAAATTCAAACACTCCTGTTCCAATTGGAAATAACTATACCCTTCATTAATTAAGATCAAATCCGCGGATTTAAGGAAACCTTTTGTTTTTATGGCAAAAAGCGGAATATTGATGGAGTGCGGTATATGGAACTTTTTAAATTCTGTTTCCAGGCGTGTATCAATAAAAATAACGGTCTTGCCGTCTTTTTTCATCTTTAAAACAGAATCCCATGAAACAGATAATTCAGGATTACGTTTTAGCTTTTTTTCGGTTAATAATTCAGCAGGAATCTCCTTCGCGAATACCGGCAGGATAAACAGCACCGCAAACAGGAAAAAAAATATCGTTTTTTTACTCACTTTTCCCCCACTACTTCCAGGTTATTTTTATATCTCCACCGTCTATCTTCTGATTATTTACGGAAAATCTAAAACCATTAGGGCCGGTTATCTCAATGGAAAATACGTCTTTTCCTGAGCAGAGATTATTGCTATCTTGCATAATAGATGTAAAAACATAGCCGGTTCGATTGTTTACCTTACAATTACCTTTAATAATTGCCTCTCCGTTTGAGCCGTGTTTTATTTCTTTAATCAGGGTACTTGCCGCATTGATTGTTCCTTTTTGGTTTATCCCGTAGAATTTTAGCCAGCCGGCCATAGAATTATTGACAAAATCGCCTTTTATATCCGCGGAAAAAGAATTTTTATACCTTTCATCGTAATAATACGCTCCGGATGAATAAACACGCACCGAACTTATCGGTTTTCCTATTTGAACTCCTGTGAAATGGTAAACCTGGAATTCAATAGCGGGTATCGGGGTTTCAGTATGATTTATCCTTGAATCAGGCGCTATCCATCCGTCAAATTCCGATGCCGGCCTCCAGCCCAACGTAGGATGATAACCGTATATCTCTAAAGAAGCTAAATTCGAAGCCCCCGGGCAAGGAAGAATTAAAGTTACAGGTTTCCGGAACACAACTGCCGGCTCTAAATTAATCGGCAGGCCTACGCCTAATGCTATATCTAATTTAGGGATTTCATCCAACGGCCCAAACCGCGGGGCAATAGGCTCATCAGGTGAATATTTTATTTTTACTCCTTCAAACAGCTCTTCAGAATCGATCGATAAAACATATTCATTAGGGCCGGATGTATCTAAAATAGTATCCGGCAGTTCCTCTTTCGCGTTCTCATGCTGATCACGGCTTTCAATTTTAAATGAATATTCATAAGGGCTCATCGTATTGCCGTTTACATCTTGAGCGCCCAGGCGCACATCCACAACATTCCTATGATTAAACAAAACATGATATGTGTCGCCTGCCTGAGCAACGGCAGACATATCTCCATTTATGATTATAGCGGTAGAAGTATTATTTATTATGGGAAATTTTGCCCCCTGCTTTATATTCGGGTTAAGTGCCATGCCGATAAGGCTGCCATCAGACCATGAAGCAATCGAATCCGTCAAAGTATCCGCGATTAAACCGGTGGAAACCCGTATAGGTTTATCGAAACTGATCCAATAATCGTTTGCTTTACCAAGCCCTGCCTGTTTAATTACCGGCACAATATTGTAATACTGAGCCGCGTTTACCCTAATCCGCATAGCAAGTTTTTCTTCGTCTAAACCCAGGCTCGATTGTATACGGCCGATAATCGAAGTATCGCAAGGCACTCTTAATGTATCCTCGCTTATGCCCTGGGTTGGAGCCGGAGATAAATCATTAATCGAAACATACGGCTGCTTTAACCTATCGATAATTATATTTGAATCAAAATCCGCTATGGTGTATCTTTCGGAGAAATTCTCCAAAGTTTTATACTTATCCCATACAAATGTCCAGTAATTATCTTTCTTAAGGGGGAAATAATCGTTATTCTTAGGATCAGCTACTGAATATTGCTGGAGCACGCCCGTGCTTACAGAATTATCATACCAATTAATCAAAGTTTTTATTATCCCTATCTTAGGCGCAAACCAGCGGATAATAGTATGCGGCGCTGCGAAACCAGGAACTGTTAAACCAGTAAATGTTATTGTTTCTTCAATTTTCACACAATCCTTGAATGTACCCGCAGGGACAACAACTTTCTCATCAATTTCTAAAACCTTATAGTTCACCTCAACCGGATAACCTTCAAGAGTTAGCCCCTGATCAATACTCCACTCCTGGCCCTTATAAATCGGCAATTTTACCAATGGAGTAGTAAAGATTCTATATACGTCATTTATCGCGGTATTATTGGTTTTGGCATCAGCAAAGGAATAAACTTCTTTAAAACCATCTTTAAACAATAAAACAGCGCCTGCGCCGTCTATAATCGTGGAATCCGTAACTTTAAACAATGCTCCTTCTCCAAATGCCTCCAGCGGCTGCGGCCAAACTACCGTTGTAAAATCTTTATTAGCGGACTTAACCGGGTTAGAGGCATCCTTAACCTCAACCGTAAAACTAAAATAACCTTTTTCCGAAGGTATTCCGGAAATAGTGCCGTTAGAGGTCTCTAAGACAAAACCATTTGGCAATGAACCGGAAATTACACTCCAGGCATACGGGCTGACTCCTCCTTTTATTTCCAATGTTTTAGTATAAGATTCCCCGACTCTTGAGTTTGGCAAAGAAGCGGTTAGAATATCTAATTTCTCTTCAATCACTAATTCAGTTGAAATACTATGCGTTTTATTTACGGAGCTGCCGGTTAAATTAATTGAATATGTCCCGCCGGGAAGATCTACCGTGGTGTTAACGGTAAGCTCGCCTGTTGCGGGCGGAATTACCGGGCTTACTATCGCAAAGTTTATCGAGCCTTGAGAAGGTGCCGAGCTTAAGCCGGGAATTAATGTTACCTCGGAATTAAAGCCTTGGATAGGCTGAATATCTACAGTATAGGATGTGGTTCGGCCTTGGACTATTTTTCTTGACACCGGAAAAAGCGCAAGGCTAAAATCACGCTGACTATCAATAATAGATTGAATAGTGATAACTACAGTTTGTGAATCTTGAAGTGTACCGTCAGACGCTCTAAAGGTAATTTCATATTTCCCCGCCTGGCCGATTGCCGAAGCCCAATCAAAAAGCCCTGAGCCGTCTTTTCTATCAACAAAGGCCGCACCTGCCGGTAACGGCGATGCTGAAATTACAGGGATAGTCCCATCAGGGTCGCTTGCTTCCACAATAAAAGAAAGCCGCTCTCCTTCTGTCACCATATGGCCGGGGATAAACTGTAAAATCGGCGCCCTTGGCCCTGTATTGTTATCATCAAACACTACCGTGTATGAAACGGTGGTATTGCCGTCAAAAAGATTAAAATAATATTCCCAAACTTTAGTAACCGCGTTTTTTGTCTTTGAAAGCCAGGTATTTTGCAAATTGATATTTTTACCGTCGGAGCGAATTACCTCTTTTATCATCTTTTGCCCGCTATAAGGGTCGGAGACTTGCGCGTACATAAATCCGCTGGTCGCCGGAATTGTCAAATTATAGAAGGCTTTTGAGCCGGCTTGACTTGAAAATACCAAAGCGGCGTTTGAGGACCAGTCATTTACCTCGGTATCCATACTGTCAGATTCATAGAGTTTATACACACCGCTATCCCTAGCAAGAAAATCTTTGACCGCGTCTCTTCCGGGAAGATCATCCAAAACATCATGCACAAGGGTATGCGTATTCAACGCGCTGATAACTGAAGTTAATCTCCCGCCCAATTCATTTGAATGCGTATATGTTGCCGTGAATTCAGTAAACCTTCCGGTTAAAGAACATTCCATCATCCAGCGGCAGATACTTGATGTATTCGGCAAGATATTACCAAAATTACCCAGCAAATTATTTGCAGAAAGCTGATTGTTTATCCAACTTTCAATTATCAAGAAATTAACTAACAGGCCTTGGGTATTCTCCACAATTTTAGGCTGCGCGGATTCAATTTTGACATCACGCGCTGTTCCCTGGCCCGTATTTTTTGCCCGCACGCCTAAGGTAAACGGAATTGGAGGCTCGATTTCTTGTGTAAACGGATCATCACTATAAACATCATAGGGTAAAAAATAATCAAGGGATAACTCCGGCATGGGTTTTACATAAATATAATCCGGGCTTACTTCTACAGTTTTCTGTTCGCTCCCAACCTTATAACTTAAAGTAGCGCCCACATAATAAAGCGTGCCCGAAGGCACCCCTTTACCGGCGCCGATAGCCGGAATGATCAACCAATGGATATCCGCGGTAGTCGCAGGTGGCACAGTGCCATTGCCGTTGATATCGCTATTGGTAACACCTGTCATTGAAGAAACACGAATGAAGAATAAAGCACTGGTATCATCGGGGTTTGAAGACACGATAACACTCTTGCCGTCCTTATCCTGAAATTTAACCGCAATATTGACATTCTCCAGCGTTAAATCAGGAAACCCGTTATTGATTTTCATATTGGCGTCAAACGCTTGTCGCTCAAGGGTAAGTTCCTGTTTGATTTCGATTTTAACAGTAGCGCAAACGGAATTATCCGCGGCAAAAGCGTGAGAAAAAGAAAGAAAAAGCAGCATAAAAGATAATATTCGCAGTATCATTTTATTAATAAGGTAAGCACAAACAAAAAAACCGGTGAAATATCATTCATCGGTAAAATTGAGCGCGTTTATAACCTATTCATTTTCTGTAGGATAACTTTCTGTTAAAAAGTTTTATAAAGTATTTTTTATACTGATTATATTTATAACATATAGCGATTATTTGTCAAGTTTTTTCGCTGCCTCGTTTCCTCCGTTGCAGGGCAGCTCTAACTTTAAAATCCCTTGGCTAATGGGGGTCATTACACGCTCGCTAATTTACTATATTCTCGTCTTACCGCATCCGCCCAATCTTGCAAAGAGAAAAACCTAAAAAAAATATAAACGGTAAAAAGGGAACAGCAATAGAAATAGCTAAACTCGCAGAAGTTTGATGACCAGTATTTATATTCGATATAATCCCAACTAAAAGATAACCCAAAAACAAAACCACCAAAATACTAAAGTAAAACAAGGTTTTTATCCCCCATCCCCTTCCATATCTTATACCAATAGCTGAAATAATTAAAATGAACAATGTTAAAGTTATCAGAATTTTTCCCAATATGGTAATTCCGAATATTAGTAACCCCACTGTTAAAAAATTCTCCAAAATGGGAACCTCCCAATTGAAAATTGTTAACAGTAAAGTCAGTAAAAATATGACTCCATACAACAGAAGGAATAAACTCAATAATCCACTTTTTCTTAATCCAAATATTTTATACACCATAGCTGCACTCTCATTTTCTATTACATTTTTTGTAGTGAGAATTCCAGTGGGGAGAATTCCGGGGCAAGTCCAGTGTCCCCGGAATTCTGAATTCTGCTGGGGAAGATCAATTCCCCATCCGAATTCTTTTATATTACATTCGTTACTTTTTGAATTGATCACTAATTTTTTTTCTTGTAAAAAAAATTATACCAATGATACTAAATACTATAACTGGTAAATGCATTACAAAACCCATAAGTAAAAATGGATCTTCTAAATTTTTAATAAATCCACGCAGTATTAATAAATCCCATAGAATAACGCAATATACACACAAAAAAACTATCAAAAAAATAATATTTGCAACTTTAAATATCTTTTTTAGCGACAACAATCCAATGCCTAGAAATATAATAACAATTCCTACAGACAATAACCATTCAAATCCATCCCAAGAAGATAGCCATAACAAATATATTCCACAAATAATTTCACTAATTAAAAATAACAAGATCTTAATCATTTTTTTCCATTATTTTAGTAAAAAATATGAGCCCTATTCACCATTATTTAAAAGCCCACTCTGCTTTGTCTCTATATCTTTGAGCCCTTTTAGGATCTTTAGCAGGTGGCTGCCATTGCTTTGGATCAGAAGGAAGATTCCGCAAACACTTCCCCAACGCTTTATCACATTCTTTACGCTTTCCCGGTGAGCATTTATCTTTAGGATGTTCTGCTGCATAAACACATTTATCATGTTCTTTACAACATTTATCCATTGCATCTACTGGAGCTACATCAGGGCCTATTTCGCCAGCTCTAATTTCTTTCCCACCGCTCCAGTCTATACCGCAATAGTTTCCATAACGCGGGCACCAGGAACCTCCCAATCCCGAAGAATCAACATAATTTATAGAATTATTCTCGACATAAATGTAAAAATTTATCCCCCCATCAAACCTAATTGGATCTTCGATAAGGAATCTCCCTACGTTCGCATCATAATACCTCGCCCTGTAGAAATACAACCCTGTTTCGATGTCATATTCTCTACTCGCATAAGTATACGGATTACCTGTTGCAGGCGGAGTTTGTAGGTTCCCGAAGGAATCGTATTTATACGCCTCGGCTATATTTTGCCCACTGTCGGTTAGTTCGCTCACTGAGCCCAAGCCGTCAAAGGTATAATAATCGGTTCTCGGTATTCGGTTATCGGTTCTCGCAATCGGTTCGTCGATGCCTTGGCCATGGACGTAACTTGCTATCATGTTACCCACGTTATCATATTCCGCAATGATGTCTTCGTTATCGTAAAGATAATACTTGGTTACGCCGTTTACGGTTTTACTTAATCTCCTGCCGAAGGGATCGTAGGTATAGATTGCTTCGCCAGCCTGCGGCGGTGTCGCAAAGACACGAGAGAGCCTGTTCTCATAATCATAAGTATAATTAGTTGTCTGTCCGGATTTTGTTTTAGAAATAGTGTTGCCGTTATTGTCGTACGTAAAAGTTGTGCCGTTAAAGGATGTAAGGCGATTGTTAGCGTCGCAATTCCACGTTGGGTAATCTCTTGAGGTTTTTCTGTTGCCTACCTTATCGTAGGTATAACTTTCAGGGGAACCTGCTGGATGACTGGCGTTCGTTAAACGATAAATATCATCATATACGTAATTATGCGCCCCTTCTACTGTCGCCATTGAAAGCCTATTGCCTACTTTATCGTGAGCATAAGTAAAACTTGAAATTAAAGGAAAATTCCGGGGACACGACACTTAATTACTAACTTTTCCCTTCGGTCCAGGCTTTTGTTTATGTAAAACCCTCCCAGTTAGCTTTTCGATTTCTTCTATAAACTGATTATCTCCCAACGGCCTTCCAGTATTTACATGCTTTTTAAGAAGATTAGCATCATCCTGCTTATCTTTCTCTGAAAGAAATAATCTCCAGTCTTTTATTTCCGAAACCATAAAATTGTCTTCCAATAAAGAATCTTTTTGCTTAAAAACATGCGCATTTGCGCTTGACCACGAGTATTCCCACGCGTTTTCTACTATTTTAGCTCTTACCGGATTTCTTTCGATATAACGCATTGCGGCATAAAGATAAGTTTGGTTTAAAGGGTATGATTTGAACCTCCCTTCCCAAAGATAGCCTCTCCACTTTTCTCTGAAATTAATCATTCGTGTATACCTGCGATGCGCATCCGAAAACCCTACAGAAAAACTATCTTTCTCATCAGGAACCGCTATAAGATGCACATGATTATCCATTAAACAGTATCCCCAGAAATGAATCCCCGCAGGTTTCGCGTATTCCTTTAAATAGTTCAAATATTCTTTTCGGTCTTCATCACTAAAAAAGACTCTTTGACGCCTATTCCCTCTTTGCAAAACATGATGCGGTAAGCCAGGAACAACCACTCTCGCTATTCTTGTCATATTTCCCTCCTACTTAATAGACGCAAGAAATAGCTAAATCTAACAAGTATTTTACTTATTTTGTTATCAAAGAGCTTAAAAAATCTCGGCAATTAAGTGTCGTGTCCCCGGAATTATATCCCCCGGAATTATATCCCCGGAATTATAGTGTTAAATTAATTTTTCAAATCAGAGAGTAATGGCAATTCGCCACATTCTTACCCATTGCCCCTAATTCTTTTGAAGCCGAAATAATCAACCCGCGAGCATCTTTGACGCGCGAAATCTCAAGCCATTTTATTAAAGAACTCACACGCCCGTAATCAATGGTCGAAGACAATTTCATTTCAATAGGATAAATCGTCTTCCCTGTTTCAATCAAAAGATCTACTTCCAAACCATCGGTACTGCGATAATAATAAAGCGAGCAAGGATCGGCTAAAGCGGAAAACCTTTTATAGAACTGAGAGACGCATGCTGTTTCGAATAAAGCGCCGCTCATTGGGCCGGAAAGCGCGTGTTGCTCGCTTTGCAGCCCAACAAGGTATGAAACAATCCCTGTATCGATAAAATAACATTTTGGAGCTTTAATGATTCTCTTCCCAAAATTTTTATGAAACGGCATCAGGAAAAATATAATACCACTGGCCTCCAGAAGCGTAAGCCAAGACTTTATGGTTGGCACAGAAACACCTATATCCCGAGAAAGAGTAGAACAATTAAGCTCCTGGGCAGTACGCGCCGCTAAGAGCTTTACGAATCTCTCAAAATCGTGCAAGTTTGACTGTTTTATATAACTGCGGACATCTCTATCAACATACGTCTGTAAATAACTGGAAAACCAAAGTTTCCGGGACATTCTCCTGTTAAGCACTACTTCAGGATACCCTCCTTGCAAAATCCACCTGCCAAGAGGTAAAGCTTTTTTAGGAAGCATGCTAACATGAAAAAGGGAGTTAATGAACCCATCCGCTTCGCCCAATTTAAGTCGTGCGGTATTTTGTACTTCCTCCAGAGAAAATGGCAATAAATGCAAAATAGCAATGCGTCCGGCCAAAGTCTCACTAATGCCCTTCATCAGTGCCCACTGCTGAGAACCTGTGAGAACCCACTGCCCGGGCTTCTTATCCAGCTCAATACGGGCTTTAATATGGGATAAAAGAACGGGCGCATTTTGAATTTCATCAATAATTACGGGAGGAGGGTATTTCTCTAAGAAACTTCGGGGGTCCTCAATAGCCAGCGATCGCACATCAATTTCATCAAGTAAAACATAATTATACCCCTTAAGAAACGACTTTGAGAGAGTAGTTTTCCCTGATCTCCTGGGGCCACCGATAAAAACAGCGGGAAAAGATCTTATTGCTTCTTTTAAAGTTTTCTCAACTAAACGCGTTTTGTACATACTTGCTATTTTAAAGTATAACTTTAAATTGTCAAGACAATTTAACTAGAAGGAAATTCCACCATCAGACACTGAAAAACATGACGCCCAGACAATGCTTTGAATCGTACTTTAACAAAGAGCCGATGCTAACTTGAAAACCCCTTGACTAATGGGGAGCATTACAGTCCCAAAATACATTTTAATTCGGTAAAACCCCTTTTAAAGGCCAATTTCTATACATGTTTAATTTGGGAAAAGTTACGATGAGAATTTGGGAGAGCACAGTTATCTGCCGCATCATAAATATAGTTAACCGCATCCGCGCCTTTAACCAAACGCGCCATATTGCCGTTATCGTCGTATGCAAAAAATATGGAATCAAAACCTATTGTTCGTCTCTTTTTGTTCTTCCACTATCTTTTCTGGATAAACCGTTACAGCGCCAAGGAGAGGCTTATCACCAACTATTAAAACCCATATTGTAACAATTAGAGAAAATACGATAAAAACTCCAAAAGCTATCGCCATGCGAACAGAAAAAGACAGGTTTTTCGCAAATATACTCATTAAAATAAATATGGCAATGCCGATTATTAAAAAAAAATGTATAGTTGTATCATTTTTTAAACCTATCATTATGGCCGCGTTCTAATGGGGATCATTACAACTACTTGCGCAGTATCAGGCACACTGGACTTTCCCTATTCAAGTCGTTTTTTTAACTCATTAAATCCTTCGATCGAAGGAAATTGGGGAATATAACCAACATTTTTTTTGCCTATATCATGCATCTCTGTAAATTCTCCCAATATCTCTTTGATCAAATCTTCATATCCAGATTCAAATTCATATTCATCGTCAAATGCCAAATATTGAAACATTTCTTCACCAAAAGTTTGATAAGAAATATTCCCATTCAACAAACTATCAATACATTCTTTAATTAACGCTCTTGTAATAAGTTTTTTCATTATTACTCCTAAGTTAATCTTATTGAGGAAACGGCCCCTTAAAATCTCTATGAATCAATAGCCAAATTCTAACTGGTACCTAATTAATATGTCCGCTAAACCCGGGTTAGCTCAAATACCGGCAAAAACTATCTGCTCTCCAATTTATATCAAGTATGAGCAGAAAAGCTGATTGTTATGATAATGCCGTAGCTGAAAGTTTTTTCAGCACGTTAAAAAATGAAATTGATTTCGATGGTATTTTTGACTCCAGGGATCAAGCGCGAACTGAAATATTTAAATATATTGAGATATTTTACAACAGGCAAAGGATCCATCAGTCTTTAAACTATCTAACACCAGAGACGATGGAAGCACGACTGTTACTTAATTAATATGTCCGTTAAATACGGGCTAGCTCATCGTGTCCCAGGAATTACCGCCGGAATTACGTATTTCAGTATTTTCAACTTAACTATTACTTTGTTTGCCATCCCATGGCTTGTGAATAAGCTATTTTAAGAATTGGTTTTTCTTTCCAGTCTTTGAAAAACCCGGCAATCTTTCGTTTTTCGAACAAATGCTCTAAAGTAGCCGTAACAAGACAAGTACGTAAATCATCATTACCATCTTTGTAGAGTTTGGCAAGCCAATCTTTAAGTTCTTTTAGAGCTTTACGGGGAACATCAGGATCATTCCAAAGACCAATGAACCAATTTACAAGATCCCAACCAGCCGAATACCGAGAATTAGCCCATTCACTTTTAGGATTTTCTTTGAAGCAACGTTCATAGTAATGCATAATAAATGTATGATAATCTTTAAACGAAAGTGCCGGCTGGATACGTGTATAATGTCTCTTATCACCAATCAAAGCATAAACTGCTCCAAGAATTTCAATATCTTCACTTCCGATCCAATATTGTACTTTTTCGCGTGGAATAAATCTAGTTAAAGTAAAGTCCGAACCTCCCATTTCTGATATAATCTCATTAAGCAATTTAGAGTGTCCCATAGTTATATAAAATACCTCCAAGTTAATAAGGATCTGGCCACGGCGTAAGAAAAGGCAATAATGGTAACCACCACAGTGGTTTTCGAAACTGCAGTTTAGGCTTTAAAGATGGCGATTCCTTAGGTTCAGAGGAACACTTCTTATCGCATCCCTTTTTCTCATAAAGGGACTGACATTCGGCAAGTTGTACCCACAATTGAGCAATCTCTTCTACATGTCGTCCACCGCCACGAGGTGATGGCATATGTTGATCCCAACCTTGATGAGACATAAGCATACGGTCAAGAACCCAAATTTTTCCCTTAATCTGCGGACAATCATCACTATTAAGGCATTTCGTATGAATATTTTCCGGAGGGTGCCACGGACCACCTTTAAGCCCCACTGGATCAAAAAAATTAATAGGATTGTTTAGGACATAACTATAAAAATTTTCTCCTCCCAAAAACCCAATCGGATCTGCAGTAATGAATCTTCCTATAGTTGAGTCATAATACCTCATCCTATAGTAATAAAGCCCGGTTTCACTGTCATATTCTCTACTTATGTAAGTATACGGATTTCCTGTTGTGGGAGGAATTTGAAGGTTCCCGAAGGAATCGTATTTATACGCCTCGGCTATATTTTGCCCACTGTCGGTTAGTTCGCTCACTGAACCTAAGACATCGGAAGTAAAATAATACGTACTACTATTTCTCGTCATCGAGATCGGCTCATCTATCGCCTGCCCGTGAACATAACTTGTTATTAAGTTTCCGGAGTTATCATACTCGGCAATGATGTCTTCATTATCGTAAAGATAATACTTGGTTACTCCGTTTACGGTTTTGCTTAGTCTCCTGCCGAAGGGATCGTAGGTATAGATTGCTTCGCCAGCCTCCGGCTGGCTCGTAATGACACGGAAGAGCCGGTTTTCATAATCATACGTATAAGTCGTTGTTCCGGTAGAGCCGGTTTTGGCAATAGTATTTCCGTTATTGTCGTACGTGAAAGTTGTGCCATTATATGATGTAAGGCGATTGTTGACATCGTAATTCCACGTTGGATAATCTCTTGAGGTTTTTCTGTTGCCTACTTTATCGTAGGTATAAGTTTCGGGTGAACCCGTTGGATGAGCGACATTGAAAATTCCGGGGACACGACACTTAATTGCTAACTTTTCCCTTCGGTCCAGGCTTTTGTTTATGTAAAACCCTCCCAGTTAGCTTTTCGATTTCTTCTATAAACTGATTATCACCCAACGGCCTTCCAGTATTTACATGCTTTTTAAGAAGATTAGCATCATCCTGCTTATCTTTCTCTGAAAGAAATAATCTCCAGTCTTTTATTTCTGAAACCATAAAATTGTCTTCCAATAAAAAATCCTTTTGCTTAAAAACATGCGCGTTTGCGCTTGACCACGTGTATTCCCACGCGTTTTCTACTATTTTAGCTCTTACCGGATTTCTTTCGATATAACGCATTGCGGCATAAAGATAAGTTTGGTTTAAAAGGTATGATTTGAACCTCCCTTCCCAAAGATAGCCTCTCCACTTTTCTCTGAAATTAATCATTCGTGTATACCTGCGATGCGCATCCGAAAAACCAACAGAAAAACTATCTTTCTCATCAGGAACCGCTATAAGATGCACATGATTATCCATTAAACAATATCCCCAGAAATGAATCCCCGCAGGTTTCGCGTATTCCTTTAAATAGTTCAAATATTCTTTTCGGTCTTCATCGCTAAAAAAGACTCTTTGACGCCTATTCCCTCTTTGCAAAACATGATGCGGTAAGCCAGGAACCACCACTCTCGCTATTCTTGCCATATTTATACTCCTACTTTAATAGACGCAAGAAATAGCTAAATCTAACAAATATTTTAATTATTTAGTTCTCAAAGAGCTTAAAAAATCTCGGGAATTAAGTGTCTATTTTATCGGGGCAAGTCCAGTGTCCCCGGAATTCTTTACAAGCCTGCCTGAAGATAAAATTTATCATAAATTTCATCCAAAGACAAAGATTGCCTTTTCTGAAAACGTTCTTGTCTTTTTACCTTATGTTGTTGATTAATTTTCCAGCCTAATAATATTGCACAAATAACAAAGAAAATGATAATAACTAAATTGGTGATCATATTTACGATCCCGAGCATATAATTACACACATTATTGATAAACCAGCAAGATATCCAACTTCCCCCTCTTCTCTCTTATTCTTATTTTTTAACCCATTTCTTATTCTCAACAGCTTCCACAAGATCTCTCAAAGTAATGGGAGTTTTTTTTAATTTATCCCTTGCAAACAAAATGCAATATAAGGAAGAAAAAGGATTACATCCTTCTGGACCAAAATATTTAGAAAATTTAAATTCAGACATATCTACAGAAAATTTGTCGCTAAAGACCTCTAAAAATTCTGCAGCGTCATCACCACCTATCCCTAAATTAGGATAAAGAGTAGTGTTTTCACTTAGTTTATCTCTTTTAGTACATGAAAATTCTGAGACAAAATCTTTAATTTTGTTTAAAGTATCTTCATTCATATTTTTTCATAAAAGACAATGCCTATTATTAACATGGTTCCTTAAGACAATCTTCAACGCATGATTCTATAGAAATTATATCATTTATCAACAGACCTGTTCCTATCCAAGGTACCCATCTACCTAAAATTCTCCCTAGAATTGCTGACGATAAAAATGGATTTCCCCAGATAGGCGTCCATATTTTTCGGCCCAGATTAAAAGGAAGCCATTTTGAGAGATATTTAGAAGCGATGGAGGTTCCTTCGGTAGCTCCAGCAAATTTTCCACGAGTTTTCAGAAAAGGCCAACCAAGTCCAACACCAGTTACACCAACAAAGGTAGGAATACCAATTTGATCCAATGTACACTTTATTAAACATTCGACAAACGATGGCGATAATCCTGAAAAATCAATATAATTTACCGGATTATTTTGCACATACGCAAAAAAATTCACTCCTCCTGCAAACTCAATCGGATCAACCGTAATAAACCTCCCCAGACTCGCATCATAATACCTCGCCCTGTAGAAATAAAGTCCGGTTTCGTTGTCGTATTCCCTGCTTGTATATGTGTATGAATTACCGACGAGGGATGAGGGACGCAGGACGCCGGATGAATCGTAGATTGAGATGTTTCCGAAAGAATCATATTTATATGCCTCGACTACATTTTGAGCGCTGTCGGTTAATTCGCTCACACTTCCTAACCCGTCGAAAGTATAACAATAAGTGTTGCTGTTGCGCGTCATCAAAAGCGGCTCATCTATGCCTTGACCGTGGACGCAGCTCGCGATAGGGCTACCGCTTGAATCGTATTCCGCTATGATATCCTCGTTATCGTAAAGATAATATTTGGTTACTCCGTTTACGGTTTTACTTAATCTCCTACCGAAGGGGTCGTAGGTATAGATTGCTTCGCCAGCCTCCGGCTGGCTCGCAATGACACGGGAGAGCCGGTTTTCATAATCATACGCGAAAGTTGTTGTTCCGGTAGAGCCTGTTTTGGTTAAAGTATTTCCATTATTGTCGTACGTAAAGATTGTGCCGTCATAGGATGTAAGACGATTGTTGATGTCGTAATTCCACATCGGATAATCTTTTGAGGTTTTTCTGTTGCCTACTTTATCGTAGGTATAAGTTTCGGGTGAACCTATGGGGTGAGCGGCGTTGGTTAGCCGGTATATATCGTCGTATACATAATTATGCGTTCCTTCGACTGTTGCCATTGAAAGCCTGTTGCCGACTTTGTCATGCGTATAAGAAAAACTTGAAATAAGTTCGCCGCTGTTTTTCTTGTTTGCTAATGAGGTCAACCGGTTGAGATTGTCGTAGGTGTAATCAGTATATACTCCGTTAGGCAGAGTTTTTTTGATTAATCGGCTCATGTTATCGTATAAATAGTCTATGGTCGATGGCCCATGGTCTATAGAAATTAACCTGTTTAAACCATCATACTTATAGATTGCTTCGTCGCTATCGCTCCTCGCAATGACACTTCTGTTCCCTACATTATCATAGTCATAGGAAATGGTCTTTACTCCAAAAGGATACGTAGTTGCTACTTGATTTGCCCTGTTCAATTCATCATAAGCATAACTTGCTGAATAAACACCGTCATCCCATGTCAACATATTACCTGCTTTATTATAGCTAAAATTTACTGCTTTAACAGCGCTAATTTTGCCGCCGTAGAATATTTTGGTGAGCCGGCTTAAAACGTCGTATTCATATTCGGTGATCTGATTATCGGCATCAGTTTTTTTAATAAGATTACCGGCGGAATCATACGCATACTGCGTAACAAAACCTAACGGATCGGTTATTTTAGTAACCCTGCCTAAGCTGTCATAAGTATTACTTGTGGTATGCCCTTCTGCGTCGGTTATGCTAATAAGATTGCCTATAATATCATAGGCGTATGCGGTAACATTGCCTTGACTGTCAGTTACTTTATTCATCCTGCCCATATTATCGTAGGCATAAGTTGTGATATTCCCATTGGCATCGGTGGTTGTCAGCAGTTGATCATCACTGTCATAGGTATAAGTTCTTTTATTCCCTGCAGGGTCGGTTTCCTGGGTAAGGCGGTTTGAGGAATCGTAAACAAATATTGTAGCATTAGCGTCAGGATAAGTAACAGAAATATTATTCCCCCCGGCATCATAAGAATAATTTGTAGCATTTTCCAGGGCATCGGTAACCGTTACGGGTTTATCCAGCAAATTATAACTATACTTCGTTATATTTCCCCTGGCATCTGTCTGGGTAATTGTATTGCCTCTGGTGTCGTAAGTATAGGCAATTATATTTCCCAAGGCATCGGTTACCTTCACTAAGTTAGCGTTAATGTCGTATTCATACACAGACTTATGTCCCAAAGGATCAATTACACTTGTGGGATTGCCTTGGCTGTCATAAATATATTCTGTCGTCCTTTCACAATCTGTCCCTGACGCCTCAACTGTTTGTAAAATATTCCCCTGCCCGTCGTATGTGTAAGTCGTAACAACTCCCTTTTCGTTAACCATCCGTGTAACATTCTGAAAAACAGGTTCATATTCATAGCTGACGCTTGTCCCTTCAGGATTGGTCGTCTTAATTAAATTCCCCCATTCGTCATATTCTTGTAATGTCTGATTCCCAGCCGCGTCAATAACAGTCTTATTCCTTCCATCAAAGATAGCCCGTTCTGTTTCTGTACCGTTAATAACAGTTCTTATCTTCCTGCCAAGACGGTCATACCACCGCTCTATAGTTTTCCCGCTGGTAAACAGGACGCGCGAGTAGTATTCCTGTTTCCCCGCGTTATAGGAGTAATCAAAAAATATCCCTTTTCCATTCCCGAAAATCACGCTTTGGACATAGCCATATTCGTTATAAGCTATATCCTTTGTTAATCCGCTGACGTATATCTGCTTGTTTAATCTGCCTTGTTCATCATAGGAATATTGCTCTGCGTTACCTAAAACATCTACGACTTTTGATAACCTTGTGTTTTCATAATAATATTCAATTTTTCTTTCAGAAATATCTCTAACCCTAAACAATTTTCCTTCGGCATTATACTCATACCACAGCACCTGCCTGTCGTTGTTGTCTTTTACCCCAATCAACCTGCCGTTTTCTCCGGGCTCATATATCAAGGTTACTTTAACGTTATTCCTATTGCCATAATAAAGAAGTTTTCCTTTCGCGTCGTATTCAGCCCATTTGCCGAATTTATCCTGCCAGCGATAACCCGCTTCATTTACGAAAATAAACCGGTTATTCCCGAAGGAATAAACAGTGCCGGAACTGTCTGCCTTGATATACTTCACCCCATCCTTTTTAATAAAATCCGGGATAACAGGGTCAACTTCGTAAATAAATTCCAGATTCTGGCTGTCATAATCAAAATGCCAGGCGTTATCATAGTAGCGCCGCATTACATCAACTTGAAAGCCCGGGGCTTTAATCGACATATCTGTAACATCGTCTTCGTAACTGCGGGCGACTAAAGATACCAGGCTCCCAACTTCCTGGCTCTGAGACTCTTTATCTTCACAACATTTATCGCCTGTTTCGCACGACTTTTCCGTCCCGGCGCAAAAAGTATCTTGAATCGGCATAGAACCGGAAGACGCGTAACCTGAGTAAGGAGTGTAGGCACCGCCGCCGCCTCCCGGCCCCCAGCCAATACCGGTACCGCCTCCTTCACACACTCCTGCCACGTCTGTGAAACACGCATATTCCGCTTGTTGCTGCATAACACCATTAACGCAGACCCAACTATACCCCATTTGAATACAATTAGTATACGTTGTACATCCGCCGCCTGTGCCTCCTCCACCGCCCACTCCAGATGGACTTAAACTCTTCTTACAAACAAGCCGCACAGGAACAACAACCGATTGTTTGGCTTCTATGCTTTTTGGTATTGTTGTTAATACTGAATAATCAAAATACTGGTCGTCTATAGGAATATTAAGCGTGATATTATCCGCACGGATAAGGCCGTAATTCGTGAATCTTACCTCGGCGTTAAAAATATCGCCAACCTGCATATCAGGCAGGGTAAATGATTTTGGCTCAGCTATAATAACCGGAGCGGGAACATCCGTCTCATAGGTGGCGTTTAAGATAATCTCGTATTTATCCTGAATGGTTGTTTCGCGCACGGACCATTCAACTTTTACTAAATCGTAACTTAAGAAAATACTTTCTGTTACTGTTAATCCGGGTTTGACCCAAATCCGGCCATTCTGCTGGCTATGTTTATCCGCGGTAACCCAATATTTATAACTGCCGGAGGGTAAATCCGTAAATAATGCCTCACCTTTATTATCTGAAGCCTTTGTCTGCTGTATTGAAGAAACAAGGTCG
>Ga0209515_10000341_pt1 | contig 87547 bp, 93 predicted proteins | sample Subgroupgradi54m_FD_187454 | JGI IMG/M metagenome (GOLD analysis project Ga0209515, IMG submission 187454) | Subsurface groundwater microbial communities from S. Glens Falls, New York, USA - GMW60B uncontaminated upgradient, 5.4 m (SPAdes)... ...
GGAACATCAATACCCGCCTGATAACACCAAGAGATAATAATCTGGCCGATTCTAATAAAGGAAATATCGTGTACACAAACTAGCATTCTAGAACCTATTACTATGCTTTGTCAAGTGAACAATTCCGTATTAGATAGTGCGCACGGATCTGGTAGGTTGATAGCCCGTCAAGAAGCTTTCCGATCCGGGCGCCTCTGTCATCTCGCCCCGTATCAGTTCGCGAGGACGCTAGTACTCCGCCAAAGTATTCGGCCGCCAATTCGTCGTCGCAATAGGAACCTTCGTTCAGAACGGTCTTAAGCACTCTCGGTGGCACTTCTCCCGGTGCTTCGATTCGGTCGCCTAGCTTTGCTCCCGCTTTTTGAAAAATTCGGCCTATATTTTCAATGCGACGCCTCGTAAGGTAGCGCAGGCCATCGCCAAGATATTCGGCCGTTGGTCCAAGAAGCTTCTGGAGCGCGTCTTTAGCCAAGTAGGCGCTAACAGCGCCAAGACCGATTGTGGAAATGGGATCAACCATAGGTCACCCCAGGCGACGACATAACTAGTGAGTATACTGATCAGCATATCCCACTCCTTAAACTCTAACGACTGCGGCAATTCTCTTTGGTTTCCGACGACTTGTCAAGGTTTCCGGAATTCGGGTAGTGTCCTAATTTGAATTTTTACGTAGATGCTTTCTAATAATAGACTTCACGTAACCTGGCATTGTCTCTCTGGTACGTTCGGCCCGCTCTTTGAGCCTTTCATACATCTCTATCTCATCTTCGCTCCATACAACGTCAAGTCTTCTAAAGACACGAAGAGCTATATGCTTGTATGATTCAGGTCTTCCCCAATAGCACGCCTCACACACCTCTGGCAACTTATTCTCTCGCCAATTGAGGCAATGTTCACAGGACCACGACTTTGCCCGATTGCATGAACCGCAGATGAGCATATAGGCGTTCGGGTCTCTCTCGCCTGTTCCAATATCGCCAGCGACCTCATAGGGAACGCGGTGATCGACCTGTAAGTAACGCTCCTCATATGGTTCAAGGCATATGTAGCATCTATACTTACTTGCCTTAAGAAGGAGTCCCTTAAATTCCCTTGAAAAGACCTTTCGGCCGCCAACCTAGTCTCTTCTGATCTTGGTCACATCGCCGAATCTATAGGCCGCTATTGTCCGCCCCTCCGCGTTCTTTACTCGAAACGTCTCTAGCGGAATACCTTCTTCTCTCACATCTCTTGCTGCACGCGGGGGGTGGTTGTAGCCATACTTTGACTCTAGTTCTTCAGTTGTTATAAAGCCGTGTTTGAGAATGTGATCTATAACGGTCTTCGGGCGCTTACTTGTGACGGCCTTCAAGCGATCAAGAAAATCCTTCGGCAAATCCCTGGCGGCCATCAGACGGTGCGAAGGAGGGGAAGCTGCTGCGGTGGGCTCTTCAGGAGAGCTATTCGTGTTGGCTCGATTTCTTGGCTCAAAGCGGGTGACAGATAGATGGACTCATACGTTCTACTATCTCGACCTAGCAGGGTAGCCTGAGATGACCGGCCAGCGTCCATTTCAATTCGTGTTAGGTGAAGATGGCACGGCATGGGTTTGCCGTAGGTTTTGGGGCCGGTGCGCCCATCGTAACTCAAGATGTAAAAGATCCCTTTCTTGTTTAGGATATGAAGTGCCTCAGTAAACTCATCGAATGACAATCCGCCAATGTATCTTGGATCTCGGTTCCCGCAAACTCCTTGGTATGGTGGATCCATATAAACAATATCGCTAGGTTTAACATTTTCAAGCACGCTGCGATAATCCCCATATACGATCTCAGTTTTCCCGGAAAGGAGCTGTGATGCACCAATAATGTGTTCACTCATCGTCTTTGGATGAGCTCCTTTCCGGCGATTGTCAGGACTCTGATTGAAGTCGCCATCTGAGTTATAGCGAACGGATGCTTTGACGCATCAAGCGAGCAAATAGAGTAAGTGGTGGGGTTTATGGGCTTTATTAAATCTCTCCCGGACAAAATCGTAGTATCCTCTTTCCCGGCCTTTTTGCGCTTCCCATAGTCGTCTATATCTGGCGGAGATGATTTTGGGTTTGTGTATAATGTGATACCAAAGGTCCATCAGGGCGCAATTGGCATCGTTTATAAGAAAGCGAGGAGCCTTCTTATAATAGGCAGCCGCTAAGGAAACAGCAGCCGATCCCGCAAATGGTTCGATTACTCTGCCGACATCGCTCGGAAAAAGGGCAAGAATGCTACTAGCGAGATTCCGCTTACTCCCCTGGTATGGTATAGGATGCGGAACGCTCATAACAAATCCTCCAATGACCACACCCGCCCGGTCACGCCCGCCGCCATCGCCGGAGTCACCCGAAGACTACCATGAATCCGGACAAAATTATAATGGGCAAAATGCAAGGCCAGCGCATCCTTCAGGTTCCGAAACGACTTTGAAAAGGCATTGGTCAGCCTCGTGAACCGCCGCATCTGCATCCGCATCGTCAGGTTCTGACGTTCCACATACGATGTCGAGATAAACCGAGGATCAGGGTTCCCGTTGATCGGCGTGGATACCACCTCCGTGACTCGTGGGGGAGAGTATCGGCCTGGACCGGGGTTCTCCGCGCCGTACAGCTTCACCAACTGCGCGTAGTCGATCTCTGAACCAAAGGCGTTCTCTACGGCGGTTAAGTAGGCCCGGAAGCCGTCGGTCGTCATCTGAATCCTTCCATTGCCATTGAGCCGTTCCCGCAGTTCTGACATGAACCGATGAGCGTTTTCAGAGTCCCGCTTCCCTACGGTGAACGTCGGGACCAGCTTGGTGTCTGCATCGATGGCGACAAACACATACTGGTCCCCAAGCCCAGGATTCAAGTGTTCTGAGTCCGATAGACGCTGCTCCTTCTTCTTGCAGAACGTCCAGATTTCATCGACTTGGATCAGGCGGGAGTGGAAGCCAAAGATCAAAACTTCAAATTAGGACACTACCGGAATTCGCCGTTGTCGGCAAACACTGGTCAGCATAATCCCGTTATGGCTGCAACGCATTGTCCGCGGTGAGTGCATCTGCTGGACTTAGGACACTATCTATCCCTGCCAGACGATCAAAACTTTCTGCGAGGCGACCGTCTGGTTCTATTTAGGCCGAGTGTCTGAGGCGAGGCGATGGGGAGATGTCTTGGACCGGACATCATAACAATGGGTTAGAATGTGGATGAGTTTCTGAGGGGTGTTTTAGTGATTCCTGGTGTGTCGTTCGGGGGCGATCAGCGTCCAGGGCAGTTGACTTCGAAAGCATTATCAGAAGGAGTTAGATGGCTTATGGGCGGATACGCCTCAGGGTCCACTTGGCGCAACATCCCCTCAAGTTTATCCTCCTCATCAAACTCCTCATGTTTTCTTGGTTGATTGTCCTCTCCTCTGAACTTTATGACACGTACCCTTGGCAGATACTGCTCAGGGAGCTGGTAATACGTGCAGTAGTAATTGTACCTTCCGAACCGTCTCTGGCTTGGCGTCAACACATGTTCGAAGAGGTTGTCGATCCAGACGAGCAGACTGCCGCGCTCGATGACATCGAAACCTACCCTTTCCCTTGTCTCGTCTCTCTCTGATAGGCTGAACCCCCAGAACTGGGTATCCGTGTGAGTGTTTAAGTAGGGTAGAACTGAGGTCTCGAAGTCATCGATGCTAGATGCCGCCGCCAAGTAAACGATGCGTTTAAAATGAACGTCTGGGAATGCTCGGAGGAGCCGATCCAGGACCATTGTCCCCATGCTGTGACCAGCCAATGTAATCTCGATCGCCCCTTCAGCCCCATCCCCAGTCTTCCACTTTCCCTTGGCTGGCTTGCCCTCCCTGTCCTTTGGAATCCGTTCCTTTAGTACCTCCATGAAGGTGCGTCCTGCTCCCTCCTTGGCGTAGTCGTTGGGCCGCAATTTCCTCGCCAGTAACAGGTCGGTGCGTCGCTTCATCATCTCCCAAGCGGGGGTGCCGAACGCCCGGAGGACCGGTACCGTAAGGCCCCTCCCTGGCAAGAGGCCGAAGTATGTGACCCCATCCAGGACTAGGTCCGCTTCTTTTTCATCGGGTGACTTAGGCTCCCGGATACTTTTCCAAGCATTGTCACCCTGGTACCACCACTCGCGCGGAGCGGTCAAGACGCTTTCCGCAAGCCGACCTGCCAGGACAAATGGGGAGGTGAGGAAACCACCCCACGGGTCCCGAGTGCCTCGGCGAATCATAAAGTTGTCATCCCACCAGGAGGAGCCGAACGAGGAGTTCCAGTTAATAAACACCGGGTAGTATGATGATTGTCCAAAGAAGGTCCTTCTTTTTTTCACCCTCGTCCTTGGTGTTCACCAACTTCCCGATACGGTCGAGTCCTGTTTGGTACGGGTTCAACCCGCCATGGACAAAGAACAGAACCTGGGGAACTTGCTTACTTTCCCATCTCTGCTTTACGTGCCTGTCGATGCCCAAAAGGATCGCCTCTACATACTCGTTCCTGAAAGCATCGTTGCTCAGCGCATTCTCATTACGGTCAAGCGGGTATCCCTCCTTATGGACCATGATGTAATGGCTGCGGGGATCCGGTTCGAGGGCTTTGAGCTGCCCTGTGGCGCATCCTGAGGCTAAGGGAGTGAGAAGGGCAGCAAACAGCATAACAGATTTAGGCCAGTCGCTGGGTCGTGTATGCGTCACACTCATGGTCGCCTTCCTGAATTCGTGTGGAATCTGTATTCGCCGGCTCTAAGGGTTTAATTATTAGCGCACGCCCTTGTAGGCGTCCTTTCAGCAATGAGTCGCTTCTAACCTCCTCCCGCTCAACTCTTTAGCTAAATACCGAGATCCTCCCTTGGATCTAAATTGAGTCTCCCCCTGCATACCTTTCGTCTAGAAGCGAGTCAATGCAAATCATCTCTGCGAGCCGATCAAAGCTCTTTGCGAGGTGACCATCCGGTTTTATTTAAATTGATCATCTGAGGCGGGGCGACAGGGAGATGTCTTGGAGCGGACATCATCACGATAGGTTAGGGTGTGGATGAGTTGCTGAGCGGTGTTTTAGTGATTCCTGGCGTGCTTATGGCGAGCTGGTGGCGCGACGATGCGATTGAGGTGGGCGGCCGTGAAAGCGCTTAAAGGCCGTGGAAAAGTTATTCGCATTCAGGTACCCGACCTTTCTGGCGACCTCCTTGACCGACAGGTCACCGTCCTGAATGAGCTGGGCGGCTTCCTCCATTCGCACCCGCCCCAGGTATTCCATCGGGGTGCGGCCGAAGGTCGCCTTGAACCGCCGGCGGAGATGGCCGGTGCTCAGTCCAACCGCGCGGGCCAATGACAGCGTGGTGTGGGGCTGATCAAAGCGGTACCGCAGGAGGTGGTGGGCTTTGCGGAGCGGGTCGGCGTTGGGCGGGATCTCGCCCAGCAGGGCCGCGACCCGCGCCTGCAGCTCAAAGATATTGAACGGCTTGTCCATGTAGTCATCGACCTTGGCGCGAAGCGCGCGAAGCAGGACCTCCTCGGAGCCGTAGCCGGTCAGCACGAGGACGCGGCAGTCCCGAGCGGCCCGGAGTCGTCCCAGGGCCTCGAGGCCGTCGCTGGTCTTCAGGCGCACGTCCAGCAGGAGCAGGTCGATCGGGTGGCGCCGGAGGATCGCCAGGCCCTCCCGGTCGTCCGTCGCGACGTGGACCTGATAGCGATCTTTCAGGGCCGTGACCATCGTCTCAGCGATATGGGGATCGTCATCGATGATCAAGATCTTCCGCGCTTGCTCGGTCCGCACCATCGTCGCCCCCGTGTCCTCCGTCACCGCCGTCCCCGATGGCGCGGGTCCCCCAGGTGCTCGACGCGCCTTAGCGGTATGTTGCATCGTCCAAGAGCTCTCTGCCCAGGAGCTGGATCACGAGGTCGAGAAAGCGGCGCGTGTCGAGCGGTTTTGGCAGGTAGGCGACGCAGCCCGCCTGAAGGGCGCGGTCCTCGTCTCTCGGCAGGGCGTGGGCGCTGATCACGACGATCGGGATGTCCTTCGTCGTCGGCTCACCCTTCAGTTCGCGGGTCACCGTCAGCCCGTCAACGCCCGGGAGCTGGATGTCCATCAGGATCAGGTCGAGGTGCTCGGCGCGGGCGATGGAGAGGGCCTCGGAGCGTGAGCTGGCGGTGAGGGCCTGATATCCCTCGACTTGGACCAGCTCGCGCAACAGCTCGAGGCTGTGGGGGTTGTCCTCGACGATCAGCACCCGCTTAGGCATTGCTTGACGCGTCCGTGGGCGCAACCGCGGGGATGGTGAAGATGAAGACGCTTCCGCGCCCCTCCCCTTCCGACGATGCCCAGATCCTCCCACCGAGCAACTCCACCAGGTGTTTGCTGAGGGCCAGCCCCAGCCCGCTCCCCTGATGCTGTTTGGTATACACCGGTTCGAGTTGTTCGAACTCCCGGAAGAGGCGCGGGAGGTCGTTGGGGCTGATCCCGATCCCGCTATCTGCTATGGCGATCTCCACGAAATCGCCCGTCTCCGAGGTGGAAGGTGCCAGGTGCGAGGCAAGATCGGATGCGCTCCGCACACGGCGGGCGGTGACGGTGATCCGCCCTGCGTTCGGGGTGAACTTGATCGCATTGGACAGGAGGTTCAGCAGGATCTGGTGAACCCGCTGGCGATCGGCCACGCAGGTGCCCACGTCTGTGTCCACATCTATCCGGACGCTCTGCTGTTTGGCCTCGGCCTCGTGTTGAATGATGCCGCAGACCTCCTCGATCGCGGCGCCGACCTCGAAGGGGGCAGGCTGTAGCCGCATCTTCCCGGACTCGATCTTGGCGAGGTCCAGGATATCATCGATCAGGGCGAGCAGGTGGCGTCCGCTCACGAGGATGTTCTTCACGAATCGGGCTTGCTTCTCCGTCAGGGGACCGAAGCGGCCGTCTTGGAGGATCTGCGAAAAGCCAAGGACGGCATTCATCGGGGTCCTCAGTTCATGCGACATGTTGGCCAGGAATTGGGATTTGAAGTGGTTGATCCCTTCCAGCCGCTTTCGCTCCCGCACCTCTTCTTCCAGGCGCCGTCGCTCCGTCAGGTCCCTCGCGATCCCTTGCCGCCCGACGACGTGCCCCTCACTATCGTAGATGGTGCTGGCGCCAACCTCCAAGGGGATGGTTGATCCATCCTTCTTGATGGCGTCGATCTCATAGACGTCGAAGGGACCCTCACCCCGCAGCGCCCTGTCGAAAAGAGCCTTGACACGGTCCTGGTCCTTCGGGGTGACGGTGGCGATGGAGGACTTCCCCAGGAGCTCTTCCGGCCGATAGCCCAAGACCTCCTGGATGCGCAGGTTTACATAGGTAAATTTTCCTCTGACGTCCACGGTAAAGATGAGGTCCGTTGCGCCCTCGGCCAGCCGTCGATACCGATCCTCTGACTCGGCCAGGGCTATGGCGCGGTCGAGGCTTTCCTGATAGAGGCGGGCGTTCTCGATCGCTAAGGTGAGTTGCCGACCGATTCCATCGGCCAGCTCCAGCTCACGGGAGGTCAGCGTATGCGGCTGATCCCACCAGATGCCAAAGAGGCTGCCGAGGATCTCGTCCCGCGCGAAAAAGGGGACCATGAGGGCTGCGCGCTGCGGGAAGAGTTTGATTTGCTCGTCGAATCTCGGGTCGAGTTGACAGTCAGGTGAGAAGATGGCGCGTCGGGCCTTGAATGCCTCCTCGACGAATCGGTTCCAGTGAAGCGGGATCGCGGTGGATCGGAGGAACGATAACTGCTCTTCCGGGAGGTGGTAGCCGGAAAAGGGCTGCAGGTCCTTGCCGTCTGGCGAGATGAGATACGCCCCGGCGCTGTCGGCGTGCAGCGCACGGGCCAACTCCCGGGCGCCACGCCGGAGCAACTCTTGGAGATCCAGGGTTGTGGTGACCGCCTGGCCGACGGCCAGGAGCGTCTCCGTCTCTCGGAGCCGGTCCTGGGCCTCTTGATAGAGGCGGCTGTTTTGCAGGGCCACGGCGGCATGGGTGGCCAGCTTCTGCAGGATCTCCTGATGCTGTCGGGTGAAGGGGATCGGGCGCCGGTTAATGACCCACAGCAGGCCGATGGTCTTGCGCCGTGAACGGACGGGGACCGCGAGCTTGGCGACGAATTCCTCCACCCGTGCGAGGTCCGCGCAGTCCTCTGAGATGCGAGGATCGTTGAAGTAGTCGTCGGTGACGAAGGGCTCCCCGGTCTCGAGCATCCTGCCATCGATCCCTTTCCCAAGTTCGATCTCGTAGCTCCGGAGGAACTCTGTCCTGGCGCCGACAAACGCAGTAATCGTGGCCACTCGGCGGACTGGATCGTAGGGGGCAAAGACCGCGAGGTCGCTGCTGCACAGCTCCTTGGCCCACGTGACGATCGTCAGCAAGATCATCCGTAGGTCGAGGGAGCTGCTGAGCTGGCGGCTGATTTCCGCCATGGCCTCAGCCTCCTTGAGCCGGGCCTGGGCCTGGGCATAGAGGTTCGCATTCTCGATGGCGAGCCCGATCTGGGCTCCGATGGTCGCCATGAGGGTCATTTGGTCTTGATCGAATTGGCGGATGCCGCGCCCAGCGAAGTTGAGGGCACCGAGGAGGCGACCCTTCGAGGAGATGGGAACGCTGGCAAGGGAGTGGAGACCTTCTGCCTTGACCAGATCTCCATATCTCGTTCGCGGATCGACCCACATATCTTCCACCAAGAGCGGGACGCCCGATTCCGCCACCCGGCCGGATAACCCCTCCCCGAGGCGCATGCGATCGGCCCCGCGGACGAACTCGTCCGACAGGCCGAGGTGCGCGGCGAGCCGAAGCTCGTCGCCCTCCACCAGGAAGATCATTCCGGCATCCATGGCGATGACGTCTGCTATGATGGCAAGGGACCCCTGTAGGATTTCGCGTAACTCCAGCGATTGGCTGACGGTCTGGGCGACGACGCCCACGGCGGAGGCCTCCCGGTAATTGCGGGCGAGCTGGGCCGACATCGTATTGAGGGCGCCCGACAGTTCATGCATCTCCCTCGGGAGGTAGGGCGTGAAGGTGACCTTCTCCCCCAGGGCTCCGCTGGCGATTCGCTTGGCTTGTTGCTGCATGGCTATGATCGGCGCGCCCATGATCCATGCCACCAGCGGGCTCACGATCACACAGGCCAGGAGGAGCCAGAGTGCGACATAGCCCACTTGCCGGATGGGCGCGCCCAAAGCATCGCGGAGTTTCTCCTTCGGAATCCCGCTCAAGACCGTCCACTTCCATGTCGCAAGGGAGGCGCTGGCCCCGACAATGCGGTGTCCCTGTTCGTCGGTCCAGGCCAGGAGGCGGGGGTCCTCCTCCCAGCTCTTCGGCGCGATGCGGGCATCCGAGCTGCCGGCAAAGGTCTCCTGGAGCGTCCGATCCGATGCGGCCACCGGCCGCCCAGATGCGTCCAGCAGAAGCGTACGGCTCGGTGCTGCTATTTTCCCGAACTGCGACAGGTGCCGGTTGTACAGTTCAGCCATGTCCAGGGCTCCTACCAGGATCGCCTTCAATACGCCACGGCGATCGAGCGCCGGGACAGCCAGGAAGACTTCGGGGCGCCGGCTGACCTTTCCCACGAGTGGGGTAGAGAGCTGAGGCGCGCGCGAAGCGATGACCGAGCGGATATAGGGGCGATTACTGTAGTCAACCCCTGTCGGAAGCCTCCCACTCCTGTCCAAATTGACGATGGAGCGGGCCGTTGAAGTCATCACCGCGATATGGTCGATGGTCCGGGTATCGAGAGCCCGATGGACGCGGGCTTCGATGCGTTCTGGGCGGAGATGCTTCATCTGCGCGATCGCACCTGCCAGCAGCCGCAAGTCATCTATGGCGTCGGAGATGAAGAAGTCGATCTCGCGCGCGATGCTGGCGGCCCTAATCTGATAGAGCGACGCTGCGCCATTGATTTCCCGGGTCCGGACTCTGTAAGTCTGCACCAGGCCAAAGATGATCACCGGTCCTATCGTCAACACAATGGAGATCACAGTGAGGTGGGTTCGTAAGGAGAGCGGGAAGAGGTGTCCCCTGCTGTTCTTCTTCGCGTCTGGTGGCGCGCTTGATACGCTTGGGGTCGCCATATCCGGCATCCTGTCACGGGCGCCTGGTCCGCGCGTCGGGCGTGGCTGTTGAGCTACTGATGCTGTCGGGACTGTCGGGACCGGCCGACAAAAGAAAAGGCCCTCCGAGACGAACCTTCTATCTCGCAGGGCGACCTGCAGACCATTCCTTTCTGCACCCTTTTTTCCACGGCTCACCCGCCTGGGGAATGGCTTCGGTATAGAGGGGCTCTTAGGCTATCATAGATGTGTGCGAAGGCAAGAAAAAAGCGCAGAGGAGCCCGCTTCGTCGGCCGTTTCGGCTTGACACTCCGACTTGATACGTTATACTGAACACCGGTTTTTTCAGTCTGAGTTGTCAAGCATCGTTGCAGGCGGGCGAATAGCTCAGCGGGAGAGCACCTGCCTTACAAGCAGGGGGTCGGAGGTTCGACACCTCCTTCGCCCACCACCGGCTCACCGTCGGCAGGTTGAAGTAGTTGATCACGAAGTCAGCGGCAAGGGGGCGAGCACCACTGCGGGGTCGTAGTTCAGTCGGTTAGAACGCCGGCCTGTCAAGCCGGAGGTCGCGGGTTCGAGTCCCGTCGGCCCCGCCAAATTCTTCTTCCAACGACAATTACGCGTTGCATGCCGGGATCTTTTGCTCTGTACATCCTCCAAAGTAACGCGAGCGGTCGATTCTATGTCGGCCACACTAACAACCTCTCCGAGCGCATCAGGCGTCACAACGCCGGTCGGACTCTTGCGAACAAGGGCAAAGGCCCTTACGAGTTGGTGCATGTCGAATACTTCCCAACCAGGGCACAGGCTGTCACAAGGGAGCGGCAGATCAAATCGAGGAAGAGTCGCTCTTACATCGAGCAACTGGTTAGAACGTCCCGCGCCTGATCGGCGCGGGAAGGTCGTCCCGAACGAGTTCGGGATCGGCCCCGCCACTGTTTTTCCTGTTAGATAACTGATTCATGCTCCCCGTGCGTGAAGGGCGCGGCAAGTTCGTCCTGAATGCGTTCGGGATCGGCCTCCGTCAAATTCCTTTCCAACCTCGACGCTCTCCGTTTCCGACTCCTTCGCTGTCTCTATCCTATGGGGTGAGCTAGCGGCCGGCTCGATCGTCATTGATGCCCGCGGGCAGCGCCGGCATTCCTGGCTTAGCTCGTGGGAATAGATCTGGAGAGCGGGTGGGCGGGCCGAGAAGATGACCACGCTCCCCCGGCGGAGCCACCCGAGATGAAGATTCTCTTCGCTGCTTCCGAGGCCGCACCGTTCGCTAGAACTGGCGGGCTCGGCGACGTGGCTGGTGCCCTGCCGGAGGCGCTTTACCGGCTCGGGCACGACGTCCGGCTGATCATGCCGCTCTACCGGGCCGTGGACGTGAAGCGACACCGGCTCAGCCAGGTTGCGAGCCGGCTTGAGGTTCCTGCCGCGGGAGGCTCGCAAAGGGTGGACGTGCTGGGAGGACATCTCTCAGGCGGGGTGCCCGTTTACTTCGTTCGCCACGATCCCTCGTTCGACCGCGACGGCCTCTACCAGGCCCCTTCGGGGGAGGATTTTTCCGACAATGCAGAGCGATTCGCCCTGTTCTGCCGGGCCGCCTTTGAGGTCTGCCAAGCCCTCTCCTTCCGGCCCGAGGTCCTGCACGCCCATGACTGGCAGACCGCCCTGCTCCCTGTGTATCTGAAGACCGTGCTTCGACGCGACCCCTTCTTTGAGGGGACCACCACGGTTTTCACCATCCACAATCTCGGCTACCAGGGTCTCTTCCCCCCTGACACCCTGCCGAGGCTGCAGCTCCCCGGGGATCTGTTCACGTCGGCCGGCCTGGAATTCTACGGTAAGGTCAATCTCTTGAAAGGTGGGCTGATCTTCGCCGACCTGCTGACCACCGTGAGCCGTCGCTACAGCCAGGAGATCCAGACGTCGGAGCAAGGGTTTGGCCTGGACGGCGTGCTCAGGGAGAGGAGGAGCGAGTTATTCGGGATCTTAAACGGGATCGACCCGAAGGAATGGAACCCGGCGATCGATCCGCACATCGCGGCCTATTACACTGCCGCCGATCTTTCGGGAAAGGCACGGTGCAAGCAGGATCTCCAGCAACGATTCCAGCTCCCCGTCAGGGCCAAAGTGCCGCTTCTTGGCGTGATCTCCCGGCTGGCCGAGCAGAAGGGGCTCGATCTGCTTCGCGACATCCTGGACACCTTGATGGCGCTCGACCTGCAGCTCGTGCTGCTGGGCAGCGGTGAGAAGGCCCTTGAAGCGGCGTTCCTTCAGGCCGCGGCTACATACCCGTCAAAGCTCGGCGTCAAGATCGGATTCGACACCCCCCTCTCGCATCAGATCGAAGCCGGCGCCGATCTCTTCCTGATGCCGTCCAGGTACGAGCCGTGTGGCCTGAACCAGATGTACAGCCTGGCCTATGGGACAATTCCAATCGTCCGCGCCACGGGCGGTCTGGACGACACCGTCGTCCAATTCGATCCGGGGACGGGCGAGGGCAACGGATTCAAGTTCGAGGAGGCAACAGGGGCCGCCCTCCACCTAGCTATCCGGATGGCATTGGCGCTGTTTCCAGAGAAGGCCCAGTGGGGTCGGTTGGTCACCAACGCAATGGCCGCGAACTTCGCCTGGGATCGCTCCGCTCAAGAATATGTGCAGCTCTATCGGCAGGCCCTCGCGCAAAGACGGCGCTAGATAGGCTCGATCGTGGCAACCGCGACCCACAGCCTCCTCCGTTGCGGCCTGGTCATAGCCGCGCACGTGCTTCTGTCACAATATTTTGCTTTCGTCGTTACCCATTCCCGAGTAGAATACGCCGATTGGTGTTGTCCTGTGGTCGGGGGTAATCTCTGAACCCGTCGTGAATGAGGAGGACTGGATGCCCGCATGGAGAGGAGTGGTGGTTGGACTGTTGGTAGCTACGCTGATGGCCGCGGGGCCGATCGTCTCCGCCCAGGAAGGGCAGGGAAAGCCCACTGACCCCTTCCAGAATCTCGGCCTTTCAACCGATCAGCGGAACAAGATCGATACGGTGACCAACGAACGGAAAACGGCGTTGATGGCCAGTCAACAGAAGATCGTGGGGATCAGGCAAAAACTGATGGGCCTCCTGTTTGACAAGAAGGTCTCGGACAAAGAGATCGATAAGGTGGCCGACCAACTGGCGGCGGCCGACAAGGAGGCGCTACAGGCACAGGTCAAGTTTCACAAGGCGGTCCGACAGGTCCTTACGCAGGAGCAGCTCGCCACCATCACCAAAAGCGCGAAGTGAAAGGCCAGGTACACGGCCTGTGGAACGGAGGAGAGAGTCCTCACATCCCTTCCGGAACCGTTCATTCGGACTGCAGCAGACGGATTACCGAGCCTGGATCTCTTCGGCCCGCAACTGCTCTCCCGTCTTGGAATATTTCACGACAATTAGTTGACCCAGCGACAGCCCCTTGAGCTGCTCCGGGGCCGCCAGGAAGGTGAGGGGCTTTTTCATCTGGCTGTCTTGGATTGTGAGGCTTGGCTTCCCGAGATCGATGGCCTTGATCTCCCCAACGTGAGTGTTTGGGCCAGCGGATTCACAGGCGAAAGCCGGGGAGGCCAACAACATCACAGACACAATCACGCCCACAACTAGGCGTGCTCCTCTCGAAGTCATTCCCATCTTTCTCCCTCCGTGTCGAACGTATCCAGCGATCCCAATTCATCCCTCGATCTGTACCTTTCATTATGGCCAGCCCTCTGGGCGAGTCAAGAGAAAACCGCGGCCCGCCGTTTCCTCAACTCACCCGTCCCATGCCAGATTCCGCATCGTCGGACGCAGAATCGGTTACCTCCGCTATGGCGTCCTCCTGTTCCCCTCCTGTTCGGGAGCGGCGGGGACGGTGCGGCGTGCCGTCTCCTTCCGGTAGGGCTCGCTCAGGTAGTGTCTGGCGGCGTCCTTGGAGATGCCGTCGGTCTCTACCGCAAGCGCCATCCGATAGCTCTTCTTTGCCTCCGCTCGTTCCCCCAACAGGTCGTGTATCATGCCGGTTCGAGTCCAGGCCCATGCCGTCACCCACGCGTAACGAGTTGTCGGCTGGTCGATAGTTTTCCTGAAGAAGCTCAGGGCGGTGGGGTACTCGCCGTGGTCCATGTACACCTTCCCCATGAGCTGGAAGTAGCGCGGCAGCATCTCCCGCTTGAAGTGGTTGCGCCCCTGCTCCAGGTTGGCGCGGATCCGTCGGCCGACATCCAGGGCATCGGCGAACCGCCCCAGCTCGGAATAGACCAGCGCCGCTTGGAAGTAGAGTTCCGGGTTGCCCGGGAATCGCCAGAGCAGCTCATCGGCTAGCGGCAGCGCCCTGTCATAGTCTTTCTCGAGGCCGGTGAATGTCTGGAGGAGGGCGAACTTGGCCAGCATCCTGGTCGCTGTCCCTCGCTCGCTGGCCACGGTGAGGTCTCGAAGACCGCGCTCCCGATCGCCCGGCGGGAGCACCAGGTTCACGAGAGGGCGATAGTACCATGCCACGCGGGAGAGCGTGTAATCGTACAGCCCCAGACCGTAGTACGCATCGTACCTGGTCGGTTGGTGCTGGAGGCAGGCGTCGAAATACCGCTTTGTCCACTTGATCCCCTCATAGGCCGAAAGGTAGTTGCCCCGGACGCCGTCGAGCACCGCCTTGGAGCCCCAGGCCATCCCGAGGAAGAGCAGGAGATCGGGGTCTTCAGGGGCTCCCTTGAGCTGCCCTTCGGCGTCGGCCGTGGTGCTGCTCATCGTCGCCAAGAAGGCGTCCATCTCTTCCCGTGTGGCCTCACGATCCTCGGTCCGCGCGAGCTTCACGAACGCTCGGTAAAACGGGGCGAGCAACCCCGTCGCATCGACGTCGCCGAGACGGGAAAACGACTGCTCGGCCTCGTCGTAGTCGAAGTTGAGGAGGTGATCGGTCCCGGCCACGACCAGTTCCTCGATCCTCGGGTTGCCCCAGACGCCGGCCGCGCAGAGGCCCGGCCACAGCAGTAGTGTCACCCAGAGGGTGACACTCCAGGAAGTGCGCAAACCGTTCATCCGTGCGGACTGCCAACCATTCATCCTTCGCACTCCGTCCACCCAATGCTTACCCCACCCGCCCTCCCTTGTCAATGGCCAGCTTTAATGGTATCCTGTCGCGCATGCACGTGACGATTCTCGGGTCCGGAACCGCGATCCCAAGCCTCCGACGTGGGTCACCCGGCCTCCTGGTCGAAGTCGCAGGCCAGTCGCTTCTGTTCGACGGCGGAGCCGGCACGCTGCCCAAACTCCTCGAGGCGGGGGTTCCGGTCATTGAGCTGGACCGGGTGTTTTACACCCATCTCCATCCTGACCATACAGGCGATCTGGTCCCACTCCTGTTCGCCCTGAGGAATCCGGCATGGCGGCGAACCAAGCCGCTGTACCTCACAGGGCCCAGAGGGTTTCGGGCCTACTACGAGGGCCTCGTTTCCGTGTACGGCGACTGGATCGCCGCGAACAGCTACGAGCTGGTGCTCAAGGAGATCCTCACGGAGGCCACCGAAGGTGAGGGATTCCGGGTGATCCCCCGCGAGGTTGAACATATCAAGCATAGCCTGTGCTACCGCGTTGAGTCGGCCGGCGGCAAGAGCCTTGTCTTCTCCGGAGACACGACCTACTGTGACGCTATCATTGATTCGGCCAGGGGAGCAGACCTGCTCGTTCTGGAATGCTCTTCCCCTGATGAGCAACCCATGAAGAACCATCTGACCCCGACTCAGGCCGGCCAGATCGCGGCCCTTTCCGGATGCCGCCGGCTTGTCCTGACCCATTTCTACCCGATCTGCGATGAGTATGACATCGTCACCCCTTGTAGGAAGGTCTTTGACGGCGAGCTGATCCTGGCGGAAGACATGATGCGGCTGCCTGTCTAGTGCCGGTCCAATTAACTTCGCCTAGCGGCGTTGCTGGCTCCCAGGGCACTCCCTGCGACGTACCCGAGAACGTACGCCTCGGTCGGCCCAGGGGGCCGCGCCTCGCTATGCTCGTTTCTTGGCCCGGCAACGGTGCGCATCAATTGTAGCGATAAATAATTGGAGCCGCACCAGAAGAGGAGCGATGCCATGCGAAAGACACCTGAATTGATCGTGGCCCTGGACGTCAAGGACCTCGCCACAGCGGCAGAACTTGTTGAGAAACTCCGCCCGACGGTGACGCTCTTCAAGGTGGGCATTCAGCTCTTCACTGCTGAGGGCCCGCGGGCGGTGGAGGCGGTTCAACAACGGGGCGGCCAGGTCTTCCTGGACCTGAAACTTCACGACATTCCGAACTCAGTCGCGGCGGCCGTTCGCGAGGCTGCCACGATGGGGGCGGTGATGTGTACGCTCCACGCCTCCGGGGGGCGACCGATGCTCCAGGCGGCGAAACAGGCGGTTGGCCAAAGAGGCTCTCCGATGCGGCTCCTCGCGGTAACGATCCTCACAAGCCTGGACCCCCATGGATTCGAGGAGGCGATGGGCAGCGGGCTAGGCCTTCAGGCGCAGGTCATTCGCCTGGCCTCCCTGGCGCGGGAGGTCGGGATGGACGGGATCGTCGCCTCCACCCACGAGATCGGCCCGCTGAGAGCCGCGCTCGGACCTTCGATGCTGATCGTCACCCCTGGAGTGCGCCCGCAATGGGCTCCGGCCGATGACCAGCTCCGGGTCATGACGCCCCGGGAGGCGGCCATCGCGGGCGCCGACTATCTCGTGATCGGGCGGCCGATCACGACAGCATCCGATCCGGCGGTCGCCGCCCGCCGGGTCCTGGACGAGCTGGCCCCGGCCGCCTGAGCTGAGCAGGTAGCATCCCAGGAATGAACTATCCAGGGCATGGGTTGACAATGGATCTCTTCGACAGATCGCCCTCCCGGGCTCAGAGGGTCCCTCCGCCGCTGGCGGATCGGATCCGTCCGAGGAGCCTGAAAGAGTTCGTGGGGCAGGAGCATCTGCTGGGGGAGGGGAAAATTCTCCGCTCGGCCCTGGAGACGGGAGAGCTCCCGTCGCTGATGCTCTGGGGACCCCCGGGCTCCGGGAAGACGACCCTCGCCTTCTTGCTGGCGGAGCGGGTCCAGGCGACGTTCGTGCCGTTCTCGGCGGTCACCTCCGGGATCAAGGAGATCAAGGAGGTGATCGCCCGGGCTGAAGGCGAGCGAGCTCGGGGCAAGCGGACGCTTCTTTTCATCGATGAGATCCACCGTTTCAACAAGGCCCAGCAGGATGCCTTTCTGCCCCACGTGGAGCGTGGGACGATCGTCCTGATCGGCGCCACAACCGAGAACCCCTCGTTCGAAGTCATCGCCCCTCTCCTGTCACGGGCAAAGGTCTTGACGCTTCAGCCTCTGGCTGAGGAAGAGCTGATGCTCATCCTGCGGCGCGCGCTCGACGATCAGGAGCGTGGCCTTGGTCGCCTGGGCATCCAGGCCGACGACGAGACGCTTCGCTTCATCGCCAGACTCAGTTCCGGAGACGCTCGAGTGGCACTGAACACGTTGGAGCTGGCGGCCCAGATGGCAGGCCGGGAGCCTGAAGGGAATCGGAGGTTGACCCTCACGCTGGCTCAGGAGGCAGCCGGGCGGCGGGCGCTCCTCTATGACAAGGCCGGGGAGCAGCACTATAACCTGATCTCGGCCCTGCACAAGAGCCTGCGCGGAAGCCATCCCGATGCCTCCCTCTACTGGCTCGCGCGGATGCTGGTCTCCGGAGAGGACCCGCTGTATATTGCCCGGCGCCTGGTCCGCTTTGCGTCGGAGGATGTCGGCAATGCCGATCCGCAGGCGCTTCAGGTGGCGCTGGCTGCCAAGGAGGCGTACCATTTCCTCGGCTCGCCGGAGGGCGAACTGGCGCTCGCCCAGGCCGCCGTCTATCTGGCAACCGCTCCCAAATCGAACGCCATCTACAAGGCATTCGGCGAGGCGCAGCGGGATGTGGAGGAGGCCCCGCTCGAAGGGGTGCCACTGCACCTGCGGAACGCCGCTACTCCCTTAATGAAGGAGCTCGGGTATGGTGCCGACTACCAGTATCCGCACGATCTCCCGGAGGCCCTGGCCGACCAAGATTACCTGCCTGAAGGGTTGAAGGGCCGGGTCTACTACACCCCCACGGACCGCGGTCTTGAGGCCGAGATCGGACGGCGGCTGAAAGAGTGGCGCCGCCGCAGGGTGGGGATATCGTCCTAACAGAGGGGAGGTGATTGAATGCGAAAGCTCGGAGTCATGATGGCGCTAGCCGTCGCGTTGACATGGGGCCTCGGGACACCTGCCGCCTGGGCAAAGACGTGACCGAAGCTCTACAAACAGTGCCAGGAGGCGCTCAAGACATCAATGGTCGATGATGCAACGAAGGAAAAGGCAAGGCAGATGTGCGACGAAGGGATCGCAATCCACAAGAATGCGACGGGGGCCGAAGACCACGAGAAGTCGGCTGCGATTCAGAAAGAGGCCCTCGCTCTGCTGGGCGTAAAGGAGTAATCGCTTGCGGTAGCATCTGATCAAACCTGCGAAAGGGGCTCCACAACGGAGCCCCTTTCGATATGGCGCCGCAGACGATGCGGCTCGCTGATTTAGACCGGGGGAGGAGCATGGTCAATATCAAGACTGTCGGAGTGGTCGGGGCCGGCCTCATGGGATCGGGGATCGCGCAGGTGGTCGCCCAGGCAGGGTACTCGGTCGTCGTCAGGGAGGTGGAGCCGCGTTTCCTGGACAAGGGGTTGAAGGCCATCGACGGGCAACTCCAGCGAGCAGTTGAAAAGGGGCGGATGAGCACTGAGGAGAAGGCCAAGCTCCTCGGAAGGATCAAGTGGACCCTCAATCTTGAAGACCTGAAAGGGGCCGACCTGATCATCGAGGCGATCATCGAGGACCTCCCCTTGAAACAGGAGCTCTATCGCGCCCTCGATCGCCTCTGCCCGCCGGTCACCATCTTTGTCAGTAACACCTCGTCCCTCACCGTCATGGCAATGGCCTCGGTGACCGACCGCGCCGACCGGTTCGCCGGTCTGCATTTCTTCAACCCCGTCCCGGTCATGAAGCTTGTGGAGGTCGTCCGGACCATCCGGACCAGTGAGGAGACCTATCGGACCGTGTTCGAGTTCGCCAAATCGCTGGGGAAGGAGCCGGTCACGGCCAAGGATAATTCCGGATTCATCGTGAACCGACTCTTGCTCCCCTACCTCCTAGACGCGATCAGGGCTCTGGAAGCGGGCGTCGGCACCGTGGAGGACATCGACAAGGCCATGATGCTCGGGTGCAACCACCCGATGGGTCCCTTCACGCTGCTCGACTTCGTAGGGCTCGACACCAGCTACTTCATCGCCAACATCATGTTCGAGGAGTATCGGGAGCAGCGCTACGCGCCGCCCCCGCTTCTCCGAAAGATGGTCATGGCCGGCTATCATGGGCGGAAGTCCGGCCGGGGGTTTTACGATTACTCCGGCCCGGCGCCGACGGTCACGGACCTGGGGCTGTGACGCCTGCGGTCCTGCCCGCAGGCGAATATGCTCCCAAGCAGTGAGATCGCCGAGGCGAGGCTGACCTGTCCTGAGATGAATCGCTCCTAGTTCGGTCTTTCACACCCTTTTTCCCTTGACAGATCAAGGGGAAGTCTGATATGAGGCTGCAAGGATCGGCGGCGGGCGGGTGAGTTATCGGCTCTTAATTCTCAAAGGAGGAGGGTATGACCAAGTCGGAGTTGGTGGACAGGATTGCCAAGGACTCTCGCATCACCAAGAAGGCGGCTGAGACGGCCCTGGGTAGTTTCGTCGCGGGGATTCGGGACTCCTTGAAGAAGGGGAAGAAGGTGACCCTGGTGGGCTTCGGGACATTCGGTGTGGCCAGGCGGGCGGCCCGGAACGGGCGCAACCCCCAGACCGGCGAGGTGATCAAGATCAAGGCTGCCAGGGTGCCACGGTTCAAGGCGGGCAAGGCTTTGAAAGACGCCGTCAAGTAGGTGGCGAGATCATTCGGATCCTAATCTAGCAGCCATTCAGCCCAAAGTCACCCAATACGATGAAGAGGGGGATGTCTTCCCCCTCTTCGTTTTTATAAGGGTTCAAAGTTCCGGGTGCCAAGTTCCGTGTTCTTAAAGGCCGGGCGTTTTCTTCAACTCGGAACCTAGAACTTGGGACTCGGAACTTCTTATCACAAGCGCCTTAGGGCGATGATTCGCCGCCTGGCTTGCTTCGACGGTCGTCGGGCGGCGCCCTTCATCTTCCGAGGTCCCGTGGCTTCGGAGGTCGGCTCGTCGTCTTCACAGGCGGCCCCGCCATCCTCTTCCCGGAGAGCGCGGTCCAGGCGCCCTTCAAACTCCTCGGCCGAGAGAACCACCGCGCCGGTCCGCTCTATTGCCAGTGCCAGGGCCCGATCCGAGGTCACCACAACCGACCCACCGGGCGCCTTCTCTACCAGTCGCAGGATGACTTCGTCCGCCCGTTCCCCACGGGACGAAAAGACGACCTGCACGCCGGCGACCGGTGCTACCTGAACACTGGCCCCGCCTCGTTCGCGGCCGTCGAAGACGACGGTGATGCGGTGGCCCTTCAGGCGTCGGTAGGCCACTAGCGCCGCGAGGAGGGCGTCGCGCCCCTCTCCCAGGTCCCGACGATCAAGGGGCGCGAGCAGGGGCGAGCGGCGGATGAGATTATAGCCGTCGATTACGATCCACAAGGGCAGAACCCGTCAAGTGGGACGCATCGGCAGGGCGGCACGGGTGACATGGAGAATGGTGCGAACAGCCTCGGCCGGATCTTCTGCTGCCATCACGGCAGAGATCGCTGCCACCCCGTCGGCGCCCGCCGCGATGACCTCACCCGCATTCGAGGCGGTGATCCCTCCGATTCCCAGGATCGGCAGCCGGGCCTGCCGTCTGACATCGCGGAGTCGCTCAATGCCGACGGGCGGTCCGTACGCCGCCTTGGATTGCGTAAAGAATAGTGGACCCAACACGATGAAGTCGGCTCCCCCTTTCTGTGCCTCGATCACCTCTTCGGCAGTGTGGCAGGAGACGCCGATCAGTCGCTTGGGGCCGAGCAAGGCCCGCGCCTCGGCAGGAGGGAGGCTGGTTCGGGCGAGGTGAACGCCATCAAGCGGAAGGGTCAACGTCAGATCGACCCGGTCATTGACGAGAAGGGAGGAGCCTCGGCTGTGCACGAGAGGGAGGAGCCGTTGCGCGAGTTCAAAGAGGGCCCGTGCGGGGAGATCCTTCTCGCGAAGCTGGATGGCTCTCGCCCCCCCCTGAAGGGCGGCCTCCACCACCGCCTCGAGGGCCCGACCTTTTGTCTGGTGGCGGTCGGTGACAACGTACAGACCCCATGAGGATGGTTCGTAGTTCATCGTTCAGAGTTCATAGAGAAAAGCTGGTTACGTGGGCAACTCCGGTCCATCAGTCTCCACTCTGAACCATGAACTGTGAACCAGTCTACTCGATCATCCCTTCGAGTGGGCTCGAGGCGGTGGCGTAGAGCTTCTTGGGAATTCGCCCGGCCAGGTAGGCCAGTCGCCCGGCGAGAACCGCGTACCGCATTGCCTCAGCCATCGCCACCGGATCTTTGGCGCAGGCGATCCCCGTGTTCATCAGGACGCCGTCGCACCCCAGCTCCATCGCGATGGCGGCGTCGGAAGCCGTGCCGACTCCCGCGTCGACAATGACCGGGACTCGCGCCGCTTCGAGGATGATCTTGATATTGTACGGGTTCCGAATCCCGAGGCCCGAACCGATCGGGGCACCGAGGGGCATGACGGCGGCCGCGCCGGCGTCTTCAAGCTTCCTGGCTATGACGGGATCGTCGTTGGTGTAGGGCAGGACAACGAATCCTTCCTTCACTAAGACCTTCGTTGCCTTCAGCAGCTCCTCATTGTCGGGGAAAAGGGTCCGCTGATCGCCGATCACCTCCAGCTTGATCATATCGGAGAGGCCGACCTCTCGGGCCAGGAATGCGGTCTTGATCGCCTCCTCCGCAGTGTAGCAGCCGGCGGTGTTGGGAAGGAGCGTGTACTTCTTTGTGTCGATGTAGTCCAGGAGCGATTCCTGGGTCCGATCCAGGTTCACCCTTCTCACCGCCACCGTCACAATTTCGGCGCCTGAGGCCTCGTGCGCCCGCTGCATCGACCGGTAGTCGGGGTATTTCCCCGTCCCGACGATGAGCCGGGAACGGAACTCCCTCCCGGCGAATTTAAGCGTGTCACTTTTCTCCATCGTGTCCTCCTCCCGCCCCATCCCGTCACTCACTCGGAGCCGCCTGCCATGAAGGTAATGATCTCCAGCCTGTCCCCTGCTTTCAACACCGTCTCTTCGTACCGCTCTCGCTTGATGATCTCCAGGTTGAGCTGGACGGCGACCCTGAGAGGGTTGATGTTCAACTCCTCCAGGACTGTCGTGATGGTGGCCCCAACCGTCACCTCGAGCTTCTTCCCATTGACCATCAGTTCCATGTCGGATGTCCTAACCTCTATCCCCCAAAGCCCTGGAGGCCCTTCTCTCGCTGTGCGAGCAGGCGGCGGATCACGTCCGCCGTGCCACGGGTCATCTGATAATGGTGCAGGTCGGCGGGATCCACCCACCGGGCTTCTTCCACCTCTTCCGAGAGAGAGAGGTCGCCCCGCAGCCACCTCGTGCGGTAGTCGAGGATGACGTAATGATATTGGAGGCGCCCATCGGCGTCGGGGATCATCCGCTCCACGACCTCGGCGACCTCCTCGACGGCCACCTCGATTCCGCACTCCTCGCGGAGCTCCCGGATGACCGCCGCCTTCAGCTCCTCGCCAGGGTGGACGGCCCCGCCAGGCAGGCTCCAGAGCCCGCGACCTGGCTCTCGCCCCCGCTTGGTGAGCAGCACCTTTCCGTCCCTGACCACCACCGCCCCCACCGCAAGGATGGGGCGATCCGGGTACTCCCGCTTCACGCCTCCCTCAAACAGCACGGCCGCAGCCCCCTCAGGAGACGGCCGCGGCCATGGTCACTGCACCCCGCTCCCGCTTCCCTACGCTGGTATTATCCAGATCAGGTCTAAGGGTCGTCCCGATCCCATCGGAACGTCTCAGCAACCGCACCCCTAGCGGGCTTTCTTAAGCTTACTCCATGGAGGGCGACTTGTCAACGTGCAGCGGAGAAGGTGGGCGAGTCGCTGAAAGGCCGGGATGCGCCCCGGCATCTCAATCCCGCATCACTCATGCCCGCTGAAGATCGGTCTCCGCTTCTCGGCGAAGGCCTTTATTCCCTCGCGGAAGTCGGCGGTCTTGCTGCTCAGCGCGATGAGCTGGGTCTCGTTTTCCATCTGGGTCTCCAGGCTCTCATGTTCGCTCATGAAGAAGAGCCGTTTGGCCCGCCCGAGGGCCAGGGTGGGGCCCGCGGCCAACTCGGTCGCTAGGGCGTTCACCGAGGCCGCGAACTCGGCATCTGGCACCACCCGGTTCACTAGGCCCCAGGCCGCCGCCTCGTCCGCCGTCAGAACCCGGTTGGTATAGGTCAACTCCAGCGCCCGCCGTTGCCCCACCAACCGTGGGAGAAAATAGGTCGAGCTGCCATCCGGGGTGGCCCCGATCTTTGAGTAGGCCATGGTGAATCTGGCCGACTCGGCCGCCACTGCTAGGTCGCAGGCCATGGCCAGGCTCATTCCGGCTCCAGCGGCCACCCCATTGACCCCAGCGATGACTGGCTTTGACATCCGAGCGATGCATGAGATGGTGCCGTGGAAAAATATCAGGAGCCGTTTCAGATGAAGGGAGAGGGTCTCAGCACGTTCGACGAACTCTCTCACATCTCCACCGGCGCAGAAGGCCTGGCCAGCCCCGGTGAGGACCACTGTGCGGATCCCCCGGTCCTCGTCGCAGGCCACGACCACCTCTAGGAGCTCCTCCACCATCCGCATAGTCAGGGCATTGTATCGGTCGGGTCGGTTAATGGTAATGGTGGCCACCCGGTCCTTGACCTCAAAGATCACCTCTTTGTGCTTCATTCTCCCTCTCCTTCTCTCGGGGTCAATCGGGCCGACCTCATACCGGTCCAATTACCCTCGCCTAGCAACGTTGTCGGCCCCCTTTGTACTCCGCGCGACAGACCCGGCTCGCCTCCTGTTCCGGTGCGTCACGGTGCCAGCCACTCGAGGGGGGACTAGTTGGAAGCACACCCGGCTGCCCGGGGTATTCCGAGGCCCTAGGGCGGACCGTCCCCCCAATCCACCCCATGCGTAAATCATATCGGGGCGGTTTCCGGTCGAAGCCGTTAGCGTGACTGAACCACCAGGAGGAGTGCGGCGGCGGTGCCGATGATGAAAGCTGAGACCCATGAGACATCGATGAGGGCATCTGGCCAGTGATTGAGAATGGCGATGCTGTCGATCGCCCCGATGGCCACCGCAAATGGCTCCTGCCACCTTCTCTTCAGGCGTCCCTCCCGGAAGGCCTGATTCAGGTTGAAGTAGGGAACGAGCGCTGGAAACAGGACGCAGACCAAGAGGATGAGCGTGAACCAGCCCCAGTTCCCTTCGATCGCGTGGTTATAAAGGAGGACCAGATTGAACCCGGTCACGCCACAAAATAGCAGTCCGAGGAGATGATCAGCTCTGATTTGCTCGTGCTGGTGGCGTTGTTGCTGCATCGGACCTCGCTTTCCAGTGACGCACACGACGCAGAAGAATTGCGACGACGGAGATCACGGGGGCCTCGATGGAGGTGCCATAGCAAGGACGGGCATGGCCCGGAGTGTGTCGACCACCGCGGAGCCCTGAACCTCAAGCCCCATGGAGGGTTGATTTGTCTTGCTAGAAAAACCCTGGCCTCCGGGTCACTCCTTCGCCACACGATCTCGCTGCCGACCCGTCTGCCGCCGCCGACTGAGCATGAGATAGGACCCGAGCGCCACAAGGCCCAGGCTGCCCGCTCCCCAGACGATCTGGTACGCGGGCTCGTCCCAATCTGGTTGGGTCATCATCAAGAGGAGCAACAGGGTGGTGCCGAAGAGGGCGGTGATCTCGCCGACCGCTTCGCGCCGGATCATGCGACGAAGAGATGGAGGTGCTTTGTAGGGCATGGTGAAGGATCACACAAGAAGGCCGCCGTTCACACTGATCTCCTGGCCGGTGATATAGTCACCATCAGGCGAAACCAGAAAAATGACGGCCCGGGCCACCTCCTCCGGGCGGCCCAGTCGCTTCATTGGGATCTGTTCGATGAGCCGCTTCAGCACCCGCTCCGGAATGGTCCGGACCATAGCGGTTTCGGCGAACCCAGCGGCAACAGCATTCACCGTGACCCCCTTACTGGCCAGCTCCTTGGCCAGGCTCTTGGTGAAGGCCATGATCCCGGCGGTGGCGGCGGCGTAATTGGCCTGGCCAAAGTTACCAGCCTGGCCGGTGAAGGCGGTCATGTTGACGATGCGCCCCCACCCCTTGGCCAGCATTCCCTCTATGAAGACCTTTGAACAGTTGAACGTCCCATCAAGGTTCACCGAGAGCACTCGGTGCCACTGGGCATAATCCATTTTGACGAAGGTCTTGTCGCTTATGATGCCGGCGTTGTTCACCAGGATATCGATCGTCCCCAGGGACTCCTCCACCGCCTGCTTCATCGCGATCACCTGGTCGTAGTCGCTGACGTCAGCCTGGCAGACGACTGTCCGTCGCCCCTTGACCCTGATCGCATTGGCCACGTCTTCGGCCTCCGTCCTATTCCCTACATAGTTCAGCGCGACATCAGCCCCTTCGTCCGCTAACGCCAGCGCGATGGCGCGGCCGAGCCCGCGCGAACTCCCGGTGACCAATGCCGTCCGTCCCTTGACCCTCATTGCCGGACCGTTCATCTCGTGTACCTCCAAGTGCTTCCCTCTCGAATTGGTGGATTGCGTGCCGGAACAAGTACAAGCCGGGTACCCGCCGAAGGTGGGTGCAAGCGCAGTGCCCAGGGCCCGCCCCACTTCGTGGGTAGCCGGCGTACGCGGTCGTGTATCTCATAGGGAGTGCACATGGGTGAAGCCTCGCCGCTAGACGAAGTTCATTGGACTGGCACTAAGCGGCTTCCGCGAAGCTGGTGATAATATACGTCCCGCTCTTGGAGTCCCGCTTCAGCTCGATGATATTGTGCTTGGCGGCGTCCTCGAGCAGCTTGGAGAAGGTGCTATAGCCGTAGTAGCCCTCATTAAAGGAGGGCCGCTTGCGGATCATCGTCTGCTTGACCATGGACCCCCAGAGCACCTCTTTGTTCTCCCGCATGAGGGCCTGGATCGAGTCGCTCAGGAGTTCGAATGCCTCCGCCTTCTTCTCGGGAAGTCCGGAGATGAGGGGTGGCTTCTTCGGGGCCCGGATCAGGTCTTCGTAGTAGATGAATTCGTCACAGTTGTCCACCAACAGTTCGGAGACGGTATTCTTCACGCCGAGGCCGATGACCTCCTTGTTGTTCTCTCGCAGCTTCGAGACCAGGGGTGAGAAATCGCTGTCGCCCGAAACGATGACAAAGGTGTCAAGATGCTCCTTGGAGAAGGCCATGTCCATCGCATCCACCGCCAGCCGGATATCGGCGCTGTTCTTGCCGCTGATTCGCTTCTGCGGGATGTCGATCAGCTCGATAGCCGCTTCGTGGAGGGCCCGCTTGTATTCGGCATAGCGCCCCCAGTCTGCGTAGGCCCGCTTGACCATGATCTTCCCCTTTTCCACCAGCCGCTCGAGCACGAGGCTGATCTCAAACTGCTTGTGCTTGGCCTCCTTGATCCCAATGGCGATATTTTCGAAGTCGATGAAGAGGGCGAGTCGCTTCTCTTCGTTCATGAAACTCCTTTCTCTTCGGCGCGCTCAAGGCGACGCCGAGGCCGTGGCGGATCAATTACGCTTACACAGGTCGGGACACCGTCTCCGCCCGAGATAAGCCTAAACACGCCGCCTCTACCCTGTCAACAGTTTTAATCGGATGGGAATTCGATTTCTGCACGCTTTCGAGCGTCAGCCGCCCTCCCTGTCATAAGCTGTGCAGCGGCTCAACCGACAGGCTCAGAAGGCCGCCGCATCCACCAGCGCCGTCGGGTCGATCGTCGGTGCCACTTGAAGTGTTCCTGCTCCGCCCAAGCGGTTTTTCGATTGTCCCCTGCCCCGCGGTTTCCGCGAATTTCATTTCTGATGGGAGGGTGCGACGGGTTTACCTCCCCATCGGTCGGCAACCATGGAGGCCAGGCCCGCCCGGCTTGAGCGGCTTACCAGGAGCCACGTTATGGCAAACGCAATGTAGGCGATGGCATAGCCGTAGCGGAATGCGGGGTTGGTAAAGAACAACTGGGTTGCAAAAAGGATGAAGATAAGAGCGGCCTCTGCGAGAGAGAAGGAGAGGTTCGCCAGCACGGCAATGGCGAAGAGCGACTGGGCCGCAGTCAGTAATATCTCCTCGGTCTGCCTGGCATCAAGGTGCATGGCCCCAAGATGCCCGGCAGAGAGGTTATAGGCAAGTGGGAGCATTCCGACGAGAAGGGTCCATTGATTGACGAGGGATGAGACCAGGGTTCCCATGCCGGAACCTGGATTGCCTCGAAGCGTGAAGGCGATTGCCACGATGAACTCGGGAGACTCGGAGGCCAGTGGTGCGAGCCACTGGACCAGCAGAAACTCTTCGATCCCGAATGTCCGACCGGCCGCGAGTAAGCTCTCGGCGAAGGGCTTGGCCGAGAGGTAGATCCCCAGTCCGGCATAGACGAACATCACAATGGTGGCCAACCGGCGCGCCGGCGGCCGAAGCTGCATCAAGAGTTCGCTCGGCCCTCCCCCCAGTTCGGGTACCACCATCTTTGACTTTGACGCCGAAATCATGTAGGACACGAAGATTGCCAACAGGATGGAGGTGTCAAGCGTCGAAAGGGTCCCTTTCAGTGGGATCACAAAGCTGTATGTAGTCGCAAGCACGAGGTGAAGGAGTTCGATCGAGCGAGACCGATCGAGGAGGAGCCGCCTTTCTCGGGTCCTGAGCCAATACGTCACGACGACGGAGGCCCACCCAAGGCCGATCAACAAGCGGTTTGCGCCGGTCATGTTGGCGGTGGCGTAGGCGATATAGGTCGGGTCCTTGCCGGCGGACCAGGCGAAGTAGATATCCACCGCATACTCAGGCAGCACGGCGATCAGCGCAAGAACGGCCAGCGCGAGCGACTGTGGGATCTCAATCTGTGCGACCTCGGCCCCCCAGGACAGGATGAACGAGGCTCCGAAAATAGCCAATCCGGAGCATATCGCCTCCCACGGGGGTGAAAGGTGAAGGCCGGAGAGTCGGATATAGATCCACTGGAGGGGCAACAGGGCCCCGGTGATCAGCCAGAGCGTTGCGCTCATCGCCGCGCTCTCTCCCGGTTTGCCCTGGCCCCCTCTTGATGACTCACCGGTGCTCCCGCTCCTTCCGGTGTTGGTGGCGCTTCATCCAGTCAAAAACTTGATGCCGGTAGTAGTGCAGGATGAGGAGCGCTACCCCGAGCAGGGAGAGGAGGACAAAGAGGCTGAGGTATTGGTTTCCACGTACCTGCGTCCCTTGCATGGAGAGTAACCAGGTGCCAGGGAGCCGGCCAACGGTGCTCACCAGGAGGAATGTGCCGAACGGGAGAGGACTGACGCCGAGGATGTAGCACAGGGTATCCTTCGGGAAACCTGGGATTAAAAAGAATAGGAACACTATCAGCTCCCCCTTGGCCTGGGTCAGGAAGTCGAACTTATGGTAGGTCTCCTGTTTCACAAACCGGCGGACGAATGGGAGTCCCAGCCAACGACCCAGGCCGAAACCCAGAGATGAGCCAATGGTCAGACCAATGGTGGAATAGATGAGACCCCGAAGCGTCCCGAAGAGGTACCCTCCGAGTATCCCAGTCGCCTCCCCAGGGATCGGCGCCAACACCACCTGCAGGGCCTGGAGCACAATGAAGACGATCGGACCATACGGGCCGGAGTCTTTTACGTACTGGGCGATTGCCTTGTCGTTTGCGTAGAATTCGAACAACTCTCTATATCGATCCAATGGGAGCCAGCCGTTAAAAAGGACAAGGGCTGACGCCAGGCCGGCAACGGCCGCGATAACCGTGGCGATCAGGATTGTCTTCTTCATCGACGATCGTGACTCCAATGGCTCGGACCGGACGCTTGCGGTTGCGGCGCCCTAGCAGAGGGAGGGAAGGGCGCCAACAGCGCCTACTTTACCTTGCTCTATTATCGGGTAGGTGTCAAGGGCGGTTGGCAAGGATCTGGACACGTCCGGTGTGTAGAAGAGAATGGAGGCGTTGGCACTTCCGAAGACAGCAGCCCCTCCAATGGAAGGAGGAGAAATCGTCGAAGTGGGTTTCGCGAGGACGGAAATCCCTTTCGGTTTCGAAATCCATCGTAGCGAGGGGCCGTGCCTCTATTGTCGAATTCCGCCCACGCCGGTGTGGGATGTTCATGGCTCGCGCTCTTCTTAGCTGTTAATGCAAACTGTTGTCAAGAGAAAATCGCTAGATGTGATGACGATTGAAGGAGTATAATTCACTGTGAAGCCTTCGCCTGTTAGGTAAGGGCTGCCCCAACACGCGCGACCCTTCAGATTAGACCCGCCCGTGTTCGGCCGCCTTGACATTGCAGGACTCGTGACCTATCCTAATCCCGAAAGCCGGATGTGGACCACGTTTCGCGCGGACGAGCTTGCGTGAGCAAGGTTAGACAATCATCGGTCCTCTCGGGGTTGTGCTGGTCGAAAAGGAGGTGGCGTTCGTGCCGATTTATGAATATGAGTGCGAGGCCTGCAATCACAGGTTCGAAGTGATCCAAAAGGTCTCGGACAGGCCGATCAAGAAGTGCGTGTTGTGCCAGGGGAAAGTCCATAAGGTTCTCTCTGCCCCCGGCCTCCTCTTTAAGGGGTCGGGTTGGTATGTGACCGATTACGCCAACCCTGAGCGGAAGAAGGCAATGGAGGCGGATAAGAAAGCAACCTCAGGCGACGGCGGCGGTACCAAGAGCGAGAGCAAGGCCGAGACCAAGGAGTCGAAGAAGAGCGGGACCGACTAGTGTCGTTCCAACTTGTTGCGGCTCATCGCCGACAGGTGTCCTGCCAAGAACTATCGCTTTCCCTAGCCTCACCATTTTGGGGTAAATGGTTGGAACGGCACTAGCTCAAGCAAAATCGACCACATGCGCAGAGATTGAGGCGAGGAATCCTCCTCGCCTTTTGCATTGGAGTCAATCTCCGATAAGAATAGCATGACGTTTCATGTTCGCCGGAGCGTGCGCGACGCGGGCCCGCCTCCGCGCTTCCCGGTCGCCGCAGGGCTCGCCAGGGAGCTCAGAAGGGGAGTACCCCTGGGGCTGGCAGCGTCGCTGGGCGAAGGTGAGCCGGCACTAGAACGCGGATTGAGGTAGTCTCCGCCGCCCCTCAGAGATGGTATCCTTTATCGGGACGGCGACGTTTGCGCCATTCAGATGGCGGGTATCATTGAGGAGGGTGAGGTTGGCTGTTTCACCATTGAACAGGATCTCAGTCACGGCGGTGTTATCCGCCTTGATCCGAAACATGCGATTCAAGTCGAGACCCAGCACGTGGCAAAGGTACACCTTGATGACGCCACCATGCGTCGCGACCAGCAGGTTCCCATCACGGTGAACCTTTCGGAGATGCTCAATGGCAGCAACCGCACGCTGCTGGAAGGAACGGATCGCTTCTCCTCCAGGTGGCCCTGCAGCGTCGAGGGGACTGTCGAGCCAGCAATCGTACGCATCGCCGTAGCTGGTCCTGATCTCTTCCGCGGTCTTCCCTTCCCACGCTCCCAACCGGATCTCCTGAAGGCCATCAACGGGTTGAGGTTGGAGGCCGAGCGATTCGCCCAGCACGGTTGCTGTCTCCAAGGCCCGCCGAAGCGGGCTGGTGTAGAGGGCGGCAAACGATTGCCCCTGGAGTCTTGAGGCGAGCAAGGCCGCCTGGGTGCGGCCGCAATCGCTCAGGCCCGGGTCCATGTTTCCCTGGACCCGACGCTCCTGGTTCCAGGTTGATTCCCCATGGCGAATAAGGATCATCTTTCGCCTGATTACCTCGTCGTTTGCTAGTCTGTCTGCCGGAAGCAGTCAGTTCCGGATGGCATGGGTGCCCATGTTCTCATCGAGTCTCTGTCCTTCGCCGTCGGTGTTCTCGCCTGACTCCCGCCTCGGCCATCCGCCTCCGGTCTGCTTCGGTTTCGGGTATCAGTGGCGGGACCCGGCACGGTTTCCCGTCATCGCCCAGGGCCACGTACACAATGTAGGCGGAGGAGATATGTGTTCGCCGCCCCGTGAGAAGATTCTCCGTCTCGACCCTGACCCCAGTCTCGATCGAGGTGGTGCCGACGAGATTGACCGCAGCCTTCATGGTGACCAGGTCCCCGACCCGGGCCGGCGCCAGGAAGCTCATGCTGTCGATCTCTGCGGTTACGCAATGCCGCTGCGCATGACGGACAGCAGCCACTGCTGCGGCCTCGTCGACCAGCCGCATGATGATCCCCCCGTGAACAGTCCCCAGCGCGTTCGCTTCATTGGGCAACAATAAGTGGCTCATCTCCACATGGGAGACACTGACTGGTCGTCCTTCCATCATCATTCCCTCCTTTTACTCATCCTCTTTCAACGAGTCTCGCCCGCCGAGGCACGATTCGCAAAGTCACGCGAACCGCTTCTCTAAGCCTCGATGAACTCCAGCGGCGGGGCGGGGATGAGTTCCCCCTCCGCTTCCAACATCGTGAAAAAGTGGCGCAACCCCTCGAGATGGCGCGGAGTCAAGTCGAAGGAAAGGCGTTCCTTGAGATAAATCGAACAGGCCGCCCGGCTTAACCCAACCCGTTGATAGACTGCCTCGCAGATCTCATCGAGCCGTGCGTGGCTGTAGCGCTTGGAGCGGAGGAGGGCATGATGAAGGTGACGCGTCTCCTCTCGATGGTTGCGGTAGAAGTCGCGCCGGACCGCCCAGAGGGCGAAAACAAAGGGCAGGCCGGTTAGATCCTTCCATCCTTGGCCCAAGTCGATGGTGTAGGAGAATCGTCCCCTGGCCCGAAGCGCCGGGTCACCGATCATCAACACTCCGGCGACATCGTCCGGGAGCGAGTCGATGTCCTCTACTTCTACTCCGGTGTTCAGATACTGAGGTGTGACGCCGAACCCTTTTGCGAGAAGGATCTTGACCAGGAAGATCGACGTGAGGGAGTCCTTGTTCAGGACGACTAGCCTGCCATCCAGGTCAGACGGGCTGAACCGGCTCAAGAACAGTACGCTCTCGACCGGACCGTCGGAGGCAATCGCCAGGTCTGGGAGAATCAGATACTTGTCCGGATACCGCGCGTATTCGATGGCGGAGATCACCGACAGGTCGAGTTCACCCGTCCGAAGCATCCGGTTCAGCTCGGTCGGAGTGCCATCAACGATCCGGCACGCGGCCGGGATCGCGCCCTGTTCGATGCCGTAATAGACCGGCTCGCAATTGATATATGCCACCCTGCCTAATCTCGGCTCCACCGGGTTGCCCCTTGGCGTTGATAGAGGATGTGACCGTCCACCATCCTGAAGGTGACCGATTCATCCGACGCCAGCCGGACCAATGATCCGTACGGGTCGGGGTCGTCGAGGTGATCGATGGCCAGGGCGATGACGTCCGCCCGCTTGCCGGGCGTGAGCGACCCGATCACCGAGCCCATGCCGAGCGCGGCGGCCCCGCCGAGTGTTGCCATCGTGACGAGCTGCTGTGCTGTGACCGCCCCGCCATAGAGCGTCAGCGCGAATCGCATTTCGTCCCAGAGGCTCAGCGTCTCGTTGCTGGCCAACGAATCGGTCCCGAGGCCGACTCGAAGTCGGGATGTCAGGTAGCGGGGCAGGGGGGCAGTTCCGACCCTGAGGTGGTGATTGCTCCGTGGGCAGAGGGCCAGCGCTACCCCGTGGTGTTTCAACAACTCGAGGTCTGAGCCCCCCACGTGGACCGCGTGGGCGGCCAGCAGTCGATCCGAGAGCAGCCCAAATCGAGCCAAGAACGCGACCGGGCTTTCGCCGCAGATCCGATGCGTTGGCGAACGCCGGCCCACGAGTGGCAGCAGGTCGCTGGCGATCGGGCCGAGACCCAGCCCGATGTAAGCGACCTCTTCGGCCGATTCGGCCAGGTGGATCGTCCCCGGGAGGTTCCTGCGGCGCAACAGCTCGGCGCACCCATCGAGCAATGGCTCGGACAAGCTGTATGGCGCGTGGGGCGAGAGGCCCACCGACAACAGACTTCCGCTCGCTTCGACTGCCAGCGAGCAAAGAGCCTCCTCGGCAGCGTTGAGCCGTTCTATGGCCTGCTTAGGGTCAAGGCCCACGACCTCTTGAAAGACGATGCCGCGGAGCCCGAGAGCTTTGAGGGGACCAAGGCTGGCACCGGAAGCGGTGATGTCGGCCACGCAGGTGACACCGCTTCGAAGGAGAGTCGCTGCCCCCTCGCTCGCGGAGGTGGCGAAGAACGTAGCATTCAACTCGGAGCGGAGGGTGAGCAGAGCGGCCGCCCATTCGGTGAACGACCGACCGAGGGGAAGATGGCCGTGCAACCCGGTCAATTCCAGGTGGGTGTGCGCATTCACCAGGCCTGGCATGAGGGTCACGCTCCCAAGGTCTTCGTGAGGCTCTGCTGGGAAATCCCGGATGAGGGCGGACGCCTGGCCCACTGCGTAGATAGCCCCGTCACGGATTACCAGGCCGCCGTCCAGAAGGGGAGGGCCAGAAATCGGAAAAAGGTGACGGGCGGTCAGGATCACGGCAGCCCTGTTTCTTGGGCGTGAGAGCGGCCTCAAACGGCAGGGGACGATCGCTGTCGTCGGATCGCCTCGGCCTCCTCGAGCTCCAGTGGCGTGTTGACGTTCATGAATCCGAGGAGATAAGGATCTACCGCCCTGAGGGCTGGTTCCTCGATGGTTTTCACCTTGACCTTCGGGAAGAACCGGGCGATTTTCAGCATGCCAACGTCGATCGCCTCCTTAATGAAGGGGAGGCAAGACCTGGCGTAGACCGCATGCATCGGTTGCAGTTCGCCTGCCACCCGTGGTACCACCACATCCCAGCCCTCGGCCTCGCTGACCAGAAGGCCGATGAGGTCGGCGTTGAGAAAAGGCATGTCACAGGCGACGAAGAAACACTTGGGGTGGGCAGCGGCGCTCAGCCCGGTATAGATTCCACCGAGCGAGCCAGCGTTTGGGATCAAGTCGGGGATGACTTTAGCACCAAGATACGCGTAGAGATCGAGGTCGTTGGCGATGATCAACACCTCCGGAAAGAGCCCTGCGAGGCAGTCCACTGTGGCCTCGATCAGCCGCCTGCCCCCGAATTCGATGAAGGCCTTATTGAACCCCATCCTCGAGGACTTGCCGCCTGCCAGCACGATACCCGTCACCTTTCAGGCTTCGTCCTCTGCTGCCTCTGGCGCTTCCAGGGCATTTAAATCGGTCACCTCAGGCTTGCCTGTCTCCTCGCTCGATTCGGCTAGTAGCTCCGATGGGGCCTCCTCGATATCGGCCTCCTCCCTCTCCTCATCTCCCTCCTCGATCATCACTCCCTCGGCGAGTGTTTCCCCGGCTGACAGCCTCCGGAACCAGGTTGGCGTAGCCTCAGGGGCGACCAGTTCCTCCGCCACCGCGCCCGCAGCGGGTTCGGCCTTATAGGGCAGCTTTCCCGCCACCACTTCCTCCAGGGCGATATAGGTCGGTTTGTAGCTCTTGGGGGTGATGAGCGACGCGCCACCGCGCATCAGTTGCTTGGCGCGCTTGGCAGCGATGATCACCAAGCGGTATTTGCTATCCACGTGTGCAAGGAGCTGTTCCAACGACAGTAGCGGCATGACCAGGACCCTCCCACCGCCTCAGCCGATCCCCACGACCAGAAAGGAGAGATCCACTCGATCTCTGCGGGATCGCTCGGCAGTGATAATGCAGCAAAGCTGCTCGACGGCATTCTCGAAGATGTCGTTCACGACAATATAGCGATATTTCCGGTACTGTTGCAGTTCCTCTCTGGCCCTAGTCAGCCGCCCACGGATCTCCTCCTCGGAGTCGGTCCGGCGCTGCCGGAGCCTTGCTTCTAGTTGGGCGAAGGTGGGGAGAACGACGAAGACAAATACCCCCCTCGGGTAGACGCTTTTGAGCTTGGCCGCCCCCTGGGTGTCGATGTCCAGTATGACATCGAGACCATCTGCGAAGTGTTTCTCCAGCAGCAAGCGGCTGGTTCCGTACAGGTGGCCATGCACCACAGCCCACTCCGCGAAGTCACCGGCCTCGATCATCCTCCGGAAGGTCGGCTCATTTACGAAGTGATAGTCGCGCCCGTCCTTCTCGTCTGGACGCGGGGCGCGCGTGGTGTACGAAACGGAATGAACCAGGCGCGGCATCCGTCGCGCCGCCTCTTGGCATAGGGAGGTCTTGCCTGCCCCGGAGGGGGCCGACACAATCACCATCAGCCTCTGCCGCTCCATGTCGCTGCGATCCCTTACCCGGCCGTCCGATCCGGGAGCGCCTCGGCCTCGAGCCGCTGGGCGATCGTCTCTGTCTGGATGGCCGACAGAACGACATGATCGCTGTCGGTCACGATGATAGAGCGGGTTCGCCTGCCGTTTGTAGCATCGACCAGTTTACCGGCCTGCTTGGCCCCGTCCTTCAAGCGCTTCATCGGCGCCGAGCCGGGGTCCACGATGGCGATAACCCGGGCAATCACCACCATATTTCCGAACCCTACGTTCAGCAGCTTCGTGGCCAAAAGCGTCTGCCCTCTCACTCCACGTTCTGGACCTGTTCCCGGAGCTGCTCCAGGATGCTCTTCAATGCCACCACATCCTGAGAGGTCCTGGCATCGTTCGCCTTGGCCCCGATGGTGTTGGACTCGCGCTGCATCTCTTGCAGGAGAAACTCCATCCGCCGGCCGTGCGGACCTTGTTGTTGGATCAGATCCCGGAACTGTCGGAGATGGCTCGTGAGCCGGGCGGTCTCTTCCGTGAAATCCAAGCGGTCGGCCAGGATCGCCACCTCCTGTTCAAGCCGACCGGGATCGACCGGTTTCCCCTCGAGCAGGCGCTGCAATCGGCCCTCCAGACGGCTCTTGTAGCTTCGCACCACCTCGGGTGCCCGGGCGATGATCGCGGCCAAGGTTGCCTCCACCAGATCCAGGTGGCCAAGAAGAGCGGCCTCGAGCGACCTCCCCTCATCCCGTCGCATCTCGGCTACTGCATCCATCGCCCCTTCAAGGGCCCCCTGGACCCCTGGCCAGTCAACCTCTAGTGTCCCCGGTTCCTCGCCTTCCACCTCGAACAGGTCTCGCTGGGACAACAGGAGTTCCAGAGTCACTTCTCCCGAGATCCCCAGCTCTTCCTGAAGCGTCTTGAAGGCGTCGATGTACGAGCGGGCCAGGGTCCGGTTCAGATGTAGCTTTCGCGGCCGCTCTTCCGTCAGATCCTCGATAACCGTGACGTCAAACCGCCCCCGCGCAAAACGTCCCTGCACGGCCCTAAGGACCTGGAACTCCAGGCCGCCAAGTCGCTTCGGCAGGCGAGAGCGGACCTCCAGATAGCGATGATTGACCGTCTGCAGTTCGCACACGTATCGCCTCGAGGGGGTGACATATTCCCCTCGCCCGAACCCGGTCATGCTGTTGAGCATCTCGTCACGGCCTCGGTAACAATGGCATGAGGGCTGCCACGACCTCGATAGGTGAGCGCGAAGGAGGGCGCGCGGAGGTGTCTAAAAGTAATAATCTAGCGATAATCGGTTGCTTTGTCAAATCGAATCCCGGCGGGGCAGTGTCCTAATTCGCAATTCTTGCGGGCTTATCCATCAAATTCGGACACTACCCGGAGAGTGTAAAGATTCATTTGATACTCAACCGCTAGCCGCTCTGTGTGTAGATTGTGCTTTTTTGAGCAACAATCTAGCTAGGTACAAATCTTGCTAGAGCTTTCGCGTGGGGCTTCGAAAGCAGACCTCCCCCAGGAGGTCATGCAGGAAGGAGGAAGCGAAATGAGAAGATGCGTCATTCTCAAGGCATTCCTAAGTGTTGCGGTGATGTATGCCGTGTTCCAGAGCGCCCCCGTGTGGGCCGATCCGGAACTGGTCGTCGATGATGATGGAGTGGAGTGCCCCGGCGCGGGGTTTACAACGATCCAGGGCGCGGTGAATGCGGCGCCTCCTGGGGCGGAGATCAGAGTCTGCCCGGGAACGTATAACGAGCAGGTGACGATCAGTCGCCCTGTGAAGATCAAAGGGGAGAATGGGGCTGTAGTAATGCCTGCTTCGATGGCGGCAGATACGACGAGCCTCAGGACAGGATTTTCAATTGCTGCTGCGATCTTGGTGAAAGACACGACCGACGTCAAGATCGAAGGTCTCACAGTTGACGGGGCGGCTAGCGGGATCTTCTGTGGCCCGAACATGATCGGGATCTTCTACCGGAACGCCTCCGGAAAGATCAAACACGTGGCGGTAAGAAATATGAAGTCGCTTCCCGGTGGTGAGGGGTGTCAGAGCGGCCTGGGGATCTTCGCCCAGAGCGGGGGAGGCGGCACCTCAAAGGTTGAGGTCGAGGATAGCAGTGTGCACGACTACCAGAAAAACGGCATCACTGGGAACGAGCCGGGGACCGACATCCGGGTGAAGGGGAACATCGTGACCGGCATCGGGCCGACGACAGGTGCCGCTCAGAATGGTATTCAGATCGGCTTTGGGGCGACCGGCCGGATCGAGGAGAACACGGTCATCAATCACCTCTGGTCGCCATGCGTCTCGGTTTCCATCTGCGGTTACGTTGCTACCAACATCCTCGTGTACGATGCCGATGCTATGAGGATCGCCGAGAACACTGTCGGCAAAGGCCAGGTTGGCATCTACCTCGTCGGGAATAAGGGCAAGGTTGAGGGAAATAACGTCTTTGATACCGATGTCTGGGATGGCATCGCCGTGGTCGGCGACAACAACAAAGTGGAGGGCAACACCATCACCAACAGCGACGAGGCCGCCATCTTCCTGGAGGGCAATCACAACACGATCATCGGGAATAAGATCAACGAGGCCCCTGTCGGCGTGTTGAAAGTCTCAGGTGGTGTCGGCAATGTTATTGAAGGGAATCACTTCGTCAACATCCTGACGCCGATCCTGGATCCCCCGCCTGCGCCCGGGGGAAGCCCCACGCCATTCCGTTAACCCCGTAGTATCCTAACGAATGGAGCTAAGCGGCGCGGCCCGTGGGCCGCGTCCGCTTGAGCGAATGGTTAGGCGGGTTCTTTTGCCACCCAACTCACCCTTTTCTGAACACCAACACCATCCGTGACCGTCTGGCCTTCGTAGGTGCCGGCACGAGCCTGGACGACAATATAGAACAGATCTTCTGTCTCGGATGTGTTCCGCCAGCACCTCTCTCCTCCTTGGGCGACCCGGATCACTGTCCCCTCGGTGACGGACAGCACCTTGTCGTCGATCTGAAATTCGCCTCGGCCTTTTAGGAAAATATAAGTCTCTTCGTTGAGGCGGTGCTTATGGTAGAACGGCATCGAGGTCCGGGGGGGCATCTTATGAAGGGAGATTTCGCTGCTTGTCAGGCCCAGGATTTGATTCAAGAAGATCTTGCCGTCGGTCTCGCGCGGCAAGGCCGGATGTTTGAACTTGTACTGGTCCAACTGGGCCAGGGGCCCCAATTCGACCGCCGTGAAGTTTGGCCCGCTTTTGGTTTTCGTCATGCTCATGTCCTCCAGGTATTACGCCCGCCTAACTATTGAGTATGCTGGTCAGCATATCCCCGTCCTCAGACGTCTGACGACTGCGGCAAGTCTTCTCGATTTGCAAGGACTTGTCAAGGTCCGCCGGAACCCGCCGGTGCCGACAAACACCGACCAGCATACACCGATTATGGCTGCAGCGAATTGAGCGCCAAGGTGAATGCATCTGGCGGCAGTGTCCTAATGTGCAATTCTTGCGGGCTTATCCATCAAATTCGGACACTAACCCCGGCGGGTGTTCGCCCACGGAACTTACAACTGGAGAGGTCTTACGGACGAGACTGAGGCGGGGTGTTTTCGGCGGAGCCTCGCGCCCCTCGTGCGTTGCGCCCGGCTAACTGCCTACCGACCCCGAGCCTGTTGGCGCCGCAGCGTCATACAGGTGCTGGTTGCCCGGGCGACCAACTCCTGTTTGTCGTCCGTCACATCGCACTCGACGAGGCCGATTGTCCGGCCTCCCTTGACGAACTTGGCCACAGCCTGAAGCCTTGCGTTCCACACCGGCTTGAGGAAGTTGATCTTCAGCTCCAAGGTGGTAAACGTCTCCCCTTCCTCCAGCGTGCTGGCGTACGCCATCCCCATGGCCGCGTCGGCGATGTCACAGAGGACCCCGCCGTGCAGCGTCCCCATCGGGTTGGCGTGCCGCGCGGTCGCGTCGAACTCGATGACAGCCCGGCCGGGCTCAATGGAGGTAAGCCTGAAGCCGATCAGCGTGGCGATAGGCGGCGGCGGGATTTCGCCGCGCATCGCCCGCTGGAGGAGGTCGAACATCTTCGGCATAGAGGGCCTTCTCCTTCCCCCACTCGACGGGCGGCAGTTCAGCGCCTGCCCATTCCGAGGAGATGATTCGTTTGTCAGCTTATCGGCGCTCCCGCCCCATTCGGGACCCTCAATCTAAACCTATGAGCCTCCTGCTACCTTCCTCGTCGGAGTGACCGACTTGGCATGAGTGAAATTGAAGATAATCTGGGTGAATTCCTCAGGCGCATCCAAGGAGAGAAAGTGGCTGGCGCCGTTCACCGTCGTCATCTGCGATCTCGGAATGGTCCTGTGGTTGGCCTCGCGCTCATCGGGGCGGGACCAATCCTGCTCGCCATAGACTAGTAACACAGGAACGTCGATTTTAGCATATTCGGCTCGCGCTTTCTCCCATTCCGCCCAGTGCGCCACCAGGGACATAAAGGCCTGATAGTGATGAGGTCGGTTCCCGACGTCGTTCATCTCGCGGAGCAGCGCAAGAGGCAGGGCCTCCTTGCGAGAAACTCCACCCTCCATCACTTTTTGAAAGATGGGGTACTGGCGAAAGCGCATGAAGGTTGAACCTAAGATTGGAACGTTGTTCAGCCCGAAGAGCAAGTTGGCGATGGCTGAACTCCGTCGAAGCCCGCGACCTTCATCATAATCGTACGGGTTGACGGCAATTACGCGTTGAATGCGGGGGTTGTGCCGCGCCGCCAGCACAAGCGCGATCGTGCCGCCGATGGATTCCCCCATCACGGTCGCATGTTCGATATTCACCTGCTCTAGGAACCCCGCAACCGAGCTGAAAAACAGTTCCGGGGTGTATTCCACCTTCGGAATGTCTGAGAACCCATGCCCCGGGTAGTCCAGGGCATAGACCTCGAAGTACTGGGAGAGTTCTGGTACCACCTTCTGGAACATATCGAGCTGAGTGCGCAGCGTGTGCAGCAACACCAGCGGTGGCCCTTGTCCAACCTTCACGTAGCGGAGGTTGATGTCATTAACCTTAACGTATCTGATGGCAATCTCCGGCGCCCAGCTTAGCTGCGTCGGCGCGGCGGGAGCAGAGCGTAATCCCTCCACCACGTAGGAGAGAGCAACTGGCACAACTAATAATAAACTCACCAAGCTGACTATCACCATCTTCCATCTCCTCCTCATCTCCGTTGCCCTTCCTCCCAGCTCTACCGTCTCCCAGGCGGGAGCAGGCGCATGGACGCACGCTCTACGACGGGAAACACTTGCCAAAGGCAAGCAGCAGTCGCGGGGACCCCTTGACCCGGATCCTCCTCCTGAGCAACGCCCACACGATACTGCGCTCCTTGGCCAAAAACCTAAGCCAGGTGGCGCTGTCAGCGGTGATATGAGTGTTGGCGATCCCGATGTGACCGTCTTGGATCTTAACGGTCCCGTTCTGAATGACGACGGTAGCCTTGTATTCTTCTTCCCCGGTAAACGTGAAGTGATACGTGGCATCGAGGCCCTCTGCTTGATGCCGTTGAAACACGAGGGGCAACCCTTCCAGGAATCCTCGAATCGTGTGGGGTCGAAGGCCATTCGAAACCTGCTTCGTCTTCTTGTGCGGAAAACGGCGTGGCACGTAGCCTTCGGCATCCGAACCGGGAACCACATAGACCGTCTCAACCTTGTCTTGCAAAGGCTTGACGACCTCTTTCAAGAATTCCTTCCGATCCGTTAGGAATGGGCCGATGATATCTTCGCCCGCTGGACAGACAGACATGCAGTAGGCAGATTTGTAGTTCGCCCCGAAGGAAAGGCTCTGCCACATCGATGCGGATTCAGAATCGCTCACTCTCCTTCGGTAATCCTGCGCATTCTTGCTCTCGGCGATATTCTCGACCCAATTCGTGAACCCGCCCATGAACTCCCGGTAGTTATGCGTGTAACACGCCGAGAAATTGAAATGCCCATCCATTTCGATCGCCCTCACCGGGCACGCGGCCACGCACAGCTTGCACTCCACGCACGGATTGTAGTCGATCGGCCTGTCATAGGCGGTCACCTCCGCATCGAGCAGGACCGTCCCCAGCAGGATGAAGCTTCCGAACTTCGGATGAATGACATTGCGATGGATCCCCATGTGGCCAAGACCCGCGGCGACTGCCACGGGCTTGTGGGAGACGACCCAGACCTTTCCAGGGAAGCGGTTCATCTCCATCGGGAACCCCATCGCCGCATTCAACGCCCTCACTCCGTGCCGTTCGAGGTCCGCCACGATCTTGCGGGCGACCTCGTTGACATGGTCGCCCCTCTTGTGAAACTCGAGGTTTGCCACCGAGCGGGCGGGGCTGCGTATATCCTCCCGGTTCATCCGACAGACGAAGCTCACGAGCGTCTTCGTGCGGGAGAGGGCGGCGAGGATATCGTCGCGCTGTTCAGCGATCTCCGCCCGCTCGATCTCCACGAATCCGACATCGTCCGCGCCGGCCTGCAGACAGAGGGTGCGTAGCCACCTGGCATCGAGCGTAGACGGCGCGCCCGCCTCGGGGAGGGGTCTCGTCCTCTCGTAGAATCGCCGTACAGTTGGGTGCTCCATGAGGTGCGCCATCGGATCCTCCATTTCGGATACTCAACGGACCTGCAAAATCAGCGAACGCTGATCAATCCCTCAGGGGAAGCGGCCGTGACGGTTCGGTCGAGGAGGCGATGTCGGGTGGCCGAGGGTGCCTTCGAAAGAGTCGCCAGCGCGTTGATCACTGCTCACTTTGATCAGGGAGGGGGCGGGCTGGAGAAGAGCCTCCCTCCAGCCCGCCCCAGGTCAACCCCCTGCGTCATTTTACGACGATCCTTCCGTTCAAAGCCCGGGGTTGCAGACCTCCGGCGCCGGTGTACGCACGGTACTCATAGCTCCCGGGCTCTTCAAATGTCGCCCGCGCAACACCATCTTCAGCCATACCAATGGTGGCTCTCTCTCGCTTACCGTTGCGCAAGTTCAGTTGCGCGGTGCGACTGATCGTGTCATCCAACCACACAATCTCCTCACCGCGGTTGACCGTGATGGTCTGGGGGTCGAGGGTCACCTCAGTGATGCGAACGGTCGCCGCCCACGACGAGGTTCCCAGCGCCAACAGGAGCAGGGCGGCCCCCACCTCAAGCAGTGCCTTGTGCTTTCGCATTGTGGAATCACCTCCTTCGTTGCGTTCTCGTATTCGAGCCGCCATCGGGCGGCTCTCAGGTCGCGGTCTTATTAGCCGCAGGGCTGGCCCACCTCGCAGGAGGAGGCGTGCGGGTTCTCCTTCTCCTCGGTCTTCTGCTCTTCTTGCTGGGTGTTCGGTTCTTGCTTCTCGGTGGTTCCGCAGCAACCAGGCATCGCTTTTACCTCCTTTCGCCTCAGGTTGTTGTCTGACGTCCCAATATCAGCCGGCCCGAGGGGCCTTAGAGTATGGTGTATATACACGTATATACTCAAAAAATCAGCGGTCAGCTTCCCCGCGTAAACGCCACCACAGCCGTCAATTCTTCCCGCAAGGCCTTCCATCGCTCTTCACCCAGTTGTTTGACGAGATGGCGTTGCGCCTTTTGCCAGAGCGGGTATGCCTTGATCACGGCTTCCCGCCCCCCAGCCGTCAGGGTCACCTCGCGCTCACGCCGGTCATTCCCCGAGTTCACTCGGATGAGGCCCTGCTTCTCGAGGAGCTTGAGGTTTCGTGTCAGCGTCGTGCGGTCGGTTACAATCGCCGCGGCTAGCCGTGTCACGGTTACCGGTTCCATGGCCATCGTCGTCCCCAAGATGCCGAACTGCGTGACGCGAAGCCCGGTTGGCCGCAACACCTCATCGTACACCTGGGTGACGGCGCGGGCAGCCTTGCGGAGACTCCCGCAGACACACTCCCCAGCTTTAGATTTGGCCAACTCTGACTGGCTTCCTCTATTGAGCATGACAGGAGTATATACACCTATTTTGGGCATGTCAAGTTTTTTCTTGTCAGCGCCGGGTATGGCTTGTTCCTTCAGGAGGGGTATAGTACCTTCGTGTCAAGAAGGGATGCTCAACTTCTGCTTGGGCACTGTGTGGAGCGCGATCGTATCAGCTCGCTTCGACGCGAGCCCGCCTTTACAGCGCACGCGCCCTTCGGTATAGTTACGTGCCATGGATGCATTCTGCCTTCGTGCATTGATCCCAGAGCTGCAAGCGGTCCTCCCGGGCGTCAAGATCAGCCGCGTCGTGCAACCCGATCGATGGAGCCTGCTTTTGGTGTTTCAGAGGGGACGCGGGCCCGGAGGGCTCCTGCTTGGCGTCAAGGCCGGCGCGCCCAGAGTTGAGGTGCTCTCTCCGCCGCGCGACCTTTCCCACGCTTCGTCGAGGTTCGGCGGCCTGGTGGAGTCAAGGATAAAGGGGGCTCTAGTCGAAGGAATTGAGCAGTTAGGGTTGGAGCGGATCGCGGCATTGCACCTGAAGGGTGGTTCTCTGCCGGAGGCAGCCATGACGCTTCTTGTAGAGATGCTTGGGCCGGCTGGCAACTTTGTCCTCGTCGATCGAGCCACCGGAATGGTTCTCGATCGCCTCCGCCCGTCCTCAGGAAGGGCAGGGAGCGAGCTGCCCGGACCGGGCGAGCCGTATTGTGCCCCCTCCGATCGTGGCCGCGTCGATCCCAGGTTGATCGGGCAAGATGATTTTCTTGAACGTGTCCGCCCACGCCTCGCCGAAGGGATTGAGCCGGCGCGCGTACTCATGACATGCTTCACAGGGTTCAGCCCGTTGATGGCAGCAGAACTCCTAGCCCGTTCCTCCGGACTCTCGCCGCACGCCTCCCCCGACGAGAGGGCCTTATCCCTCTGGAAGCCGTTTTGCGATCTCATCGGCAGGATCACTAAAGGTCGCTTCGAGCCCAGACTCCTTGTCGGGAATGATGGGCAGCCCATCGGTATCGCGGCCTTCCCGCTCGTCACAATCCCTGTCGATCGCCAGGTTTCATACTCCACCATGTCCGAAGCGGCTGCCGCCTATCACTCAGGCCGTGAGGCCGGGGCAGGAGAGGTGGCACTGCGGGCCGGGCTGCTCCGCCGCCTGAAAGGAGAGGTCGCTAGAGCAGAACGGCTTTCGGCCAGGCTGGCAGATGAGGCGGCCCTTTATAACCAAGCCGAGCTCTATGTCCGGAAGGGGCAGCTCCTGCTAGCCAACCGCGCTGCTATTCGGCGTGGACAGCGGGTAGTCGAACTTCCCGACTACGCTGACGTGGCAGGGAGGTCCCTTCAGATCGATCTGGATCCCGCACGCTCCATCGAGGAGAACGCCACGCGCTACTTCGCCTTGCATCGCAAGGCAAAGCGCGGAGGGGAGGTCGTCAGGAAGCGCCTCGCCGAGGTGGGGGACCGCTTGACCGTGTTGCGGGGTCTGATGCGGGAGGCAGAAGCGGCGAAGCGGCTGGGCGAGCTCCAGGGGGTCGAAGCCGCCCTGGCGGGGGTGGCGAGGCGACCGCCGCCCCGCGATAGGGCGGCAACAGCCGTTCGGGAATCAGAAGGTCCTGAGCCGCGAACGTTCCATTCCTCGGATGGCCTTCCGATCCTTGTCGGCAAAAGCGGGGCCGGGAACGATCGCCTGACCTGGCGGCTTGCCCGGTCTCACGATCTTTGGCTTCACGCCCAAGGGATCCCCGGCTCTCATGTCCTCGTCCGCCTGGAGAAGGGGAAGCAGGTCCCGCCTCGCACCCTCCGTGAGGCGGCGCAGATCGCCGCTTACTACAGCCGAGCGCGGGGGCAGGTCAAAGTGCCTGTGGAGTATGCTCTCCGGAAATACCTGAGAAAACCCAAAGGCGCCGCACCAGGAATGGTGCTTCTCACTCAGGAAAAAACGATCCTTGTCCGCCCGGACCGCGACCTGGTCCGCCGGCTCCATCCTGCCGGGAGAGACCCCCGCCGCGAGGGCTAAATGGCGGTCTATGCGACCATTGACGTTGGCACTAACACCCTCCGCCTCCTTATCGCTGAGGCGGTCAGCCCTGATGACTTCACCGTCCTTCATGAAGAGCAGGAGATCACTCGCCTCGGCGAGGGGTTGATCCCGAGCCGACTCCTGCAGGATGGGCCGCGGCGACGCAGCCTGGTGGTGCTCAGGCGGTTTGCCGAAGTGGCCCGCTCTTTCAAAGCCGAGGGGGTTGCGGCTGTCGCCACCAGTGCGGTGCGGGAGGCAGGGAACCGCGAGGAGCTGGTCACCGAAATCGCGCGGGAGACCGGGCTCACCCTCCGGGTGATCGATGGGAGGGAGGAGGCGCGCCTGACCCTATTAGGCGTCCGCCACGGGCTCCGCCTTGGGTCACGGCGGATCCTGGTCATGGACGTCGGCGGGGGGAGTACCGAGTTCGTGCTGGCCAAGGGGGAGGCGATCGAGGCCATTGTGAGCACTGGCCTGGGCGTGGTCAAGCTGACTGAACAATATCTCTTGAGCGATCCTCCAACCCCTGGTGAGCTACTGGCACTCCAACACGTTGTGGCGAGGAGAATTGACCGGCTTCGCTGTGAATTGCCGGGTCTCGAAGAGACGCAGATCGTCGGCACCGCTGGGACCCTGACCACGCTTGCCGCCATCGATCTGGGCCTTGTAACCTATGATCGGGAGAAGGTGCAAGGGCATGGCTTGAGTCTGGCTCGGGTCAGGGAGCTTCTCGATCGGCTGGCGAGTCTGCCCCTCCCGGGACGACGGCGGATACCAGGACTTGAGCCAGGACGGGCTGACGTCATCCTGGCCGGCGCCGCCATCGTGGCTGCCTCGCTTGAACGACTCGGGTATAAGGAAATCCGGGTCAGCGATGGCGGCCTCCGCGAAGGGATCCTACTCGATCTGCTGAGGAAGCAGGATCTGCGAGGGTAGAGCCTGAGGCTCTGATCGACCTGGACAGAGCCGGATCGGCGCGTCGTTTAGCAGAGGAGAAGGTTCAGCGGGGTGGAGAGAAGAGCCGGAACGCCTGTCAGGAGACAATAGGAGAGGCCAGGGCCTTTATCGCCGCCAGGATGCCGGCCCCTTTCTCACAGCGCCATCCATGCCGGACGAGCGCGCTTTCCAGCGCCGAGAGCACAAGCAGCACATTGGCCTGGTTGCATGATTCGCCCATTAACCCGACCCTCCAGACCTTCCCTTTTAGGGCCCCCAACCCGCCGCCAATCTCGAGGCTGTGCTCCGAGAGGAGCGCTTTCCTCACCTCGATGTCCGGTATTCTTTCCGGAATCCTGACCACGGTCAGTGTCGGCGCCCGATAGGCCTCTGGGGCTAGGATCTGGAGCCCAAGGGCGAGCAGGCCGGCTACAAGGGCATCGCTCAATGTCTTGTGCCGATGCCATCGGGGCTCAAGCCCTTCTTCGTGGACGAGGCAGAGCGCCTCGCGGAGGGCGTACAGCATGCTGATGGGGGCCGTGTGATGGTACAGTCGATCCTTGCCCCAGTACCGGGTGATGAGGCTCAGGTCCAGGTACCAGCTCTGGACCGATGAGCGACGGGCACCGGCCACCGCCACAGCGCGATCGTTCACGGTAATCGGCGCCAGCCCCGGAGGGCAGCTCAGCCCTTTCTGAGTGCAGCTAAAGCAGACATCCGCTCCCCACTCGTCCGGCGCAACAGGCGAGCCGCCCAGGGAGGTGACCGCGTCCACGACGAGCAGGGCGCCGTGTCGCTGACAGGCCTCGGCGATTGGCCGGATCGGCTGCAAGACGCCTGTGGAGGTCTCGGCGTGGACGATGGCGACCAGTTTGGCTCGCCGCCCCGCGAGCGCCCGTTCGATCTGGTCGGGATCGATGATCTGCCCCCATGCGGCCTCTACTCTCTTGACCTCTGCCCCGTGGCGGGAGGCCATCTCGCAGAGGCGCTCGCCGAAATAACCGTTCACCCCCACGATCACCCCGTCCCCTGGCTCGATAAGATTGACCAGCGCCGCCTCCATGCCGGCGCTCCCGGTCCCTGGCAGGGCAAAAGTGATGGTGTTCGTCGTCTGGAAAACGAAACGGAGCAGCTCCATCGTCTCGTCCATCAGGGCCAGGAACCTTGGGTCCAGATGGCCGATCACCGGCGCCGTCATAGCGCGAAGGACCCGGGGGTGGACATTGCTGGGTCCCGGCCCCAACAATGTGCGGACCGGGAGGTTCAGACCTGCATACCGCGTCTCCACGCGAACCCTCCTTTTGCCCGGCAGGCAATAGCAATACAGGCGCCACGGGGAATCTCCCCATGGCTGCCTTCCCGGGGTGTTACCGCTTTGGTATGGAGCAGAGCGAACGGCCAGCGCAGCACGTTGCAAACAGAGCCGCTACCGATGCCCATTTCTTCGCCAAACTGAATGCCTACGCTTGTTCAGTTGCTGCCGATGATTCTCAGGAAGTAGCGGCAGGCTACCCAAGCATCGGCCACTTTGTCAACGGTTTTCTTTTACCCCTAAGTCTTCGTGGCGCGGTAGATTGTACGTCCCGAACCTCAACCCATTTTCTTGCGCACCATCCTTTGCACCATCCTTTGCGTTGACAACCCCTCCCTTTCTGTGCTAAACATCGTTTCCACTATACGCGGCCTCAGCAGCCCGACCAAGACCTATCCACTCGATGGACACTGACAAAGTACTGGTACTGAATAACTCCTTTGAACCCCTACATGTCTGTACCGCTCGAAGGGCAGTGATCCTCCTGTTTACCGGAAGAGCCGAGCGGGTGGAGGACAGCCCCAGAATCATTCGGTCTCCTTCGATCGTTTTTGTCATCCCGGCCGTGATCCGCCTCCACCGGTATGTGAAGCGCCCGGCGACCCCCGCGATCTCCTTCAACAAGAAGAATATCCAGAAGCGGGATGCCTATACCTGCCAGTATTGCGGTCGAAACGGCGGGGAACGGATGACCATTGACCATGTGATCCCCAAATCGCTGGGCGGCCGAACCGTCTGGGAGAACGTCGTGAGCGCCTGCCGTGCCTGCAACTTGAGGAAGGGGAACAAGCCCCTGCACGAGGTCAGGATGAGCCTGCTCCGCAAGCCCTCTAAACCGGTCTCTGTCTTTTACCTCGGGATCATGGCGCATTCCCCACACCGGATCATGTCCTGGAGCAAGTACCTTCCCAGTCAAGTGGGCGGGGACCTGCGGGCTGACCGTTCCTGACCGCCCCTGCCATGTCCAACTTCAAACTCGTCTGCGACTATCAGCCAAAGGGCGATCAACCCCAGGCTATCCGGAAGCTGGTCGATGGGTTCCTGCAGGGCGGGACCGACCAGGTGCTGCTAGGGGTGACCGGCTCGGGCAAGACCTTTACCATGGCCAACGTGATCGCCGCGGTAGAATGTCCCACGTTGATCATCGCTCACAACAAGACTCTTGCGGCCCAGCTTTACGCTGAGTTCAAGGGCTTTTTCCCCTACAACGCAGTGGAATACTTCGTCAGTTACTACGACTACTATCAGCCAGAGGCGTACATCCCCGTCACCGACACCTACATCGAGAAGGATTCGCTGATCAACGACCACATTGACAAGCTCCGCCATTCGGCCACCCGGTCGCTGCTGGAGAGGCGCGATGTCGTGATCGTGGCCTCGGTCTCATGCATCTACGGCTTAGGCTCGCCAGAGGCGTACTATGGGATGATGGTGTTCCTGGAGCGGGGTGGTTTTTGCGATCGGGAGGAGATGCTCCGGAAGCTGGTGGAGATCCAGTATCAGCGGAACGACTACGACCTGCATCGTGGAAGCTTCCGGGTGCGGGGGGATGTGGTGGAGATCTTCCCCGCTTACGCCGACACTGCGGTTCGGGTGGAGCTATTTGGTGACGAGGTGGAGGGGCTCTGGGAGATCGATCCGCTCAAGGGTGAGCGAATCCAAGGGCTCTACCGGGTTCCGATCTATCCGGCCAATCATTACGTGACCCCCCACGAGCGTCGAGAGGTGGCCTTCCAGGCGATACTTGAAGAGCTGGATGAGCGGGCGGCACTCTTCGAGAGGGAAGGGAAGCTCCTTGAGGCCCAACGATTGAAACAGCGGACCCTCTTCGACCTGGAGATGATGCGCGAGATCGGGACCTGCAAGGGGATCGAGAACTACTCGCGCCCCCTCTTGGGCCGGGCCCCCGGCGAGCCGCCTCCCACCCTGATGGATTACCTGCCCAGAGATGCCCTGGTGATCATCGACGAATCCCACCAGACGATCCCGCAGATCCGTGGCATGTACCGCGGAGACCGATCCCGCAAAGGAACCTTGGTCGAGTACGGGTTCCGTCTCCCCTCCGCCTTGGACAACCGCCCCCTCATGTTCGAAGAGTTTGAGCGGGCCGTGCACCAAGTCATCTATGTGTCGGCGACGCCAGGCCCCTATGAGCTAACGAAAGTAAAGGGCGAGGTGGTGGAGCAGATCATCCGCCCCACCGGGCTTATCGACCCCGAGATCCAGCTCAAGCCGACCGGTGGACAGATCGATGACCTGATCGGCGAAATACGGGCGGTCGCCGCCAGGGGCCATCGGGTCCTAATCACCACCCTGACCAAACGGATGGCCGAGGATCTCACCGACTACCTGGCAGAGGTGGGAGTCCGAGTCCGCTACCTCCATTCTGACATTGATACCCTGGAGCGGAATGAGATCATCCGGGAGCTCCGTCTTGGGAAGTTCGATGTCCTGGTGGGGATTAACCTCTTGCGGGAAGGACTGGATATCCCGGAGGTGGCGCTGGTCGCCATCTTAGATGCTGATAAGGAAGGATTCCTCCGCTCCTCCGGATCCCTCATTCAGACCATCGGCCGGGCCGCTCGGAACGTGGAAGGGCGGGTGGTCTTGTACGCCGACACCATCACCGACTCGATGAAGCGGGCTATTCAGGAAACCGATCGGAGGCGCCAGCTCCAGACAACCTATAACCACGAGCACGGGATCACGCCGGAGAGCATCAAGAAGTCGATCTCTGATGTCCTCTCCAGCATCTACGAGAAGGATTACTACACTGTTCCTGCCATGCCAGACGCGCAGAGAGCCAGGGTTATCACGAAAGAAGAGATCCCGGCTCTCATCGCGCAGTTGGACAAGGAGATGCGGGCGGCGGCGAAGCGGTTAGAGTTCGAGCGGGCGGCGGAGCTCCGCGATCGGATCCGGGACCTGGAGAAACGCCGCCTCGGGATCATCGAGGGCTAGTGCCGTTCCAACTTTATCGGGCTCACGACAATATGACGTTCAGGCATCTGAATCCGCTGTAGCATGGTGTTATCGTTTATCCGGACAAGGTGGAACGGCACTAGCGGTCTCGGTCCTCAGCCTCTGGCGGAGCAGCGCTTCGCCTGGCCCAAGAACCCTCGGAAGAGCCCGAAGTCCTTCCGGAAGGGGCTGCTGCGGAGCGACGGAGACTGTGGGGAGGGGAGACCACCATCTTCCCGGCGTTTCGGGGGAGGAATGCCGCCTGTGTGGAGGGACGTCGAAACGGGGGGCGGAACCTATTGAGTGGAACAGGAGGTGACGAGCATGAAGGGCAAGGTCAAGTGGTTCAACGTCACGAAGAGGTTCGGGTTCATCGTGCGGGACGATGGAGGACAGGATGCGTTCGTCCACGCGAGCGATGTCGAGGGCGGCCAGACCCTGAAGGAAGGCGACTCGGTCGAGTTTGATCTGGGCCAGGATGATCGCGGTCGCCCTAAGGCGGTCCGGGTGCGGGTGGAATAGAGTTAATCACAAAGCTACGACCCGCTCCACAAGCATTCGTCTCACATTCTCCCCGTAGCGTTGCTCTGGGTGGACTGTTCCTGCTTCCACTATGGGGAGCGGCGTTCCTGACATTTTTCCCACTTGCATACGCCCACCTGATGGGGAATCTAGGAAACGCCCTTGCTGTGACGCATTCGATACGGTTCAGTATGAAGCCAACACGTGAAGTCTGCCGGCAGGCGGGCCTCGAACTCCATCCATTCATTGGTCCTCGGGTGGAAGAGGCCTAGTTTCCATGCATGCAGCAACTGTCGCTCCGCCTTAACCTCGGACTTCGCACCTCGCACCCCGGACCTTATCTCCCGCCTCCCCCCATACACCTTGTCCCCCACAACAGCATGTCCGATAGAAGAGAGGTGTACCCTGATCTGATGTGTTCTCCCGGTTTCTGGATGGAGCTGGAGCAGTGTAAAGCCGTCGAGTCGCTTCATCACCCGGTAGGTCGTCACCGCCGCGCGCCCTTTTCGCGTCCGCACCGCCATCCGCTTGCGGTCCTGTTCGTGCCGGCCGATCTCGGCCGCGATGCGGCCCTCTGTCTGCTTGACCTGGCCATGGACCAGGGCGATGTAGGTTTTCTTCACCCGACGCCCTTTGAACTGCCCCGCCAGCGAGGCCATGGCCGAGTCGGATTTTGCGACGACCATCACCCCCGACGTCTCTTTGTCGAGGCGGTGGACAATCCCCGGCCGTCGCTCTTCGCCGATCCCCGGCAAGTCCGGGCAATGATACAGGAGGGCATGGACCAGCGTGCCACCCGGATGCCCCGGAGCGGGGTGGACGACAAGACCCGCCGGTTTGTTCAGGACGAGCAGGTCAGCGTCTTCGTACAGGATATCGAGCGGGATTGGTTCGGGCGTGAGGGCAGATGGCCGCGGGGGAGGGATGGAGAGCCTGATCCGCTGGCCGGGCAAGGCGGCGGTGCTGGCCTTCGGGCGGCGACTCTCGACGAGCACCCTGCCAGCTTCGATGAGGCGCTGGATCTGTGATCGCGTCAGGCCGGTCACGCGCGACAGGTAACGATCGAGGCGAAGGCCGGCGGCGGAGGCATCCGCTATCAGCTCGCGGAGCTCCTCCTTACTCACGCTGTCGGCTCCGGATCACGGGCCCGCCGTTCGTCAAGGATCATCTCCAGCAGCATGAGAGAGACGCCGATGGTAATGGCGGAGTCCGCGACGTTGAACGCGGGCCAATGGTACTGGAAGTAGTGGACATCGAGGAAGTCGATGACCATGCCGAGCCTGAGCCGATCCACAAGGTTGCCCAGGGCGCCCCCAAGGATCAGGCTCAAGGCGGTCGAGGCGAGTGAATGGCCTTTTAGCCCCCGATGTCGATAATAAAGGATAAACGCGATGGCCAAGAGGGAGATGCCGATGAAGAATGGATTGCGAAACGCTGAGGATCGCGCGGCCAGAAGGCCGAAAGCCGCGCCTGGATTGAGGACGTGGACGATTGCAAAGAGATCTGGGATGAGGGGGACACTGTGGCCGAGGGGAATCGTCGCCTGAATGAACAGCTTTGAAGCCTGGTCCAGCAGGATAACGGTTAGGGCAACAACGTAGAAACGCATTGGTTAGTGCGAGGTGCGAGGTGCATGAATCCTTGATCCTTTACCCTATACCCTAACCCCTATACCCTATTTCTTCCAGGACGGCGGCGCAGCGGGCGCAGACTTCAGGATGACGGGCGGATCGGCCCACACTTTCGCTGAAAGTCCAGCAACGGGGACACTTCTGTCCCGCGGCTCGTCGAACCCGTACCTCAACCTTCTTTCCGGCTGCCTCCGCTCCTGCCAGGCTACCCAGCCTCACCGCTGAGACAATGAACAGCATCGGCAGATCTGCTTCGTACTGGGTCAGAAGCGTCAGCAACTCTGGACAGGCGAGCAGCTCAACTCCCGCTTCCAAAGACGTCCCGATCATTTTTGCCTTGCGAGCAGCCTCTAAGGCTTTCAAGACCTCGTCCCTGACGCCCATCAGGGTCTCCCAACGCCCTTCCAGGGCATCGTCCAGGAGATCGGGCTGCACCGGCGGGAATTCGGCCAGGTGGACGCTCTCGGGCTCGTGGCCCTTCTTGGGCATCAATTGCCACACCTCGTCGGCGGTGAACGAGAGGACCGGTGCCATCAGCCTAACGAGCGCGTCGAGGATCTCGTGCATTGAGGTCTGAGCCGCCCGCCTGGCGCGGGAACACGGTGCGGACGTGTAGACCCGATCCTTCAGGATATCCAGGTAAAAGGCCGAGAGGTCCACCGCACAGAAGTTATGAAGGCCATGGTAGATGAGGTGGAATTCATACCCCTCATAGGCCCGGCGCACTCGCTCAATGAGGCGCTGAAGCCGATGCAAGATGAACCGATCGATCTCGTGGAGGTCCTCGGGCGCCAGCGCATCGTGAGCCGGATCGAAGTCGTAAAGATTCCCGAGCAAGTAGCGACAGGTGTTTCGGATCCGACGGTACCCCTCAGCCAACCGACTGAGGATCTCCTCAGAGATCCGGATGTCGTCGCGGTAGTCTTCGGCCGCCACCCAGAGGCGGAGGATCTCGGCGCCGTACCGTTCGATCACCTCCTGGGGAGCCACGACGTTGCCGAGTGACTTGGACATCTTCTTGCCGTCGCCATCCACGACGAAGCCATGGGTCAAGACCGACCGATATGGCGCGCGCCCCCTGGTTCCGACTGCGGCCAGCAGGGAACTGTGGAACCAGCCCCGGTGCTGATCACTCCCCTCCAGGTACATGTCGGCAGGCCACCGCTGGTCGGGCCGGACCGCAAGAACCGCCGCCTGGCTGACGCCGGAATCGAACCAGACATCCAGGATGTCGCGTTCTTTCTCGAAGTCGGTCCCGCCACAGTTGGGACAGGAGGTCCCTCCTGGCGGGAGCAGTTCCGCCGCTTCTTTCGTGTACCAGAGGTCAGCCCCCGCCCGTTCCATGAGGGTTGCGACATGATCCGCGAGTCGCTGCTCTGCCAAGACCCTGCCGCAACGCCTGCAGTAGAACGCGACGATTGGGACTCCCCAGGCCCGCTGCCGGGAGATGCACCAGTCTGATCGGTAGGCGATCATGTTGCTGATCCGGTCCTCGCCCCAAGAGGGGATCCATGTGACCAACTTGATCTCGGCCAGGGCCTTGGCGCGAAGGCTTGTTTTTCCGCCGTCTTCTTCAGGCAGGACCTTCTCGTCCATGGAGATGAACCACTGCTCCGTCGCCCTGAAGATGGTCGGGCTCTTGCAGCGCCAGCAATGAGGATAGGAGTGCTCGAGCTGCGCCTCTGCCAGCAGGAGCCCGCGGCGCTCCAGCTCGGCGATGATCTTGGGGTTCGCCTCCCACACGTCGAGGCCGCCAAAGAGTGGAAGGTCGGCGACGAACCGCCCTGCATCATCTACGGGGTTATAGATTTCGAGGCCGTGCTTGAGGCCGGTTTCGTAGTCTTCCACCCCGTGTCCCGGCGCGGTGTGGACGCACCCGGTGCCCTGGTCCAGGGTGACGTAGTCGGCTAACACGATCTTTGAGGGCCGTTCGGTCCAGGGATGCATGGCCTCCAGCCCTTCCAGTTGGCGGCCGGGCACCTCGCCTAAAACTCGCGTATCCTTTAATCCAGCGGCTGCGACCGTGGCCTCGAGCCGATTTTTCGCGATGATGAAGGACTCGCCGTCCGATTCGACGAGCGCGTAGGGTGCGTCGGGATGCACCGCGATGGCCAGGTTCGCCGGAAGCGTCCACGGTGTCGTGGTCCAGATGACGACGGAGGGCCTCTTGCCCTTGAGGGGTGGCAGCCGCTCGGCGACGCCTGGGTTGAGGGGGAACTTGACGTAAATGGATGGGGACGTGTGATCGGCGTACTCGACCTCGGCCTCGGCAAGGGCCGTCTGGCATGAGGTGCACCAGTGGACTGGTTTCTTCCCCTTGTAGACTACGCCTGTTGCGAAAAACCTCCCCAACTCGCGGACAATCGTTGCCTCGTAATCATAGTCCATGGTGAGATATGGACCTGACCAGTCGCCGAGAATCCCGAGGCGTCTGAACTCTTCCCGCTGAATGTCGATGTACCTGGCGGCGTACTGACGACAGAGCTGCCGCTTTTCGACCAGTGACACCTGCCCTTTCTTTTCTCCCAGATCTTTGTCGACTTGGTGCTCGATAGGCAGCCCATGGCAATCCCATCCCGGGACGAAGGTCGCGTCGTAGCCGAACATGGACTTGGACTTGACCACGATGTCCTTCAGAATCTTGTTGAGCGCGTGGCCGATGTGGATGTGCCCATTCGCATAGGGGGGACCGTCGTGGAGGATCCAGAGCTCCCGGCCGGTCCGTGCCTTGCGGAGCCTGTCGTAGAGACCCAGTGCTTCAAACTGTTGCAGGATGATCGGCTCCCGAACGGGGAGATCCGCTTTCATCCGGAAGGTGGTCCTGGGAAGGTTGAGCGTCTCTTTATGGTCCATTCACACCCCAAAGAAAAACCCCCTTGTGGGGGTGATCGCATCAGGAAGCACTCTGTAACGCTAGCAGCGAGAAGGGCGCCTGTCAAGGCTTCGGTAGCGGTCTCAATACCTATAGCGATGCATCTGGATATTGAGGAGGAGACCCATGGCCAACATGTTCATCAGCATGGAAGAACCGCCGTAGCTCAGGAAGGGCAAGGGGATGCCCACCACCGGCATGATCCCGGTCACCATCCCGATGTTAATCGCAACCTGTAACGCCATCATGCTCACGATGCCAAAGCTTGTGACCATCGTGAACAGATCGCGGGCGTCTCGCGCGAGGCGCAGGCCCTCTGAACAGAGGTAGGCATACAGCAAGAGCAGGGTGAGAGAGCCGATGAAGCCCCATTGCTCCGCCAGACCGGCGAAGATGAAGTCGGTGTGGTTTGCCGGCAGAAAGTTGAGCTGGCTCTGCGTGGCCGCCATCCATCCCTTGCCGACCAATCCCCCCGATCCGACGGCGATCTTAGATTGTGCGACGTGATAGCCCGCCCCCATCAGGTCCAGGCCGGGATCCATGAAGACGAGGAACCGATTCTTCTGATAATCACGCAGGAAGCTCCAGAGGAGGGGGGCGATGACGGTTGCAGCCGCGCCAAGATAGAGGAGGTAGCGGATTTTGAGCCCCATCAGCATCAAGATGCTGGTGGAGGTTAAGAGGAGCACGATTGCGGTGCCAAGATCAGGCTGTCGCAGGACCAGGGTTGCTGGCAAGAGAGTCAGGAAGATCGGGAGGAGGAATATCCGGGGTGCATTCAGCTCCTCCTTGTGATCCTCAAAGTAGCGGGCGAGCAGGATGATCAGCGACAGTTTCATGAACTCCGAGGGCTGGAACGCGAACGGCCCGATGCTGAGCCAGCGCTGGGCGCCGAGGCCGGACCGGCCTATCAGGGCCACCAGTAGCAGCGCGGCAAGGATCGCAGCATAGAATTGGTAGGCCAGGCGGGCGATCGTCCGGTAATGCAGCCTGCAGAGCAGGATCATGGCACCCAGTCCCACCAACCCCCAGGTCGCCTGCTTAAGATAGAGCGATCTACGGAGGAAGGTGGAAGACATGCCACTCGTGCTGTAAATGACCACCACACTCAGGGCCGCCAACAGCGCGGTTGCAGCGGCGAATGGCCAGTTAAAAGCGAGGAGCACGCGCCGGTCAATCAACATAGGACAGGCCTTCCCGTCAATCTCCCTCGGCCGGTTCCGGTTCGACCGGCTGAACTATCCTCGGCTCCTTGGGGAGCGTAAACCATGCCTCCAGGACGCCCTTCGCGATTGGTGCAGCCACCGCACCGCCGAACCCGGCATGCTCCGCCAACACAACCACAGCTATCTGGGGATCGTCCGCGGGCGCGAAGGCCACGAACCAGGCGTGGTCCCGATGATCCCCCCTTAGCGGGCCGCCGCTCCGGATCACCTGTGCGGTCCCCGTCTTCCCGCCCACGGCCAGTCCTCGGATCTTGGCGCGGCCCCCTGTTCCCTCGCTGACCACCGCCTGCATCCCCTCTCGGACGATGGCCAGATTATCGGGGTCGATGTTCACCTTGCGGACGATCTCCGGGCCGTATTCCTCGATCGATTCGAAGTCCAGCGTCTCCACCCTCCGCACCACCCAGGGCCGGTAGAGGGTCCCCCCGTTCGCGATGGCGGAGACCATCATAAGGATCTGCATCGGCGTCACGGTGAGCATTCCCTGCCCGATCCCGGCCATCACCGTGTTGCCGGGATACCATCCGCCAGGCCCTCGTGTGCGGGCCTCCAGGCGCGGGATGACCCCTCTGGCCTCATCGCCCAGCCCGATCCCGGAGGGTGCGCCGAGCCCCAGCTCCCGCGCAACGCGGGTGATCTCCTCGATTCCTGTTTTGAGGGCTGTGTTGTAGAAGTAGATATTACAGGAGTTGGCGATTCCCTGCCGAAGATTCAGGGTTCCGTGGCCACCCTTTTTCCAGTCGTGGAAGGTATGGGAGCCGAGGGTAAACGTGCCGTTGCAGGAGAATTTCGTGTCGGGGGTGATGGCGCCCTTCTCAAGGGCGGCAAGTGCGGTCACCAGCTTAAAGATGGAGCCGGGGGCGTACTGGCCCTGGAGCCCTCTGTTTTGCATAGGATGCTTAGGGTCCGAGGCCAGCAGCCGCCATTGCTCCGGGGTCAGGCGCTGGGAGAACTGGTTTGGATCATAAGAGGGTTTGCTGACCATGGCAAGGACTTCACCGGTGGACGGGTTCATGGCAATGAGCGCGCCGCTTCTGCCCCGGAACGACTCCTCTGCGATCCGCTGCAACCGCTTGTTAATGGTAAGGTACAGGTTTAACCCCGACCGCGGCTCAACCCGCTGGACCAAGCGGATTACCTTGCCGCGGGCGTCCACCTCGACCTGCTCCCCGCCGTCGATGCCCCGTATGAATGCGTCATACCGCCGCTCGATCCCGGCCTGCCCCATCGTCTCGCCCGGGCGGAAGTCACGAAACTCCTTGGACTCCAACTGTGCATGGCTCACCTCGCTGACGTAGCCCAGCAACGTGGCTGCCGTGCCGCCCGTGGGGTAGGACCGCACCGGTCTAACTCGAAGGCTTACACCCGGAAGATCGATTTTCTGTTCCTCAACGGCCATCACGGTTCGCTCATCAATCCCTTTGCGCAACAGCAGGGGCTGGGGCGGCGGGCCCTGCCTCTGCGAGAGGCGTTGTCTCAACTCTTCAGGGGACACCTGGAGGATCTCGCCAAGGAGGCGCGCGGCCTCCTCCATATCCGGTATGTCCTCCGGCGTCGCATAGAGGTCGAAGGACGCCCGGTTCTCCACGATGAGCTCCCCGTTTCGATCGAGAATGAGCCCTCGGGGCGCCTCCACCGGCCGGATCCGGAGGCGATTATTAATGGAAAGTGACAACAAACGTTCGCCTTCGAGGATCTGCAGACCCCAGAGGCGAAGCAGCAGAATTAGGATTCCCCCAGAGATCAGGAAGGCCGCAATCTTGATCCGTTTCTGGAAGGGGGCGTGGGGATTGGAGACCTCACGTTCCCAGCTCATCGGCCGAGCCCCCTGATGGCCTTCAGCTTTGGCATGGCGAGCAGGGCGGCCCCTAGGACGGCAGTGTAGATGGCTCCGGGCAGCACAGTCCGGAGGAGGGCGAAGGCCAAGGGGCGGGGGACCTGGAAGAAGCGGAGGACGAGGAGCGTGGTGAGGCCGGAGACCAGCCCGGCGACGAAGAGCAGGGCAAATCGCCCGGCCGGTTCAGCCGTCTTCACCTGCCGGCTGACCCGGTTCACCAGGAAGCCGATGAGGCTCAGTGTAAACGCGTTGAGGCCGAGGGGTGCGCCGGAGAGAGAGTCCTGGTATAGTCCGATGAGGAAGCCAGCGGCCGTCGCCAGCTCCGCCCCTGCGGAGAGACTCAACCCGAAGGTAAGGACCAAAAAGAGGTCCGGTTGGACCCCGCCTATGGCCAGCCGAGGGACGACCGCGGACTGGAGAAGGCAGACGCCGAAGAGTGCAAGCACGAAGGCGATCATGGCAGGTCGCCCGCGGGTGGCCGTTTCAGGACCACTACTTCCTCCAGGCGGGAGAACTCGGCCAGAGGCTGCACCTCAGTCTCTTGGAACAGGGCCCCATTAGTAGGTCGACTCGACCTAAGGACCCTGCCTAGCGGGATACCTTTAGGGAAGATGCCGCCCATTCCCGATGTGATGACCCGGTCTCCTACGATCACGTCAGCCATCAGGGGAAGATACTTGATCTGGACGATCCCCCCGTGGCTTCCCGCCGCGACCCCGGCGACGCGGCTTCGCTGGATGAGCACACCCACGGCGCTCTCTGGGTCGGTGATGAGCTGCACCCGAGCCGCAAGAGCCGTTACATCCACTACCCGCCCCACTAACCCTTCGGGGGTCACAACAGCCATGTGGCGCTGTATCCCCTCGTTTGCCCCCTTGTCGATCAGGATCGTTCTGAACCAGTTTGTGGCGTCCTTTCCGATGACCTTAGCGGCCAGTGCCTCCGTTCCCACTCGGTTCCTTATCTCCAGGAGGTGGCTCAGGCGATAGTTTTCCAGTGCCGTCTCTCGCAGCTCTCCCACCTGGGCGCGGAGCTGTCGGACCTCCTCCTTCAAAAACTGATTGTCGCGGCGGACACGGCGGAGGTCGATATACTCGTTCCAGAGAGCGACGGTTGCGGCCTTGCTCACGGCGGCGACACGTAAGAATGGGGAGATGGAGGTGAGGAGAATCTGCTTAGTAAGATCAGCCAGCGCGCTCTGGCTGCGCACCTGGAGGGTCATGAGCACGAAGGACAGGAGCAGCGTGCTCGAGAGGATCAGCGTCCGTCGATATCGGAGCAGCAGCCGAGTCATGCCGTCTCAAATGTGTACGTACTTGCAGGGAGAGACGAACTCCTTGCATCGGACCGGAAGGTCGGCAGTCCTCTGGGCAGGCCCCGTTATCGCTCGAGACAGACGCTCTTGAGGAGATCCAGCTCGTCCAGGACCTTCCCTGTTCCAAGCACGACGCACGAGAGCGGATCGTCGGCCACCTGCACCTTCAGGTGCGTCTCGTGGGAGATCAGGATATCAAGGCCATGTAGCAGAGCCCCACCGCCAGCCATCACGATCCCCTTATCGGCTATGTCGGCCGCCAGCTCTGGCGGTGTCCGTTCCAGGGCTGTTCTGACGGCGTCCACGATGGCATAGATCGGATCGTGGAGGGCCTCTCGTATGTCGCTGTCGTTGATCGTGATCGCTTTGGGGATGCCATCAACCAAGTCGCGTCCCTTGACCTCCATCTTACGCGGCTCGTCAAACGGCCAGGCCGATCCGATCTGGATCTTGGTGTTTTCTGCGGTTCGTTCGCCCACGAGCAGGTTGTACTTCCGCTTCAGGTACTGGATGATGGCTTCATCCATCTCGTCCCCGGCAATGCGGACCGACTGGGCATAGACGATTCCGGCCAGGGAGATGACAGCCACCTCAGTCGTCCCCCCTCCGATGTCAACGATCATGCTGCCCGAGGGTTCCTGGACCGGCAGACCGGCCCCGATCGCTGCGGCCATAGGTTCCTCAATCAGGTAGACCTCCCGCGCCCCGGCCTGCTCCGCGGCATCGCGGATGGCCCGTTTCTCGACCTGCGTTATGCCGGAGGGGACGCCGATCACGATCCTGGGGCGGACCAGGGTTTTCCGGTTGTGGATCTTGACGATGAAATGCTTGATCATCTGCTCGGTAATATCGAAGTCGGCGATGACACCATCCTTCAGGGGGCGAATGGCGACGATCGACCCAGGGGTCCGGCCGAGCATCTCCTTGGCATCGCGGCCTACTCGGAGGACCATGTTGGTCCCCTTCTTGATCGCCACCACTGAGGGTTCGCTGAGGACGATCCCTTTGCCTTTGACGTAAATGACGGTGTTGGCCGTTCCAAGGTCGATGGCCAGGTCGTTTGAGAACATGCCGAAAAACCAGTCGAAGATCATAGCCGACTCCTCAACTTTGATTTTCGAGGCCTGCTGCCACGAGGGGCTAACCCATACTGGCCTTTCCTTAGTAGCATATACAACCGTGGAATACAAGAATTTTCTGAGGAGCCAACCGGGCTCGAAAAAAGAGTTGCGCCAGTTCAACCGATTGAGTAATATGCAAGCGGTATGCAAGATTAATGCCCGGAACTCTATGGAGGTCCTCATGCTGGGGCGGATGCGAGAGCATGCGAAGGCGTTAAGCGTTACCCTGTGGCTGGTGATCTTTGCCTTTATCGGGACCACCTTCCTTGTCTGGGGATTCCGCTCCACATCGGGTCCCCCCGGGCTGGGGGCCATCGCGATCGTCGAGGGGGAGAAGGTCCCGTACGCGGAGTATCAGCAGGCCTATCAGCGGCAGTATCAGCAGTATCAGGGGGCGATGGGAGACAAGTTTGACGAGAAAATCCTGGAACGGCTAAATCTGAAAGGGCAGGTCGTGGAGGGCCTTATCGCACGTCACCTACTTCTTCATGAAGCAAGGCGATTGGGCATTGTGATCACTTCTGACGAGCTGGCCGCCGAGATCACCAGATTCCCGGCATTCAACGACAAGACTGGCTTCAGCCGTGAGCGATATCTCCGAACCCTGGCATCGGCGCGCCTGAGCCCAGAGAGATTCGAGGAGAGTCTTCGTGAAGATCTGCTGCTTAGCAAGCTTGAAGAGTGGGTGAAGGGGGGGGTCAATCTCCTTCCTGATGAAGTACGGGAGGCCTTCCGCTTCAACCGGGGTGCCGTGAAGGTCGAGTATCTTTTGTTCGCAGATCCAAAGGCGCAGCAGGCGATCATTCAAAGGGTCGCCGGACTCGTCAGAGAGGCGAAGCCCTGGGAGGAGATCGTCAAGGCGTCTGGAGTCGTGCCGCTCTCTACCGGGTTCTTCTCATGGGACCAAGAGGTCACGCGGGTGTCGGACCCGGACAGCTTTAAAGAAGCCGCTTTGGCGCTGGAGAAAGGTGCGATGAGCCCGGTCATCCAGGGGACGAAAGCCGGCTACCTCCTTCGAGCCATCGATCGAAAAGACCCGGACCCTGCGCAGTTTGAGCGGGAGAAAACCCAATTCAGCCGTGGGCTCTTGAAAAGGAAGCGGGACCAGGTGTATGGCGACTGGGTCCGACAGATGCGGGTGCGGGCGAAGGTGAAGATCGACACGGCCAACCTCTGAAGAGAGGATGGCGATGAAACGGATCCCGGATGAGGTGCTAGAGTATTACGCTGAACTCTTCATCGAACAGCGGATACGAGAACAAGGTATCACCTTCGAAAGGTTCCTCGAGATTCCTGAAGCCTACCTGAAGCGGAGCAACTCTCGTAAACACGACTGGAGCTACTTGGTTTTTCTCCTCCTGGGAGCAACTGTCTTCTTCCCTGGATGCGGCCATACTTTAGATGCCGATTCGGCTGCCTCCAGTTTTGTTGATCAATACTACGTGAAGGTCGATTTGCCGCGGGCAAAGAAATTTACCGATGGGCTGGCCACCCGAAAGATCGAGCAGGAACAGGCGCTATTGCAAGGAGCAAGCACGGGTGAGGGAGGCAAACATCGGGACGTGACGTATCGCCTGCTGGAGAAGCGGGACGAGGGAGAGCATATATTTTTTGTCTATGACCTGGCCGTGAAGGGGCTGGGGGTTCCCACTCTGAAAAAACGATCGCTGATCTCGGTGGGTAAAGTTGGCGGCGCTTGGCGAATCACCAACTTCCGTGACTTCGACTCCTGATCTCCGCTCCTATCCCTTGCTGCTTTCCGCACCCGCCGTTGGGCCAGTGACGTGTGCCCTTGCCGTGAATCGGGACGCGGCACCGTTCATCGGACCTCGAGCCCCTGGAAGGGAGTCACAAACGTGTTCCCGAAGACATCGAAGATAACCATCAGCCACTTGAGCCGCCCGGCCGGCACGGATCCAGGGCTCAACGTGATGAAGAATCCTGTCCGGTCGGAGGGAGCAGCGACTCCGTTGAAAAAGAAGCCGCCGGCCACCAGACGTCCCTTTGTGTCAAAGACGTAAAGTTGCAGGTTGGCCGTGGTCCCCGCCAGGCCGGACTCAAACAGGATAGCGTCGAACTCGATGGCCTCCGCCGTCGAGAAGGTGGTGCGCGAGGCCTCTACTGCATCCCCAAGGCTGCCGATCGTGGGCGTGGCCGCAAACGCAGCGGTGATCTCTTGAACAAAGGTGGAGGTTGCATCGGCTGACTGCCCCCGGATCGACCTACCTGCATCGGCTCCAGCCGCCGGCCTCGCGCCGGCGGTGAAAGCCGACCCTGCGAAAGCGGGAGCGGGCGCCAACAGGCAGACAAGGAGCGTCACTTCCGTAACTACACTGATCATCAACCATCGCCTCATTGATCTTCCTCCAAGCCAGGGCCACCTTTCTCCCTGAAGAATTTGCCGATTGTGGGCGACACCTCATTTACAAATACGATGGGCCAGGTCTCTTGGTCACATCCACCGACTCATGCCGCTTCTGGCCCTGGTTGAGAAATACATGGGGGAGGGGGGGGGTAAGACAGATCGAGTTGTGAGAGACCTTCGGCCTGGGGGCGCTTACCGACACCCCGGACCGTCTCCTCAAAGAGTGAGACATTCGGTGGGATAGGAGGTTTAGCCGAAGGGTTGGTCTCGCAAGGACCGGCGGCCCGGGGAGTTTGAGCTGTCGCGTCCCACCCGGAATTTCATGTGACGGGGAAGATATCGTGAAGGCAGTGGGATATGGTAAAATCCTCGGCGAGTGGGATCCCGGCTCGCAGCCGGTGGTGGTGTCTGACTGTGGACTTTTCTCTCCTGCCGAGAGATGGAGCACACTGATACAGGTGGCGCTGACATGTGCGTTCCGCGCTACTCAGGGGAAGTCCCTGCGCTGAGCGGGGAGGGGGGACGGCGATGAAGCTGAAAGGGCGGACTGCATTAGTGACTGGAGGCTCGCGGGGAATTGGCAAGGCAATAGCGCTGGCGATGGCGTACGAAGGGGCCAAGGTCGCAATCAACTACCAGTCGAATGAGGAGGCGGCCAGAGGGGCGGCGAAGCTGATCGAGAAGATCGGCAGCGCCGCATTCATCTGCAAGGCTGACGTCAGCTCCTACGCGGACGCTGGTAGGATGAGAGACGAGGTGACGGCCAACCTGGGGGTCGTGGATATCTTGGTCAACAACGCCGGGATCGCGAGCGATAAATCCTTCCTGAAAATGACCCGCGAGGCCTGGCGTAAGGTCCTCTCCGTCAACCTGGATGGCGTTTTTAACTGCACTAAAGTCTTTCTCGACGGGATGCTCGAGAAGCGTTGGGGCCGGATCATCAACATCACATCAGTCATCGGCCAGATCGGCAACTTCGGTCAGGCGAACTACGCCGCGTCAAAAGCCGGGGTGATGGCCATGACGAAGACCCTGGCCAAAGAGCTGGGGCGCAAGGGGATCACCGTCAACGCCGTGGCGCCAGGTTTCATCGAGACCGAAATGGTGGAGACCATGCCAGAGAAGGCAAAAGAACGAGTCGTCGCGCAGATCCCACTGGGGCGTTTCGGAAGGGCTGAGGAGATTGCCGGAGCCGTCGTCTTCCTCGTCTCTTCAGACGGCGACTACATCACGGGGCATGAGCTAAGCATCAATGGAGGATTATACGTCTAGCGCCCGTCCAGTTACTAAGCGGAGCGGGAAATAGATGAACATCCGCCCGCACCGCTTAGTTCGCGGGGAAGGCCCTCGCACTTGCAGGAAGGTCAGCAACCGCTCGGCCCTCCCCGCGGGCCCTACCGAGAGGGACGGGCCGCCGCCCCTCATCGGACTCTCCCCCGGACTGTGCGGCCTAGGCTCAGGTGTCGCCTAATTCACGCACCGCACAGTATCTCCGCCTACCGGTGCTCAAGGGCTTCGATCCTTCTGGCCAGCTCATCGACACGCTGCCGTAGCTCCTGGACCTCCTGCTTGGCTGCAGGAGTCAGGGTTGAAAGACGCTTGGTGACCTCTCCCTCCCATTTTCGATACCCCTCAGCCGCGGCCTTCTGAAACTCCTCCATCTGTCGCCTGGACTGTTCGACCCATTCTGATACGAGACGCTTCCCCTCCCCCTGAGCCGTCGCCCCTTGTCGGACCAGTTCCTCCATTAACTTGTGTGTGTGCTGTTGCACCTTGGAGGCGGCGTCCAGCGTGGCCTGGAAAGCCTGCTTGGCGAACTCCGTGAGTTCCTGGATCGAGCGTTCCATCCCTCCCCTCCTTTTTCGTGATAGTGCCGTTCCATCGTCATCGGCCGATACAAGAAGGGAATGGCACGGGGTAAACAGTTAGTCCGATGATCAACGGAAGTAGCCTCAGGTATTCGAAATGCTGCGAGCCTACCCCTGGCGTAGCTACCCGCGTCCCCCCTCTGGCGAGAGGGCGTCTTAGGCGCTCGCCCCCCGCTTCACCAAAACCTCGAGCAAGGAGATGCTATCGATGAGATCTTGGATCCGCTCCTCAAGAGATTCGAGCCGAGCCTCCAAGGAGACGATCTGAGAGGCCAGGTCAGTAACCTGCTTGCGGGATGGCAGGTTCATGGTCCGCAGGAACTCCTCGTTTGAGGACAGCAGGCTCTTCCGAAGGGGACCGACGGTGTTGAGGTACTGCTCCAGAAACTTTCCCATAGAGGCGGCGAACCCCTCGGTTGCCATCACTTGCCCGAGGACCTTGGACCATGCCTCAACCGAGTCGTCCAGGAACTTTTTCCACTGGGCGAGAACGTCCGGGCTGGTTGCGCCCTGCCTGAGGATCTGGGTCCAGAGGTCCATGCTCTGGCCCCATATCGGTCTTACGAACTGGGAGATGTCCGGTGTCGGGGGCTGCCCGATCAGCTTTTGCCAGACTTCTATCCCCTGGTCCAAAGAGCGTTTCCACATCGACAAGAGCTCTTGGTCTATTGGCCCGTCGCTCATAGGGTTTCCTCCTTCTTCGGCCCTTCGGTAGGGAATCTGCCCTTGATCGAAGCTGCTTCAGGCTTCTCGGGATCGCTGGGCGATCCAGGTGCTCACCTTGGGCCAGACGTTCCGTTTGGCGCCCCGCCCGGCGATCAGGGAAATATGACCGCCTGGCAGTTCGAGGTACTCCTTGTCGGAACTCGCCACCACGTCAAGAAGAGCCTTGGCAGACTCAGGCGGGGTGATGTAATCCTGCTTGGCTCCCACCACCAGCAGCGGACAGCGGATCTGAGAAAGATCCACCGGCCTCCCCCCCAGGATCAGCTCGTTCTTCACAAGCTTGTTCTCCTGATAGAACTCCTTGACCCACTGCCGAAAGAACTCGCCGGGGAAGGGGGTGTATTCATTCGCCCACTTGTTGAGAGCCACAAAGCCTTCCACATACTTCTCGTCCCACAGATTCCACCAGAGGTTGGTGAAGGTATTCAGGTCCATCGTCGGTTTCAGCAACTTGAAACCGAGGCGGACCATATCTGCCGGCATACTACCGAATGTATCGACCAGCTTGTCAATATCGAAGAACCGCTTATCAAGCCAGATCGTGAACATCCCACCCTGTCTGAAGTCGATCGGGCCGGCCATGTTGACGAAGTTTTTCACCGGCTCCGGATTGAGGGCCGCGTAACAGGCGCCGAGCGGCGCTCCCATGCAGTAGCCGAGCAGGGTCAACTGCCGGATCTTGGAAGTCCTTAATACCTTTCGCGCCATCACCGGCAGGATCTGAGTGACGGACTCATCAAAGGTGAGGCCGTTGTCTTCATCCCCGAATACCCCCCAGTCCAGCAGGTAGAAGTCAAACCCTTGCTGAACCATGTACTCGATAAAGCTACTGCCGGGGTACAGGTCAAAGATATATGGACGGCTTATCCCCAGATTGGGGACCATCAAGATCGGCACCGGATGGCGACGATCGGCGTCATGGCCATAGCGGTAGAGCGCTGATTTGTTCTTCCTGTGAATCAGTTCCTTCGGCGTCTGCCCGACTTGCGGCTCCTTCGGGTGGTAAATCAGATCCATTCCTTTCGAAAGCCGCTGCACATTCTTGATCGTCTCCTCCTGCAGCGTCTTGGTGAGCACGTCAGGCGTCGGCAGCTTCCACTCGGTCATGCTGTCTCCTCATGAAAAGCAGGGGTTAGGGTAGGGGAGAGCTGGGGATGATCCTCCCAGTCGGTAGGTCCTCCTCCCTGCTGGCACAGGGCACCCTCGCTGGCGGGATCATCCACAGTTTTCACGGGCACGTAACGGCCCCGTCGCAAGGCCCCACCCGCTCTCTTGAACGAGCCCACTGGATGATATGAGAAGGTGCGAGCAAGCGACCCGAGAATAGTCTATCGGCCGATGAGGCGTCAAGGCAATTTACTGCGAGTCGGATGAGGTATGGGCTCTCGGGAAAGCCGCTTTCATCGTGGATCTGTATCTCCTGGTATAAAAGCCCCCCCCGAAAGAGCCGGACCTTCCGGCTCAGGCTTTCTCTTGAGTTGACGCACTGCATAAAAAAAGACTTGACAAGGATAACGCGATGCGTTATATTGGGGGCAGAGTGAAGGAGACCCGAGGCGTCCTCCGAATGGGTCGTGAGGACTTGAAACGCTCGGGCCAGGGCTCAGGAGGAAGAGATCATGACACAGGCAACGCAGGTACAGGCACTTGGCGCTCCCATTCAGCAGTTGTGGTCCGACAGCGTCTCCATGGCGCTCGAGGGGTTTGCTGTATCCCAGGCGCAGGGGAAGCAGTGGCTGGAGAGCACCTTCGAGCTGGGGGCGGCCAATGCGAAGGACAGCTTGAAGTACGCGGAGGAGCTGCGCGGCCGCTTGACTGACGCGACCAATACCGCGAGTGAGCTGGTGAAGGAGCAGGTCACGCTGTTCAACGAGCTCCCCAAGGATCCGGTCGCGGCGACCCAGAAGGTGATCTCCGGGTACGTCGAGGGGTCCCGCAAGGCGCTGGAGGTCGGGGCTGAGGCGTTGAAGAGCTACGTCGCCCTGGTCAACGACGTCTGGGCGCGCCTGGAGAAGGCCAGCCAGGAGACCCGGGAGCACTACGTCGCCTTCGTGAACAAGCTGCAGGGTATTGTGGAGTCCGCGGCGAGGAAGAGCTAACCCCTCCCTCACCGACGGCAGGGCCCGCGCGGGCATAATGTCCCGTGCGAGCCCTCTTTTCTCATTTCATGGCATTGGCCGTGGCCCCAAGTCTGGGATCAGTCGTTGGGGAAGCCGGCGACTGAGTAAGTGAGCCACCGAGGAAGGGGATTCATTCATTTCACTGAACTACTATCTCGATCGCAGGCTATTCTTTTTTAGGTTTGAGCCGACGTTCGAGGTCGTCGAGTTTCCGTTTCAGTTGATCGACCTCATCTTTCAGTGACGCTTCCCGCTCTGATGTTCCCTTAGGCGATGCGGTCCGGAATTCCTCGCCCCTGGGCGCCTCGCTCCATTCCCGCAACCGCTTTTGGGCTTCCTGTTGGCTGGCCAGGAAGATCTCGAACCCGCTGGAGAGGTACTCTTGGAAGACTCCCTGAATCGATTCCCCGTATTTGATGAGCTGATACATGAAGCTCAGCGGGAGCAGATTCTTCTTGTGCCGCTCCCCCTCCATGATGATCTGGGCCAGAGTGCTCTTCGTCAGGTCTTCATTGGTTCTGGCATCGACGACCCTGATCCCTTTACCCTCTCTGATCAGGCCCGCGATTTCCTCCAGCGTAATATAGGTGCTTCGGCTGCTATCATAGAGCTTGCGATTTTCATAACGCTTTATGAGAATCGGTTCTCCTTGCACGATTGCCCTCCTTTACGTAAAACAGTATAACACATCGCGTCATCTTGTCAAGCGATTGGTCCCGTGGGGCTGTTCTAGGGCTTGCAGGATTCGCCCACTTGCCGCAAATCCCGCGCGTCTCACGGTCCTGAACTCCTGTCGGAAGGCTATTCCCTCCTACCGTGTCATGCCCCTGGTGACGGGGTCGATGCAGCCCCCGAATCGATGGATGAGGAGCCGGAAAATCCCTTGCCTTCTCCGGTGATATACAAGTAGAATCTTGGACGAATCTCGCCGCTTGAACGCCACCCTGGTGGTCCTGGTCGCGAAGGGCACGGGGGTCCCACTGGCACCACCAGGAGATCACACCGGGAACAGTCGAAACTTCCGGCGCTTCGTTGCCAAGGAAAAGAAAAGATAAGATACGGGGAGCAGTCATCGATCCAGCGGGGTCGGGTATTCGCTGTCCAATAACATTGCCCTCATCCAAGGATGGTTCAACCATGGCATACATTCTGATGTATTTGCTTCTGGGCTTGCTAGCCGGAATCTTTAGTGGGCTGATCGGAGTTGGCGGAGGGGTGATCATTGTGCCGGCGCTGGTCTTCTTATTCGGGTTGTCACAGCACCAAGCTCAAGGCACGACATTGGCATTGCTGGTGCCGCCCATCGGTTTGCTGGCTGCGTGGATATACTACAAAGAAGGGTATGTGGACATGAAAATAGCCGGCCTCATCTGTGTGGGTTTCTTCTTGGGCGGATTTGTGGGTGCCAAGCTTGCGACCTGGCTGTCCAACCCGGTGTTGGAAAAGGTGTTCGGGATAGCCTTGCTTCTGATTTCCCTAAAGATGATACTTGCCAAATGACGACTTGGCGCGCAACAAGGTGCGTCGTAAGGGCTTTGCCGGCTTGCCTGCCTCGGTCGCAACCCCACATGCTCGTTGCCTGTCAAGCGACCGAATCATGCATTGCCGTCTCATCATCATAAGAGTCGCTATCTTACTGTTGGTTTTCTGTAACGTGCCGCTCGCCTCCGCGGAGGAGCGGCTCCTGGTCCACGAGGTCCCCAGGCTCCAATGCCGGGCGACCGAACCAACCTATGAGTTCCTCCTGAGCCATCCAGCCCTTGCCGCTTCCCTGTTCGGACGCCTCTACCCTCCGCTAAAAGACTACAGTGTAACCCAGCCGTCCGCTCGCCGCATCCGTGTCATCGACTGGGACTGGGGCCTCGATGGGGAGGCGGATCTTCTGGCGGAACAGCCTGGGAAGCGGATCTACCGCTCCGACGTCGGCATCGCACTAACGGCGACCTGGGAGTTGTCGATGCCGATCGAGATCGTCTTGGAATACCGGCAGGCGAGGGCGGAGCCTGACCCCCTTATGGTGAGCCGCATCGCCTTCTACCTCTTGCCTCCCCCAACGCTTCCCGGTGTGGTGGCCCAGGCTGCGGCCCATCTGTTAGTCCCTCTGATCAATCGGCAGGTGAAGGCTGTCAGTGAAGGGAGTCGGCGCGGCTGTGACAGGATTACGAGCGATCCCGACGGCTTGTACCGCGAGATGGTTGGCTGGCCGGAGATTTCTAAGGCGGACCTGGACGCCTATCAGCGCCTGTTCCTTGCTCCACGGCGCTGATCGACGGCTATCGCGCCTTCAAATTATCTCAATTGATGCGCATGGTGCCGGGCTAAGGAACGAGCCGGGTACCCACCAAAGGTGGGTGCAGGCACGGCCTCCGCGGGCCGCACCCACTGCGCGGGTACCCGACGCACATCCATGGGTACGTCGCAGGGAGTGCCCCGGGGCCAGCAACGCCGCTAGGTGAAGTTACTGTGCGGAGCATGAATTAGGCGACACGTGAGCCCAGGCCGCACAGTCCGGGGGAGAGTCCGATGAGGGGCGGGCGGAGGTGTCATCTATCTCCCGCTCCGCTTAGTAATTGGACCGGCACTACGTCAGATGGAAGAGGGTGATCTCCGGAGGGGCGTTGAGGCGGACGGGGGTTCCGGTGGTCCCAAGACCACGGTTGACATAGAGATGAGAATTCCCGAGGCCATATAGACCCTCCGGATAAGGGCTCAACAGGTGGGCAAGGCTGAAGTCAAATCCGAGCAGACTCACTTTGACCTGCCCGCCATGATAGTGTCCGGACAGGGTAAGAGCAATGTTCCGGGCGGCGGCCTGTGGGAAGATCTCGGGGCGATGAGACAGAAGAATTGTCGGAAGGGCCGGGTCCAGACCCTCTAGCGCTCGGTCGAGATCGGGCTGGCCGAAGCGCAGGTCGTCGATGCCGACCAGCGCGAGTGGGCCACGATCGGTCTCCAAGACCCGGTGGATATTCTGCAGGACCGGGATCCCCTCAGCCTCGAAGATGGCTATCACCGCTTCGGGTTTACCGTACCAGTGTTCGTGATTTCCAAGGACGGCAAAACTGCCGTATCGGGCCCGCACCCGCGCCATCTCCTTGACGCAGGCGGGCAGGTAGGCTACCGAGTTGGAGATGAAGTCTCCAGTCAACACGAAGAGGTCGGGCTGGAGCTGCTGGACTGTTTCCGCACACTGGCGCATCTGGGTGGGAGTCATGAAGAGACCGGCGTGGATGTCGGAGACCTGGACCACCTTGAGAGGAGGGTCGAATGGGCGGACCCTGCCGAGCGGGAGGCTCACCTCCTCAATCCGGCACCCGGTGCTTTCATATAAGGCGCCATAGCCCGAGATCATGACGGGCGCTGCGGCCAGCGCCGTCAGACCCGTCTGCACGAACCGCCGACGCGAGGTGTCAAGGGGCGGGACAGATGACCCACTCCTTCTGACAACCCTGGACCGGATCAGTCTGGCGCACCGGTCGATTAGGTCGGTCGAGAGCAGGAACAGAAATGAGAAGACCGATCCGAAGCTCCAGATGGCAGCGGGGTAGATCAGCCCATACCGGATCAGTGGAGAAAGGTGTTTCAACGGGGCCACCCGGAACAGAAAGGAGAGATAGATACCAACGATCGAGATGAAGAATCCGGCGAGGGCAAGGCGCAATTGTTTCTTGCGTCGCTGGGTGAGGCGGGATCGGCGTAACGCCCGATCTCCTTTCACAAAGAGATACAACTGAGATGCGCCCAGCAGCGCCAGTATGATCGACCGGACAATAATAAAGCGTATCGTCAGGGACATCGCCTGATAGATCCATGATGGAGAAGGGTGGACAGATAGCGGCATTCATGATAATACCCTTTCTGAACGTTCTCAAGTCCGTTTTTTTATTCCGCCTCCTTGGAGCGACTGGATGCTTATCGAACCCGATGTGAGTAAGGCTCAGCAGATCCGCCCATCGGTATCGGCGGTGATCCTGAACGAGCGTCGAGAGCTGTTGCTGCAGCGACGATCCGACAATGGCCAGTGGGGGCTCCCCGGCGGCTCCGTGGAGATCGGTGAGTCTGTGACCGAAGCGATACAGAGGGAGGTGGAGGAGGAGACCGGCCTCCGTGTGGAGGTCTTGAGGCTCGTCGGCGTCTATTCGGACCCGAAGCTGCAGGTCGTGCGATACCCCGATGGGCAGGTTATCCACTTCATCAACACCTGCTTTGAGTGTCGGGTTGTGGGCGGCCGGTTACGGACCTGTCCAGAAACCTTGGAGTTGGCCTACTTCGAGCCTGTGGCCTTGCCTCAAATGCTGGTGCCGCTGCACCGGATCCGGATCAGCGATGCCTTACGACGCCAAGCCCTGGCGGCAATCCGGTAGGGTAGCGGCTGTCGTCCCGGTCTTCATGGGAATCCACTAAGCCAGGGTGACTCAGTGACCGATGAGACGATAGCGGAAAGGGGAGCGCATGTCCACCAAGGAGGAGCTCTTCGGAAAAGGGTTGGGCGCCTACGGCAAAGGGAACCTGGATGAGGCGATCGCGGCCTTCAACGAAGCGCTACAGCTCGATCCCGCCTACGCCGACGCCTACTTTGCCCTGGCCAATAGCTATAACAAGAAAGGAGACCTGAACGAGGCAATCGCGGCGATCAAGAAGGCAATTGAGCTGGATCCACAGGAGGCGCTGTACCACACGGAACTCTCCCGCTTGTATGTCCAACGGGGGATGGTGCCCGAGGCGGAGGCGGCAAAAGCCGAGGCGATGCGGCTCCAACGGGTGCGATAGGCGCTTGGCCGTGCAAAGCAGAAACGTGGCCCTCTGGGTCGTCCTGGCTGCCTTAGCGGTTGGGTGCAGCCACCCCCTTGTCCGGCCGGCCGTCTTTGAGTGGAACCCGGCCCTCGAGCTTAGGACAGCAGGGATCCGGGAAGGGACAATCTTTTACGCTGTGGCGGGCGAGGGACCTCCCGTTCTCCTGCTCCACGGCTTTGGCGGGGAGATCTGGGTGTGGGAAAAGCAGGTGGCGGCGCTGTCAAAGCGGTATCGCTTGTACATCCCCGACCTCATCGGGTATGGCTATTCGGACCGGCCGAAGGTTGAGTACACACCGGCCCTCTTCATCGACTCGATCAAGCAGTTCATGGACCAACTCGGCCTCAGGCGGGCCAGCCTGATCGGCAACTCGATGGGCGGGGGCATCGCATGGGCGTTCGCCCTCACCTATCCCGAGCGGGTCGATAAACTGATCCTGATCGATAGCACTCCCCCCGATGTGGTTCCCGAGGTTCGAAATCCCTCCTTTCGCTGGTTCCTGGCGATCCGCAACATTCCGTTCTTGCCTTACCTTGCTGTCGCTCTCCACACCCGCGGCATGCTCCGGGCGACGCTGATGGAAATGGTCTTCGACGACCGGTTGATCAGCGACGCGGTAGTGGAGCGGCAGTACCTGATCGGCCGTATTGCAGGGACCGCGAGAGTCATGACCTCCACAGCGCGCCATGCCGAAGAGGTTAAGCGGTATGGAGGCGCCTTGGGAACCCTGGTGAAGCCAACGCTGATCATCTGGGGTGACCAAGACGAGGTGTTCCCTAGAGCGGTCGGAGAAAAACTTCACAAGTCGATCGAGGGCTCCGAGCTGGCCGTTATCAAAGGAAGCGGTCACATGCCGATGTGGGAACGCCCTGACGAGACCAATCAGGCTATCCTGGAGTTCCTTAGCCGCTAGGTACCGGCACAAAGCCGCTATGTGCGGCTAGTGCGAGTTTTTGACCAGTCGTGACCGATGCCCTGATCGTTGCGGCGAAAGCCGTTGCTGGGCCCAGAGAATCCCGATGATGCTCTTTGCGTCAACGATCTTGTTTGCCAGGACCCAGTGATGCGCCTGCTCCAGCGGGATCGCACGGACCTGCAGGAACTCGGTGGCGTCGTGGTGGCTGGCCCGGCCAGCCGTAAGCCCTAGGGCCAAAAAGAGTTGAATGGAGCCGGTGGAGAAGCCGACCGCGGAATAGAAAGTGCAGAGCTTGATCAGCCGCCGCGGGCGAAACCCGATCTCCTCCTCGCACTCCCGGCGAGCGGCTGTAGTCGGCCGCTCCCCATGATCGATGATGCCAGCCGGAATCTCGTAGATGACCCTCCGGATCGCAGGCCGGTATTGCCGAACCATGTAGAGCCGGCCAGCATCGTCGATCGGGACGATCGCGACGGCGTCCGGCGGACGGACGATATCCCGGATCGCCTGCCGCCCGTCTGGTAGGACCACTGTCTGTTGCTCGGTAGAAAGATACTTCCCCATATAGACCACCCGCTTGTCGATGACTCGTTCGATGAACTTCATCTCTCCTCCTGCGACAGGTTGTGTTGCGGAGAGGAGCATAGTGGCTATGGGGAAACCTGTCAACGCCCCCTTTTGGGTTGTCCCCGAACTCCGACCAGGATGGTGATTGGGACAGCGATAGCGAGAGGCACAATCACAGAGATGGGCGAGTTCGCGTTGGGCAGGTATGCCGTCCTGGACCGGGCGAGGGTGAGCCCTTCCCCTCCGAGTCGAATTCGGGTGGCGCTTCTGGCCGGGGGGGGGGCTCAGCCTCCTTGGGGCGTGCGCGACGGGACCGACGTCAAGCGTCTCACACACGCAAGAGGATATGACGGTGGTCCGTTCTTTTCCTACGACGGCACCAAGATCGTGTACCGTGCCTATCATCCGAAGACCGAGGCCGAGATCCGGGAGTACGAAGAACTGCTCGAGCAGGGGCTGACACGGCCATCACGGATGGAGATCTTCGTCATGAACGCCGACGGCTCGAATCAGCGGCAGATCACAAACAACGGTGCGGCCAACTTTGCGCCCTTTCTGCATCCCAACGGCCGGCAGATCATCTTCTCCTCCAACCTGCACGACCCGTCACGACGGACCTTCGCTCTCTACCTGGTCAGCATCGACGGGAGCGGCCTTGAGCAGGTGACCTACGGCGACACCTTTGCCAGCTTCCCGATGTTCTCGCCGGATGGAACGAAGCTGGTCTTTGCCTCGCACCGGAACCGGAAGCTGCCCGGTGAGATGACCATTTTCATCGCCGACTGGGTATCATAAACAGTTGTGTGGGGGACCGTCGGGTCATGGAAAAGGAGGAAAGGTTGGCCATGATCTGGCCACGTGAAGAAAGGCGGTGAGGGGCCGCAAACCCCCTTTCCGACCGAGGCGGTTGACAGGTCATGTGGTGAAAAGGAGAATCAGGTAGAAGAACGGTGCGGCAATGGGACTGGGGAGTAACAAATTACGGGAAGAACTGGTTAGCCACTTCCGGGAGAAGCGCGAACCGCTGCGCCGCGAGTGGGTCCAGCAAACGAGGGCAAAAGGTTTCCTTCAGGGCCTTACCCTGCAGGAGATCGAGGGCGAGTCCGCCGCGATCTACGACACCTTCGTAGACTGTGTGGAGACCGGGAAGTACGAGGCAGCGCTGGCCTATGCCCGGTCCAGGGCGAAGGAGGGTGTCTTCGGAGCGATGACCGCCGAGCAGATCGTAGACGCCTGTCTTACGCTCGGTGAAGTGTTCAGGCGATCCCTCTTCAAGAGGTATCGGGGTGAAATGGAGCGGCTGGCGAAGGTTCTCGACGTCTACTCGCCGGTGGCTAACCGCCTCGTGGCTCTTGTCCCTCTTGCCTTCGTAGAAGAAAGGGAAAAGGTCAGTAAAAGGGAAAAAGGCCAGCTTCGGATGCTTGTGAAAACGGGAATGATCCTCACCGCCAAGCTCTCCCTCGAGGCGGTGTTGCAGCGAATCGCCAACATGGCCTGCAAGTTGGTGAATGCGAGGTATGCAGCCCTCGGCGTCCTGGACGGCAAGGGCGGCCTGAGTCGATTCATCACGGCGGGCATCGATGAGATGACCAAGAAGGCCATCGGTCCTCTACCGGTCGGGAAGGGGATCCTTGGGGTTGTGGTCCATGAGGCGAAGCCCTTGCGGCTGAAGGACCTGGCAAAGGACCCTCGCTCTCATGGTTTCCCGCCCAACCATCCCCCGATGAAGTCATTCCTCGGCGTGCCTGTGATCTCAAAGGGCAAAGTGCTCGGCAACCTCTACGTGACTGAGAAACAGGGTGCCGAGGAGTTCAGCGAAGAGGATAAGGCCCTGGCCATGACATTGGCCACCCAGGCGGCCATCGCCCTCGAGAACGCCAACCTGTATGAGGAACTGCGGCGCTCGTACGACGAGCTGAAGCAGTCGCAGCAGTTACTGGTGCGGCAGGAGAAACTGGCCTCCCTCGGCCGATTGGCAGCGGGCCTGGCCCACGAACTAAACAACCCCCTCTCTTCCGTGGCCGGTTTCGCCGAAGCCTTGCAGCGGCGTGTTGGGACGGAGGAGATCGTGAGCCCCTCGAGTCTGCCTGAGTTCCAGGATTATGTCACGATGATCCAGGAGGAGGTCTCCCGCGCGGCAGCCATCGTTCGGCGCCTGCTCGATTTCGCCAGGCAGCGCGAGCCCACCTTCGGCCTGGTGGATATCTATGGCGTTGTTATGAATGCGGTGTCCTTCGTGCAGCGGCAGGCCAGCCTTGCGAATCAGCAGATTGTCGTGACCTCATTTCCTGAGGGGAGTCTGGTCCAGGCCGATGCCCAGATGCTTCAGCAGGTATTCCTGAACATCCTGACGAACGCGCTCGATGCCATCGAGGGTGGCGGGGAGGTCCGGATAGTCGCACACCGTCGGCGCGTCGGTGATGAGGATGTCCCCGGGCAAGAGTGGCTCGATGTGGCCGTGTCAGATACCGGCAGCGGGATCGCGCCGGAGAACCTTGCAAGGGTGTTCGATCCCTTTTTCACCACCAAGGAGGTGGGGAAGGGAACGGGCCTGGGCCTCGCCGTTTGCCAGAGCATCATAGAGCAGCATCGGGGCATTATCGAGGTGCAGAGTCAGGGTCTCGGGAAGGGGACGGTGGTCACCGTCAGCCTTCCACTGGCCGAACGAGAGGAGCCATCGGCGGAGCGGCCGAAGAAACGGTCTAGCAAGGATGAACATGCGCCACGCGGCTGAACGGACCGGTGCGATCAAGGTGCTCGTCGTCGATGACGAGCGACCCACCCGCCTCCTCATGGAAAAGGAGCTTCCACGGACAGGTTTTGCTGTCACCTGCTCGGAGAGCGGGGAAGAGGCGCTGGAGCAGTTGAATGTCCGGGAGTTTGACGTCATCCTCCTGGATCTCAAGATGCCGGGGATCGGTGGGCTAGAGGCGCTCCGTCTGATCCGTGATTCAGGCACATCGGCCGAGGTGGTCGTCTTGACCGGCCACCCGGATGTGGATAGCGCGATCAAGGCGATGAAGCTTGGGGCCTTCGACTACCTGACCAAACCCTTCAAGCTAACCGAAGTGGAGGAGGTGCTGCGGAGGGCGGCGGAGAGAAAACGTCTCCAGCAAGAGAATATGGCTCTGCGGCGCATGGTCTCGCAGAGGGAGCCTGCTCCACTGATTATCGGTCAGGGCCAAGCCATCACATCTCTCCTCGCGACCGTGCAGCGCATCGCGCCGAGCGATGCCAACGTCCTCATCCAGGGGGAGAGCGGGACCGGCAAGGGCTTGGTCGCGAAGGCAATTCACGTGGCCAGCCCTCGAGCCACCGGACCCTTCCTCGTCATCAACTGCAGCGGCTTTCAGGACCAGCTCCTGGAGAGTGAACTATTTGGCCACGAGAAGGGCGCCTTTACGGGAGCGACCAGCGCCAAGCCGGGTCTCTTTGAAGTGGCCGAGGGCGGGACCCTCCTCCTGGATGAGGTGGGGGAGATGAGCCCGGCCATGCAGGCCAAGCTTCTCCAGGTCCTGGACACCAGAGAGATGCGCCGGGTGGGGGGCACCAGGGTGCATCGTGTGGATGCGCGCATCATCGCGGCCACCAACAAGGACCTGGCTCAGGAGGTTAAGGCGAATCGCTTTCGCGAGGATCTCTACTATCGACTGAACGTTGTCAGCCTCACGCTTCCATCTTTGCGGGAGCGGAAAGAGGACATCCCACTTCTGGTGGAGCATTTTCTGAGGCAGTTCCGGGTGACTGGCCAGAAGGCCAAGACCATCTCCCCTGGGGCCCTGCAATCGCTCGTGGACTACCCCTGGCCCGGCAACGTGCGGGAGCTGGCAAACACCATCGAGCGGCTGATGATCCTTGCCCCGGGAGACGTCATCGGCCCGGAGGACCTGCCGCCCAACGTCCGCATCCCCGGCGGCCATGCGGGCGGCCCCGCCTCGCTGGCGGAGATGGAGCGGCTGCACGTGACCCGGGTGCTGGCCCACACCAGGGGCCGGAAGATGCAGGCGGCACGCCTGCTCGGAATCGACCTCAAGACCTTAAATAGCAAAATCAAGCGGTATAATATTCCCCTCTAGCGCTCCTCCCTCCGTTTCCGGAGCCTCCCCTGCGGGGCCATGCCTCGGGGCGCGTTGCTCCAAAGGAGGTCAAATAGCATGAAGGCAGTGACCTTTCAGGGGCCCGGACACATCCGGGTTGAATCGGTTGCCGACCCGTCGATCCTGGAGCAGGGGGACGCCATCGTGCGGGTGACCATGAGCGCGATATGCGGGTCCGATCTGCACCTGTATCGGGGTCGGATGACAGGCGTGGAGCCAGGGATCGTCATCGGCCATGAATATGTAGGCATCGTCGAAGAAGTCGGGGAGAGGGTGCTCTGCCTTCGCCCCGGTGATCGGGTGGTCGGCTCGTTTCATACCGCCTGCGGATACTGCTGGTTCTGCCGTCGAGGCCTGTTTTCCCAATGCCAGCAGGGAGCGCTGTTCGGTTTCGGCCGACGGTTCGGCGACCTGCCCGGCACGCAGGCCGAGCGCGTGCGTGTGCCGCACGCCGACTTCACCTTGCATCAGGTGCCGGCTGACATCAGCGACGAGCGGGCTGTCTTCATCGGCGACATCCTGGCGACAGCGTACTTTGCGGTGAACCGCGCGGAGGTTCGGGTGGGGGATACGGTCGGCGTGATCGGCTGTGGGCCCGTTGGCCTGCTTGCGGTGATGTGCGCTCAGACGAGTGGTGCGTCGCGCGTCATCGCTGTAGACGTGCTAGAGCCCCGCTTGCACGCCGCCCGCCGACTGGGGGCCGTGACAGTGAACGGGCGCGATCAGGATCCCGTTCGCGCGATCAGGGACCAAACCGGCAAGCGCGGCGCGGACGTCATGATCGAAGCGGTCGGCAGTGCAGAAACTTTGCGGCTTGCGTGCCAGGCCGTGCGCGGGTTCGGCACGGTCTCGGCGGCCGGCGTCTTCACGGAGGAATCGCTTCCGTTCCCCGCCGGGCGCGCGTTCGCTCGAGACCTGACCGTGCGACTCGGCATGGCGAACGTCCCCGCACAGTTTGAGGCCGTCACGGAGCTCATTCGCCATGGTCGCATCGATCCATCGGCTGTCGTCAGCCACACGCTACGCCTGGACGAGGCCGCCGACGGCTACCGCCTCTTCGACGCCGGGGAGGCACTGAAGGTGCTGTTGAAGCCGTGACGAACAATGCTCCCAGCCACTGTGCCATGAATACTGTCCGTCCCTTCTCCCCGCTGGGGAGAAGGTGAATTTGAGGAGAGATACAATCCCGAGGGTGTGGGGCCATGGATTCGTCTTGGGCAGCGGCGGACCGTATGCCCGCTCATCTGTCCCTTCTCCCCTCCGGGGAGAAGGTTAGGTTGAGGGGAGATACAAGAAAGAGGTGAACACATGCGGGTGGCGGTGATGGGCGCGGGAGCAGTCGGAGGCTACTACGGCGGCCTGCTGGCCAGGGGTGGCGCCGATGTTACCTTCATCGCCCGCGGGAAGCACCTGGAAGCGCTCAGGGCGAAGGGCCTCACCGTCAAGAGCGTCAAGGGCGACTTCTCCCTCCCTGTCAGGGCCACCGACGATCCAAAGGAGGTCGGCTCCGTCGATCTAATCCTCTTCTGCGTCAAGTCGTATGATACCGAGCCGGCCATGCGCCAGGCGCTCCCGATGGTAGGGAGGGACACCATCGTCCTTTCGCTGCAGAACGGCGTAGACAACGAGGAGAAGATCGCCCTCGTCGTCGGAAAGGAGAAGGTCTTAGCGGGAGTGGCGTACATCGGATCGAGCGTTCCAGAGCCAGGGGTCATCCTCCACGAGGAGGAAGGAAAGATCGCCTTCGGGGAGCTGCATGGTGGCCTTACTGACCGGGTCCTCAAGCTCAAAGAATTCTTCGACCGATGTGGTCTGCCTGCTGATGTGTCACCAGATGTTAGGAAAGCCCTTTGGGCGAAGCTTTCCTGGAACTCCCCCTTCAACGCCATCAATGCTCTGGTTGGTGGGACGGTCAAAGCCATCGTCGAGAACCCTCAGACCTTAGAGCTGGCGAGGCGAGTGACGACAGAGGTCGTCGCCGTCGCGAGCGCCTCAGGGATTCCGCTCACCTTCGAAGAGGTCTGGGCGCGAAACCTCAGGTTCTCCCAGCGCTCCGACATCAAGACCTCGATGCTCCAGGACCTGGAGATGGGCAAGCCGTTGGAGCACGAGGCCCTGAACGGCATCATCGTGAAGTGTGGGGCTGAGCTCGGCATCCCCACCCCGTACAACTTCGCCCTCTACACCCTCCTCGCCACGCTTCAGCCCAGGGTCTGAGCGGAACGATCCTCCCTCCTTTAGGTTGTGATCGACCCGGTATTTTGAATTTCACACTTGACAGGATTTTGGTCTACTAATATATTTAACCAAATGGTTAAGTATTCATCAGGCGCGCTTGACGCAACCTTCTCGGCTCTGGCCGACCCAACCCGTCGGGCCATCCTGGCGCGATTGGCGCGGGGAGAGTCGTCAGTGACAGGATTGGCGGAACCGTTCAATGTGTCTCTGCCCGCCATCTCAAAGCACATCCGAGTGCTCGAGAAGGCGGGGCTGCTTGCCCGCGAGAAGGATGGTCGGGTCCACCGCTGCTTTCTTGTTGCCGGACGGATGAAAGACGCCGGCGAGTGGATTGCCCGCTACCTGCGCTACTGGGAGGACAAATTCGACGCGCTTGCTTACTATCTGAACGAATCAAAGAGAAAGGAGGAACGCCGATGGTCAACCCCAGACCGAGCCCAGCAACCACGCTCAGCCTCACGCGAACCATCGCGGCCCCGCGGGAAAAAGTCTTCCGGGCGTGGACCGACCAGGAAGAACTGAAGAAGTGGTTTGGCCCCGTAGGCTATTCGACGCTGATCGCCGAGGTGGACTTGCGGGTGGGCGGCCAATACCGCCTCGGGATGAGGAAGCTGCCGAACGGGGAGATTTTCTACCTTGTCGGAATGTACCGCGAGGTTCGCCCCCCAGAAAAGCTCGTGTACACATGGTTCTGGGAGTCTGAGCCAGAGCAGGGGGAAATGCTTGTCACCGTCGAATTTCTCGCCCGGGGAAATTCAACTGAGGTCATGGTGACGCACGAATTATTCCTGACCGAGAAAGCGCGCGACGACCACGACAAGGGTTGGAATAGCTGCCTGAGTCGGCTTCCCGATGCGTTGTGAAGGGGTAGTGGGGGGGCTGCGCGGGAGGCAAGGAACCCGGCCCCCACTGGAAAACATAGTACGGTGAATCTAGAGAGGGGGTTGGCGCGCTCAACGCCACTGGATTTCGCGCCGTCCGGGAGGTGTCTTCCTTTGCTCCTTTAGGAATCAGGGTCTTTGCCTCGATCATGACCGCATGGGGCCCTGCGACGAGAGACCGAGGCGGCCCATGAATTCCGCAGGGCGGACCACCTCCACCTGACGAATGCGCTCCAGGCTGAGGAGGTCGGCGTCTCCAGTGACCAGATACCGGGCGCGACCTGTCAGCGCACAGGCCACCACAGCAAGATCGTCCGGATCGCGAAGCCGGACTACAGGGTGGCGCCGGATGATGACGGTCTCGGCAAAAGGGACCAGCTCCTCTTCGATGAGCCCACGAATCTCCCCCTCGGTCAAGTGAAACTTCGGATAAGCGAGGACGCGGAGGACTTCCTCAAGGATCGCTCGGGAGAGAAGGAGCTGGAACCGGCCCGTCTGCCACGCCCTGACCAAGCTGCCCGTCCGGCCGCCAAACAGGAGCCCCGACAGGATGACATTCGTGTCGAGGACCGCCCGGATCACCTCCGCCTGCCCCGGGCCCAGCGGATGGCCGCGGTCAGATCTGCTTCCGTCAGGCCGAGCCGCCGGATCTTCTCTCGGACTGCGCGGAGCCGCTCGCCGGGTGCGGTCACGGCCACGGGTCTCAACACCACCTCCCCATCCCGGAGGGTGACGTCAAAGTACTCGGTTGGAGGCAGCGCCTCCACTACCTTCTTGGGCAGAGTGATCTGGTTCTTCGAGGTCTTCTTGGCCAGCATATTTCTTACCTTCTTGTTGTAAGGATACCTTGATGACCCGTGAATGTCAAGGAGCGGGCGTGCTGAGGGAGCGATGAGCGCTTTGAAAAGAGCGATGTATGGGAGGGGGGTGGGCGAGCCACCGGGCGGCGACTATTTTCGGGGCACGCCCGTGAGGGCATGCGCTATCATGCAACGACGGAGCAGGAGGTTGTTGATGTGATTCGGACCGCCAATTTCATCGAAATCACCGCGACGACAGAACATGTGGCTGGAGGGATTGCAGTGGACTATGCAGCGGACGGGTGGGTTGCTGGAAGCGAGATTCTGGATACGCGCAAACGCTTTGGCGATTCAGAGGTCGCCCGACGAGTTGTGCTGGCGAATTAAGCGTTGACAAGGCGCACTTCTGGTGTCTAACGCTTTGGGTGAGCGGCGCGACTCTCAGCGCCCGTCTCAACCCAACGGTTAGACAGCTTATTTCAACCTAACTACTGCAACCCTTTTCTATACACAATCGCACCCAGTCAAAGTACTCTGTATCGCTACCCACTCTATAGGTTTTAGTGAAGTCGGACCTTAGCGACTTTACAATCCGCTGGCGCGCCAAATCCCTGATGTCTCCGATTAGCACAACCTCTTTCCCTTCTTTGCGCATCAGATCGAACTCTTGATCGATATGCTGTCTCTCCGCAGCGACTTGCTCGCTAAATTCTTTCGGCTCAGCGTTTACAAGCCAGCCACTGACTAGCGTCTCTCCTTGCTGCGGTTCAATGTTTATCGTGACGTATGCGAAAGGAGGGTCGCTTTCTCCTAAATTGCTAAACTCGACCTCAGTAGGGAAGCTGTAGAGGATATAATTTGTGGCGCTAAGAAAAAGTTCAGCGACGTCAACGAAATTCTCGACTTTATCACGGGAAGGAATGTAATACTCGTGTTCCATCTGGTTTCGAACATAGTTCAACTTATTTACGATACGTGGGCCGATCAGGCCGCACCGCTTGCAAAAATCCAACTTCTGCGGAGAGTGATTCCGTTCCCCGGCTGGCAATTTATGCAAACCGAATGCGGCCGCAATGATTTCAATTTGGTAGTGAATGGCCCGTTTCGCGTTCGCTAGAGCATTAACCCTGGCACGATCGGTGTTTGGTTGATTGAGATCGTCGGTCGCAAAACTCAGATACGTCTTAGGTATTGGTCTATTCGTGAGATCCAACTTGGTATGTGCAGAGACACCGGTTGTCAGGCGGCTGCACTCTTCCGCAGTAATCATTAGGTTGTTCCCAGGCTGTCTAACTATAGAGTATGTTGGTCAGCATATCACGGTTCTCAAATATCTAACGATTGCGGCAATTCTCTCCTGTTTCCAAGGACTTGTCAACATTGTCCGGAACGCCCAGTCGCTGGCAAACATGGGTCAGCATAATCCCGTTATGGCTGCACCGAATCAGCGCGAGGTCTTGTCGAGAGGTATGTAACAAGGGTTCAGACGCACATCCCGACTCTCAGTATAATTTTCCCCGATGTCCCTCTAATGTGTGCCTCGTCCCCGCAGCCCCAGGGAAAAACTCCGACTCCCTAGGAAAAATTTCCACTCGCCCAAGATGATTCTCACCCTGGTGAATCTTCCATAGAGTGAGATATTTCCCTTTGTCTATAGCCAGTTAGAAGGCTCCGCCCATCAACTTGCCTCTCGCACTTGGGCTGGTACGGCCTTTGCTCTTAGGGATGATGTCGAGTTCAAATAAGGATGGATCGATGAGCATGCACATTATTGTGTGTTCGAATAGTCGGGAGCTTGCTGACGCTGCTTCCAAAGCGTTCAATCAGGATGGATTTCGTCTGACGGTCTGTGAGTCTGGCCTGGAGGTCCTGGGGGCGGTCGAGGTCGTGGACGCCGATCTCCTCGTCTTGGACCTGGAAACGCCGGGGCTCAACGGCCTTCTGATCATCGCAGCTATCAATGAGCTTGCCCCCAAGCTGCCGATCGTAGCGGTATCCACAAAGCCGCAGGTGGATGCCCGGGCTGTCTCCCACAAGGGGGTGTCGTATGCAACGCTCCCCTACGGTGCCAATGGTGGGGTTCAGGCGCTCATGGCCGATCTGGCTCAGATCGGCAGAAGCGCGATGCCATTCCGTCCGGGGTCACAAAGATGATGGCGCGACGGATTGTCATTCTTGGCGCGGGGTTCGGCGGGCTGTTCACGGCTCTAGAGCTGGAGAGGCGGCTTCGAAAGGAGACAGGGCTTGAAATACGCCTCCTGGACGCGCGTAACTTCCACCTCTTCTCCCCCATGCTGCACGAGGTCACATCGGCCATCATCGAGCCCCGCCATGTGGTCTGGCCTATCCGGGCCCTCAGCAGCAAAAAGCGGTTGACGTTTGAGACCAGGGAGGTTGGGTCAATCGACCTTGAGGGGCGGAAGGTCCTCACCAATCACGGCGAGGTGGAATATGACTATCTCGTGATCGCGCTGGGAAGCGTGACCAACTACTTTGGTGTCAGGGGGGCAGAGGAGAAGACGTTTGCCTTTAAGACACTCAGGGACGCCGTCCGGCTCCGGAATCACATCCTGGAGATGTTCGAGCGGGCCGACCTTGAGCGCGATCCAGATCGCAGACGAAGACTTCTCACCTTTGTCCTGGTCGGGGCCGGCTGCACGGGGGTGGAGCTGGGGACCGAGTTGCACGATCTCGCCCGGAAGACATTGGTGAGGCATTATCCCCACCTCGTCGATGGCCGAGAAGTCCGGATTGTCTTGGCCGAGGCGACCGGAAGGATCATCCCGTGCGTCAGCGAGCGGTTGGCTGACCTGGCCCTCGAAAAGCTGAAGCAGAAGGGGATCGAGGTCAGGCTCCACTCGCCCGTCGTGCGGGTTACCGACGGAGGGATCGAATTGGAAGATGGTGAAGTGGTCCCAACGGAGACCATTATCTGGACAGCCGGGGTAAAGGCGAACCCGATCGTGGAAGGCCTGCCGGTCGAGAAGGATAAACTGGGGCGGGTTATTGTCGATGAATACTTAGAGCTCCGTGCGTTCTCGGGCGTGTTCGCCATCGGGGATTGCGCTCATTACTGGGTTCCCCGCCTCAACGCGGCCTTGCCCCCCACGGCGCAGGTGGCCATTCAGCAGGCCCATTGCGTCGCGGGCAACATCGCCAGCGACCTGCGAGGCCAAGGAAAGGAGCCTTTCGTCTATCGGCATCGCGGGGATCTTGTTTCCTTGGGGGCTGGTGATGGGGTCGGGGAAATCGCGGGGTTGGCCTTCTCTGGCCTGCCGGCCTGGCTGCTGTGGCGCTCGGTCTTTCTCGTCAAGCTCTTCGGGTGGAAGAACCGTATTCGGGTTGCGCTGGATTGGATCATCAGCTCCCTCTTTCAAAGGGATCTGGCAAAGCTGGAGTGGTGAAAGGCAGCTTAGATTGCTTCGTCGCTGCGCCTCGCAATGACATGAAACGTGAGAGTGCTTGGACCGTGGGTGTCGGCCTCGCAATGACAAAGGAGGGGGATGGTCATTGCGAGCGGAGCGAAGCAATCTGTGACTTGGTCAATGGGTCTTCGATTTGAGTGAATTGTTGAAGTCAGATGGCGACTATTGTGGAATACAGCGCCGAAAAGTCGGCCAGAAACGGATATCCCAGGAAGATCATCTCCCCTTCCTTCTCCGGCCCGTGTTGCCTCACCCATATGAGGCGGATTGGGGAGGTGCAGGTGGAGGGGGGTGGCCAGCGTTTTTACTACAAGCGGTGCGCGCGGTGCGGCTTCACGGTCCGGGAGTTCGTGTTCAAGATCGAGTTGGATAGGTTGCTGGCTTTGCAGGTTTCCGACTGGGATCGTGCGAGGAACTGGATCGATCGAATACAGCGCGAAGCCCAGAACGATCCAGCCGATATAGCAGCCTGACGGTCCCCTCACCCTCCCCTCTCCTCGCCGGTCCGCAGGACTCCGGACTCCTACGGAGGGGCGAGGGGGTCCACAGACGGGAGGGCTACCGAGAGGTGTGAAGGGAAGAGAGATGGCGGAGGCACAATCGACATTATTGCCAGGGGTACTTAACACGATCGCTGTGGCCAGCGGCAAAGGGGGCGTCGGCAAATCGACCGTGTCGGCGAACCTGGCCGTCGCCCTGATGCGGACGGGGGCTAGGGTCGGCCTCATGGATGCGGACGTCTATGGCCCATCGATCCCCAAGCTCATGGGCGTCGGTGCCGGGTTACAGCAGACGGAAAACGAGAAGATGATTCCGCCCCTCCAGCATGGAGTGAAGATCATGTCGATGGGGTTCTTCCTGCCGAAAGGTGACGCGGTGATCTGGCGGGGCCCGATGCTCCACAAGATGATCCAGGAATTCCTGGGCCGCGTCGAGTGGGGCGAGTTGGACTATCTGGTGATCGATCTGCCGCCGGGCACGGGCGATGTGCAACTGAGCCTGTGCCAGTCGATCCCACTCACCGGAGCTGTGATCGTCTCTACCCCACAGGATTTGGCCCTAGAGGTGGCCTCCAAGGCCATCCTGATGTTCAGGAAGCTCAAGACCCCGATCCTGGGGATTATTGAAAACATGAGCTACCATTATTGTTCACATTGCGGCCAACGAGACGACATCTTTGGCCACGGCGGGGCGAGGGAGGCGAGTGAAAAGGCCGACATCCCGTTCCTGGGCGAGATTCCCCTCGATGCCCACATCCGCGTCAGTAGCGATGAGGGGAGGCCCGTGGCGCTGGAGCCCGCTGACTCGCCCGTTGCCCGCGCCTTCCACGAGCTCGCGGGCCGTGTGGCCGAAAGGATTAGCATCGCCAACGCTGCTGCCGGCCCCATGCATAAGGCACCGGTGGTGGTGATGCGATAGTCTCGAACGAAACGACCGGGGGATGATGAGTTCCTCGGAAGGCGATTGAAAGGAGTTCCTGTATGGGTGTTATTCACGGCAAGTTTGAGCCGAACATCTTCACCACCACGGCCGACTGGCTCTTCAACTGGGCCCGCAAGTCCTCCCCCTGGCCGATGACCTTCGGGCTCGCCTGCTGCGCGATCGAGATGATGGCCACCGGCGCCTCCCGCTTC